>Ga0136846_1229883_pt1 | contig 12380 bp, 11 predicted proteins | sample HopSoiMetagenom2_FD_96841 | JGI IMG/M metagenome (GOLD analysis project Ga0136846, IMG submission 96841) | Grasslands soil microbial communities from Hopland, California, USA - 2 Assembly 2016 (version 4) | ecosystem: Environmental > Terrestrial > Soil > Grasslands | place: USA: Hopland...
CGACGAGCGCTTCGTGCTTCTTGTGCCGCAGGTTGAAGGCGTCGGGGCGGTTGATGCGGCCGATCTCGTAGATGTCGCGGAAGCCGCGCGTGGTGATGAGCGCCACCTTCGCGCCGCTCCTCTCGAGCATCGTGTTGATGGCGATGGTCGAGCCGTGCAGGAAGAGATTCGCGTCGGCGAGCTGCGTGCCCGCCTTGTGCACGCCCTCCTTGATGCCGTCCACCAGGCGCGCCGGCGTGGTGAGCGTCTTGCCGAGGAGCAGCGCGCCCGAGCGCTCGTCGAAGGCGGCTACGTCGGTGAAGGTGCCGCCGATGTCGGCGGCTATCCTGAGCTTAGTCGGCACGGATGCCAACCTCCTTGATGACCTTGCCGAAGCGGTCGAGCTCGGCCGCGATCTGGTTCGCGAATTCCTGCGGCGTGGCGCTGGTGCGCGGCTCGTAGCCGAGGCCCGAGAGCTTGTCGCTCACCTCCTGCGATTGCACCGCCTTCACGATCTCGCGGTGCAGCCAGGTGATGGCTTCCGGCGGCGTGCCGGCGGGCGCCAGCATGCCGTTCCACGCCACGTACACCACGGGCACGCCGGCCTCGGTCGCCGTCGGCACATCGGGCAGCTGCGGCGAGCGCTTGTCGTTCAGGTACGCGAGCGCGCGCAACTTGCCGGCGCGCACGTTGGGCAAAGGCCCCGTCATGCTGTCGAACACCATGCTGACCTCGCCCGACAGCACGGCGAGCGTCATCGGCGCGTTGCCCTTGTAGGGCACGTGCAGGATGTCGATGCCGGCGGCGCGCTTGAAGATCTCCGCGCCGATATGGAGCGGGCCGCCGGTGCCGGACGAGCCGTAGCTCAGCTTGCCGGGGTTCGCCTTTGCGTACGCAATTAGCTCCTGCAGCGTCTGCGCGGGCACCGACGGATGCACGGCGATGAGCAGCGGAAAGCCGGCGACCACCGTGATCGGCGCGAAGTCCTTGATCGGATCCCAGGTCTGCTTGCGCAGATGCGGCTGGATGGCGTGGCCGTTCGTCGTCTGCAGGATGGTGTAGCCATCGGCGGAGGCGCGCGCGACGTATTCGGTGCCGATGTTGCCGCCGGCGCCGGCGCGGTAGTCGACGATCAGCGTCTTGCCGGTGTTCTGTTGAATTTTCTGCGAGATGATGCGCGCCGTCGCGTCGGCGCCGCCGCCCGGCGGGAACGGCACGATCCAGCGGATCGGCTTGTTCGGGTAGTCCTGCGCGATGGCGATTCCAAAAAACACGGTGAGAAGCACTATCGCCGCCCCCCTGATAAGGGGGGATGCGAGCGGTCTCAGGTTGCAATGCGGCGAGCGGGGAGTTTCATTTTTAAAAAAGCCCAACCCCCCGCTGCGGCTTCGCCTCACGACCCCCTTATCAGGGGGTCGGCAAAACAAACCCAAAAGCAAACCCGTTGTCATCTACCGTCCGCTGTGTTGTTGCTCGAAGGATTCCAACGTGCGCTGCAGGTCCTGCAGGATCGCCGGCCCGGCGGCTTCCGAGCCGCGCGCGATGGCGCCGAGGAGATCGGCGATGCTCTTCCAGCTACCGCCGTGCCGGCCGTGAAGGAAATCGAGGATCTGCTCCTCGAAGTCCTGCACGCGCACGTTCGGCACCGCGACGCCGCACGAGCAGCCGGCGGCGAGCGCGACGTGCCCGCCGGCGATGCGGTTCCATTGTCCGAGGAGCTGGATTGCCTGCACCGCCGGTTGCACCGGGCGGCGCGCCTTGCTGGTTTTCACCACCCGCGAGCTTACCGCACGGGCTGGGCGTTTCACTGCGGCGCGCGGCCGCTGGTCTAAGCTAGGCGCCCTTTTTCGAGGAGACGCCATGACACTCAAGATTCGGCGCGTGGTCACCGGACACGACGCGAGCGGCCGCGCCATCGTGCGCATCGACGAACCGGTGAAGAACGTGATCTCCGGGCGGCCGGGCGCCTCGTCGAGCGTCATCTGGTCGACCAAGGGCTACCCGGTCGACAACACCGAGGACTTCGACGGCGCCAAGCGCGATGTGCATACGAGCGAAGGCGACGGCACGGTGTTCCGCGTAGTGCGCTACGAGCCGGGCGTGTCGCCGCGCAACCATCGCACCGACAGCATCGACTATGCGGTGGTGATCTCCGGCGAGATCGACATGGATCTCGACGGCACCGTCGTGCACCTCAAGGCGGGCGACGTCCTCGTGCAGCGCGGCACGATCCACAACTGGATCAATCGCGGCAAGGAGCCCTGCATCATCGCCTTCACCTTGGTCGGCGCGAAGCCGGTCACGGCGGGCGGCAAGACATTGCACGCGGTGGGCTAAAGATGAACCGCTTCATCGCCGCCCTGCTCTTCTGCCTCGCGAGCGCGGCATCGGCGCAGAACTATCCCAACCATCCGGTGCGAATCGTGGCGCCGTTCGGGCCCGGCGCGCCCGACACGGTGGCGCGCCTCCTCGCCACGGGCCTTCAGGCGGAGCTCGGCCAGCCGTTCGTGGTCGAGAACAAGCCGGGCGCGAACGGCATCATCGGCACCCAGGCGGTGACGAGCGCCGCGCCCGACGGCTACACGCTTCTCGTCACCTCGACTTCCATCGTGGTCAACCCGAGCATGCAGAAGACGCTGCCCTACGATCTATCGAAGGACATCGTGCCGGTGACCAACATCGCCACCGGCGAGGCGCTGATCCTTGGCGTGAATGCCTCGCTGCCGGCGAAGAACGTACAGGAGCTGATCGCGCTCTCCAAGCAGCCAGGGAGCCGGCTCTCGTACGGCTCGCCGGGCATCGGCAACACGCTGCATCTGGCGAGCGAGCTCTTCAAGGCGCGCACCGGGATGCAGATGGAGCACGTACCGTACAAAGGCGCCGGGCCGGCCATCGCCGCGCTGATCGGCGGCGAGATCCAGGTGATGATCATGACGCCGCCGCTCTCCCTGCCGCACATCCGCGCGGGCAAGATCCGCCCGCTCGCCTACACGCACACGCACCGCGCGGCGTTCCTGCCGGACGTGCCGACGATGCGCGAGGCCGGCGTGAACGGAATGGAAGTCGACGGCGGCTGGTACGGCCTCTTCGCCCCGGCCCATACGCCGGCGGCGACCGTCGAGCGGCTGCAAGCGGCGACGCACAAGGCGCTGGCGGATCCGAAGCTGCGCGAGCGCTTCGAGGCGCTTGCGCTGACGCCGGTCGCCAATCCGCCGGCGGAGTTCCGCAAGTTCTTCTATGAGCAGATCAAGGCGTATGCGGAGATGGTGCGCATCGCCGGCATCCAACCGGAGTAAACGATGAGCGAAGCCCTCGTCCGCGGCGTTCCCATCAACTACGAGGTGATCGGCGAGCGCGGCTCGTGGCTCGCCTTCACGCCTGGAAGCCGGCGGCCCTACGACGAGCTGGTGGGGCTCTCGCGCGACCTCGCCGCGCGCGGCCACCGCGTGCTGCTGCACGACCGGCGCAACTGCGGCCGCTCCGGCGTCGCCATCGAGGAGCTCGGCTCCGAGCACGAGGTGTGGGCGGATGACCTGCACGAGCTCGGCCGCCAGGTCGGCGCCAGCGAGATGTACGTCGGCGGCTCCTCGGCCGGCGCGCGGCTCGCGCTCCTTTTCGCGATGCGCCATCCGAAGGCGACGAAAGGCCTGCTGCTGTGGCGCGTGACGGGCGGCTCGACCGCCACGCACGAGCTCGCCGAGGCGTACTACGGCAGCTTCGTGAAGCTCGCGCGCTCCGGCGGCATGGAAGCGGTGGCCAGCTCGGAGCATTTCCGCGCCTGCATCGCCGCGCGGCCGCAGAACCGCGACAAGCTGATGGCGATGATGCCGGCGCAGTTCATCCGCGTGATGGAAAGCTGGCGCGAGAAATTCGTCGCCGCCGCCAACCTGCCGGTGATCGGCGCGACGGAAGCCGACCTGCGGGCGATCCGCGTGCCCGCGTGCATCATCGCCGGCAACGATCGCATCCATATCCCGTCCACGGCGCGCAAGGTTGCCAGCCTGATCCCGAACGCCGAGTTCCACGACGACGTGGTCGAGAAGCGCGCCGACGACAATCTCAAGCCGGAATGGGATCCGAAGGAGTGGAAGGCGGCTGAGCCGAGGATGGCGCGCATCCTCGGCGACTTTCTGGAGCGGGTGGAGCGCTAAGCCTCAGGCCTGGAGCTGCGTGACCTGGTCGGTGCGGTAGAGGCGCAGCGCCTCGCAGTGCGCGCAAGCCACCTTGAAGGTGCAGGGGCGCTTGGAGGTAAAGCGCTCCTTGCCGGCGCTCGGATCGTCCCAGACGGCGAACTTGGCGCCGCATGCGGCGCAGACGAAGCCGAAATAGGACTTGCCGGGCTTGAGATCCCCCGGCTGCTTCGCAGTGACGTCGTATATCTGCTGAAAACCGGAGCCTTCGAACACTTCAACCGCCTTTCCATTCGCGCCAGCCGCGCAGGATCGGGAAATACAAGCCCAGGCGCACGCCAGTATCCACCGCCTGGTAGCGCTCGAGCTGCTTCGAGTACCGCACCACTTCCTGGTCGAGGAACGCCTCGACGTCCGCGCCTTCATGGCGGCTCGTCTTGTAATCGATCGTCCAGCGCTCGCCTTCGCTCGTGCGGAAATGGCGGTCGAGGATATACGTGCGCGTGCCTTCCGGCGTGCGCACGCGCAGCCGGTATTCGGTGCGCGCCTCCGGATGCGGTCCCAGCGCCCACGCGCCGCGCTCATCGGCGAGGGTGTTCTTGAGTGCGCTCCTCACCAGCTCCGCCGCCGGATAGGCGTCGCCGCCGCGCAATCCTCGTCGCTGCAGCTCGCGGCGGAAAACGGGGACCATCGAGTCGATGCGCTTCGCGTCCCAGCCGCGCAGCTCGTCCTGCGCCATGCGCTGCAGCCAGCGGTGCACCACGGTTCCCACGTGGCGCGCCGTCTCGCCGGCCCACGAGAACTCGATCGCGATGTCGTCGCGCGCCGATGCCGACGCATTCCAGCGTGCGCCTGGCGGCAGGTCGGGCATGCGAAAACCGCTCGGCAGTCTTCTGATCGTCGACGCTCGCGCCGCCGCAGCCGCCGCCGGAATGGCGAGAGCGTTTTCCACGCTGAAGGACGGTTCGGCGATATTCCACGCTCGTGAGAGGAGCGTGCGCGCCGACGGACGCTTCAGCTCGCCGTCCTTGTCGCAGCCGAGGCAGGCGAGGAGATGGAGCTGCTTCTCGGCGCGCGTGGCGGCGACGTAGAGAAGGCGCGAGGCTTCGGTGTCTTCCGCTTCCGTGTCGAGCCGGGCGAGATAGCGGTAGGTCGGATCGGAATCGGAGCCGGTGGCTTTGATGGGCGCCAACAAAAACCCCCCGCGGCCGGGGACGAGCTCACTGAACAAAAGCAGATCGGGGTCGCCGCTGCCCGGGCCCTGGTCGAGTCCTGGCACGATGACGGTGCCGAACTCGAGGCCCTTCGCCTTGTGGATGGTCATGATCTGCAGGTCTTCGTCGGTGGCGTCGACGTCCGGCAGGGCGAAGAGGCGCTCGAGCGCGTCGCGCAGGCGCGATAGATCCGTGAGCGGGCCTTCGGCCTCGAGGGCTTCGAGCGTGTCGAGGTAGCGCTCGGCGTCTTCGAGCTCCGTCTTGTCCGCCACGCAGGCCGGACCGCCGAACGCGAGCCAGACGCCTTCCACCGTCTCGCGCAGGCTGCCGCGACCGCGGTTGGCGACCGCGGGCGCGAGGATGCTCGTGAATTGATTGAGGAAGAGGTCGTCCTTGATCACTTCCCAGATGGTCTTGAATCTGTCGCCGCCGGCAATCTCCAATAGCTTGTCGAGCGGCAAGGCGAGCCAGGGTGCGCGCAGGATGGAAAGCCACGCAATGCGATCGCCGAGGTGCAATAGCGCGCGCGTGAGCGCATAGAGGTCCTGCACCACCTGCTTCTCGCCGAGCTGCTCGATCTCGATCGCGCGATAGCGGATGCCGGCGGCCTTCAGCGCCGGCACGATGTCGGCGAGCGCGCTGCGGTTACGCACGAGTAGCGCCTTGGTACCCGGCGCGCTGCGCACGAGGTCCACGACTCGCGTCGCTTCCGACGTCCGGTCGGGCACGTGGTGCCACTGCACCGCCTTGTCGCCGCCCAGCGCCGCGTGGTGCGGCGTGGCCGCCGAATAGGGCACCGCGCCCGACGCGGGGTCGGCTTCGCGCGGCAGGATGTGCGGGAACGACGCGTTGTACCAATCGACGAGGCCCGCTTGCGAGCGGAAGTTGGTGGTGAGCGCGAGGCGCTCGAGCGCGACCGAGCCGAGTCCCGCCTCCCACGCCTGCAGGAAGAGCGCGACCTTCGCTTCGCGGAAGCGGTAGATCGACTGCATCGGATCGCCGACGAGGAAGAGCGTGCGGCCGTCGTTGCGCTCCCAGCCGGAAGTCAACCGGAGAAGGAGCTCCCATTGCGAATACGAGGTGTCCTGGAACTCGTCGAGCAGTATGTGGCGGATACGCGTGTCGAGTGCGAGGAGGAGATCGGTCGGATTCTCCGCGTCACCGAGTGCCAGCACCGCGCGCTGCGCCACCTCGGTGAAATCGGTCTCGCCGTGCTCCGCGAACACGATCTTCAGATGCGCCGCCGCGCGCGGCAGGAGCTCCAGGATCGCGCCCAGCGTTTCCCATTGCTCGTCGGTGTAGCGCTCGGCGGGCGCGCGCAGCAGCATCTCGAACACGCGACGCAGCTCTTCGCTTTGCTGCTCGAGCGGCACCGGGTTGCCGCGCGCGCGCCAGGTGTAGTTCTGCGTCAGCGCCGCCGCGGCGAAATCGGCGGACGCCTTCGGGTGCCGCGCCTTCGCGTGCGCGAGGAGGCGGGAGCGCTCGGTCTGCAGCGCGGCTTCGAGCTCGCTGCGCGTGGGCGCCTGCCCGGTCTTGTGCAGCCACTGGTCGCGCTTGGCGAGCATGGTGGCGATGAGATTGGTCGCGCTGTCGATGTTGTTGTCGAGGTGCAGCAGCAGGCGCGACACGGCCGGCGTGAATTCCTGGATGCATCGGTACGCGGCTTCGGCGAAGTGCTCGTGCGCGTCCTCCACGATGCCGGGCTGCGCGCCGAACCCGGACGTCACCGGCATCTGGCGCGTGAGCGAGGCGCAGAAGGCGTCGATGGTCTGGATGCGAAGCCGGTGCGCGATCTCGCCGGAGTGTTTTAGCTGAGAAAGAACCCGGCTGCGCATCTCCGCCGCCGCCTTGATGGTGAAGGTGATGGCGACGATCTCTTCGGGCTTCTCCACCGCACCGAGGAGACGGACGTAGCGCTGGACGAGAAGCTGGGTCTTCCCCGAGCCGGCGGGCGCCTGGACGATGAAGGAGCGGCGGACGTCGAGGGCTGCGTCGCGTGCTTCCTGGTCTGCGATGCGAATCGGCGCCACTAGTTCTTGTCCGTGTGGAAACCGATGCGCCGCTTCGGCAGATCGGCGGGCGGCTGAAGAAGCGGCAGGAGCTTCTGATAAACATCGCGGAGCGCGGAGTCGTGCTCCAGCAGTGTCTTGTCGATCTCGGCGAGGCGCTTGAGGATCGCGCTGTTCGCGGCCACTTGCTCGCGCAAACGAACGAAGGCGCGGACGACGAAGACGCTCATCTGCACCGCGCGATCGCTTCGCAGCACATTCGCGGCCATCAGCGCGCCGTGTTCCGTAAAGACCCAAGGCAGGTAACGACGCCCGCCCCTAAGGAATCAAGACCTTGCGCTTTTGAGATCACAATTTGTGATCTCAAAGCGTCTATCTCTGCCGACCGAAGCTGAAAAGCGAAGTCACTCGGAAACCGGTGCCGATTTCGCCTGAAGGCCTGATTGAATGGACCTGTAGCCACGCCGTATAGCCGAGCTAAGTCGGCGTCCAGTACGACGCGGTGTCCGCGAACCCGAAAGAGCAACGGTTCAGGCTGCTCGCTACTGAAGTCCTTCGTCATGTCGCTCCCCTCCCCGGCATTACCATCTAACGGCTGACCGGGATTAAGGACGACATGGCCCTCAAGCTCTACGACCTCGCCGGAGCCGAAGATGGCCGGCGCTTCTCGCCTTACTGCTGGCGCGTGAAGATGGCGCTGCTGCACAAGGGGCTCGACTTCGAGACGATTCCCTGGCGCTTCACCGAGAAGGACGCGCTCGCGCCGTACAAGTCGACGACCGTGCCTGTGCTGGTGGACGGCTCGAACTCGATCTACGATTCGTGGGCGATCGCGCTCTACCTCGACGAGGTGTATCCGTCGCGGCCGCGGCTCTTCAGCGGCACCGAAGCGCGCACGCTGACGGACTTCTTCAACCAATGGGCGATCAAGAGCGTGCATGCGCCGCTCTTGCGCGTGATCGTCCTCGACCTCTTCGCCAAGCTGCACGAGAACGACAAGGCGTACTTCCGCGAGTCGCGCGAGAAGCGCTTCGGCAAGACGCTCGAGGCGTATGCCGGGGACCCGAGGGAAGCGCTGTCGGCATTCCGCGGCGCGCTCGATCCCGTGCGGCCCGTGCTGGTGCAGAACCCGTTCCTCGCCGGCAACGGTCCTGGATTTTCCGACTACATCCTCTTCGGCGCCTTCCAGTGGGCGCGGGTGATGTCGCCGGTGCGGCTGCTCGAGCCGGACGATCCGGTCTTTGCGTGGCGCGAGCGGCTCCTCAAGCTCTTCGACGGCTACGCGTGGAAGGCGAAGGGCTACCCGGTCTGGGCGTGAGTAAATGAGACAAATGGGGTCTGTCCCCATTTATTTTTCGTAGACCCTGCACAGCGTGTGCAGCTCGCAGCGGCGGCAGGTCTTGTCGATGTCCTTGGGGTCGACGTGGGCGTCGCCGGCGGCGAATGCCTTGCCGAGCGCCTCGGCGTCTTCCTTCCAGGTCTCGAGGAGCTCCTGCCACTCATGGTAGTGCTGCACGTTCGGCAGCATGTGCGGTGCCCGCGCGTAGCCCATGAACTTCATGTCGCCGGGCTTCACCTTGGCGAACGTGACGGCGGCGAGCTCCTCCGGCGCGGCGACTGCGTATAGGGGAAGCTGCGGGTCGTCGGGGCGCGGGCCTTCCCAGTGCTTGGGCGAAGGAAAGCCGCCGGTCTTGTAGTCGATGAGCACGTGGCCGCCATCTTTTTCCATGCGGTCCATGCGATCGATGCGCGACTGCATCTCGAGGCCGGCCACCTTCAGATCGCGCTGTTGCTCGACAAACATCACCTGGAACGGCGCGCGCCTCTTCTCCAGGTCAAGCCATTCACCCGCCAAGCGTGCGAGGCGCTCGCGCTCGAGCTCGGCGAAGCGGCCTTCGAGCTTCATCTCCTCCACCGCTTTGTGAGCGGATTGGGCGATGACGGTGGTCAAGTCATGCTGCAGGTTGGCGTGCGAACGCACCCGGGTAAAGATCTCGCGCATCAGCGCATGCAAGAGCTTGCCGCGATCGCGAGGATCGAGGCCGGGCGCCGGCTCCTCCATCTCTTCCGCGCCGAGGCGCCACTTGGCAAAGGCGCGGAATGGGCACGCGGCCTGGTCGGCGAGGCCGCGCGTGCCGCCGCGCACCTTGCCCGGTGGGCAAGGAGGGGCGCGCCAATCGTCGAAGGACTCCAATTTCTTTGACGAAAAAAGCAAATCCCGGTAACGCGGATAGTCCGGCGCTGCGACGGCGCCTTGGTCGATGCCGCTGATGAGGGGCGAAGGCGCGAGCAAGCGGTCTTCCTCTTTCGTCGGATGCGAGAACACCACCTCGGCCGCGGATGCCTGCCAGCCGTCCGTCACACGCTGCGCAAAGGCGAGCGAGCTCTCCGCCGTCGCCTGCGGGATGCCGGCCTTCTTCTGCAGCGCGATCGGGATGAACGGATTCGGATGCGCGTCCATCGGCCAGGCCTGGTCGGTGAGGCCGCTCACCCACAGGCAGTCGAAGCGCTGCCCCTCGGACTCGAACACGCCGAGGATCTGGATCGGCGCGTCGGACGACTCGGGCTGGAAGAGGGTGTTGTCGCAGAGCTCGCGCAAGGTGCCGAGCGCCGCGGCGAAGTTCATGCGATCGGAAAGGCGCTCCAGTCTGGCGAGCTCGCCGAGCATCTCGTGCAGCTTGGCGCGCGTCTGGAATTCGCCCGAGTCGAGCGCGCGCTCGCCTGGGAAGCCGGCGGCGTCGAGCACGGCGGAGAAGTGGCGCGCCCATTCGGCGGGCGATGCGGGCGCGTGCTTCGAGAGAGTGAAAACGGCCTCGAGATGCCGGCGCAGGAGCGGCAGCTGCTCGGCGACGGCGACGAGCTTGCCGAGCGAGATGGTTGCATCGGCGTCGCGCCGCACGCGCACATCGAGCGTCGAGCGCTTGGCGAGCTCGCTATTCGCGCCGCCGATGAAGGGCGAGCGGATCAAAGCGCTCGCTTCGGCAAAGGGAAGCGGCTCGCCCGACAGCTGCAGGAGCGTAAGGGCGGCATCCACAAGCGGGTAACTGGCGAGCGCCCGGCCGAGCGAGACATTGAATGGCAGCGGGGTTCTCCCCTGGCCGGGGAGGTTGTAGCCGGGCTGCATCAGGCGCGAGAAGACGCGCACCACTTCCGCGCGACGCTTGCCGAGATCCGGCACCACGACGCCGATGCGCGCCTTCCCCTCCTCGAGCCGCGCCCGCGCCCACTTCGCCGCCGCTTCGAGCTCTTGCTTGGCCGAAGGAAACGCGGTGCGCGCGGCATTGCCGGCGACGGGGTCCGGCGTGCAGACTTCCGTCGGGAAGCGAGCGAGGAACTCCTGCGTCTGCGGCGGCATCACGTCGAAGGCATAGGCGACGACGAGCTTCGGCAGCTTGACTGCGCCGAGGTGCTGCGCCATCAGGTCGGGCAGGCGCGCCGAATCGATGTCGCCGTGGGTCAGCTTGCGGTAGGCGGCGGACCATCGCGTGAAGGCGGCGGCGTCCTCGTTCCCTTGCCCATTCGCAATGCGCCACTGGTGGATGAGGCGCCATGCATCGCGGCACTGCGCCGCGGCCTGCGGCACGATGAGAAGGCCGCTGTCGGCGAGGATGCGCTCCCAGAGGTGCTGCTCCTGCGCGGGGGTTAGCAGCAACGCAAGGTCGGCGCCCCGGTCGGAGAAGAGCGCGTCTTCCCACAACCGCTCGACGAAGGCGCCGAACGGCAGGATGTCGGGCGCCTCCCAGGACTCCAGTGCCTTGCGGGCCTGGAAATCGTCGAACTCCAGCATCAGCGCGTGCGACAGGCGCTGGTTGGGCGTGACGACGGTGAGGCGGGCGGCGTGTCCCTCGGCGAGCCGCGCGAAGAGATCCAACTTCGTTACCACGCGACGAGTTTAGCTACACTGCAACGAGGAGGAGGTCGCGATGCGCAAATATTTTCTGCTGCTGGCTCTCGCCCTGAGCCAGGCCCTCAGTGCCCCAGCTTGGGCGCAGGACTACCCGGTGCGCGATATCCGCTCGGTGTGCAACTTCGCGCCAGGCTCGGGCGCCGACATCATCGTGCGCTACTACAGCGACAAGCTCTCGCGCCTGGCGGGGAAGCCGGTGGTGGTGGAGAACAAGCCGGGCGCGCAGGGCCTGCTCGCCACGGACTACGTGGCGAAGTCGAAGCCCGACGGCTATACGATCCTGATCACCCCGGCGAGCTCGACGCTCGCCACGGCGCCGCACATCTTCAAGCACATCCCGTTCGATCCGCTGAAGGATTTCCAGCCGGTGACGACGATCAACTCGCTCCCCTTCGTCGTCGCGGTGGATGCGGCCAAGCCGTACCGCTCGCTCGAGGAGTTCATCGCCGCATTGCGCGCGAAGGAAGGCAACGGCTTCTACGGCACGCAGTCGAATACCGGGCAGGTGTCGGCCGAGCTTCTGAAGGCGCATACCGGCCTCAAGACCGCGTACGTGCCGTTCAAGATCACCGGCGACGCCTTCACCGCGCTCCTCGGCGGCAACATCGACTGGATGTCGGTCGATGCGACGTGGGCCGCGACCCAGCATCCGCACAAGGTGCGCATCCTCGCCGTGACCTCGGCCAAGCGCTCGAGCACGCTGCCGGACATTCCGACGATGATCGAGCTCGGCTACAAGGACTTCGACATCACCGCGTGGTGGGGCGTCGTGGTCGCGGCCGGCACGCCGCGGCCGATCGTCGACAAGCTCGCCGGCTGGGTGAACCAGATCACGCTGGCGGAGGACACGAAGCAGTTCCTCGCCCGCTCGGCGCTCGAGGCGTTCCCGGGGTCGCCCGAGCAGATGGCGGCGCTGATCAAGACCGACACCGAGCGCTGGCGCGGGTATGTGCGCATGGCGAAGATCGAGCCGCAGTGAACCACCCCAATCAGCAGCGGCCGCTTTCGTGCACGCGATGCACCGCGTCGACGGTGATGTTCCATCGGCAGGCGATCTTGGAGCACACCTCGGGCAGCTCGACCTCGAAGGTGTCGACGGCATGCGGGTCGATGAAGCGCACGTTGCGCACCACGCCGGCCG
>Ga0136846_1235122_pt1 | contig 12380 bp, 12 predicted proteins | sample HopSoiMetagenom2_FD_96841 | JGI IMG/M metagenome (GOLD analysis project Ga0136846, IMG submission 96841) | Grasslands soil microbial communities from Hopland, California, USA - 2 Assembly 2016 (version 4) | ecosystem: Environmental > Terrestrial > Soil > Grasslands | place: USA: Hopland...
TCCCGCTCTTCGGCGGGCCCGCCGGCGCGCTGTCCCCCTCCGGCAGCGCGCCGCGGCCCGGCAGCCCTCCGACGCCGTACCGACCAGGTCGTAACGACCATGTCGTGCGGAGGACTTGACTAACTGTGACCTGTCCCGCGTACCGAAGGGGACGAATCTTTAGCGGAGTCACCCTGATGAGCGAACCCCGGCGCACAGGTCATAGATATATGCGCGATATATGCGCCTCAGATGTGCGCCGTCCCCGCGCCGGCCTCCGCGTTCTCGCCGCGCTTCGTCAGCAGCGCGACCAGTACCGCGACCACACTCGCGCCCGCGGCGACCAGGCAGGCCAGGCTCATGCCCGAGACGAACGTGTCGTGGGCGACCTTCGTGATCTGGGCGGCGACCGTCTCCGGCGTGCCCTTCGCCACCGGCGGCACCCCGACCTGGACCGCCTCGGAGGCCTGGGCCTGCTGTGCCGGGGTGAGCTTCGGGAGGCCCGCGGCCGTCCAGTTGCCCAGGAGGTCGCTGTCGACCTTGGAGGCCATGACCGCGCCCAGGACCGCCGTACCGAGGCTGCCGCCGATCTGCATCGCCGCCTGCTGGAGGCCGCCGGCGACACCGGAGAGCTCCATGGGGGCGTTGCCCACGATGACCTCCGTCGCGCCGACCATCACCGGGGCGAGGCCGAGGCCGAGCATGGCGAACCAGAGCGACATGATGCCGCTGCCGGTGTCCGTCTCCAGCGTGGACATACCGAACATGGCGACCGCGGCGCAGGCCATACCACCGGCGAGCGGGATGCGGGGCCCCGTCTTGCTGATCATCGCGCCGGCCAGCGGCGAACCGACGATCATCATCCCGGTGAGCGGAAGCAGATGCAGACCCGCGTCGATCGGACTCATACCGTGCACGTTCTGCAGGTAGAAGGTGACGAAGAACAGGCCGCCCATGAAGGCGATGGCCATCAGGACCATCAGCACCACACCCGCCGACAGCGGAACCGACCGGAACAGGTTGAGCGGGATGAGCGGCTCCTTGACCCTCCGCTCCCAGAAGGCGAAGAGCGCGAAGCCCACCACCGACGCCACCAGGAACAGCCAGGTCATGCCGTCGCCCCAGCCCCACGCGGGAGCCTTGATGAGCGCCCACACCAGGCAGAACATCGCGCCGGAGAGCAGCGCGATACCGACGAGGTCGAAGGAGCGCGGCGCGTTCTCCGCCCGGTGGTCGACCAGGATCACCAGGCCGATGACGAGGGCCAGGACGCCCACCGGCACGTTGACGAAGAACACCGACTGCCAGTTGACGTGCTCGACCAGCAGCCCGCCGAGGATCGGGCCGCCCGCCGTGGACGCGCCGATGACCATGCCCCAGATACCGATGGCCATGTTCAGCTTCTCGGCGGGGAACGTGGCCCGCAGCAGACCGAGCGCGGCCGGCATCAGCAGCGCCCCGAACAGCCCCTGGAACACCCGGAAGACGACGACCAGGGCGATACTGCCGGACAGGCCGATGGCCGCCGACGAGGCGGCGAACCCGACGATGCCGATGAGGAAGGTCTGCCGGTGCCCGAACCGGTCACCGAGCTTGCCCGCGGTGATCAGCGTGACCGCGAGCGCGAGGAAGTAGCCGTTGGTGATCCACTGGACCTGCGCGAAACTCGCGCCCAGGTCCTTCTGGATGGCCGGGTTGGCGATGGCCACGACGGTGCCGTCCAGGGCCACCATCATGACCCCGACGGCAACGGATATCAGGGTCAGCCACGGATGGCCGCGCAGCCCTTTGGCGGGCGGGGGATCCGAGGGAGAGACAGATGTCTCGACGGTGATCTGACTAGTCATGCGTTGAGGCTAGTGACAGCCACTGACAATTGACAAACCAGTTCACAAGTCGGCAGCTGACACGTCACTCACCGAAAAGACGAATGAACACCAGCGAAGAACGAAGCGAAGAACGAAGAGGCCTGATCGTCATGAGCGCCGCCGAAACCGAGGCGGGTCCGGAGTCCGGCCCCGGCCTGCGTGAGCGCAAGAAGCAGCGCACCCGGGACGCGCTGGTGCGCGCCGCCCTCACCCTGTTCACCAGCAACGGATACGAGCAGACCACCGTCGACGAGATCGCCGAGGCCGTCGAGGTCTCGCAGCGCACCTTCTTCCGCTACTTCGCCGGCAAGGAGGACGCCGCCTTCGCCGTGCAGCGCATCGCGGAGGCGCACTTCATCGAGGCCGTGCGCGCCCGCCCGCCACACGAAGCCCCGCTGGAGGCGCTGCGCCAAGCGGTGCTGGAGGGCTGGCAGACGATCAACGAGGCCGTGGAGTCCGTCGTTCCGGCGGAGTTGCAGATGCGTATGCACTACGTGATCGAGTCGACGCCGGTGCTGCTCGCCGCGCACATGCGCCGCTCCGCCGAGACGGAGGAGGCGGTGGCGCGGCTGATCGCCGAGCGCGAGGGCGTCGACGTGGACGGCGACCTGCGGCCACGGGTCGTGGTGGCCCTGTTCAGCGGGCTGATGCGACTGACGGAACGACGGTGGGGCGCGGGCTCGGACATGAGCGCGGCGGCGATGCGCGAACTCGCCAGCACCTACCTCGACGCGATGGGTCCGGCGCAGGCGGGGAGTTGGCGCGCGGACCTGCCGTGACACCCCGTACGGGCGGGCGTACGGAGTGACGTACCCGGCGTCGGTTACCGAAACGTGATACCCGTCACTCAGTTACCGCGAGACCCTCTCGTTCTCCTAGTGTGTCCTTCCAGTGACTTCCTTCGACACCTCCCCGCAACTGAACGTCTGGCGCGCACTTGCCGCGCTGGCCGTGGTCTTCGTGATGCTCGCGACGACCGGCTGGACCGCGGTCCGCAGCCATCGCACGCCCTCGCCGCTCCAGGCGTCGCTCTCCGCGTGGGAGCACGGACGGATCGGCGGGCTCGCGCTGCCCGACCCGGACGAGACCCCCGGCCGGCTGACCCGGTTCTTCGCCTCGCTCACCGACGGCCAGCGCGACCGGCTCGTCCGGCGCTACCCGTTGGCGGTCGGCAACATGAACGGCGCGCCCGTCGGCCTGCGTTACCGAGCCAACCGCGTCGCGCTGCACACGGCACGCGAGGCGGACCGGGTGCGCGTGCACGACAACCGGCTGTCGCCCGTCGGGCAGTACGAGGCGGGGCGCCGTATGCACCGCTACGACGCGCTGCTCAAGACCGGCCGCCAGATCCTCGCCTTCGACCCCGAGGGCTCGGGCCGGGTCGCCGAGGTCTTCGGCGACCTCGACACGGCGCGGCGCGTCTCGGTCGTGGTCCCCGGCGTGGACACCGACCTCCTCACCTTCCAGCGGACCAACCGCAAGTACTCGGCGCCCGTCGGCATGGCCAAGGCGCTGTACCGCGCGGAGTGGGAGGCGAACCCCACGACCCGTACGGCCGTGATCGCCTGGGCCGACTACACCGCGCCCAGCGGGGTCGGCATGGACGCGGCGACCGCGATGCGCGCCAACTCCGGCGCGCTGCGGCTGAACGCGCTGGTGCGCGCGCTGCCCGGCCGGGCGAAGGTCGCCCTGTTCTGCCACAGCTACGGCTCGGTGCTGTGCGGGGTCGCCGCCCACGCGCTGCCGCCCCGGGTGACCGACATCGCGGTGGCCGGCAGTCCCGGCATGCGGGTCGAGAACTCCGCGGGGCTGCGCACCTCCGCCCGGGTGTGGGCGATGCGGGACGCCGACGACTGGATCCGGGACGTGCCGCACCTGGAGGTCGGCGGGCTCGGACACGGCGCCGATCCGGTGTCGTCGGCGTTCGGCGCGCGCGTGCTGTCCGCGCGGGGCGCGCAGGGCCACGGCGGCTATTTCGAGCCGGGTACGGAGAGTCTGGACAACTTCGCCGAGATCGGCGTCGGCGCGTACGACGCCGTGCGGTGCGCTCAGCAGGATCAGAACGATCAGCAGGACCGCAGGGATGACGTGTGTCTGAAGGGTTTGTCCGACGGGGCGATGGCCGGACGCGCGTAGAGGACGCAGAACTCACGGTGTGCCCGGGGAGGGGACTATGAAGCTCGCGCCGCATACGATGAGCCGCATGGGTGACGTACTGGCCGGATTTCATGCCGCCTGGGAGTTCGAGTCCGACTCCGTGCTCATCCGCTTCGAACGGGGCATCCGCACGCCGAAGTTGTTCCAGGCGCTCGGCGAACGCCGTATCCCGCTGAAGGCGATCGCGGGTGTGACGCTGACGCCGGGCAAGCGTGGAACGGTGGTGCTGCGCGCCGAACCCCGGCCAGGCGCCGACCCGTTGATGGAAGCGGCCGACGGCCAGCTGAAGGAGAACTGCGACCCGTACCGGCTGGTGCTGCCGGCCGAGCGGGAGACGCTCGCCGAGTACTACGCGGACGAGCTGCGGGCCCAGCTGACCCACCATGAGCCCGCTGAAAGGTTTTTGGTGGCCGCGCCCGAGGTGCCGCGGGCCTTCAAGGCGTACGACGCGAAGGCGTCCTTCGACGGACGTGCCGTGTCCTTCCGGTGGTTCTGGACGGGCGCGTCGTCGGCGAAGTGGAAGGCGGGCGACCAGACGTTTCCGGTCGCCGACCTCAGCGGGGTCGAGTGGCGCTCGCCCGAGGTGTTCGAGGGGCATCTGCGGCTGCTGCGGCGTACCGATTCTTCTTCTGTCACACCGGTCGACCAGGACCCCGCCTCGGTGGTGTTCGGGCTGGGATACGGGCCTGTGCACGAGTCGTTGCCGTTCGCGGCGGCGGTGCTCGCGGCGGTGCGCTCCACGGGAGGGGCGCCGGCGGTCCAGCTGAACGCCGGGCGGCGTGATCCCGGGGATGTCGCCGAAAGGATCCGGCATCTCGGGGGGTTGCACGAGGCCGGGCTGGTCACCGATGAGGAGTTCGCCGCCAAGAAGGCCGAGTTGCTGGCGGAGTTGTAGCGGCGGCAACGGTCCTTCGGCAACAGGGCGGGGCGGGTGCGTGGAAGCACCCGCCCCGCCCTGTTGCCCATGAGTCGCTGCCCCCTACTCCCGGCCTCCTGACGCGAAGCGCATGTCCGCGTAGCGGTCACCTGCCACCTTTGCCGCGATGAAGTCCAGGGAGGCCAGCTCCTCGTCCGTCAGCGTGATGGTCGTCGCCTTCGCGTTCTCCTCCACCCTGGACCGCTTGCGGGTGCCCGGGATCGGGACGACCGGAAGGCCGTGGACGGCGGCCTGCTGCTGTACCCAGGCCAGGGCGATCTGGCCCAGGGACGCGCCGTGGGCCTCCGCGACCGTCCGCACGGGGGCCAGCAGGGCCGCGTTCGCCGTGGCGTTCTCGCCCGTGAAGCGGGGCTGGGTACGGCGGAAGTCGTCCTCGGTCAGTTCCTGGTCGGCGTTGGTGAAGGAACCCGTCAGGAAACCTCGGCCCAGCGGGGAGTACGGGACCAGGGTGACGCCCAGTTCGCGGGCCGTCGGGACCACGTTCGCCTCGATGTCCCGGCTGAACAGGGACCACTCCGACTGGACGGCGGCGATCGGGTGCACGGCCTGGGCCGCACGCAGCTCCGGGCCCGTGACCTCGCTCAGGCCCAGCTGCTTGACCTTGCCCTCGCGGACCAGGTCGGCCATCACGCCGACGGTCTCCTCGATGGGGATGTTCACGTCACGCCGGTGCATGTAATAGAGGTCGATGACGTCGATGTCGAGGTTCTTGAGGCTGGCCTCGACCGCCTGGCGTATGTACGGCGGGTCGTTGCGGATGACCCTCGGGCCCGTCGTGCCCGACGGCATCGACAGGGCGAACTTCGTCGCGACGACGACCTCGTCACGGTGGGCCTTGAAGAACGGCGACAGGAAACGTTCGTTGTCGCCTCCGCCGTAGGCGTCCGCCGTGTCATAGAGGGTCACGCCGAGTTCGAGGGCGCGTTCCAGCGTGGCGCGGGCCTCGTCGGCGTCCGTGGGGCCGTACGCGAAGCTCATGCCCATGCAGCCGAGGCCCTGTACGCCGACCTCGGGGCCGTCGGTGCCCAGGGGGGCCGTACCGATCCTGCTGAGTCGGCTGTCGTCGTTCGTCATCGCGCTCTCTCCATCTCACGGACGCCCTCACGGACGTCCTCACGGACCTGGCGGACAAGGCCCGCGTCCAGGTCCGCTTCCGCGTAGAAACTGATCTTCCTGTCCAGTACCGCGAGCGTGTCCTGGAGTTCCGTGATCCGGTCCTGGACGGCCCGGCGGGTCGACTCGAGCAGTTCGAAGCGCTCGCCGTACGTGTGGTCGCCGTCGCGCACGAGTTCGGCGTACCGCACCATGTCCGCGACCGGCATACCGGTGAGCCGGAGCTTGCCGACGAAGTCGAGCCAGTCGAGGTCGCGGTTGCTGTAGCGGCGCTGGCCGGTGTGCGAACGGTCGATGTGCGGCATCAGCCCGATGCGCTCGTACCAGCGCAGGGTGTGCGCGGTCAGCCCGGTGAAGACGACGACCTCACTGATCGTGTAGCGGTCGTGCCCGTCCGGGCGCCGGTCGGGCTGCTGCTGCGGGGCCGAACAGCTGCCGGCCGCGGCGGGAACTTCGGGTACGTCAGGTACTGCGGGGGCTGTGGGGGTGTTCGTGATGGGGTCTGTGGTCTCCAGCACCGTCATGACCCCCACGCTAAAACCCTGGAGTGCACTCCAAGCAAGCGGATACCGCGATATTGCGGAGACTTGGCCGGTCCGGGCTCACTACCGTGCGGATCATGACTCTCGTACGCCGTGCCACGCCCGAGGACGCCGGAGAACTGCTGCGGTTGCGCCAGGTGCTGATCGACTCGATGTCCGGGGCGAACACCGACACCGGCTGGCAGTCCGCGTCCCTGGCCACCGTGACCGCGAGGCTCGCCGATCCGGCCGGGGGCTTCGCCGCGTTCGTCGTCGACCGTCCGGAGCGGCCCGGGTCGCTGGCCGCGCTGGTCGTGGGGACGGTCGAGTATCGGATCGGGCGCGCGGGCAACCCGCACGGGCGGGTCGGGTACGTGTTCAGCGTCGCCACCGACCCGGACGCGCGCCGCCGGGGGTACGCGCGGGCCTGCATGGAGGCGCTGGTGGAGTGGTTCCGGGAACAGGGCGTCGGGCAGATCGACCTCACGGCGTCCCCGGACGCGGTACCGCTGTACGCGTCACTGGGCTTCGTGCGGCAACCGGACCCCTTCATGCGGCTGCGGTTGTGAGCCTCATAAGCTCGGTGTCATGTCCGTCATGTCGCTGAAGAGCCTCGCACTGATCGAGAACTGGCCCGTGCCCACCGCCGCCGCGGCCGTCGTACGGGCGGACGGTGCCGTTCTCGGTAGCCACGGGCCCCTCGGCCACCGGTTCCCGCTCGCCTCGGTCACCAAGCCGCTCGCCGCGTACGCCGCCCTCGTCGCGTACGAGGAGGGCGCCATCGAACTCGACGAGCCTGCCGGGCCGCCCGGATCGACGGTCCGCCACCTCCTCGCGCACACCTCCGGCCTCGCCTTCGACGAGCACCGGGTGACGGCTCCGCCCGGGGAGCGGCGGCTGTACTCCAACGCCGGGTTCGAGGTGCTGGGGGAACACGTGGCGAAGGCTACGGAGATTCCGTTCTCGGAGTACGTCCGGCAGGCGGTCCTGGAGCCGCTCGGGATGACGTCGACCGAGGTGGAGGGGTCGCCCGCGAAGGACGGGGTCTCGACCGTCGGGGATCTGGTGCGGTTCGCCGCGGAGGTGCAGGCGCCTCGGCTGCTCGATCCGCGGACGGTCGCGGAGGCGATGAGTGTGCAGTACCCGGGGACGAAGGGGGTGCTGCCGGGGTACGGGCATCAGAACCCCAATGACTGGGGGCTGGGGTTCGAGATCCGGGGGGTGAAGTCGCCGCACTGGACGGGGAGTTCGTCGTCGGCGCGGACGTTCGGTCATTTCGGGCAGGCCGGGACGTTCCTGTGGGTCGATCCGGTGGTGGGGGTGGCGTGTGTCGCGCTGACCGATCGGGCGTTCGGGGCGTGGGCTGTGGGGGTTTGGCCGGGGTTCACGGATGCGGTGGTGGGGGAGGTGCGGGGCTGAGGAGTGGGGTTTGTTTCGCCCCCGCCGCCCTTACCCGTCCCGTCCTTCTGGGGCTGCCGCCCCAGACCCCGCCTTCGGCCCTGAAGGGGCCTCGTCCTCAAACGCCGGACGGGCTGGGGGGCCTGGGCCTGGGCTTGACAGAAGCGGCAAACGGGTGGGTGGGCGGGAAACACGGCCTGGGCTGGAGTGCCGTCAGCCTTGCGTCTCCCACAGCAGCAGCTCCGCCGCCGTCAGTGCCGTTGCCTCCGGGCTTGGCGGGCCGGTGATTCGTGCCGCGTCTCCCGGGCCCAGTCGCTCGGGGCCCAGGTGGACCTCGCCCCGTACTACGTGGACGTACACGAACGGGGCGTCGGGCAGTGCCGTGCGTTCTCCGGGCTGCAGGCGGCGTATGTGGAGGAGGGTGGCCGCCTCCGGGATCGCGTACGGGGTCGCGTCGGCTATGCCGCGGATCGTTTCGTAGGACGGGGGGCCGCCGGCCGTGAGGGGGGCCAGCCAGGTCTGGACGAAGGCCAGGGGGGCCTCCCCCTCGTTGCGCTCGACGTGGCGTACGCCCGCCGCCGCGCTCAGCCGCTGCACGTCCCCGGGGTGGACGGTGGTCTTGTGGCCCGTCGAGTCGCGGTGGGTGAGGACCCCCTCCGTCACCCACGTCACGATCTCGGTGTGGCTGTGCGGGTGTTCGTCGAAGCCGGCGCCGGGTTCGAGGCGTTCCTCGTTGCAGGCGATCATCGCGCCGAAACGCAGGTTGTCCGGGTCGTAGTGGGGACCGAAGGAGAAGGCGTGCCAGGATTTGATACCGGCCGCCGGGTCACCCCCGGGATAGCGGTCGTCCGCGCGCCGTACGTCCATCACACACCCACCGTAGACCCGGCGCCGCACACTCCCGTCCTGATAAGGCAGTCTTGTTCCGTGCCCGAACCCGAATCCCACCACCCCGCGCCCACCGCACGTCCCGAACATCCGCACCCGGGGACCCTGAAGCGGCTGGAGAAGTCGTCCGGGAGTCTCGCCGCGCAGGCGATCACGCGTATGGACGAGACGCTGTCGTGGTACCGGGCGATGCCCCCTGAGAACCGTTCCTGGATCGGGCTGGTCGCCCAGGCCGGTATCGCCGCCTTCACCGAGTGGTTCCGGCGTCCCGACGCTCCGCAGGCCATCTCCACGGACGTCTTCGGTACCGCTCCCCGTGAGCTGACCAGGGCGATCACGCTGCGCCAGACGGTCGAGATGGTCCGTACGACCATCGAGGTCATGGAGAGCGCCATCGACGAGGTGGCCGCGCCAGGTGACGAGAACATGCTGCGTGAGGCGCTGCTCGTCTACGCCCGCGAGATCGCCTTCGCCACCGCGCAGGTGTACGCCCAGGCGGCCGAGGCACGGGGTGCCTGGGACGCCCGGCTGGAGTCGCTGGTCGTCAACGCCGTGCTCAGCGGCGAGGCCGACGAGGGGGCCGTGTCGCGGGCCGCCGCGCTTGGCTGGAACTCGCCCGACCATGTGTGCGTGCTGCTGGGCAACGCGCCCGACGGGGACAGCGAGCTGACCGTCGAGGCGATCCGGCGGGCCGCCCGGCACGCCAAGCTGCAGGTCCTGACCGGGGTGCTGGGTGATCGGCTCGTCGTCATCGCGGGCGGCGACGACAATCCGCTCGCCGTCGCCAAGGCGCTGATCGGGCCGTATGCCGCCGGGCCCGTGGTCGCGGGGCCGATCGTGCCCGACCTGCTCGCCGCCACCCGGTCCGCGCAGGCCGCCGCCGCGGGGCTGAAGGCCTGTTCGGCCTGGCAGGACGCACCGCGTCCGGTGCTCGCCGACGATCTCCTGCCGGAGCGCGCGATCGCCGGTGACCCTGGAGCGCGCGACCAGTTGGTGGAGGAGATCTACAGACCGCTGGAGGAGGCCGGGTCCGCGCTCCTGGAAACCCTCGCCGTCTATCTCGAGCAGGCGAGCAGTCTGGAGGGCGCGGCACGAATGCTCTTCGTTCACCCGAACACCGTGCGCTACCGGCTCCGACGTGTGACTGACGTCACCGGATGGTCACCTTCAGATGTACGATCCGCATTCACACTGCGGATCGCGCTGATCCTCGGGCGCCTGGCCGATGGGGATCACCAACCCTAGGGTTTTGTCGGGGGTCCACAAAACCCCCTGCTGTTCTTCGTCCCTGTCCCCACGGGCGGCCGTGCCCGTCCCCAAGAGAGAGTGTGAGAGTGCTCGTACTCGTCGCTCCCGGCCAAGGCGCCCAGACGCCCGGCTTCCTGACTCCCTGGCTCGAACTGCCCGGTGCCGCCGAGCGCGTCGCCGCGTGGTCCGACGCCATCGGGCTCGACCTCGTCCACTACGGCACCGAGGCCGACGCCGACGCGATCCGCGACACCGCTGTCGCCCAGCCGCTGCTCGTCGCGGCCGGGATACTGTCCGCCTCGGCACTGGGTGCCATGGGCTGCGACGTCACTCCCGACGCCGTCGCCGGTCACAGCGTCGGTGAGATCACCGCCGCCGCCTTCGCCGGTGTGCTCGACGACCTGGCCGCCCTGACCCTCGTACGCAAGCGTGGTCTGGCCATGGCCGAGGCCGCCGCCGTCACGAAGACCGGCATGGCGGCGCTCCTCGGTGGCGACCCCGAGGTGAGCCTCGCGCATCTGGAGAAGCTCGGGCTGACTCCGGCGAACATGAACGGCGCCGGGCAGATCGTCGCCGCGGGTACGGTCGAGCAGATCGAGGCCCTCGTCGAGGACAAGCCCGAAGGGGTGCGCAAGGTCGTCCAGCTGAAGGTGGCCGGTGCTTTCCACACGCGCCACATGGCTCCGGCGGTGGACGCCCTCGCCGCTGCCGCCACTTCGCTGATGCCCGGCGACCCGAAGATCACGTACGTCTCGAACCAGGACGGACAGACGGTCCCGGAGGGCTCCGAGGTGCTCGCCCGGCTGGTCGGGCAGGTCGCCAACCCGGTGCGCTGGGACCTGTGCATGGAGACGTTCAAGGCGCTGGGCGTGACCGCGATCATCGAGGTGTGCCCGGGTGGCACCCTCACCAGTCTCGCCAAGCGCGCGCTGCCCGGCGTGAAGGCGCTGGCCCTGAAGACCCCCGCCGACCTCGACGCCGCTCGTGAGCTCATCGCCGCGTCATCGACCTCGATCTCTGCCGCCGACGCGGCGGGCGCCTGAAAGGAGCCCCGAGCAATGTCGAAGATCAAGCCCAGTAAGGGTGCCCCGTACGCGCGCATCCTGGGCGTGGGCGGCTACCGGCCGGTCCGGGTCGTGCCCAACGAGGTGATCCTGGAGACGATCGACTCGTCCGACGAGTGGATCCGCTCCCGCTCCGGCATCGAGACCCGGCACTGGGCCTCCGACGAGGAGACCGTCGCCGCGATGTCCCTGGAGGCGTCCGGCAAGGCGATCGCGAACGCGGGAATCTCCGCCGAGCAGATCGGCGGCGTGGTCGTCGCGACCGTCTCGCACTTCAAGCAGACCCCGGCCGTGGCCACCGAGATCGCCGACAAGCTCGGCACGGCCAAGGCAGCCGCGTTCGACATCTCGGCGGGCTGCGCGGGCTTCGGCTACGGGCTGACCCTGGCCAGGGGCATGATCGTCGACGGTTCGGCGGAGTACGTACTGGTCATCGGCGTCGAGCGGCTGTCCGACCTGACCGACCTGGAGGACCGGGCGACGGCCTTCCTCTTCGGTGACGGCGCGGGCGCGGTCGTCGTGGGCCCCTCCACGGAACCGCACATCGGTCCGACCGTGTGGGGCTCCGAGGGCGACAAGTCGGACACCATCAAGCAGACCGTACCGTGGAACGAGTACGACAGTTCCGGCAAGTTTCCTGCGATCACGCAGGAGGGCCAGGCGGTGTTCCGCTGGGCCGTGTTCGAGATGGCGAAGGTCGCCAAGGAGGCGCTGGACGCGGCCGGGATCACCCCGGACGACCTGGACGTCTTCATTCCTCACCAGGCCAACGAGCGGATCATCGACTCGATGGTGAAGACCCTCAAACTGCCGGAGCACGTCACGGTCGCGCGCGACGTGCGCACCACCGGCAACACGTCGGCAGCCTCGATCCCGCTCGCGATGGAGCGGCTTCTGGCGACCGGCGAGGCGAAGAGCGGCGACACCGCGCTCGTCATCGGCTTCGGGGCGGGTCTCGTGTACGCCGCGACGGTCGTTACCCTCCCCTAGGCACCCGTACCGGATCCTCGGAACCGGAACGGGGACAACTGCCAACTCTCTGGATAGATACACAAGAAGGAGCGCCTGCCATGGCCGCCACTCAGGAAGAGATCGTCGCCGGTCTCGCCGACATCGTGAACGAGATCGCCGGCATCCCGGTTGAGGACGTCCAGCTGGACAAGTCCTTCACCGACGACCTGGACGTCGACTCGCTGTCCATGGTCGA
>Ga0136846_1207584_pt1 | contig 12379 bp, 15 predicted proteins | sample HopSoiMetagenom2_FD_96841 | JGI IMG/M metagenome (GOLD analysis project Ga0136846, IMG submission 96841) | Grasslands soil microbial communities from Hopland, California, USA - 2 Assembly 2016 (version 4) | ecosystem: Environmental > Terrestrial > Soil > Grasslands | place: USA: Hopland...
GCAACCAGCGCGCTGAACAGCGCCAGGATCAGCAGCCAGAGCATCATCGATCCCTCGTGATTGCCCCAGACGCCGGAGATCTTGAAGATCAGCGGCATCAGCGAATGGGAATTCTCCCAAACGTTCATCACTGAAAAATCGGAGGCGACATAGGCATAGGTCAAAACGCCGAAGGAGAAGGCGACCAACGCGAACGTGACGACAGCGCCGATCGGTGCGATGTCCATCATCGACAGTTCGCCCCGCCGCGCGCCGATCACCGGGATGATCGAGACGATGATCGCGGTCGCGAGCGCCAGCACCAGCGCGTAGTGTCCAAGCTCGATGATCATTGGCTTGCTTCCTCGCCCTTCCAGACGCCATCGGCCTTCAGCCTGTCGGCGACCTGCTTCGGCATGTAGCGCTCATCATGCTTGGCAAGCACGCTGTCGGCAACAAAGACATCGCTGCCCGGCTCGAATTTGCCCTCGGTGACGACCCCCTGCCCCTCGCGGAAGAGATCGGGCAGGATGCCGTTATACTTGACCTTGATCGCATCGGAACCGTCCGTGACGGAGAACTGGACCTGCGTCCCCTCACCGCGCACGACACTGCCCTCGCCAACGAGACCGCCGAGGCGGATCAGTGTCCCCGCGCCGACTGGGTTCTTGGCAAGATCGCCGGGCATATAGAAATAGGCGACCGACTGGCTGAAGGCGAAGAGGACGAGCAGCACGGCGGTGGCGATGAAGCCCATGCCGCCTGCAATAACGGCGAGGCGTTTCTGCTTGCGGGTCATTGCTGTGTCACCTCCGTCGGCAATCCCAGCTCCTTCGCCAGCGCCAGAAGCTGCCGCCCCTCGCCGCCATCGGCGGGAAAGGCTGCAAGGCTGCGCTTCAGTGCATCAGCCGCGCGCTCCTTGTCGTTCAGCACGGCATAGGAGCGGATCAGTCGCAGCCAACCCTCGAAATTGTTCGGATCTTCTTTAAGCTTGGCGTCCAGGCTTTCGACCATGCCACGGATCATCTGTTGGCGATCGCCGCCGCTCAGGGCATTCATCGCTTCGACCTGCTCGGGTGTCGGGTTCCCCGGCGCCTTGGCATTGGCCGATCCTGCCGTGGCCATATCATCGGCGGTGCCGCTGTTCTTGGCGATATGATCATTGACCGCAGCCATCCAGGGCGCCTCGGGCGGCGACTGTTTCGCCAGCGCCACGAAGGCGGTTCTGGCATCCGCCGCCTTGCCGTCCTGCTCCAGCGCCAGCGCCAGGTAGAACAGCGCGCGCGGATTGTTGGCATCGAGCGCAAGCGACTGCTGCAACGTACTGCGCGCCTCCGCCGTGACGATGCCGCCGGCCTTCATGATCAGCACCTCGCCCAGGCTGCCGAACCGCTCCGCGCTGGGGCCAAGCAAGCGAATGACGTTGCGATAGGCAAGCTCCGCGTCGACAACGCGATTGGTCTTGAGGTAGATCGGCGCCAGCACCTCCCAGCCCTTGCCGTCATCGGGGTTCCGCGCCAGATGCTGCTCGACCTTGACGATCGAAATGGCGAGATCGTTGCCGGGTTGCTCAAGGCGCGCCTCCAGCGGCTGCGACGGCAGGCCGGGAGCGCCCTTCATGAGGTAAAGACAGAGGCCGATGGCCGGCAGGATGACGATGATGAAGGCCTGCGAGAAGCGATAATGGCCCCGCGTCGCCTCTTTTGCGGTGTTCGACGCCGCACTCGAAACGGCAAGCAGGCGCCGGCCGATTTCGGCGCGAGCATAGCCGGCCTCCTCGGCGGAGATCAGGCCGCCCGCGAGATCGCGGTCCAGCTCGCGAAGCTGATCGCGGTAGACGGCCGCCTCCCCGGCGCGGCCGTCATCCGCCACATTTGCTCCGCGCAAAAGAGGATAGAGCAAGGCAGCGCCGACAACGGCCGTCAGAACGGCCACGAGAATCCAGAACAGCATAGACGCCCAATACTTTAACCGGGCGCTTATTCCAACCATCAAAGCCTAGTTGACGAAGATTTGAGGCGTTTGGCCGCGCTTGCGAAGCGACGAACGCCCTGAGCGACGGCGAAGGCAATCCTTACGGTGCAACGCCCCCTCACCCGGCGCTATCGCGCCACCCTCTCCCCGACGGGCAAGGGTAAGAACATCTTAGTTCAACGGCGACCAGGTGCCGTCATCGTTGCGGCAGGCAGCGCCCCTTGCCTGGGTCGGCTTGTCGTCGACGGTGACCGTGTGCCTGTACTGGCGGCAATTCTGCGAGCCGACCTGATAGGGGGCTGCGGCCACGACCTCGCCGCTGACGTTCTTGCCCGCCCAGACGACGGGCATGCCAAGCGGCGCGGTTTCCAGCGCCCGATATTCCGCTTCCAGCGCTCGCCGTTGGTCATTGTCGCTGAGCTTGATGTCGGTGCGACCGACGATACCGCCCTCCAAAGCAGCAATATACGGCGTCGAGGCCGGCGGCTTGGCGGTAGACAGGAAGCTGACGCCGGGAATTTTACCGCTCGGTGTCGAGCAGGCGGAAAGGGCAATAGCGACAAGAAAGGACGGAACGATCAGAAAAAAGGTGCGAAGCTTCATACAACCGAACCAATATCAACGAGCAAACCAGAGGTGCTGCTATGCGTCATCATCATGACACCGCACATCTTTTTGGCATCATGCTGAGCATCACGCAACATCCTTCGTTACCCCTGGTAGAATTAAACTGGCGCGAAGGCCGCCCCACGAACCGCGGGTCAGCTCCAACCGCCCCTGATATTCGCTGATGATCTCGCTGACAATCGAAAGCCCGAGACCAGTGCCGGGCTTGCTCTCATCGAGCCGGCGACCACGCTTCATCGCCTCACGGATCTGATCCGGCTCCAGACCGGGTCCGTCGTCCTCGACCACCAGTTCCACCCAATGACGCCTGGCCGGATCTATGCCCTTGAGTTCGGCCGGCGCCTCGTTGGCGGCCACGCGCACCTTGTGCTCGGCAAAGCGGGCGGCGTTTTCCAGGAGATTGCCGACGGTTTCTTCCAGATCCTGCTGCTCCATGGCCAGCGCCAGGTTCGGCGAAACGGAGAGCTCGAATTCCTTGTCGGCATTAAGCCGCCGCATGACGCGCACCAGACGCTCCAGCGCCGGCTCCGCCTCGGTGCGGGCCAGCACGGATTCGCGCTGCGCCGCGATACGGGCGCGATTGAGATAGGACTGCACCTGTCCCTGCATGGCCTCGGCCTGGCTCTTGACGAGATCGCCATGCGAACGCTCCAGCACGCGGGATTCGTTGAGCAGGACCGCAATCGGCGTCTTCAGCGAATGGGCGAGATTGCCAACCTGCATGCGCGCCCGCTCGACGATGCGGCGGTTGCTCTCGATCAAAGCGTTGACCTCGTTGGCGAGCGGCAAGATTTCGCGCGGGAAATCTCCCTGAAGCCGCTCGCTCGCGCCGTCGCGGATGCGCTCCAGCGCCGCACGCGCCTTATCAAGCGGTTTCAGGCCATAGAGAATGGCGAGCGCATTGACGATCAAGCTGCCGACACCGAAACCGACGAGCGCGAAATAGAGGCTATGGGAGAAATTGCGGACATCGTCCTCCACCACGGCGACATTGCCGGTAACGCGGAAGCGCGCGGCGCGGCCGTCTGTATCGAGGACCACCTCTGTCTCGGCCACCTGCACGCGGTTTCCGGAGGCGTCGGTCACGATGTAATAGCGCTCGTAATTCTTGTCGAAAGGCGCTTCCAGCACCGAGAGCACGGGCAAGGTCGAGGCGCCGAGCGAAGGCGAAACCAGCGGTGTCGCCGTATAGGTGCCGAGCGGCTCGACCATCCAGTACCAGCCGGTCTTCGGCTGGGCGAAACGCAGGTCGCCGAGCTGCGGGCTGCCGGACAGTGCGCCCTGATCTCCGATGGTGACGGAGTTGATGACGTTGTAGAGCTGCGCTCTCAAAAGGTCCTGAAAGCCGCGCTCGGCGCTCTTGCGATAGATATTCGAGATGACAAGTCCGATCACCACCAGCGCCACGGCGGACCAGAGCGTGGTCAACAACAGGACGCGAGCGGTGAGTGACTTAATTCGCATTGGTCGGAGCTTGGATGCGATAACCGAGACCACGGACAGTCTCGATCAGGTCGACGCCCATCTTCTTGCGCAGACGGCCGACAAAAACCTCGATCGTATTGGAATCTCTGTCGAAATCCTGATCATACATATGCTCGACCAGCTCGGTGCGCGAGACCACCTCGCCCTTATGGTGCATGAGATAGGCAAGCAGGCGGTACTCATGCGAGGTGAGCTTCAACGGCTTGCCGTCGACGCTCGCCTTCGAGCTCTTGGTGTCGAGGCGCACCGGACCGCAGATGATTTCGGACGAGGAGTGGCCGGCGGCGCGGCGGATCAGCGCCCGGATGCGCGCCAGCACTTCCTCGACATGGAAGGGCTTTGCGACATAATCGTCGGCACCGGCGTCGATGCCGGCGACCTTGTCGCTCCAGCGGTCGCGCGCCGTCAGAATCAGCACCGGCGTTCCACGGCCCGCACCGCGCCATTTCTCGAGCACTGTGATCCCGTCCATTTCCGGCAGGCCGATATCGAGGATGATTGCGTCATAGGGTTCGGTATCGCCGAGGAAATGCCCCTCCTCGCCGTCAAAGGCGGTATCGACCACATAACCTGCCTCTTTCAAGGCATCGGCAAGCTGTCGGTTGAGATTGATATCGTCTTCGACAATGAGAATGCGCATATTCCGACCCAATTTCCCCGGTTCGAGAAACAGTACTGCAAATCAGGTTCGAGTGGAATCCACTTGGCCATAAGATTTTGCGTAAGATTCAAAGCGTTAGAGTGTTCCTTGCGTGTCGCGCGACAGTGTGTCCGCCTACATCGGCACCTTCATGGTCACTTTGCGCGGCCGCTGGCCATTGCCCTGAACGAGGACGGTAATGACACAACTATCGCCCGATGGCTGCGCGGAAAGGAGTTGCCCCCCGGTCTTGGCGACAACTTCGGCCGCAGCCTCGCTGCAATCGCTGTTTGCACGCGCCACCAGGGTCGGCGTCGGCGTCGGCAGAACAGTCGAGCCGGCCATGAGCGCGGCCGCTGCTGCTATGCTTATCAATGATGCCATACTCACACTTCCCACGGGGACATTAACTTGAGCGAATATGTACCCAAACGCGTCTGAATGGCAAATGAATGGCTGGTAATTTTCCACGCGCAAAACGTGCGGCCGCAGTTTTATCCCCTTCAAGTCATTGCGTTAGCTCAACTTATTGGAATCGACGCCTTCGATGCGATGACGAATGGCCCCATTGAGCGGCCCAGGCTGCAACCACCTCCCAAAACGCCCAGAGAGCACCGACAATTGCCTCTTCCGAAGGCCAGAACCGCGCCTTGGGGCTCCGGAGAAGTCAGTCATTTTTAATCTTTCTTGATTATCATCATCTGATAGACACCGGTATGGCCGGCGACCCGTCGCAAGCCAATACAACTGAACTTTAAGCGTTTTACGCACGTAAGACGTGCTGCTTTCGTTGAATCTTTTGAATCGCTTGCCGTCACTCTTTCGCAAGTTGAGTCGCAGGCGAGAGAAGTTGATTCAGGATCTTCGCGCGACGAATCCGATCGAAGCGAAACTGACTCCGCTCCGATACCCAACTATCCGGACTGACTGCACTATAGCGCTTTCGCCAAACGCTAAACCGGCTCGCGCACCGCCGCCGTGCTGTCGTAGTCCGCCGCGATCCGCATTTCGCGCAGCGGACGGACTCGCTCGATGGAGAGCTGATAGTTCGGATGCGCCTTGTAGGCGGCCAACGCCGCTTCGTTGTCGAATTCGCCATAGACGACGATATCGACATCTGTGCCGAGCTGATCGGTCTTCGCATTCGTCCCGATTTCCAGCAGGCGCGCATGCGGAATAGCCGTCAGGATAGACAGCCCGGACCGTACTGCCTCGAGATCGGCGCGATCAGGAACGGTGAAGAAAACGATATGGCGGATCACGCGGAGGCTCCCCTGTGCATTGGCGAAGGTACCGCGCGATATCATGCGTGGCAGGTCAGTTCAACGACGGTCGAGCTTGAGCAGGCTGTCGTTTCGTCGCAGCGTGCCCGGAGAAACGGCAGCCTCCCCTGCAAAGCTCCAACGTGCTATCCTTCCACATCATGACCGATGACGAACTCATTGTCTTTGCCCTCGATTTGCCGGAAGCGATGGCAAGTTCGCATTTCGGCAATCGGGATTTTCGCGTTCGAGGCAAGATTTATCTGGCGCTTCCCAACTCGGATTTTTGTGTCATCAAGCTTACTCCCGGCCAGCAGCAGATGGCTCTTGCAACCGCGCCGGACCATGTCCTTGCCGTGCCGGGTGGCTGGGGAACGAAAGGCTGGGCGCGGCTTTTCCATTTAACCGCGGATGAGGGCACGATACACGCGCTGGTTCGGCAGGCATGGCGCAACGTGGCGCCAAAATCTATCGTTTTGCCGGAGGATTAGCCTCCATCTCATCTTCCACCGTCAGTGGCCAATCCACCACATAATCCTCGAAATCGTCGACAGCGACTTCGGTCTCGCTGATGGTGCGGCCCCGTGCGGAAACGCCGGCAATATGAACCGTTTCCGGATCGCCCGATACGAGCGGATGCCACCAGTAGAGATCCCGGCCTTCCTCGACGAGACGATAGGCGCAGGTGGGTGGCAGCCACGGAAGATCCGGAACTTTTTCAGGCGTGAGCTGCACGCAATCGGGCACGAAATCCCAACGGTTGGGGTAGCTGGTGCAGCGACAGCTTTCGCCGTCCATCAGCTTGCAGCGGACCGAGGTGAAATAGACGTCGCCGCTATCCCAATCCTCGAGCTTGTTGAGACAACAGAGACCGCAGCCGTCGCAGAGGCTCTCCCATTCGGGTGTGCTCATCTCCGTCAGCGTCTTGCTCTTCCAGAAAGGTCTCTCATCCATGTCCGTCATCCTTGCGGCTCGCAAGGGAAATGCGGGCTGCGGCATGCATGTCTCTTGTTCTTTTCCCTAAATCAACCAATTATTCAATGTGCCGGTCTATGACAGGATAGGCTTTGCGTGTCCCAAGGGAAGACGCAATCGAGGCATTGCGGGCGGGAAGTAAAGCGTGGCAGACCCATCCAACCCAGAGAACGGGCCAGAGACCAAGCCCGATACGCAACAGGAGGCCCAGGCGGAGAAGCGGCCACGCCGCAAGCGTCATATTCTCCTGCGCATCGATTCCTGGATCGACTCCTCTCTGTGGAGCGCCGGGTTTCGCCTTGGCGAACTCTGGGAAGACATTACCATTTTCTTTCGTCGTTTCCGCGCTCGCGGCTGGAAGCGCATCCTGTTCGAACTGCTCGGCGAAGGATTGACCCTCGGTACCGCCGGGTCCGTGGTGCTGATGATGCTCGCCATGCCGGCTTTCGAGGCGACGCAGGGCGACTGGCGCAATCGCGGCAATTTCGCCGTCACCTTCCTCGACCGTTACGGCAATATTATCGGCCATCGGGGCATCATCCACGAGAATTCCGCACCGGTGGACCAGTTGCCGGACTATTTCGTCAAGGCCGTGCTGGCGACCGAGGACCGGCGCTTCTTCGACCATTTCGGCATCGACGTCATCGGCCTGTTCCGGGCGTTATCGGTCAATGCCCAGGCCGGCGGTGTCGTCCAGGGCGGCTCGACCCTGACGCAACAGCTCGCCAAGAACATCTTTCTCAACAATGAGCGCTCGATCGACCGCAAGGTCAAGGAAGCTTTCCTCGCGATCTGGCTGGAGGCCAATCTTTCGAAGAAGGAAATTCTGAGCCTCTATCTCGACCGCACCTACATGGGCGGCGGCACGTTCGGCGCCGCCGCGGCGGCGCAGTTCTATTTCGGCAAAAGCATTACCGACGTCAATCTGGCCGAGGCGGCGATGCTGGCCGGCCTGTTCAAGGCGCCGGCAAAATACGCGCCGCATGTCAACCTGCCGGCCGCCCGCGCCCGCGCCAACGATGTTCTGAGCAACCTCGTCCAAAGCGGGTTGATGACCGAGGGGCAGGTGATTGCCGCGCGGCGCAATCCTGCTTCCGTGGTCGACCGCGCCCAGATCGAATCCCCGGACTTCTTCCTCGACTGGGCTTTCGACGAGGTGCAACGTCTCGCCGCCCGCTTCCCCGAGCGCTCGCTGATCGTGCGCACCACCATCGACATGGGCCTGCAGAAGGCAGCAGAAGATTCAGTCGAATCCAGCCTGATGGAATATGGCGAGCGCTATCATGCCAAGCAGGGCGCAACGGTCGTCATCGAAAATGGCGGCGCGGTCCGCGCCATGGTCGGCGGCCGGGATTACGGCGAGAGCCAGTTCAACCGCGCGACCAGGGCGTTGCGTCAGCCAGGCTCGTCCTTCAAAATCTACACCTATTCCGTTGCCATGGAGCGAGGGCTAACCCCTTCCTCCACCATCGTCGACGCGCCGATCACCTGGGGCAATTGGAGCCCGCATAATTACGAAAACCGCTATTCAGGCAAGGTGACGCTGGCGACCGCAATCGCGCAGTCGATCAACACCATTCCGGTGCGTCTCGCCAAGGAGAAATTCGGTATCCAGCCGATCCGCGACATGGCCAAGGCCATGGGCGTGGAAACGCCGATCCGCAATGACAAGACCATTCCGATCGGGACATCGGAAGTGACAGTACTCGATCAGGCGACGGCCTACGCCGTCTTTCCGGCCGACGGCATGCAGTCCCGCCGCCACGGCATCGGGCAGATCGTCGGCTATGACGGCAAGGTGCTCTACGACTTCAGTCGTGAGGAGGCGCCGGCGAAGCGCGTCCTCACCGAAAAAGCCAATTCCTACATGAACCAGATGCTGATCCAGATCCCGCAGATCGGCACGGGCCGCAGGGCGGCGCTCGATCGCGGCATCCTCGTCGGCGGCAAGACGGGCACGACGCAAGCCTATCGCGACGCCTGGTTCATCGGCTTTACCGGCAACTACACCTGCGCCGTATGGTTCGGCAACGACGACTATACATCGACCAACAACATGACGGGCGGCACTCTGCCGGCCATGACCTTCAAGAAGATCATGGACTACGCGCACCAGGGCATCGTGCTGAAGCCCATCCCCGGCATCGACAATCCGTTCCCGGTGCAGAAGCCGCAGGCGGTGGCTGCCAAGAAGCCGGCCGCTGGAGGCGAAAACACCTTGCCGCCGCTTATTCGTCCACGCACGCTATCGGTGGATTCCACCAAGATCCTGCGCGACCTCGGCGAGAAGCTGAAGGCGGCGGCGCCACTCGCGACGCAGAAAGTGGCAACGGCGAAATAAGATTAAGCGGCTCGGGGTTCTATGCGCTTTAATTCCATACTAATCTGCCTCCGCCGTTCCATCAGATCGTAATCGGTCTGCAAGCCGAGAAAGAAACCTTCCGACATACCGAAATAACGAGCAAGCCGCAGATCGGTATCGGCTGTAACGCTACGCTTTCCAAGCACGATCTCATTGATACGCCGAGGCGGGACATGGATAGCACGCGCCAATGCATTCTGGCTGAGTTCCATCGGCTTCAGAAACTCCTCCAGCAAGATCTCGCCGGGCTGCGGATTCGCCAGCCATTCGGCCTCAGTCGCGGTAATCGACGATTTCGACATTGCGCGGCCCTCCTTCAGCCCAAACAAAACATATGCGCCACTGATCGTTGATCCTGATGGAATGCTGTCCGGCGCGATTACCCTTTAGCGCTTCAAGTCGATTTCCCGGTGGAACACGAAGGTCAATCAGCACCTGTGCCTGATTGAGCAAACGAAGCTTTCGTAGCGCTACCGATTGAATATCGGAAGGAAGTTTCCGACTTCGTATACCGGATCATATGCGCTCTGTCTCAGCATCCGCGAAGCTCTGAATCAGAGCACCATCATAACGCTTAACGTTATATAACGTAACGCGTTATAATTCGGATTTTGATGCGCAAGTTCGGCAATCGACCCACTAACCCTTTCCCCTGCCGTCAGAATCAGGGATAAATCGCCACCTGATTGGTCATGAGGACGATCTTAGGGTGTTTCGAGTTCCCCTTCTTGTTGCGGTTTCGCTGATGCTCGCCTTTGGCGGCGGAATCCTATTCACGCTTTTTGCGCTGGATGCGACCTCCGGCTTCGGTGCGATCAAGCTTGGCGCTTGGCAAGCTTTTCCGGACATGCACACGGGCGATGCGGACCCCTATGCGAAATCGCATCGCGCCCGCGCCGGTCGGTTGCTCTACGGCACCGCGGAGGGATTGTCGTTCATTGCGTCGGATGACGATAGCGGCGCTCGCCTGACAGCGGCATGCCGTTATCGCATCAGCGGCCAGACTCCCCCGGCACGGCTGTGGACGCTGTTCATCGCCGGCAATGACGGCGAGCCGCTCGACCCGCCGCCGGGCCGTCCCTCGGCGATCAATTCGTGGGTGGTGCTGCGCAATCCCGATTCAAGCTTCAGCATCACGGTCTCGCCCGACGCGCAAGCTGGCAACTGGCTGGCCCTGCCCTCCGCCGGCAACTTCCGGCTAACCTGGACATTGCTGGATACACCCGCCGCCGGCAATTCCGGTCTGATCGATCTATCCATGCCGAAGCTCGAGAAAATCGGATGCGGCCATGTTTAAGACGGTCTTCGCCATCCTGACCGGAGTGCTTGGCGCAGCCCTGCTGCACCTCATCATTATTCTGTCCCTGCCGCATTTTTCCGATCGCGACGCCTATACCCGCGTCGAGGACGAAGGCGATGAAAACCATTTCTATATGCTGGACAACAAGGATGACGATGCGGGGCTTTCCAACAGCGACCCCTATATCCGCAGTGCCGTCTGCGCCTTCGATATCGAATCCCAGCCGGTCCGGCTGACTGCCAAGGGCAATGTGCCGTTCTGGTCGCTGTCCGTCTATGACGCCGCGTCCAACGAGGTGTTCAGCATGAGCGACCGCACCTCCGTCGGCGGCGCGCTGGATCTGCTGCTTGCCTCGCCGATCCAGCTCACGGGCATCCGCAAGGCGCTGCCGCCGTCGCTTGCGCAATCGATCCTGGTCGAAGTGCCGCGCGCCGAGGGCTATGTCGTGCTGCGCACCATGGCGCCCGAGGCAAGTTTTGACGATACCGCCCGGAATTTCCTGTCGGAAGCCGGATGCGACGTGTTTGATGAACAGTGAGATTGAGCTGAAAGCCGAAACTGACCGGAAGGAAGCATATCGTGGTTTGAGCCGCGAAGCTGAAAGCCGCCTCGGCGACTGAATGCCGGCGAGATGCGCCAGCTATGATCGAACTACTTGCCCTTCGCCCGCTTCGGTCCCGTGCCGGGACGGTGGGAGCTGACGTCGAGGCGCTCGTAGCGCACGCCGGTGAACAGAAGGATCTTCGCCTCAACCGGCTCCTTTTGGGCGCGCCGCGGCAGCCGCGATCGTCGGTCCGAAAGGGATATGATCTTTGCCATTCTCGTCTCCATCCACAACCTGAGACGGATGAATTTGCGACTGATTTCACCCTGTCCGCCATTGAAACGGACCAGCGTGCCCTCTGGACTTCGCCGCTCCCCGCGGCTCCGACAAAGGGCATTCACGCCTTCTCACGGTATTCTCCGAACACCGCGACATGGATGCCCAACTGTGGCTTCCATGCGAATTATCCTGCGACTAAATTCTACAAATCGCTGCTTTCACCCGAATTCAGACATACTGTAGTTAACAGAATGTTAATCACCGCCGCACCGCCACAGGCTTTCGCGGCGTCATCAGCAATAAACGCGGAGAGGCCGGATATGGTTTCATATGCGATGGAAAAAATTCGGGAATCGCTTTTTCCATAAAACATCACAAACTCAAACTCTTAGAGGAGAGAACCCCTCTGTTCGCGAATAAAGGCGCGACGGGGCTCGTTGCAGAAAAGTGTCACGCAAATATTATTTGAGGTAACCGCAAATTAACATATTGTAACGGGCGAAACAGAGGGCAAGCAATGTCAGTGGCGGCCAATTCCTTCTTCTCTCCCGAGGACGTCACCGTCCTGCGGGGCGCGCTCGATAAATGGTGCCTGGAGAAGCGGATCGACATCAAAAGCACTGAAGCCCAGTTTGCAGCGGCGGCGGCGATCAGCCTGTTTCAATCCGGTTACGATACCTCCGAGAAGCTACTAGTGGCACTGCGAGAGCATAAAGGCCTCTAAGCGTCGATATCCAAGCTTCCAGCGACATCTTCGCGCGACTGGCTGATGCACCTCGCCAAAGCTCTCATAAGTTGAGTTCAGCAGCCAGCGCGTCGCGCTGGAACGGCTTCCATGACGGCCGAAAATTATCAAACACAGCCGATCCCAAGCGAATGCCGCGAAAAACCAAGCGCAAGCTTAACGCGTAGTTTTTATTTGGATTTTAATAAAGTTTTCACCAACCATTAA
>Ga0136846_1209682_pt1 | contig 12379 bp, 8 predicted proteins | sample HopSoiMetagenom2_FD_96841 | JGI IMG/M metagenome (GOLD analysis project Ga0136846, IMG submission 96841) | Grasslands soil microbial communities from Hopland, California, USA - 2 Assembly 2016 (version 4) | ecosystem: Environmental > Terrestrial > Soil > Grasslands | place: USA: Hopland...
ATGGGCAAGCTGGTGGTGGACTCGATCGTCACCTGGGCCAAGGAGTACAAGGTCGACGGGTTCCGCTTCGACATCATGGGATTCCACATGAAGTCGAACATCCTCAAGCTGCGCGCGGCCCTGGACGCGCTCACCCCGGAGACGGACGGCGTGGACGGCCGACGCGTCTACCTCTACGGCGAGGGCTGGAACTTCGGGGACGTGGCGAACAACGCGCGCGGCGTCAACGCCACCCAGGCCAACATGGCCGGCACCGGGGTCGGGACCTTCAACGACCGCCTGCGCGACGGCGCGCGGGGCGGCGGGCCCTTCAGCGGCATCCAGGAGCAGGGCTTCCTCACCGGCCTGTTCTATGACCCCAACGCCACCGACCAGGGCGCGTCCGACGCGCAGAAGGCGCGGCTGCTCCAGGAGATGGACTGGATCCGCGTGGGGCTCGCGGGCGGCCTCGCCGACTACACTTTCGTGGACCGTTTCGGCCACACCGTGGCCGGCAAGGACGTCGACTACAACGGCCAGCGCGCCGGCTACACCGCCGACCCCCAGGAGACGATCAACTACGTCGAGGCCCACGACAACGACACGCTGTTCGACACGATCGCGGTCAAGGCCCCGGTGGGCACGAGCATCGAGGACCGCGTGCGCATGCAGGATCTCGGCATGAGCCTGCTCGGCTTCTCGCAGGGGATCCCGTTCTTCCACGCCGGCGTGGACCTGCTGCGCTCGAAGTCGGGCGACCGCAACAGCTACAACTCCGGCGACTGGTTCAACCGGCTCGACTTCACCATGGAGACGAACAACTGGGGCGTCGGGCTGCCTCCGGCCGGCGACAACAAGGCGAACTGGCCAATCCTCGCCCCGCTGCTCGGCAACCCCGCCTTGGCGCCGTCGAGAGGCGACATCCACGACGCCGCCGCGCACTTCCGCGAGGTCCTCGCCATCCGCAAGAGCTCGCCCCTCATGCGGCTGCGCTCGGCCACCGACGTCCAGCAGCGGATGCGCTTCCTGAACACAGGCCCGGACCAGGTGCCGGGCGTGCTCGCCTGGACAGCCGCCGACGCCGACGGCAGCGTCGATCGCGGACACGCCCTGCTCGCGGTGGTGGTCAACGCGACGACCGACGAGAAGACGATCGTGTCCTCATCGCTGGCCCACCACCAGCTCGCCCTGCATCCGCTGCAGGCGCACTCCGCCGACCGCGTGGTGCGGAAGGCGGCGTTCAAGAGCGCGACCGGATCGTTCGTGGTCCCTGCGCGCACGGCGGCGGTGTTCGTCGAGGACCGTCCGCCCGCCGACCAGGTGGCCCTGCTCGCAGGGGACGTGCAGGCCTTGATCGATTCCGGCGCCCTGAGCGGCGGGCAGGGACGGGGGCTTTTGGCGAAGCTCTCCACCGCCGAGCGGCATCTCCGTCTGGGCGCAAGCCACGCGGCGGCGGGCGAGCTGCGGGCCTTCCTCCAGCAGATCGAGGCCTTCGAGCGCTCACGCATCCTGACCGACGCCCAGGCGGATCCGCTGGAGATGGAGGCGCGGGCGATCCTCGACCTCATCGAGGACGACCGCCATTGAGCGATGGCGTCAGCGCGGCGCGATCGTGATCCAGTCCACCGCGACCGCGGCGTTGCGTCCCGGGGCGCCCGGCCGCGCCGCGCGCGGCGTGGTCGAGTAGACGAGGCCGACATCGTTGAGACCCACGCGAAGGACCGCCTTCGGGATCGCGAAGGAGTAGTCCGACCAGCCCGGCGCCACGTCCGCCATCCCCACCGGCTGGCGATTGACCTCGAAGGTCACGCCTAACGGCACGTCCGGAAGCTCGGGCCGGAGACGCACCACCGCGACGGAGTCGGCGCGATCGCGGATGGGCACGCGCAGCCACGACCCGGGACCGCGCGAGCGCCGCAGCGTGATCCCGCCCTCCGTCTCCGCGTCGTACCATCCCCGGCCGACCAGGAACGGCATCGCCGGCGGTTCCGCGCCGATGTCGATCCGCGCCGGCGATCCCTCATGGCCCTCGACCCAGGCCCCGCCGGACACGTCGTACGCGATCCGCCACACACGATCGGGGACATGGCCGTCGAGCCGGACCACGTCCCTCCGCAGCGCGTCGCCTTGCGCGGCGGCCAGGCGCGAGTAGGTGATGGCCTGGTCGCGCGGCGCCACCACCGCGCTGTTGTAGATCCCCTCGAAGGAGAGGGTCCACAGGGCCAGGACGACGATGGCGGCGCCGGCGAGGACGCGCGTGGCCCGGCCGAGGACGCCCAACGCCGCGGCGAGGCCGAGCGCGAAGAGCGGGGTCAGGCCGAGCAGGCGCCGCTGGCCGAACGCCTCCGATCCCCACCAGTCCTGGATCGACGCGTTCACGAGCACGGCGGCCAGGAAGCCGATCACGGTGAGCGCGGCCGGCCGAGGCTCCAGGCGCGCCCAGGCCGCCCAGCCCAGGACGCACACGACATAGAGCGGCGTCCAGTAGAAGAGGCCGTGGCGCGCGGAGAAGAGGACGTCCAGGACGTGCGGCGGCGTGCCTCCGACGAGGTTGACGGTGAGGACCGTCGACACGAACCCGCGGCCGTAGAGGCGCAGCCAGACCGCGAGCTGCACGAGACCGAGGGCGAAGGCAGCGGCGGCGAACGCGGTCAGGCGCCGAAAGGTTCCGGGCGCGCGCCCCCAGAGGAGGTCGAGCACGGGCAGGGCGAGCAGGACCGCGTCCTGGAGGCGCACCAGGGTCATGAGACCGCCTAGCGCGCCCACCACCGCCCACGCGCGCGGTGTCGCGCTCGGATCGGCGCGCACGCGGAGCCACGCCACCACGAACAGCGTGGCCGCGAAGACGGAAACGCCGTGGGCCATGGCCGGGTTCGCGGTCATGTAGAAGTGCAGCGGCGTCGCGAACCACACGCCGAGCGTGGCCAGGATCGCGACCGCACGCGTGAAATGCCGTCGCAGCTCCGACTCGATGAGCACGAGGGCCAGGACGCCATAGGCGTAGGTCGCGGCCGTCACCGCCGATCGGTACGTCACCGAGAATCCGTCCGCGGTCACGTCGGCGCCGAGGGCGGCGGCGATGCGCGCGGCGACGTGGGCCGCGAGGAACGCGGGCGCCCACAGGAGGGCGAGGCCGACGGGCAGATGGCTCGTGGCCTGGCCTCCCGTCGAGACTACGGACGCGCCGAGCCCCGCGTAGTCGTTGGCGAGATCGAGGTCGCCGTCGAGCAGGGCCGAGCGCACGACGACGAAGGCCTGCACGCCGTCCCCGCCGACCTCGCCATACACCGTCCCCGACAGCAGGACGGCGAGACAGAGAAGCACCGCCCGTGGGAGGTCGAGCCCGCGCGCTTCGCCGTGTCGGACGGCGAGGAGCCCGACGAGGGCGAGGCACGCGATCTGCGCGACGGTGAAGACACGGCGGGGCGCTCCCGCGTCGGCGGCCACCTTCAGGGCGAGCAGGGCGAGGAAGAGGGCGGCGAGCGCGATCTCGCCCGACCGGCGACCCGAGCCCGGCCGCCGCTCGCGGCTGCCCAGAAGACCTAGGACTCCATCGTCTTCACGTCGGCGGCCACCTCGAGCGGCGCGCCGGTGGCCTGGCGCACCGCCTCCACCGTCGTGTCCGGCGCGACCTCGAGGAGGCGCAGTCCCTCCGGGACCACCTCGATGACGGCCATGTCGGTGACGATGAGGTCCACGCACTTGCGGCCGGTGAGGGGCAGCGTGCAGTGCTCGAGGATCTTGGGCGTGCCGTCCTTGGCCGTGTGCTCCATCGTCACCACCACGCGCTTGGCCCCGGAGACGAGGTCCATGGCGCCGCCCATGCCCTTCACCATCTTTCCCGGGATCATCCAGTTCGCGAGGTTGCCCTCGCGGTCCACCTGCAGCGCGCCCAGGATCGTGAGGTCCACGTGGCCGCCGCGCACCATCGCGAAGCTGTCCGCGCTCGAGAAGTAGGACGTCCCGGGCAGCTCCGTCACCGTCTCCTTGCCCGCGTTGATGAGGTCCGGATCCTCCTGGCCCTTCTCGGGGTAGGGACCGACGCCCAGCATCCCGTTCTCGGAGTGGAGGACGATGGAGATCCCCTTGGGCGCGTAATTGGACGCGAGCGTCGGCATGCCGATGCCGAGGTTCACGTAGAAACCGTCCTTCATCTCGCGCGCGGCGCGCTTCACGATGCGCTCGCGCTTGGGGTCGGCGCCGATGCCGCCCGCGCCCCGCAGGGTGAGCTTCTCGATCCGCTTGGCCGCCCTGGCCGCGAACACGCGCTGCACGAAGATGCCGGGAGTGATCACGGCGTCGGGATCGAGGGTGCCCGGCTCCACGATCTCCTCCACCTCCGCGATGGTGACGCGGGCGGCCATGGCCATCATGGGCGCGAAGTTCCGGGTCGTGCGACGGAAGACGAGGTTGCCGAGCCGGTCGCCCTTCCAGGCCTTCACGAACGCGTAGTCCGCGCGCAAGGCGGTCTCCATCAGGTACGGCCGCCCGTCGAACCACCGGACTTCCTTGTTCTCCGCGACGGGCGTGCCGTAGCCGGTGGGCGTGAAGAAGGCGGGCACCCCGGCGCCGCCCGCCCGCATCCGCTCCGCGAACGTTCCCTGCGGGTTGAGCTCCACCTCGATCTCGCCGGCCAGCGCCATCTTCTCGAAGACCTTGTTCTCGCCGACGTAGGTCGAGATCATCTTCCGCACCTGCTTGTTCTGGAGCAGGAAGGTGATGCCGAAGTCGTTCGTGCCCGCGTTGTTGCTGATGACGGTGAGTCCGCGGCTGCCCTTGTCGCGCAGGGCGGCGATCAGGCTCTCGGGGATGCCGCAGAGGCCGAAGCCCGAGATCATGATCGAGGCGCCGTCGGGGACGTCGCGCACGGCCTCGGCGGCGTCGCGCACGACCTTGTTCATGTTCGCGATGATAGCAGAGGGCGTTGACGGCTCTCGCGCGGCGGGCCGATCATGGATCAGATGGGCGAAAAGCGAAGGCGCCGCAAGGCGGTGACGTCCGATCCCGACCGCGGTGTGGCCGTCAACTCGGGGAGCGACCCCCAGCGGCCGGGGAGCACGACCCGGCCCCTGCCGGACGCGCCGGCGAAGGAGTCCCCCACCACCCCCGAAAGGGTCGGGCCGGCGGCCCGGCCGTCTACGAGCGTCCGCAACGAGGACGTCGAGGGCGCCGGCCGGAACGAGCCCGACGATCCGCTCTAGTCAGACGGGACGGCGCATCGCCCGGCGCAGCGCGGCCAGGGCCGCCCGCACCTCGCCGCGATTCTCGGCCAGGATCTCCCGCCACAGCGGCCGCGGGCTCTTCGCCAGCCGCGTCATGTCCCGGAACGCCGGCCCCGCGACGTCCAGCCGTCGCGAGGTGACACGGTCCGATCGCGCGGCCTCCAGCAGCGCCCAGGCGAGGAGCTGGGGCACGTGGCTGAGGAACGCGACTACGCGGTCGTGCTCGCCCGGAGCCATCACGATCGGGCGCGCGCCCACGTCGCGGACGAGCCCGCGCAACCGGCGCAACGCCGCCGGGTTCGTTCCGCGATCCGGGGTGAGGATCCACCGGCGGCCGCGAAACAGGTCCGGCGTGGAGGCGGCGAAGCCGGAGGTCTCGCGGCCGGCCATCGGGTGTCCGCCCACGAACCGCGTCAGCGAGCGGCGCCGCGCCTCCGCGCAGATCGCGCGCTTGACGCTGCCGACGTCGGTGAGGACCGCGCGAGGCGGGGCGGCGCGGGCGGCGAGGGGCAGGAAGCGCCGGTTGGTGGTCGGAGAGGCGGCGAGCACGATCACGTCCACGTCGGCCACCGCCTCATCCACGGAAGCCGCGGCCTCGTCGATGGCACGCGCGCGCAGGGCGGCGCGCAGCACGGGGCCGCGATCGTGACCGACGACCCGCCATCCCGCGGCCTTGAGCGCGCGGGCCAGCGACCCGCCGATGAGGCCGAGGCCGACGATGGCGACGCGCCGGCCGTGCCGCGACCTCACGCCGCGGACCAGAGGATGCGCTCCAGGACCTCGGGCTCGCGCCGGAGGAGGAGCCGCTCCGCGCCCGCGACCAGGATCGCATAGACGGCGGCCGCTCCCGCGATCGCGAGGGGCAGGGTGACGAGCCACAGCCCGGGCCGGTCGAGCAGCAGGGGCAGCCAGGCCAGGAACACGAACGGAGACGCCACCAGCAGGGCCAGGGTCAGGAGCACCGCCGACAGCACGAGCGTGCCCAGGCCGCGCGAACCGGCCGCGCCCGGCGGGCGGCCCGGCTCCGGCGCGGGCATGGGGAACAGGATCGACGCGTAGTTGTCCACCCCCGCGGAGACGAGCAGGCCCACGATCCCGATGGAGGCCGCCGCCGGGAGCAGCTCCGGTGCGAGCACGGCCGCGGCCACGATCACGGTGAGGACGGACGGCGCGCGCAGCGTCATGCTGGCCAGGTTCTTGGCCACGAGAACGCGCCAGCGCGCGACGGGAAAACCCATGAGCAGCCCGATCCCGCGCCGCTCCAGGCCGAACGTGTTGGTCCCGAACACGGAAAGGCCGACGACCAGCGACAGCGCCAGCACCGACGTGCCCCGCGCGCCACCCGAGGCCTGGCTCACGAAGAACAGGAACAGGAGGGGACTCAGGAGCCCGAGGAACAGGCTCGCCTTCAGCGCGGGATCGCGCCAGGCCACGCGCAGGTCCTTCTCCACCAGCGCACCGAGGGGGCCCGCGAAGCGCATGCGGGCGCGGCGGCCCCCGCTCGCGGCCGCGATCTCGCCGAGGTCCAGCTCGCCGCGATGCATCTTGCGGATCACCGCCGTGGAGGCGGCGAGGGCCACCCCGACCGCGGCCACCCCCGCGATCATGTACAGGACGAACGCCCCCGCCTCCCCGCGCCCGGCGTGCACGGCCGCGCGCACGCCCCAGGCGAAGGGCGAGAGCGCGAACAGGTCGTGGTCGAGCAGAAGCCGGCGCAGCGCGCGCAGCGGACGGGGGCCGGCGGTGAGCAGGAGCAGGGGGGCCATGCTGAGCGCGAACCCGGCCGCGATGCCCAGGAAGAGCGAGAGGTCCTGTACGCGGCGGCTGCGCGCCACCGCCATGAGCACGAGCGACGAGAGCTGCACGGCCGCGAGCATGAACACGAAGCTGACGACGACGCCGGCCAGCGTCCCCGCCAGCAGCGGCGGCTGCTCGGCCAGACCGAAGGCCAGCCCCACCACCACCGGCATCTTCGCGAGCACGAGCGGCTGCACGAGGTTGGCCAGCAGCGACGAGGCGACCAGGCTCCAGAACGGGATCGGGAACTGCAGCAGGCGCGAGAGGTCGTGGGTCTCGCTGAGGGCGAGGCCGGTCAGCATCGGCGAGACCATCCAGAAGACGCCGATGGCGGTGGCGATGGCGGAGGCGAGGGGCAGGAGCAGGTCGGGCTCGCGCGCGGCCAGGGTGCGCGCCCCGAAGAACACGGCGCCGGTGGCGAAGGTGGCGGAGAGGGCGAGGAAGGGCAGGAGGATCACGAAGCCGGCCATGCGCTCCGGCGTCCGGCGCAGGCCGCGCAGGTCGATCCGCCAGCGCAGGAGGACGAGGCCGATCAGCCGATCCACGAGAGGTCCTCCCGCCGCACCTGGGCCGACACGAGCTTGAGGAAGACGTCCTCCAGGCTCGCGTCCTGGCCGAGCGCGCGCTGGGCGCGGATCTGGTCGAGCGTGCCCTGGGCCACCAGGCGCCCGTGGTCGATGACCGCCACCTCGTCGCAGAGCCTCTCCACGACGTCGAGGACGTGGGTCGTGAAGAAGAGCGTCACCCCCTTGTCGGCCAGGCGGCGCAGCAGGTCGGTGACGACGCGGCCGGAGACGGGGTCGATCCCGTTGAGGGGCTCGTCCAGGAACAGCACCTGCGGGTTGTGGATGAGGGCGGCGGCCAGCGCCACCTTCTTCCGCATCCCCTGCGAGTAGTCCACGATGAGCTTGCCCCGCTCGTCGGCCAGGCTCAGGAACTCGAGCAGCTCCTCCGTGCGCCGGCGCGTCTCCTCCCGACCGAGGCCGTACATGCGGCCGGCGAAGTGCAGGTACTCCTCGCCGGTCAGCCGCTCGTACAACGGCAGCTCCTCGGGCAGCACGCCGATCGCGCGCTTGAGGGCGAGGAGGTCCTTCTCCATCGAGAACCCCTCGATGGTGACCTCCCCCGCCGTCGGCCGGAGGAGCCCGGTCAGCATCTTGATGGTGGTGCTCTTGCCGGCTCCGTTGGGGCCGAGGAACCCGAAGAACCTTCCGCGGGGCACCTCGAAGGAGACGTCGTCCACCGCGACCTTCTTGCGGAAGGCCTTGGTGAGATGGCGGACGACGATGGCCGGGACCGCGGTCGTACTCACGGGTGACAAGTACCCCGAGACCGCGGCCCGGTCAATGCGCGCGGGGGAAAGCGGCCGCGGTGCCTACTCGGCGCGGATGGACAACGCGTGCCGGAACACGTTGCGCGGGTCCCAGCGCGCCTTGACACGCTGCAGACGGGGATGGTTCTCCTGGTAGTACAGCGTGGCCCAGGGCACGCCGGACATGTTCCAGGCCGGGTCGGCGAGGTCGGTGTCGGGATGGTTGATGAAGGTGCCCGCGTAGGCGGCGCCGGGCACGGGCACGCCGCCGCTCTCCGCGAAGAGGTCCCGATAGAACGCGCGGACCCAGGCCAGGCTCCGCTCCTCCTCGACCGCATCGACCCAGCCGACGTTGCAGGCGATGTCGAAGATCGCTCCACGCTGGGCGGAGGCGGTGGCATCGGAAGCGACGGCATTGATGCGCCCGCCGTAGGTGGCGAGCCCGAGCATCCCACCCATGACGTCGTGATCGCTTCGGGTCAGGTAGTCGTGGGCGACGGCGAGCTGGGCGTCGGTGAAGCGCTTCTTCAGGAGCGCGTCCTTGACCTTCACGCTCACTCCGCCGGGCGGGCCGCCGAACAGGTCGGGAAGGGGGTCGAGCGCGAACTCCAGCCAGCCCATCCGCGCGCGCTCCATCGCCTTCGGGGGCGCGGCGACTCCATCGGCCAGGGCGGACACGTAATCGTCGGCCTGACGGCGGGCGGCGGCGCCGGCCGTGCTCACGCCGCGGAGGACGATCGCCCCCGCCTGGCGGCGAGGCAGCGCGAGCAGGGTCCAGAGGGACGTCTCGGGCGAATCGGGGCCGCTGTGGCGCTCGCTCCAGCCTCCGTGGTTGCGGAGCAGTTGGAGGAACGAGCCCTGGTCGAGATCGCTCCACCTCCATTCCGTCCGGAACGTGTCCACGAACTCCGGCGCGCGCGGGAGCAGGCGGCTCGGATCGTCACCGAAGGCCTCGGGAGACCGGAACCAGTACCGCGTCACCACCCCGAAGTTGCCGCCGCCCCCACCAGTGTGCGCCCACCAGAGATCGCGGTTCGGGTCGGACGCTTCCCGCGTGGCCACCACCGCGCTCGCGCGTCCGCCCGCGTCGACCGTGACCACCTCGACCGCATGCAGGTAGTCTGCGGCGAGGCCAAGCTGGCGGCACAGGAAGCCGAAGGCCCCGCCGGCCACGTGCCCGCCCATGCCGATGCCGGGGTACTCCCCGAGGGGGACGACCACTCCCCAGTTCTCGTGGAGAGCGCGGAACGTCTCACCGACCGTCGCGCCCGCCTCCACCGCCACCGCGCGCCGCGCCGGATCGAAGGCGACGCGCTTCATGGCCGAGACGTCGAGGATCACCCGCGCCGCGGGGTCCGACACGAAGCCCTCCAGGCAGTGGCCGCCGCTGGTGACGACCAGACGCTTCCCCTCCGCCACCGCCTCCTGGACGGCCGCCACCACGTCGTCGGCCGACTCCGCCAGCCGCACATAGTCGGGGCGCGCCTGGAACCGCTTGTTGAAGCGCTTGTCCACGACCGCGCGATAACGCGGGTCGCCGGGACCTATCCGGCCTGTCGGCATCTCGACCTCCCGCCCGCGCGCCCCGTGCCATTCGAGGTCAGCGGCCACTCCGGCTTGAATAGAGGGACTCCAGGAGCTTCATGAGGACGCCCGGATCGACGGGCTTGACGACGTGGGCGCTGAAGCCGGCGTCCGTCGATCTCCGGCGGTCTTCCTGTTGTCCCCAGCCCGTCACCGCCACCAGCACGAGGTCCTTGCCCCACGCCTCCTGCCGAATGCGACGACAGACCTCGTAGCCGTTGAGCCGGGGGAGGCCGATATCGAGCAGCACCGCGTCGGGAAGGAGCCGCTCCACGGCTTCCATGGCCTCGAGGCCGTCGTGGGCGATGTGCGTCTCGTGGCCGCCGAGCTGCAACATCATGGCCATCGACTCCACGCCGTCCACGTTGTCGTCCACGATCAGGATCCGACGGCGCACCGGCGGTGTCCGCGCCGGGACGGCGATCTCCTCGCGCGGCTCCGCGGTCTCGATGAGGATGGGCAGACGCACCACGAACTCGGTGCCGCGACCGAGCCCTTCGCTGCGCACCTCGACCGTCCCGCCGTGCATCTCCACCAGGTTCTTCACCAGGGTCAGGCCGATGCCCAGGCCGTCGCGCGAGCGCTCCAGGGACGTATCCACCTGCATGAACATCTCGAAGAGGCGCGGGAGCTGCTGGGGCGCGATCCCGATGCCCGTGTCCCGGACCCGGATGACGGCCTCTCCGCCATCGCGCTCCACGCCGAGCCGCACGTGACCGCCCCGGTCCGTGAACTTGGCGGCGTTGTTCAAGAGGTTGCCGACCACCTGGGCCAGCCGCGTGGGGTCGGCATCCACCCAGATCGGCGACGGCGGGACGGCGACCTTCAGCTCGTGGCCCATCTTCTCGTAGAGGGCACGGGCGGCTTCGACGGCCTGGTCCACGATCGCCGCCAGCTCGACCCGCTGTTTGCGCAGCTCGATCTTGCCCTGCGTGATGCGGCTCATGTCGAGCAGGTCGTCGACCAGGCGCACCATCTGGCGCACCTGCCGCTCCAGCATCTCCGAGACCGGACGGATGCGGTCGGCATCGCCGTCCGTCCGCCGCAGAACCTGTACGGCTTTGCTCAGGGGCGCCAGCGGCTTGCGCAGCTCGTGGGCCAGGGTGGCCAGGAACTCGTCCTTGCGGCGCCCCGCTTCGGACAGGTCCGCGGCCAGCCTCCGCAGCTCGTCCTCGGCCCGCTTGCGGTCGGTGATGTCGCGCACGATCTTGGACGCTCCCACCACCTGGCCCGCTTCGTCCTTGATGGGCGAGATGGTGAGGGAGACGGGGATGCGGCGGCCGTCCTTGGCCAGGCGCTCCGTCTCGAAGTGCTCGATCCGCCGCCCCGCCTTCAGGCTGGCGATGATGTGGTCCTCTTCCGCGATGCGCTCGGCGGGGATGACCAGGGATATATGGCGGCCCACCGCCTCCGCGGCCGTGAAGCCGAAGAGCCGCTCCGCGGAGGCGTTCCAGCTCTGGATGACCCCGTCCAGCGACTTGCTGATGACCGCATCCTCCGAGGACTCGACGATCGACGCCAGCAGGCGCGTGGTCAGTAGCTGGCGCGCCTTCTCCTGCTCCAGGCGCCGCTGGCCGCTGGCGTCCCGGAAGATGAGGACGCATCCGGAGACCCCGCCGACATCGTCCTCGATCGGTGCCGCGCTGTCGTCGATCGGCAGCTCGCTCCCGTCCTTCCGGACGAGCACGGTGTGATCGGCCAGGCCCACCACGGTGCCGGCGCGGAGGGCGTTCGCCACCGGGTGCTCGATCGGCCGCCGGGTCTCCTCGTCGAGGATCCGGAACACCGTCTCGAGGGGCTGACCCCGAGCGTCGCCTTGCCCCCAGCCAGTCAGGGTCTCCGCCACCTTGTTCAGGCCGGTGACGCGGCCTTCGACGTCGGTGGTGATGACTCCATCGCCGATGCTGCGCAAGGTGACGCGCAGCAGCTCACCTCCCGCGCGGGCCCGATCCTGGGCCCCCCGCATCGCCTCGCCGATCACGATGATGAGACCAGACGTGAACAGGTATGCCCCCAGCCCGACTGCGTTGCCGAGATTGGCGACGTCGAAGTGGCCTCGAGGGTGGATGAAGAGGGCGTTGCAGGCGAGATAGCCGAGGAGGGCGACGGCGATGGCCGGGCGGGAGCCGCCGATCCAGGCCGCGGCAGTCACCGCGCCGAAGATGGTGACCAGGGGCAGCGTATCCCCCATCAGGGGATCGAGCAGCCAGCGCAGGGCCACGGCCGCCACCAGGGCGACCGCCCCCAAGGCATAGGCCCTGACCTCGCCTCGACGCCTTCCGCGTGGCCAGCTCAAATGGACATCCGCAACCGGCCTACATTCTAGGCATGGCGGCGCCCTCGGCCAGACTGGGCGGAGCATTGCTCTCCGCAACAAACCTCGACCGCCTGATGCCGTCCTGGGACGCGCACGAGGTGCACTCGATCGACATCGGCGCCGCGGCCGCCATCGTGTACCGCGCGCTGTTCGAGGTCACCGCGGGCG
>Ga0136846_1214544_pt1 | contig 12379 bp, 13 predicted proteins | sample HopSoiMetagenom2_FD_96841 | JGI IMG/M metagenome (GOLD analysis project Ga0136846, IMG submission 96841) | Grasslands soil microbial communities from Hopland, California, USA - 2 Assembly 2016 (version 4) | ecosystem: Environmental > Terrestrial > Soil > Grasslands | place: USA: Hopland...
ATACGCCGTCGAGGTGGGCTTGGGTGGCTACGGCAGCGGCGACGGCGGGGGCGACTCGGGGGTCGAACTGGGCGGGGATGACGGAGGCGGGGGTGGCGTCGTCGCCGACCAGGGCGGCGATGGCTCGGCGGCGGCCAGCTTCATGCCGTCGGTGATGTCGCTGGCGCGGGTGTCCAGGGCGCCGCGGAACACGCCGGGGAAGGCCAGCGAGTTGTTGATCTGGTTGGGGAAGTTGCTGCGGCCGGTGGCGACGACCAGAGCGTGCCGGCCTGCCACGTCCGGGTGGACCTCGGGGTCCGGGTTGGACAGGGCGAAGACGATGGCGCCGCCGGCCATCGAGGCGATGGCCGGCGCGGTGCCGTCGGAGATGACGGCGACCGTGTTGGACACCCAGGTGTACTCGGCGGCGAGCCCGGGTTCCTCCGCGATGGCGGTGCAGACCCGGGCCACCCTGGGCGTGTAGGCCATGGCCAGGCCGTACCGGCCGGTCACGTCGACGGTCGGCTGCACGCCGATCTTGCCGCCGCGTGCATGGCGAACACGGGATCTTCGGTGGCGGTGGACGCGGTCGATTCGAACATGGGTTACCCCTGTGCTCAAGAATTGCTCACGGTGATCGATGGGCGCGGAGATGACGCGCGCGTGAGAGAGACGGGGTGTCCTGTGTAGCCATTGTGCCACAGAACGCCGGCCTGCTGCTGGCATCTGTCTAGCCGATGGTGTAATACTCGATACCGGCAACAGACCATTACACCGATCAACCTCCCTGCGGCTTGGGACGGAAAGCTGGGAGTACGGGAGTGGACCTCAACTCCTACGCTGAACTCGCGGTACGGCTGGCGAACACGGCCGGTTCCGGGGGCGAGGACCGTGACAGGCTCACCAACCTGGACGGGCTGCGCGCGCTGGTCGCTGACCGCGAGCACCTCAACACCGGCGTGACCCGCAACGACCTCGACTCGCTGCGGGCTCTTCGGGCCGAGTTCCGCGCTTTCTTCGTGGCCTGCGGCGACGGCGACGGCGAGGACGCCGCCGCGCGGCTGAACGCGCTGCTGATCCAGCACCCCGTTCACCCGCAGCTGTCCGGCCACGACGGCCAGCCCTGGCACGTGCACTACACCGAGAGCGGCTCGGTCGCGGACAAGTACGCGGCGGGCGCCGTGATGGGACTGGCCGTCCGGGTCACCGACCTGGGGATCGACCGGTTCGGCGTCTGCCAGGCGGCCGGCTGCCAGGGCGTCTTCGTCGACACCAGCACCAGCAACACCAGGCGCTACTGCTCCGAACGGTGCATGAACCGTGCCAACGTGTCCGCGTTCCGGGCCAGGAAGCGGAGCGAGGACGGCGGCGAGACGAAATCGCCCGATGCCGCGGCGGAGCAGGCCATCGAGTAGCGCCTGGCGGGGCGGGCAGCGTTTCGGGCCGTCCCTTTCGGGGCATCTTGGCTGGTGATAGCCGTCACATGCTGACAGACAAACGTAACGTCGAGTTATTCGCCTGACATCCGCAAGTGATGTCGGGTAACCGGCCCACAACGTTCTTTGTCCCGCGATATGGGCCGTGACCTGCGTTATCAAAACGAATCCGGGTGAACACTTCTCAGTTATGTCGATGATCCCTACGATGATCTCACTCGACGCATACGCGAAGCTCATCCGGTTGGGGCGGGGATCTCGCACCGCGGGTGACTAGCCCTGCGGGGCACGATCGGAAAAGGGATCGCACATGGCAACTGAAGCTTCAGGGGTCACGGTAACAACACCGACTGACGTCGGCCTTAAACGGGAACTCGGGCTGATCGGGGCCACTTGGGCGTCCGAGACATCGATCATCGGCTCAGGCTGGCTGTTCGGCGCGCTCTTCGCCGCGCAGGCGGTGGGCGGCGCCGCGATCCTGGCCTGGCTCATCGCCGGAGTCGTGGTCATCGTCCTCGCGCTCTGCCACGCCGAGCTCGGCGCCATGTACCCGGTCTCGGGCGGCACGGCCAGGTTCCCGCACTTCGCGTTCGGCAGCGTGGCCGGCATCGGGTTCGGGTTCTTCTCGTACGTGCAGGCCGTGACGATCGCGCCGATCGAGTGCTTCGCGTTCATGCAGTACGCGTCGTACTACTGGCCGAGCATCTACAACTCGGATACGAAGAACGTCACCGGGACCGGCTTCATACTGACCATCATCTTGATGGCCGTCTTCGTCGCGGTGAACTTCCTGGCCATGCGCATCTTCGCCCGGGTCAACAACACGATCACCTGGTGGAAGGTCGCCGTCCCGATACTGGCCATCATCGTGCTGCTGACCCATTGGCACAGCGGCAACTTCACCGCCGGCGGCACGGGCTTCATGCCGGGCGGGATCAAGGCCCTGTTCGGCGCGCTGCCGGCCGCGGGCATCATCTTCGCCTACTCCGGCTTTGAGCAGTGCGACCAGCTGGCCGGAGAGATCAAGAACCCGGGGCGCAACCTGCCCCTGGCCATCGTCATCTCGGTCCTGATCGGCACCGTGATCTACTGCCTGCTCCAGGTGGCGTTCATCGTCGCGCTGCCGCCGGCTCTGGTCGCTGGCCACGGTGGGCTGATCGGCCTCACCTGCCCCAGTACGGGAACGTGCAATCCGTCCATCGCCTCACTGAACGCCGGGCCGTTCGCGGCCGTCGCGGTCCTGGGCGGGGTGGCCTGGCTGGCGCACATCCTGCGGATCGACGCCTTCGTCTCCCCGTCCGGCACCGGACTGATCTACACGACCGGGACGTCGCGGGTCAGCTACGGCCTGGCCAGGAACCGGTACTTCCCGCAGATCTTCGGCCGGGTCAGCAGCAACGGCATCCCGTGGGTCGGGCTGATCGCCGCGTTCATCATCGGGCTGTTCTTCCTGCTGCCGTTCCCGAGCTGGCACTCGCTGGTCGGCCTGATCACCGGGGCCAGCGTGCTCATGTACGCCGGGGCGCCGCTCTCGGTGGGCGCGTTCCGCGGCCAGGTGCCCGATGCGGACCGGCCGTACCGGATGCCGATCGCCTGGTTCCTCGCCCCGGCCGCGTTCGTCGTCGCCGACCTGCTCATCTACTGGTCGGGCTTCGAGGTGATATGGAAGCTCGGCGTCGTCCTGGTCATCGGGTACGTGCTGATCGGCATCTTTATGGCGATGGACAAGCAGCGGCCGCCGCTGGACTGGAAGTCGGCGGTCTGGCTGCCGGTGTGGCTGATCGGCCTGGGCATCATCTCCTGGCAGGGTCAGTACAGCGGCCAGTCCTCGACGACGCCGTTGCCGCCGACCAACACCGGCCACATCGGGTTCTGGTGGGACATGCTGATCGTGGCCGTGTTCAGTGTGGTCATCTACCTCTGGGCGATGCGCACCAAGCTGCCGCGCGACGAGATGCTCCTGCTGGTCAACAAGCAGGGCGGCGAGGAGGAACTTCCGCCCGCTCCCCACCACTGAGTTCACGCAGAAACGGAGAACGGCCCCGCCGCCCGGCGGGGCCGTTCTCGGTTGAGCGGGGCGTAACACCTGCCCCGTTCGGGATAAATGTCTTGGCCGCCAGTAACGGACCAGCACCCGGCCCTCGATGAGCGAGCCCGCTACGGCGCCGAACCTGGCGCTGTCGACCGCGCCCGCCGCCGGGTTGTCCGAGGCGAGCCACCAGCCGCCGTCCACGCGGCCGACGGCGCGCTTGACGAGGAGCAGCTCCGGCTGCCCGGGGTGCCGGGCCAGCACGACCTGGCCGGGGCGGATCCGGCGGGTGCGCAGGGCCAGCAGCCAGTCGCCGGGACGCAGGGCAGGCTCCATGGAACGTTCGGTCACCATGACCCGCCAGATGGGCCAGTGCACGATCCCTCCACGTGTCAGTGCGGGCGACGGGGGTAGTGTCGGGTCTGCAAGTTCACAAGCCGGAGAAAGGGAATCGATGAGGCTGCTCACCCGCCTGCTCGAGCCAAAGGCCATTGCCCACGCCCACTGCGACCTGCCGTGCGGAGTCTACGACCCGGCGCAGGCCCGGATCGAGGCGGAATCGGTCAAGGCCATCGCGGAAAAGTACGCGCAGAACACGGACCCCGAGTTCCGGGCCCGCGCGATCTTCATCAAGGAGCAGCGCTCGGAGCTGGTCAAGCATCACCTGTGGGTGCTGTGGACGGACTACTTCAAGCCGCCGCACTTCGAGAAGTACCCGCAGCTGCACCAGCTGTTCAACGAGGCCACCAAGCTCGCCGGGGGCTCGGGCACCAAGGGCAGCGTGGACGTGGGCAAGGCGGACGAGCTGCTGGCCAAGATCGAGGAGATCAGCAAGATCTTCTGGGAGACCAAGCAGGCCTAAGCAGTGCCGCGCGTTCAGCGCCCAACGTCGTGAAACCCGGGTCTTCAGGCTCTCCGGACGCCATGAGGCCCGGGTTTCATAGCGTCCGGGACCGCCTGAGGGGTTCACGGGGGCTGGAAGTCCGAAGGGTAAACGGGCGGGTGCGGCGGGTGAGGGTACCCGGCGGCGCGCCGCGTTTCTCGTCCTGGCCTGCGGGCGGTAGGTTGCTTCCGTGAGTGTTATCCAGGACCGGCGGCGAAGCCGGCCGGCGACGGGACACCGGCCCGGAGGAGGAACGTGACGGAAGACACCGCCGCGACGACAGCCGTGCCGGGTCAGCGCGATCCGGCCACCGCGAGTCGCGAGCCGACGCAAGACCACGTGACGGTCTCCATGCCGGCCGAGGGGGCCTACCTGTCCGTGCTGCGCACGGCGACGGCGGGCCTGGCGGCGCGGCTCGACTTCACGCTGGACGAGATCGAGGACCTGCGCATCGCCGTGGACGAGGCCTGCGCGATGCCGCTCTCCCAGGCGATCCCGGGCACCAACCTGGCATGCGCCTTCGACCTCGGCGCCGAGGACATGACGATCACGGTCTCGGTGACCGCGGCCCAGCCGCAGCTGCCGGCCCGGGACACCTTCGCCTGGACCGTGCTCTCCGCGCTGGCCGGAACCGTCGACTCCCGGCTCGGGGACGGCGACCAGGTGGCCATCGTGCTGTGCAAGCAGCGGGAGAACCTGGCGCCCGGGCACTCGGGTTCGAGGTCCGGGTGAGCAGCGAGTTCGAGGTCCAGGTGACCGACGAACCGGACGTCCAGGTGGCTGACGATCCCGAGGTCGTCCAGGCCACCGCGGAGACCGTGCGCATCGAGCGCGGGTCGCCGGACCGGGCGCGGGCGCGAGAACTGTTCCTGCGCCTGTCCCAGCTTCCGGCCGATGATCCCGAACGGATCCGGATCAGGGGCATTCTCGTCGAGCTGCACCTGCCGCTGGTCGAGTACCTGGCGCGCCGGTTCCGCAATCGCGGCGAATGGCTCGACGACCTGACCCAGGTCGCCACGATCGGGCTGATCAAGTCCATCGACCGGTTCGACCTCGAGCGCGGGGTGGAGTTCTCCACCTATGCCACGCCCACCATCGTGGGCGAGATCAAGCGCCACTTCCGGGACAAGGGCTGGGCGGTCCGGGTGCCGCGCCGCCTGCAGGAGCTCAAGCTCTCGCTGACCAAGGCCATCGGCGACCTGGCCCAGCGCGAGGGACGCGCGCCGACGGTTTCCGAGCTCGCGGCCCACCTCCAGATGAGCGAGGAAGAGGTGCTGGAGGGCCTGGAGTCGGCCAACGCCTACTCCACCGTCTCGCTGGACGCGCCGGACTCGGGCGACGAGGACGCCCCCGCTGTCTCCGACTCGCTCGGCATGGTGGACGACGCCCTGGAGGGCGTGGAGTACCGCGAATCACTCAAGCCGCTGCTCGAGCAGCTGCCGCCGCGTGAGAAGAAGATCCTGCTGCTGCGCTTCTTCGGCAACATGACCCAGTCGCAGATCGCGGCCGAGCTCGGCATCTCCCAGATGCACGTGTCCCGGCTGCTGGCCCGGACCCTGGCCCAGCTCCGCGACGGCCTGACCACCGACGACTGACAAACGGACCCCTGGCCGCGCGTGGCCGGGGGTCCGTTTCTCTCAGGGCTGGCGGGGCGGGCGGTTGAGGGCACGCAGGGCGCCCGGGGTCAGCATGGCGACCACGATGGCGGCCGCGAGCAGCAGCATGGGCACGCCCCACTCAGACCGGTGACCAGTCAGCAGGAAGACTCCCCAGAAGCCGATGGCCAGCTGGAACATGATCACCGGGGTCCGGGTCCACGGCCGGGCCCGGGCCAGCCCGGCGGCCAACGCCGCGAACAGGCCGGCGGTGGCCACCGCGATCAGCGTCAGCGCGATGCCGCTCGACAGCTCGTAGGATTTCCCGCTGGCGGTGGCGACGGCGGCGAACCCCGCCGCGACCAGCATGCCGACGGCCTCGACGCCCTGGAGGACCGCGGCCACGCGGACCGCGCGCGGGAGTGCGGCAGCAGGCTCGGCGGGCTGCGCGTTCGCGGGCTGCGCCTCGGCGGCCTGGGCGGTGGCTGACTGCGCGGTGGCTGACTGGGCCTTGGCGGCCTGGGCGGTGGCTGACCGCGCCCTGACGGCTTGTGCCTTGGCCGACTGGGCGGTGGCCGACTGAGCCTGGGCTCGCGTCTTGGCCGGTCGCGTTGCCATGTCGTCTCACCCGTCCGTGATCTTGGGGTCGCGCAGGCTTCCAGCTTAGGCGGCCGTTAACCTAGGCGGGGTGCGGGGACTGCTGATTGTCAACGGGCACGCCACCTCGATGACGGGGACCGTCGCCGACCTGGCGGTCCGCTCGCTGGCGGGCCTGGTGGACCTGGATATCGAGCGGACCCAGTACCGCGGCCATGCGCGGGACCTGGCCGCGGCGACCGACGCCGGCCTCATCATCGTGCACGGCGGCGACGGCTCCGTCAACGAGGTGGTCAACGGTGTCATGAGCCGGCCCAGTGCTGGCGGGGCCAGTGGTGACGGGCAGGGTCAGCCGGTGATCGCGATCATTCCCGGGGGCGGGGCCAACGTGCTGGCCCGGAGCCTCGGGCTGCCGGTCGACGCGGCCGCGGCGATCCAGCGGCTGCGGGAGGCCCTGGTGGCGGACCGCTACCGGACGATCGGGCTCGGGCTGGCCGAGGACCGCTACTTCACGTTCAGCGCCGGCCTGGGCTGGGACGCCGAGGTGGTGGGGGAAGTCGACCGGCTGCGCGGCGAAGGACACCGGGAGAGCCCGGCCCTGTTCCTGCGGACGATGGTGCGCACCTACTTTCACGGCACCGAGCGGCGGCGGCCGGCCCTGACGCTGGAGCGCGACGGCGAGCCGCCGGTCAGCGACCTGTTCATGACGATCATTACCAACCGGTCGCCGTGGACCTACCTGAACAGCCGGGCGGTGCTGCCCGTTCCCCGGCCGGATTTCAGCTCGGGGCTGGACGTGCTGGCGCTGCGACGGCTCCGGCTGATGGGGATCGTCGCCGCGGTCGGCCAGATGCTTTACATCAGGAGCCGCCCGCCGCGTGGCCGGGACCTACTCACTGTCCTAGGTTCCGAGACCCTCACGGTACGGTCGGCCCGGCCGATCGCCCTTCAGGTCGACGGGGAATACCTGGGCGAGACCGAGGCCGTGAAATTCCAGTTCGCGCCGCACTCGCTCCGTGTCATGACGTGATCCGGGCAGCCGTTCCGTGGCCTACCGGAAGCTGGTTGACACGGCGAGAGCAAAATGTGATCGATCTGACATTAAATTCGGCTGAAGGGGTGCCGTGGCCCCTTGCGCTCGCCAACCGGCGTTGAGAGGCTTGACGTGATGCCTGGTGCGGGGGCGTTTCGCACGTGTCATCAGCTCGGATGAACTCTGCAGCTCGATGACGGCGGCGATGCCTTCGGGGGCACGGCCGGATCGCTTGCGGACCGGCCGGGTTAACACTCGGTGTCAAAAGCAGCCCCACATAAAACTCGGGGCCACGAAAAAACGGCAAAGCTCGTGAAAAGCTTCACAAGCTGCAGATAGACGTGCATACCGGGCACATCCGCTAGCGCCCGGCCGCCGAGAAGGAGTGGACATCATGGACTGGCGCCACGAAGCCGCCTGCCGTGAAGTGGACCCCGAGCTGTTCTTCCCCATCGGGAACAGCGGTCCGGCACTGCTCCAGATCGACGAAGCGAAACAGGTGTGCCGCCGCTGCTCGGTAGTGGAGGAGTGCCTGCGCTGGGCGATCGAGTCCGGGCAGGACGCCGGCGTCTGGGGTGGCCTGAGCGAGGACGAGCGACGCGCCGTCAAGCGCCGGACGATCAGGCTGCGGGCCCGCGCGCACGTGTGACAAAGGCCGGACGACCGGGCCGCGCGCCGGTACGGCGAACGGCCGGCGCCGGGCGGCGAGCTGGCGTGCCTGCGTTCATCCTGACATGCCCGCGTTCACCGGCCGTTTAACCTGGATTAAGAAAGCGCCTCGCGACCCCGGTCGGCGGATTCGCCGTGGCCGGACTCATGGCCGACGAGTTCGTGGCCGACCGGGATATCCACGACCGCTTCGGTGCCGCCACCCAGCCGCGGGCTGATCCGCAGCCGCCCGCCGAGTTCCCCGACCACCAGCGTGCGGACGATCTGCAGGCCGAGGCTGGTCGCGGTCTCCAGGTCGAATCCCGCGGGCAGGCCCACGCCGCTGTCCGCCACCGTCACCGTCAGCCGGTCGGGCTCGCGTACCACCACGACCTCGAGCAGTCCCCGCTCGCGGGCGGCCTGCGGATCGGTGAAGCCGTGCTGGAGGGCGTTCTGCAGGAGTTCGGTCAGGACCATGGCGACCGGCGTGGCCACGGCCGCGGGCAGCCGGCCGAACGACCCGATGATCTTCGGGACCACCCGGACCTCGGCCGTCGACACCTCCCCCGCCATCATGGCGACCCGGTCGGCGATGTCGTCGAAATCGACGACCTCTTCCGGCGCGTGGGACAGCGTCTCGTGCACGACCGCGATCGACCCGACCCGGCGGACCGCCTCGTCGAGCGCGGCGCGCGCCTCCGGGGCGTGGAGCCGCCGGGACTGCAGCCGGAGCAGGGCCGCCACCGTCTGCAGGTTGTTCTTCACCCGGTGGTGGATTTCCCTGATGGTGGCGTCCTTGGTCATCAGCTCGCGCTCGCGGCGGCGGAGCTCGGTGACGTCCCGGACCAGGATCAGGGCGCCGGTCCGGCTGCCGCCCACGACCAGCGGGATCGAGCGCAGCTGGACCACCGAGCCGTTCCCGTCGACCTCGGCCTCGCGCGGCGCCCGGCCCGCCGCCACCACCATCAGCGACTCGTCCAGCGGCTCGTCGGAGGCGCACAGGCCGGCCGTGACCACGCTGAGCTCGGCGCCGATCAGGTCGGCGGCCAGGCCGAGGCGGCGGTAGGCCGACTGCGCGTTCGGGCTGGCGTAGGTGACCTTGCCTGACTTGCCCAGCCGCAGCAGGCCGTCGCCGACCCGGGGCGACCGGACCAGCATCGCGTCGGCGCCGGGGACCGGGAACGTCCCCTCGGCCACCATCCGGGCCAGGTCGTCGGCCCCTTGCAGGTAGGTGAGCTCGAGCCGGCTCGGGGTGCGGGCCGAGTTCAGGTTGGTGCACCGCTCGATGACCGCGATCACCCGGTGTGCCCTGGTCACCGGGATGCCTTCGGTCCGCACCGGGACGCCGTTGGTCCAGTCCGGGTCGCTCTCCCGCCAGATCCGCCGCTCGTCCCGGGCCACGTCGAGCAGGCGCTGGTCCTCCGGGCCGGCGAAGGTGCCGACCACGTCGTCGTACAGCGAGGTGGGGCCGGTGGTGGGACGCATCTGGGCGACCGCCAGCCAGCCGGTACCGTCCTGGGCCGGCGCCCACAAGATCAGGTCGGCGAAGGACAGGTCGGCGAGCAGCTGCCAGTCCGACACCAGCGAGTGCAGGTGCTCGACGTCGGCGTCGGCCAGGCTGGTATGACTCCTGGCCAGGTCGTTCAGGGTGGGCACAGCACCATCATCGCATCCGGAGCTGAAATCATTCCCGGATGCGCGATCGATCACATCCACTGGAGCTCCTGCGCCAGGCGGCGGACGGGACGCGGCGCGGCGGGCGCTGGCGGACCGGGGCGAGGCGGCGGCCATCGTGGTCAGCGACGCGGTGTTCTCCGTCGACGGCGGTCAGGCGCCGGTGGCCGGGCTGCACGCCGTGGCCCGGGACCACGAGGGGCTGCTGGTGCTGGATGAGGCCCACTCGTTCGGTGTGATTGGTCCGGGCGGGCGCGGTGCGGCGGCGGCGGCCGGGATCTCCGCCGAACCGGACCTGATCCGCACTGTCACCTTGTCCAGCCGCTCGCCGGCCAGGGGGCGCGGTGCTGGCGGCGCCGGAGGTTCTCGGCACGCTGGCGGACACCGGCGCGGGTTCATCTTCGACACCGGCCTGGCGCCGCCGTGTGCGGGCGCGGCCCTGGCCGCCCTGGAGGTAGTCGCGGCCGAGCCGGAACTCGGCGCCCGCGCCCGGGCCGCCGCGACCCGGCTGGCCGGTATCGCGGCGGCCCTGGGCCTGTCCGGGCGGCCGCCGGACGCCGCCGTGCTCGCGGTCGTCGTGGGCGACGCGGCGCGGGCGGCGCAGTTCCAGCGGATCTGCGCCGGCCACGGCGTGCGGGCCGGCTGCTTCCGGCCGCCCTCGGTCCCGGTCGGCCAGGCGTGCCTGCGGCTGGCGGCCCGGGCCAGCCTGGCGGAAAGCGACTTCGCGGCACCAGTGCGCGCGCTGGCCGCGGTGCGGGACCATGGAGATAGTTGACGTTCACCTCTTATTAAGGCGAAGATTCCGGATGACCGCTTCTCTGTTGCCGGCCGGTGACCCGCCCGGAATCCCCGGTCCGGGCGCGCCGCCCCGGCTGCCCAAGTACTACCAGGTGAAGCGCCAGCTGCTCGAGCTCACGGCCGCGCTGGACGCGGGCAGCCCGGTCCCGCCGGAGCGAGAGCTCGCGCGGTCGTACGGAACCTCGCGGACCACGGTCAGGCAGGCGCTCGCCGAGCTCGTCATCGAGGGCCGGCTCCTGCGCATGCAGGGCAAGGGCACCTTCGTGGCCAAGCCCAAGGTGGCCCAGCCGCTCGAGCTGGCCAGCTATACCGAGGGCATGCGCGCGCACGGCCTGCACCCGCAGACCAAGATCCTCGACATCGGCTATGTCGCTTCGGACGAGCCGCTCGCCGAACTGCTCGGCATCCGCCCCGGCGGCCGCGCGCTGCGCATCCACCGGCTGCGGCTGGCCGACGGCGAGCCGATGTCGATCGACACCTCGCACCTGCCCGCCCGGCGCTTCCCCGGCCTGCGCAAGCAGCTGGAACGGCACCGGTCGCTGTACGAGACGCTGCACGTGGCCTACGGCATCGAGCTGGCCGAGGCGGAGGAGACGATCGAGACGGTGCTCGCCGACCCGCACGACGCCCAGCTGCTCGAGGTCGACCCCGGGCTGCCGCTGCTGCTGCTGTCGCGGCACGCTTATGACGTCACCGGGGAACCGGTCGAGTGGGCGCAGTCGTGGTACCGGGGGGACCGGTACAAGTTCGTCACCAGGCTGCGCCGGTGACCGGGGTGGGCAGCCTTCCGGCGGTGCTGGTGGTCAGCGGCACCGGCACCGAGGTCGGCAAGACGGTGGTGACCGCGGCGGTCGCGGCCCTGGCCGCCAGCCGCGGTGAGCGGGTGGTGGTGGTCAAGCCCGTCCAGACCGGCGAGCCGCCCGGCGCCGCCGGTGACCTGGAGACCGTACGGCGCCTGGCCGGCGTGACGCGAACCCGCGAGCTGGCCCGGTTCCCCGACCCGCTGTCTCCCGAGGCGGCCGCCCGGGTGGCCGGGCGGCCGCCGCTGGACCTGGCCGAGGCCGCCGTCGTGATCAAGCAGTTGCAGGCCGAGGCCGACCTGATCCTGGTCGAGGGCGCGGGCGGGCTGCTCGTCCGCTACGACCCGGCGGGGGCCACGATCGCGGACCTGGCCGCCATGCTGGGGGCGCCGGTCCTGGTGGTCACCACGCCCGGGCTCGGCACCCTCAACCACACCGCCCTGACGGTGGAGGCGCTGAACGCGCGGCGGCTGGCGCTGGCTGGCGTGGTCATCGGCTCCTGGCCGGCCTCGCCGGGGCTGGCCGAGCGGGCCAACCTTACTGACCTGGCTGTCATCGCGGGACGGCCGCTGGCCGGGGCGATGCCGGCCGGTTCCGGGCGGCTCGGCCGGGAGGCCTTCCTGGCCGCGGCGCGCGCCGGGCTCGGGCCGGGACTCGGCGGCGTGTTTCGCGGGGCTGGCTGACCCGCGTCGCCTGCTGACCCGCGTCGCCTGGCTGACCTGCGCGGGCCGGGGGCTCGCGGGCAGGGGGCTTGCGGCTCCAGCGAACCGGATCAATGGAGCATAGAGCCGGTTATTGCCGGATCAATGGAGCATTGAGCCGGTCGCGTTCCCGGTCGGCTGGGGCAGCTGGGCAACATGAGACAGCAGAGCAGTCTCACGCATCGTTGATCGGTGGCGCGGACGGC
>Ga0136846_1215037_pt1 | contig 12379 bp, 7 predicted proteins | sample HopSoiMetagenom2_FD_96841 | JGI IMG/M metagenome (GOLD analysis project Ga0136846, IMG submission 96841) | Grasslands soil microbial communities from Hopland, California, USA - 2 Assembly 2016 (version 4) | ecosystem: Environmental > Terrestrial > Soil > Grasslands | place: USA: Hopland...
CGAGGTTGTCAATCCAGTCATAACTGTATGGTGCAAGTTTTAGCTGGCAGATCCACCGAAAGGTCACATCGGCTGGTGCCTGTACGTTTACCGCCCTTGTAAGACGACAGCGTGGCAGTGGTACATAGGCGTCGCTTGGGTAGGCTGCCATATGTTCTTTTGGTGTGGTGTTCCAGGCAACGAGACGGGAAATGCGCATCTTATTTAACCCTGCCATTGCCTAGGCGCACCAAAACATCCAGTGTACCCCAAACTGATCGGTGCAGGCACCCAGGTATTCGCCCCACGGCATCTCCTGGAGGCTCATGTCTACATGACCGGCTTTCGATAGGGCAGCAAATAGCCTATCTGTTTCTTCGCGGGTGTCAGGCTCAAGATTAATATACACGCTATTGCCTTCAACGATCTTATCCGCACCAATGGCCTCGGGCACATCTGATCCCTTTAGCGAGTGGCCGCCTAAAATTGGCATTGAAATATGGAATACAAGGTTCTTTTCTTTCTCGGAAAGAGGGGGTTGGTCTGGGCGGCGGGGTATATCTCCAACACGAATAAAGTATCCGCCGTTCTTGAAAAAATCGCTGCTAAAAACTTCATCATAAAAAATAAAAGCTTTTTCGGTTTTACCGACCAGGGTTAGGTAGGTACTTACTGATGCCATTTGGAAAACTCCTTACTTAATTATTTTTGTTCTTTAAGCTACCTTCGATAATGTCACCAATGTCGATTAACGCTGTAACGGTGGTGGCCAGCTGTCCTTTATCCACTATCGCTACTACCTTCTTTGCCCATTCCTCATACGATGCTTCAATATTCGACAGCGTCTCCAAACCTTTTGGCGTAAGTTCTAGTAATTGTGTGCGTCGATCGCTTGGATTGGCTTTATACACAGCCAAACCCTCTTTCACCAAAATATCGGCGATACGCTGCACGCTCTGTCTCGCATTCCCCATGTCGCGAGCCATCTGTGCCACCGTACGAGGTTCATAGTGGATGCGGCCAAGTACCTGCCAGCGGGCGCTACTCTGGCCAACTGAGGCTGTAATCTGATCGCCGACGCTCGTAAATAAACCCTTCAGCCGAAAAACATTCAATGCTAGTGCGCTAAAAGGATCATCTGGCTTTTTCACGGGCATAGTCAAAATGTAGCAGAATGACAGCGTACTGTCAAATATACTGAACATTACATAGACGAATAACGATAGGCACAACCAGATTGATGTGGGCGACTATGATGAAAAAAATCATACCCCCCGTATGCCAACTAAGTTGCAAGTGGAGGATGCATCTTATATTCCTTTTTGGCATAAGCCGGTGCGATATGGTTTTAGATGTTACAGGCAACCAAGTTGAAGTTATTGATAGGCGAAATATAAGCCGGCTTTACCGACTTGACACAAATTCCAAGAAAAATTATTCTAATAAAGATATATCTTTATTATTACGGAGATCTTTACATGCCAACCAAGCGTTTGCCCCTTAATCAAGCACGGCGCGGAGACATCCGCATTATATTATTAGCCGTTTTAGCCAAGCAGCCCCGCCACGGCTACGGCATCATTCGTCATCTCGAACAGAAAAGTAAGGGTGCCTGGCGACCTAGCCCTGGTGCTATTTACCCTATGCTTCAGCAACTCGAAGAGGAGGAGCTGGTGATAGGCAAAAGGATAGACAGCAAAATCATCTATCGCCTAACAGATAAAGGACAAAAGGAGGTTGAAGCGAGCTCGGTTGAAGGACCGTGGGAGTCAGATGAAGAGATGTTTCGGCATGTAGCCTGGATTAAGGAAATAACCGCACAGTTAACGCAGAGCTATTTACGATTGATCCAAGTTGCCGATACTGAAACGGTCGAAGCTCTTCGTACACATACAGAAGAGCTATTAGAACTAATACAAAAGGAGATAAAATAATGACTGCTAAGAAAACTGTTTTAGTTGGTGGCGCTACTGGTCGCCAGGGTGGGGCTGTAGTGAATAGATTACTGGGCAATGGTCACTCGGTTATCGCTTATGTGCAGAACGCCCAAGCGCCTGCAGCACAGGATCTGCAAAAAAGGGGAGTAACCCTTGCTGTTGGCGATCTTAATGATCCCGTAGCACTGAGGGAAGCTGCTGAGCCTGCCGATGCTATTTTCAGCATTACCATACCGTTTGGCCCCCAGGGGCAGGCTGGCGAGATAGATCAAGGTAAGAATCTGGCCAATGTGGCTGACGAGCTACAGAAACATTTAATCTATTCCTCGATTGCGGGCGCAAAGCCCACGGCAGATTTAAAGGTGGAACATGCTAGCAGTAAGCAACAAATTGAGGCCTACCTGGCCACAAAAGAAGGTTTGCGAAGCACGATCATTGCACCGGTCTACCTTATGGAGAATCTGCTCAACTTTAAATTTAATGGGCTTGAGCGTGGTATATATGCGCAACCGCTATCATCTCACGCAAAGATTAACCAAGTAACGGTTCTGGATATCGCCAGCCTGGCCGTTTGGGCGATTGAACATCCAGCTACGATGGTAGGTAAACGTATCGAGGTAGCTTCCGATGACATTTCTGGGGAAGAAATCGTACAAATACTAAGTGAAGTAATGGGACGTCCAATTAAATATTACCAAACGCCGTTGGAACAAGTGCGCCAAACCGCAGGCAATGAAATCGCTACAATGTACGAGAAGTTTGAAGCGACCCCATACAAGGTAGATATTGCGGCACTACGCGCAGCATTTCCTCAGATTGATTGGCACACCTTTAAAGAGTGGGCCGAGACGCTTGATTGGAAGAGATTGCTGCCAGTTCATGGTTGAGTGTGAATCCGACGAAGGGAACAACCTGTTGACTGGCTTTATATATACAATCACTCGTGGTTTGTCTTAAAGAGCGGTTTAGACCATGGTATACTTAAGCGTAATTAAAGGGCATTTTATGGCCAAAACACCAGCCTCCATCATAGAATTGCCGTCCGCTTCCAACACTGTTTTTGGAGAGCTGACACAGAGGGACACAGATACTACCCTCGGAGAGGGTGCGGTCGCAGGCTATTGGGCCACTCGGGTACCTACTGTCTTTGAAAAAGTCGATGGTGTCCTTGATGAAAGTAATGACACAAAAATGACTTTTCCTACTGGTGATCCGGGAGACCCCCTTCCAATCCCCCGACCCCGACCCGGACCCTAAGCCAAGGCCGCCAGGGCCACGCCCCGACGAGGTTTTTCTGTCCTAGGCTTGTTTTAATGTCAAAGCAGATTTTTGTTTTTTCCGCAGCCCTAGACAAGCCGACCACCGCGCCTGTTATTGCCCTATTACTGCAGCGAGGCTACGAAGTTTTAGATTACGAAGCCGATAAGGTCGCAAACGGCGAGGCAGGTCTCTCGATTACTATTGGCAATGGTATCGATGCGCAGATTATCTACAAAGAGAAGTCGGTCTATCCGAGGAGGGTGGCCGCGGCATGGTGCCGTCGGCCAAACCTTTTTGGCCCTATCGCTACAGGTACTGACCGCGCCACCCGTGGTAGTCTAGATTTAGAGCGTCGTGCATCCCAGCAATTTATTGAGGATAGTATTCCGATTGGCCGTTGGCTCAATAGTCCGGATGTCCTAAGGCACCAAGAGGCGGATCATAAATTAGGCCAACTCCTCCTTGCTCAAAAGGTTGGCTTTCGGACACCGTTGACTATCGTAGGCAATGAGTGGAGACCTATTGCCTCTACCCTAGGGCCGGATATAATTTATAAATCATTTTGGGGGCAGCGTATGGGGGCCGACAAGCGACTTATGCTCTTTACGACGCCACTTAAGAATATGGGGCCCTATTCCCCTCCTATGAGGGGTCTGCCGTATCCAGGAATATGGCAAGATCAGTTACCGAAGCGACGCGAATGGCGTATTACTGTCATTGGCGATCAAATATTCGAGGCAGTCATCTATCACAATAAGAGCCACACAAAGGACGACTGGCGACGGCATACCCTAGATGCTGGTATGCACTGGGAGCGAGGTAGCTTTCCGGCCGAAGAAAAAAAGAAATGTCTTAAATACTGCGAACAGGCACATTTGCGTATGGGGATGTTCGATTTTATTGAGGATTCTGGAGAAGAGCTGACTTTCCTTGAATGCAATCCGAACGGTCAGTACATGTGGCTTGAAGATGAACTGCACTTACCGTTATCCGAAGCTGTTGCAGATGAGTTGATACGGATTGCCGAGGGCGGGGCTCACCTTCTCTGATGTGGCAGGGTGTGGGTCCGTCAACTGGCTCTCCTTGGTCGCAACTCTTATCCTTCTCGCAAGAAAAAATAGAACAACTTAGCTTTATTTATAATCAAGGAGGGATAATTATTAGTGGTCCGGATGAGATTTGAAGTATGCTTTTAATTTTTCAATGTAAGAATTTTTTAAGCGATCCTCTGTAAATGCTTGTTGGTCATGGTTGTAATAAAGCTTGTCGTCTTCATATCGCGGGAAGACATGAACATGAAAACGCCAGACGTCTTGATCTCCCGCTGGCTCATTATGCTGTCGTTTATTGCCAGAAACCGCACAGCGTAGCTAAATGCCAATAGCTTCGTCAAAATAGAGTAAAGACCGACCTTATATTTACAACAGAGATCTAGAGTTAGCAAGGGAGATTGTAGATAAAGGTTGGGTAGGCCCAGGTAATCCTCAGACAACTATTGTTGCAAAGCGTAGCAGTTTTAAATATGATTTAAGCGTAAGTTAAATTCAGTGGAGGGTTTCCTGTGGGTGTGTCTGTATTTCGTGTGCCTAAAACCTTTATCAACTCTTTCCTGCGTGCTGGAAAGCGCCTGTCGGCGCTATTTTTATGCTTTTTCTTTTTGCTAACTTCTACAATACCCACGCTCTCTGCGTATGCAGCTGAACGGCTAGACTCACCTCCCAAAGCTCCTATAGATCAAAGCATAACTGCTGCTCATTCTAAAACCCCACCTACAGGCCTCAACACGCCAATGAAAACAGACTATGCACCTGCTTTGTCGACACTTCAATCTAAGAACAAGTTAGCGGCTGACTATTCTCCTGCAGTTAAGGGAGCGTCATCAGTTTTAGGCATGACGAATAATACAACTCCGTCAAATAGCAGCGCAGCTGGCCTGCAATCTCCAGTCGTGCCTAAAACAGGTAAGACCGAGGAAATCATTAGCAAGCGAACCGCTAACTCGACTACGACGAAAAATGAAGACGGTAGCTATACCGTCCGAAAGTACGAAACCTCCAAATTCTACAAGCGGAATAACGACTGGAAAACGATTGACACTAAACTTGTAGAAGACACCGACTCTGGTGATGCTGGCAATGTTCTTGGTGATATTTTTGGTAAGGCAGAATCATTATTTAAATCGACAAACACTTACACGGTGAAACAAAACGACTGGCTGGCACGCTTTGCTCCGAGCGGCTCCAAGCAAGCCATGGTCCGTATAAAGAAGGGCAATCAGGAGGTTGGCTTCTCGCCGCAAAATGCTAAGGATGGCGTTACGCCTATTGTTACAACTGACGATAACGGGGAGCAGACAGTCCATTACTATGATCTCTGGCCGGGCGTAAATCTTGAGTACATAGTCAAAGCGGATGAACTCAAGGAAAACATAGTACTCAAAGACAAATTGGCCACAAGTGACTTTGCCTTTAATGTTACCGGCGCGACACTCAAGAAACCGGCAGCGAAGACTGAAGTTGCCGGACCTATATACGATATCGATGGTGCATTGGGGAATGAATTTGCAGTAGCGCCCTTGGCTGTCGTGCTAAACGCATTTGGTGTCGAAGATGCCGGTCCAGCCTTGCAGCACTCCTACGCGGATGGCGTGTTCAAGATTTCACTAACCCATGACTATGTATCTAATCTTCCGGGTAAGGCATTCCCTTTGGCAATTGACCCAACATATGTGCACCAAAATCACTTTGGGACACGTGCTGGCGGTAACTACGTAAGTTTTAAAAGTGACGGATACGTGTGCGACGCAACAATTTGTAACCCATATTTCGGATCGGTGCTTGACTCTAATTACATATGGCGCAGCTGGCGCAGCATGCTTTTTTCTGACTATAGTGAAGTTAAAGGGCATCAGCTCAATAATGTCACGTTCCACTTCACACAGCGCCTTGGTCTGTCCGTATCTGGACCTACCGATCCGCATGCGTTATATACCTGGCATGGTAGCTGTTTTAACTATAATTGCCGGGGAGTCCAAGGTGGGTCGGGCGTTGTTGGTACATCGGGGGACATCGATGTTACGGCAATCTACCAAAACCGCATTGCCGCCGGTGACTATGGAGCATGGCTTCAGTTAAGTGGTGAAGAAGGTACTTATACGAGCTATAAAAATACTGATCCGGATAATTCGTGGGTCCAATTTACATTTACGGACGTGCTGCCAGCTCCTAATATAGTCACCCCGGCTAACGGGCAGGTGTATATTGACCCCCAAGTTTCATTTAGTGCCACGCCAGGCTTGACTAATCCGTCGAGTAACGCAGCCTTGCAGTATAATTTTTGCGTCAGTACGGGCCCGGCTTGTGCGGGAGCGGTTATGGTATCCAGTCCGCAGCCCAGTTCTCAGTGGACGATCCCCGATGGTCTGTTGCAGGACGGCACTACTTATTATGTGCAGGCACAAACGTACGATACGAACTTACAGATATACAGTCCTTATGGCGTTGCGGCATCTTTCAAAATAGATAGTCGCACTGGCAAAGATAGCACACAGGCCTATGACACACTCGGCCCGGTATCGGTGGATTTAGCAACTGGCAATGTGAATACTAGTGAGGCAAGTCATACGAGCGCGGCCCTCGGTGGAACCATGGGCATCAGCCTTGATTACAATTCGCCAGTTAAGTCACGTCGTGGCTTAGTCGGGAAATACTGGAATGTAGTCGCAAACTATGCCGGTGGTCTACCGGCAGGTTCGCCGGATTTGACGAGAGTGGACCAAACGGTTGATTTTGATTGGCAGACAGGTTCGCCATTAGCAGGCACTATAAACAACGATTGGATTTATGCAGCCTGGGACGGATTCTTTGTGCCTCAGACCACGGGAACTTACTATTTCGGCGGCAATAATGACGACATGCTGAGCATAAAGGTAAACGGCCAACAGCTTTATTCAAATGGGGGCTGCTACAGTGGCGTCTGTTATGGCTCATCGATTAATCTTGCGGCTGGCCAGGCGGTGCCAATTCATATGGAGTACGAAGAAGTAACGGGTCCTGCCTATGCCCATCTGCACGTAAAGACTCCTGATAGTGTTGATCATGTTATGCCAGTTGATTGGCTACAGACGGGCGTTAGGCCGGTAACACAGAATACGGGTTTGACTGGTAAGTACTATAGAGACCCTAATGGCACTCACGATTTTACTGACTCAAACAATACACTTCTCATGCAGCGTACCGATCCTGTTGTCAGCTTTAACTGGCAGAGCGGGCCAGCTGTGCCAGGCGGTCCAAGTGATAAGTTCATGGCGAGATGGACGGGATACGTGACTGCACCCACTAGTGGAAGTTATGACTTTGGGACGGTTAGCGACGACGGAAGTCGCATCACGATAGGCACTAATAATACTCAAATCGTAAACAAATGGAATGATGATGGCGGAACACCAGCGTGGGGTACGTATTCATTAGTAGGCGGTGTGCCGACCCCGATTACCGTTGACTATTATGAAAATGGCGGCGGGGCGATGATGTACCTCAAGATGCGCGGCAATGGCATGGCCGAACAGATTGTGCCTACCAGTTGGTTATCGACGGGAGCCTCCGTGCTGCCGAGTGGCTGGGCGATGGGAATCGACGCTGACGGCAATCTGTCGTACGACCACCTCAAAGCAATGCAGAACAGCGTAGTACTCACAGATTCAACCGGCAGTACTCACGAATACGTTTGGGATAACGATAAGCAGAACTACAAGCCGCCGGTTAACGAAGATGGCAATTTAGTGCGAAATGCTGACGGTACTTACACACTCCAGGACACCGATGGCCGTACGTATGTATTCAAGGCCGATGGTACGATTGATTCAGTTACTTCAGCTACTGACGACTTGAAGCCGACAGCGCTGAAGTATCAATATGGCGGCACACCGTCGCACCTAATTGAAATAACGGACGGCGTAGATACCTCTCGCTGGGCTAGGGCCTACTACTACGGTGATACCGCCAATTGCCCCGCATCGGTAATTGGCTTTGACACTCCAGCAGCTGCGCTAAATAAACTCTGTGCCGTAACGACCAATGATGGCCGTACTACGTCGATCTACTACAAAGACGGCAATCTGGTGCGTATCCAAAAGCCGGGTAACGAAATTACCGATTACCAATATGATGCGCCTGGAAGAATCGTATCAATGCGAGATTCAGTTGCAAACGACGCCATTGCGGCTGGAGTACGCACCGATGATGCTACCGTCCTGACGGCACTTTACTATGACGATCTAGGGCGGGTTATCAGTGTGACTGAGCCTGCTGCTACGGCGGGTGCTGTCCGTTTGCAGCATAGCCTCGAATATCTGCCAGGCAACGGTACCTACTACGGAGCAACTCAGCAACGTACGGTAGGGGCAACAGAACCAAACGGCTATGCGCACCGAGTCGAGTATGATAGCCTATACCGCACGATCGCCGATAAAGACATCGCTGGTCTCACCGATACTACTGCATGGGATCCTGTAAAAGATCTCATGCTCAGCACAACTGATGAGACTGGCCTTAAATCAACGACTATTTACGACGACGACGATCGTGCAATATCCCACTATGGTCCGGCACCAGCGGCCTGGTACGGAACAGACCGTAAACCGTCAAGCTCATATGTTAACCAAGTCCCGCATACCGACACGAACTATGATGAAAATATCCCAGGCATGGCACTTGCATACTACGGATATGCCCCCACGAGCAAAGTATTAACTGGTGCTCCTAAGCTTCATACTACGAATATTCCTGGCGCAGCCACCGGCACATTTAGTAACGATTTTGGTACAACTTCTCCGATAACTGGGGTAACGGACAATTGGGGCTTCCGGGCTACTGCTAAATTACGCCTGCCTCTGACTGGCAACTATACCTACAGAATTGTTTCCGACGACGGCGTGCGACTCTATATTGACGATACGCTACAACTTGATGACTGGAACGCTGGCCCTACTCGTAGCCACCCCGCCGTTGGTTACGTAAATACTGCCAATACTCTGCATCGTTTTAAGATTGAGTATTTCCACACCAACGACGCTACCAGTACAAATAACGCGAACATTACCCTGTATATCACCCCTCCCGGTGGCGCAGAAACAGCCGTTAATCTTACCCAGTACTTCACACCTGATTACGATTTGGTAACTTCTACCAAGGAGTATGATTCGGCCATCGGGGATGCTACAGCCACAACCAACTACGGCAGCAGTCCGGAACTTGGCCTAGCGCAAAGCAAAACAGCCGATTCAGCAGGTCTCAACCTGACCTCCTCAAGTACGTACGAAACTCAAGGTGCCACTGGCAGCTTACTTCGTCAGACTAGTTCTACTCTTCCTGGCGGTACTACCTCTACCTACAGCTACTATGGCGCAACCGAAACACGGCAGAACCCCTGCAACACTTCACAAACCTTCAGACAGGCGGGTATGCTAAAACTAAAGACGGAGGCGGACCCAGACGGCGCTGGTTTACAGGCGGCACGTACCACCGAAACCGTGTATGATGATGCCGGAAGAGTGATAGCAACTCGCTTAAACAGCGACCCTTGGACTTGTACGACCTACGATGCACGTGGCCGTGTAACAGAAATCGACATTCCAGCCTTTAATGGTGCAGCTGCAAGGACAGTACGAAACGATTATGCTGTCGGCGGAAATCCATTTGAAGCTACAACTTGGGATGGCAGCGGCTGGATAGTAACTTGGATAGATCTGTTAGGGCGTACTACCAAATACCGCGACGTCTTTGACGACGAGACCATAACCACCTATGATAGCCTTGGTCGTATGACCCAACAACAAAGCCCTGCGGGGACCCAAACGTATATCTACGACAACTATAATCGGCTCACACAGCAACAGCTCGATGGCACCACATTGGCCAATGTCTACTATGATGCATATGGCAGGATAGATCACGTCAGCTATCCAAATGCCGGCAATCTTGGCCTCGCCAGTATAAGCAGGGATGCTAATGGCCGGACAAGCGGGCTGACATATAACACCAGTACCAATACGCCTGGTTCTAATCTAGTGCCAAATCCATCACTTGAGACAGTAACAGCCGGCCAGCCAGATAACTGGAACCAGGATCACTGGGGTACCAATACGACGAACTTTGCCTATTCCACTGACGCTCACACCGGTACTCATAGCGGCAGGGTAGATATGACCAGTTACACCGATGGGGACGCCAAATGGGACTTTACCCCGGTTAACATCAGCGGTGGTACCAATTACACCTTTAGTGATTACTATAAATCAAATGTTGCCACCAATGTCTTCGTGCAATATACCTACGCCGACAATAGTACTTCATATCAATGGCTCGGTAATCCGGCGGCCTCTAGCGGTAGTTGGGCGCAGGCAACCTACAATTTTACTGCACCGGCTACAGCCATTAAAGCATCGATATTCCATGCGATAAACGCGGTCGGCTGGATGCAGTTAGATGATATGGACATGCATTTAACGTACGGGTCGGCAGCGGTTTCTGACGCTGTCACCCGCAGCCAGTCCGGACAAATCCTGAACGACATCGTAACTGCTGGCTCCAACAACCTCTGGAGCACCTACCAGTACGACAAAGCCGACAGATTAACTAGCGCGGCGATCGGGCCGCACACATACAGTTATGGCTTCGGGACAGAAAATGCAGCTTGTGGCAGCGGAGCCGGAACAAATGTGAACGCTGGTAAAAACGGCAACCGTACCACGCAGACCATAGATGGCACAACTACTTGGTATTGCTACGACAATGCCGACCGGCTAATTAGCAGCAGTGATCCCACAGCCGATTACAGTGAATACGACCCTCATGGCAACATGACTTACCTTGGTACCGGCACCATACCACTGCGTCTGTGTTATGACTCCAGTGACCGTAATTCTTGTCTGGTTAACTACAATAGTTCGGGAAATGGCTCGGCCACGTACTATAGTCGTGATGTCCAGGGCCGTATAACCTACCGTGAAAATGACACCATAACGGCCCGCAATTGGAACGCGAATTCTCAGATCTGGTACGATTACACGGGTGCGGGCGACACCCCGGATTACGCCCGTGACCCCAATTGGAACATTGTAGAGAAATACATCCAACTTCCTGGTGGTGCAGAGCTGACAATCCGTCCACTGCAACCCACCGCTGCAGCCAAAGCCGTCTACTCACTCCCCAACATCCACGGGGATACCCTGCTCACTACTGACGGCACCGGCACCAATACCTCCACCGGCAATGGCCCAGCCAACAGTTTTACCTACGATCCCTTCGGTAATATATTACCTGGCAGTACTCAGCCCAGTAACATAGCTGGTACTGGTTCCTTTGGCTGGCTTGGTCAACATGAGAAGTTCACTGAAAGTACTCTAGCTCTCGCACCAATTCAAATGGGCTCAAGAGTATATCTGCCGACGCTTGGACGATTCACGAGTGTAGACCCGGTGCAAGGCGGCACCGAGAACAATTACGTCTACGTCCTCGACCCAATTAACGAGTTCGATCTTGATGGCAACTTTGGCTGGGGCAACCTCGCGAAGAGCGTGACAAGGGTCGCGACGATTGGCTCGTTTGTACCGGGGCCGATAGGTTTAGCTTGCACTGGTGTAGCTGTGGCGGGCAATCTGGCACAAGGACACTACAAGGAAGCCGGACTTGCTGCTGTCGGGGGCGCCTTCGGAGTGGCAAGACTTGCAACGAAGGCGACGGCGATTGCAAGAGTTGCAGCGGCAACTTCTAAAGATGGCAATGCAGGCTTCAATATGCTCAAGGCGCATACTATTACTGCTCGACTTGCTGGAAAGATATATACTTCGGGATCTAATGGGCAGAAAGGCTTTCGCATCGCTACTAAGGCCAGTGGAGCAAAGATCGCAAATTTCGAACAGTTTAGGCGTAGCATCACGTATGCTAGCAGAAATAGTACTTTAAGGCGATTCCCGAATAGAAGTCAAAATCTACACCTTAGAATAGGAGGATGGTTATGGTAAGTGTAAAACTGAATAATGTATTCATCGAGCACGGGGAAAAAGAACTCCTTTCAAAATCTTTGGGTCAAAAAAATACGCGTTGGTATGCTGCCGTTGCCTTGGATTTAACTGATCTATCTTCAAATCAGAAAATCGCTGAATGGTTCTACCTAATGTTATGTTCGCCTGAGTACGCTAAACA
>Ga0136846_1214449_pt1 | contig 12374 bp, 9 predicted proteins | sample HopSoiMetagenom2_FD_96841 | JGI IMG/M metagenome (GOLD analysis project Ga0136846, IMG submission 96841) | Grasslands soil microbial communities from Hopland, California, USA - 2 Assembly 2016 (version 4) | ecosystem: Environmental > Terrestrial > Soil > Grasslands | place: USA: Hopland...
CCCATCCCCCCCGGGGAGGGGCTGACCGCCCCCCCGATCCTCCCCGGCGGGGGTCTCCCACAGCCGTCCGAGGTCCGCTTCCCGCGCCTCCTCGGCCCGCTCGGCGGCCAGTTCGTTCAGCCGGCCGCACAGCCGCTCGGCCAGCCGCCGCGAATTCGCGAACACGATCGTGGACTTGTGCTGCTCGATCAGGTCGAGCACCCGCTCCTCGACGTGCGGCCAGATGGACCGCCGCGGCGCCGGGCCCCCGTCGTCCCCCTCGCCTGCGTCGCGTCCCGGCATCGTGTCCAGCTCGGTCATGTCCTCGACCGGTACGACGACCTGCAGCTCGATCCGCTTGGGGCTGGGCGGTTGCACGACGGTGACCGCGCGGGTGCCGCCGAGGAACGTCGCCACCTCCTCGACCGGCCGCACGGTCGCCGACAGCCCCACCCGCTGTGCTGTTCCGGGGGGAGATTCCCCCGGAATCCCCCCGGCTGGCCCGCGAGGACGCAACCCTGATCCCTCCGCGACCTCCCCGCTCGCCGGGGATGCCTCCGCCCGGAGCGCGTCGAGGCGTTCCAGGGACAGGGCCAGGTGGGCGCCGCGCTTGTTGCCCGCCACCGCGTGCACCTCGTCGAGGATCACCGTCTCCACCCCGCGCAGGGTCTCCCTGGCCTGCGAGGTGAGCAGCAGGAAGAGCGACTCGGGGGTGGTGATGAGGATGTCCGGCGGCTTGGTCGCCAGCTTCCGGCGCTCCTCGGCGGCGGTGTCGCCGGTGCGTACCGCCACCCGGATGTCCGGCGCGTCCAGGCCCAGCCGGCGCGCTGCGTGCCCGATCCCGGTCAGCGGAGCGCGCAGGTTCCGCTCGATGTCCACTGCCAGCGCTTTGAGCGGGGAGACGTAGAGCACCCGGGTGCGCCGCTTCGGGTCGGCCGGCGGCGGCAGCGCCGCCAGCTTGTCGATCGCCCACAAGAAGGCGGCCAGCGTCTTGCCCGAACCGGTCGGCGCGACCACCAGCGTGTCCTCGCCCTTGCCGATCGCCCGCCACGCCCCGGCCTGAGCCTGCGTCGGCTCGGCGAACGCCCCGTCGAACCACGCCCGGGTGGCCGGGGAGAATCCGTCCAGCGCCCCGTCCGGCGCGGCGGTGTCCCTGGTCAGGGGCGAGTTTGGTGCCATGGTTATATAGTGCCTCGCCGCACTGACATTTCCGCAGCGCGCCGTCCCATCCGTCGCTTCCGTAACAGCTTGCCCTAACGGCGTAACCGCCCGGCGGTGCAGTAGTCTCGGCTGCGTTCAGAACACCGGACGCGGACGTGGCGGGGTTGGCGGCATGAGATTGTCCCGGCAAGCGCCGCTGGCAATGCGTATCGCCAGCCCCGCGCTGGCCCGGTCCCTGTTCGCCCGGTCCCTGTTCGCCCGGTCCCTGCTGGCGTGTATCTCGCTCGCCGGGGTCCTGCTGACCGGGTGCGGCAGCCCACCCGCGCCACCGTCGCCGACGACCACGGCCAGCGCCAGCGTGACCGGATCATCCGCCGTATCGTCGCCGTCCGCCACGCCGGCCCGGACGGCTACGCCCACGCGCAGCGCCACCCCGCAGGCCTCGCCCACCGCGGCCGTACCGGTCGCGCCGGGGGCGGGTGCCCGGCCGCAGACCCAGGCTCGCCCGCGCACGAATTCAGCCGCTTTCCGCAACGCGATGGCCGACCTGTGGCTGGCGGTGACCACGGGCAACCCGGGTTTCGGCCGGCCCGCATTCTTCCCCGAGGCCGCGTACCGGCAGGTGAAAGCGATCCCGTATCCCGACTCGGACTGGCAGTACCGGCTCTGGTACGACTTCACTCTCGACGTCCGGGCGGCGCACCGCCTGGCCGGCCGGGACGCGCAGCTGGTCCGGATCGTGGTGCCCGCCTCGTACGAGCTCTGGGTCCCCCCGGGGGCCTGCTACAACTCGGTTGGCTACTGGCACGCTCCCGGCGCCCGCGTCGTCTACCGCGAGCACGGTCAGGAACGGTCGTTCGGCATCGCCTCGCTGATCTCCTGGCGGGGCGTGTGGTACGTCGTGCATCTCGGCGCCGTGTCGCGGACCGTGGTGACCGGGATCGTCGACCAGCCTGCCGTCGGCCCCGGCGTCCCCGGCCCGCCGGGAGGCTGCTGACCCGGCCCGTTCTCCCCTGAGGCTGCTATCGTGCGGGCGGCGCGCGCGTCCTAAGCTGCGCAGTATCGCGCAGCTCGCTTGCACGTTTCCGCGGAGGAGGATCGCATGTCCAGGTACCAGCGCTGGAATGCCCTGCTCGACCTGCTGCCGGGCGACGGGCAGCTCTCCGTGACCGACGCCGCCCAGGCCCTGGGCGTATCCGAGGCCACCATCCGCCGCGACCTGGACCAGTTGGCCAGGCAGCAGCTGGTGACCAGGACCCGCGGCGGTGCCACCGCGGGTCACGTCTCCTACGACCTGCCGCTGCGCTACAAGACCGCCCGGCACGCCCCGCAGAAGCAGCGCATCGGCCGCGCGGCCGCCGCCCTGGTCGCCCCGGGATCGGCCGTCGCGCTGAACGGCGGCACCACCACCAGCGAGGTTGCCCGGGCCCTGGCTACCCGGCCCGACCTGCAGGACGGCGCCGGCGGCCCGACTATCACCGTCGTGACCAACGCGATGAACATCGCCAACGAACTCGCCGTCCGCCAGCACATCAAGATCGTGGTGACCGGCGGCGTCACCCGCGGCCAGTCGTACGAGCTGATCGGCCCGCTCGCCTCCCTGGTGCTGGCCGAGCTGACCCTGGACTGGGCCATACTCGGCGTCGACGCGCTGGACCCGCGGAACGGGGCGACCGCCCACCATGAGGGCGAGGCCAGCATCAACCACCTCATGGCCGTCCGCGCGGAGCAGGTGATGATCGTGGCCGACAGCTCCAAGCTCGGCCAGCGCGCGTTCGCCCGGGTATGTGCACCGGATGAGATCGACGTGGTCGTCACCGACCGGGACGCCGGCCCCGACCTGCTGGCTGCGCTCACCGAACGCGGCATCCGCGTCGTCACCACCTAGCCAGCCGTCACCACCTGGCCAGCCGTCACCACCTGGCCAGCCGTCACCACCCAGCCAGCCGTCGCCGCATGGGCCATCCGCATGCGCGCCGGAACCAAGCCAGAACCTCGCCATTCCGCGCTCATCAATGCTGATCTATAATGCTTGTATACAGTGCTTATCGATCAGTACCGCGCACGCCGTGTGCTCGAAGGGGTTGTCATGAGCTATCTGACGGACGAGATATCCAGTCAGCCGGGTTGCTGGTCTCAGGCGATCGAGGTGGCTGGCTCGGCGGGAGCCGCGCTGCCCGGGCCGGGCGAGCGGGTCGCCGCGATCGGCTGCGGCTCCTCGCTCAACGTCGCGCGCTGCTATGCGGCCCTGCGCGAGGCGGCGGCCCAGGGCGAGACCGACGCCTTTCCCGCGTCGGAGGTGCCCGCTACCAGGGGATATGACCGGCTCGTATACGTCTCCCGCACGGGCACCACCACCGAGGTGCTCGACGCCCTGCGCCGCGCGCCGGCGGACACGCCGACGACCGCGATCACCGCCGCGCCGGAGGCGGCGCTGGCCCGGGCGGCGGGACACGTGGTGCTGCTCGACTTCGCCGACGAGCGTTCGGTGGTCTCCAGCCGGTTCATCACCAGCTCGATCGTGCTGCTCCGGGCCCATCTGGCGGCCGGCCCCGGCGTCCGCCCCCAGGCCGCGGCAGAGGTCCGCGCCCTGCCCGCCGCTGCGGCCCGTGAGGTGGACCGCCCGCTGCCGCCCGAGCTCACGGAACGGACCGAGTTCACTTTCCTCGGCTGCGGCTGGGCCGCCGCCGTCGCCGCCGAGGCAGCGCTCAAGCTACGCGAGGCCTCGCGCACCTGGGCCGAGTCGTACCCTGCGATGGAGTACCGGCACGGCCCCATCAGCGTCAGCGATGAGAACACCGTGGTCTGGGCCCTCGGCGAGGTGCCGGCCGACCTGCTCGCCGATGCCCGCCGCACCGGGGCCACCGTGATCGCCTCCGGCGCCGACCCGCTCGTCGCGCTGATCGGAGCGCAGCGGCTCGCCGCGGCACTGGCCGAGCGAAAGGACATCGACCCGGACCAGCCGCGGGCCTTGTCGCGTTCTGTCATCCTGGCTTGATGGAGCCCGCCGCCCCTTCCCTCCTGCTGGCCGGCGGGCGCGTGGTGACGCCCGCCGGGGTGCTGAGCCCCGGCTGGATCCGGCTGGCCGGTGACCTGATCGACGCGATCGGTCCCGGGGAACCGCCGGCACCGGGCCCGGCCGGACCTCCCGCCACCGGCCTGCGGGGCCGCTGGGTCCTGCCCGGGTTCATCGACATGCATGTGCACGGGGGCGGTGGCACGTCATTCACCGAGGGCCCGGCCGACGACGCCAGGCAGGCCGCGGGGTTCCACCGCCGGCACGGCAGCACCACCATCGTGGCCAGCCTGGTCACCGCGCCGGTCGCCGAACTCGAAGCCCGGGCCGCGATGCTGGCCGGCCTGGCCCGCGAGGGCGTGATCGCCGGGATCCACCTCGAGGGGCCGTTCCTCTCGGCGGCCAGGCGCGGCGCCCAGGATCCGCGGCACATGATCGCCCCCGACGTGGCCGCCTTCGCCTCGCTGCACGCCGCCGCCGCGGGCCAGTTGCGGGTCATCACCATCGCCCCGGAACTGCCCGGCGCCACCGGCCTGATCGAGGCGGCTGCCCGGGCCGGCGTCATCGCCGCGGTCGGGCACACCGACGCCACCGCGGACATCACCGCGGCGGCCGTCGACGCCGGCGCGACCCACGCGACGCACCTTTTCAACGGCATGCGGCCGCTGCACCACCGCGAGCCGGGCCCGATCGGCGCGCTGCTCGACCGGGACCAGGTCACCTGCGAGGTGATCGCCGACGGCGTGCACCTGCATGACACCGCCATCCGCCTCACGGCCCGGGCTGCCGGCGAGGGCCGGCTGGTCCTCATCACCGATGCGATGGCGGCCGCCGGCATGCCGGACGGCGGCTACGGCCTCGGGTCGCTGCGGGTCGAGGTAGCCGGGGGAGTGGCGCGCCTGGCCGGAGGCGACGAGCCCGGCGCGATCGCCGGCTCGACCGCCACGATGGCCAGCGTCGTCAGGCACGCCGTCGTCGCCGCGGGCCTGCCGGTCACCCAGGTCGCCGCCGCGGCCAGCACCACCCCGGCCCGGCTCCTCGGCCTGAGTGACCGGACCGGTGCCCTGCGCCCCGGCCTGGCCGCGGACCTCGTCGTCTGCGACGAGGACTTCCGGCTGCACGCGGTGATGCGGCACGGCGAGTGGCTCGGCGAGAGTTCCTGACGCCCCGCCGGATCAGCGCTTGGCGCGGACCGAACCGGTCAGCCGCCCGGTTCCGGCGCTGACCTCGCACACCACGATGCGCTGGCCGGCCTGCCAGGCTTCCTTGTTCGGGTAGACGTACGCCTGGGTCAAGCCGATGGTCGCGAGCTGCGGATTCAGGTACCCGCTCAGCCTGCTGGCACAGCCGTCGCCCGCCTGCTGCCGTACCGCCGCCGAGCCGGGCCAGGCCGCGGCGGGCAAGCTGAAGCGGGCGAACACCTCGGCATCATGCGGGCTCGCGCAGGACACCAGGGTGTAGCTGAGCGAGGTCGCCCCGGAGTTGACGCACTGACCGGGGCGCAGCCCGAACACGGCGGCCGGCCGGTAGGTGACCACCGTCTTGGGCTTGAACCCGTGCGTGACCATGGCCAGGACGCCCGCCGCCACCCCGACGAGAGCGACGACCCCGATGATGATGCCCACCACCGCCAGCGGCCTGACATCGCGGCTCTCTTCTCTGCGCCGGTCCTCCTGGTCGGCGTCGGTACCCGGCAAGCCCGCCCCGGCCAGCTCCGCCTCAGCCGGTACCACCTCGGCGGCCTCCGCTTCGGCGGGCGCTGTCCCTGCGGCTGCTGCTTCTGCGGGTGCTGCCCCGGGGGGCGCCGTCTCTGCCTGCCCGGCTTGAGGAACTGCCGCTTCCGCTGCCGGTTCCCCGGGCCTGGCCGCAGCCGCAGGTTCGGCAGCCGCAGGCTCGGTAGGCGTCACTTCCGGAGCCGCCGCTTCTGCGGGCGACGGTTCCGCGGTCATTGGTCCTGCGGACACCTTCTCCATGAGGTCTCCGGCCGGCCCGGCCGGGTCCTCCGTCACCGCCTCAGCCGGCGCCAGCCCGGCCGTCGCCGGCCCGGGACGCCCGGCCGCCGCCGCCGGCTCCTGAGAAGCCCCCTTGTTCACCCCCGTCGGCGCGACCATCCGCCCTCCATCGTGCCCTTCAGCATGCGTGACGCCCGCTACCGCCGACCCCGCTCTACGTCGGCTTTCTTGCTCGGGCAGCGCACGACCAAGATCACGAAGTGCGCGTCGCCCGCCCTACTTCCCCTGTATTTAACAACGACACATCCGTTAAATGGTTTCTGGGGTGTTTCTACCGGGTCGTGACCGAGCGCCGAGCCGGTCCCGGCCGCCAGTACGCTGGCGGCGTGCGGCTGACGGAATTCTGGGACCGGATGAGGACGCAGTTCGGCGACGCCTACGCGCAGAGCGTGGCCAAGGACTTCGTCTTCGACAATCTCGGCGGGCGTACCGTCGAGCGGGCTCTCGAGGACGGGATGGACGCCAAGATCGTGTGGCGGGCGGTCTGCGACACCTTCAAGGTGCCAGAGAACCTGCGCTAGCAAGGTGCCAGAGAACCTGCGCTAGCCGCCTCCCGGGAAGCCGCCGGCAGTACGGCTACAGCCTGTCCCGCACGTCTTGGAATTCGGTGGTTGTGGCGTCCTACCTATTCTAGTCGGTAGAACGCCACAACCACTGAATCGGAATGATGCATAGGAGGCTGGTGAGGTTAACAGGTATGACTTCGAGCGGCTTTCGCGCCGGGCCGGCAGAGTGCTGAGGTCCATTTCACGATCTCCAGGGCACGCCTTAGTTCCCGAGCAGTCGCGGGGTGTTGACCTTATCCGCGGCGACCTTGAGGATCACCCGGCCGTGCGGGCCAACGGGTGCGGTGAAGTCGTGCCCGGTGTACTTACGCGACACCTCGTCGATGTGCCGCCGGGCCTCGTCACCGGCGATGGTCTCCACCACCTGCCCCCGTACCTCGGCCCAGTCCTGAGGATCATCGCTGTGGATCAGGACCGTGATGCGCGGGTCGCGGGCGACGTTCCTGGACCGCTGCCGCTGCGGTTCGGTGTTGACCAGGACGTGCTCGTCGTCGGCGTCGATCCAGGTGAGCTGCGCCTGCGGCTGCCCGCTCGGCATCAAGGTCACCACCGTGGCCAGGTTCTTGCCCTTGGCGAGCCGGGTCACGTCCTCGTCGAGCGGCATCGCTGCACTCCTTGCCCACGCGGGGTTACGGGTCGCTGCCGATGCTAGCCTCCGGCGTACCACCCGCCGCGTCGGCCCCGGCTGAGCCGCGGCGACGCCGGGAATCCCCAGATTTCTGCCTCACTTTCGGCGTGTCGTACATGATCGAATACACGTTCGCTCTATAGTGGTCGGGTGGCAGTAATCTCGGGCCCCTCGGGCCGGGGAAAGCAGCTGCGAAGATCCCCCGGGACCAGGTGCTGTGTGGTGCGAGACAGGAATGTCAGTGGCCGCGCGTACTGTGTCCATCGTTAACCGCCGGGCATCCCCGGCGGTACCGAACTCAGACGACCTGGGCGGTGCGGGAGGTGCCCGCAGGCCCCTAAACCCGGCAGGGAGTCCCCATGGCAGTGAACAGCAAGTCGAGCCCGGAGCGGGCAGGCGACAGGGATAAGGCCCTGGAGGTTGCTCTCCTCCAGATCGAGCGGCAGTTCGGCAAGGGCTCGGTCATGCGTCTCGGCGAGGAGACCCGGATCCCGGTCGAGGTGATCCCGACCGGCTCGATCGCGCTGGACGTGGCGCTGGGCCTCGGCGGCCTGCCGCGCGGCCGCATCGTCGAGATCTACGGTCCGGAGAGCAGTGGTAAGACCACTGTGGCGCTGCACGCCGTGGCCAACGCGCAGAAGGCGGGCGGCATCGCGGCGTTCATCGACGCCGAGCACGCGCTAGACCCCGACTACGCCAAGAAGCTCGGCTGCGACACCGACGCGCTGCTGGTTTCCCAGCCCGACACAGGCGAGCAGGCGCTGGAGATCGCGGACATGCTCATCAGGTCCGGTGCCGTCGACGTCATCGTCATCGACTCGGTGGCCGCGCTGGTGCCCAAGGCGGAGATCGAGGGCGAGATGGGGGACAGTCACGTCGGCCTCCAGGCCCGGCTCATGTCTCAGGCCCTGCGCAAGATCACCGGCGCGCTGAACCAGACCAAGACCACCGCGATCTTCATCAACCAGCTGCGGGAAAAGGTCGGCGTGATGTTCGGGTGTATGTCGTACTCCACCCGGGTCACCCTGGCCGACGGCACCCAGGAGAAGATCGGGAAGATCGTCAACCAGCGCATGGACGTCGAAGTCCTCTCCTACGATCCCGAGAGCGGGCAGATGGTGCCGCGCCGGATCGTGAACTGGTTCAACAACGGCAAGGCCGATGAGTTCCTCCAGTTCAGTGTGGCAAAGTCGGGGAAGAACGGGCTGGCTCAGTTCGCCGCGACGGAGAATCACCTCATCCGCACGCCGGGAGGATGGCGCCAGGCGGGCGAGCTGATTCCTGGCGATCGGGTCCTGGTAACCGAGCAACAGCGGCTGGGAGCCCAGCAGATCCAGCTGATCCTCGGCTCGCTGATGGGGGACGGAAGCCTGTCTCCCAACCGCCAGGGCCGGTCAGGGACTCGTTTCCGGATGGGACACGGCGCTAAGCAGACGGCCTACCTGGACTGGAAGGTGTCGCTGCTGGAGAACATCCCACACTCGAGGACGGTCAACGCCAAGGGTGCCGCCTTCGCTGATTTCACTCCTCTGCCTGAACTTGGCGAACTCCACGAGGCCGTCTACTTCGGCGACGGCAAGAAGCACCTCAGCTGGGATTACCTCAAGAGCCTCACGCCGCTGGCACTAGCGGTCTGGTATATGGACGACGGCAGTTTCACCGTCCGCTCGAAGGGGGTGCAGGAGCGGACGGCGGGCGGCACTGGCCGGATCGAGATCTGCGTCGAGGCGATGAGTCCAGGTTCGCGTGATCGCCTGGCCTGCTACCTGCAGGACACGCACGGGCTCGAGGTGAAACTGACTTCGCGCGGGGTGCGGCAGGTGAGCGTACTCCAGTTCAGCACCGCGGCCTCGGCGAAGTTCCAGAAGATCATCGCGCCCTACGTCCACCCGTCCATGGAATACAAGCTGCTTCCTAGGTTCTGCGGCCAGTTCGGCGTGCGGCAGGAATTCGTCCCCGCGACGCCGCGGCTGGCAGCCGCGCGGATTCTGGACATCCATGTCAAGCCGCCGACACGGTCCATGAACCGCTTCGATATCGAGGTGGAAGGATCGCATAACTACTTCGTCGACGGGGTGATGGTCCACAACAGCCCGGAGACGACCAGCGGTGGCAAGGCGCTCAAGTTCTACGCCTCGGTCCGGCTGGACATCCGCCGGATCGAGACGCTCAAGGACGGCACCGACGCGGTCGGCAACCGGACCCGCGTCAAGGTCGTGAAGAACAAGATGTCCCCGCCGTTCAAGGTGGCCGAGTTCGACATCCTCTACGGACACGGGATCAGCCGCGAGGGCAGCCTGATCGACCTCGGCGTGGAGCAGGGCATCGTGCGCAAGTCGGGGGCCTGGTACACCTACGAGGGCGACCAGCTCGGCCAGGGCAAGGAAAACGCCCGCAACTTCATGCGGGACAACCCCGACGTGGCCAACGAGATCGAGAAGAAGATCAAGGAGAAGCTCGGCGTGGGCCCGCGCCTCGACGCTGAGGCTCCGGCCGACACCGCCGATGGCAACGGGAGTCCTGCCAACGGGAGCCCGGCCGCTAGCGGCGCCTCCCGGCCTAGCGGCAGTGTTGCCGTCGGCACTGCCCGGCTCAGTGGCAGCGCGGCCAGCGGCAGCGGAGCATCGTCGTCCCGGGCCGCCGCCACCACTCCGGGTGTCACGGCCTAGCTCATGACCCGTACGAGCCGGGCTTCAGGGTCCGGGGAAGCAGGGGCGTCCGCGGCTGCGGCCCGCGGCGCCCGGGACCCTGAAGCCCGAGCTCCTGAAGCCCGGGCCTTTGATGCCCGAGCCCCTGAAGCCCGCGACTCGGCAGCCCGCGACTCGGGCGCCCGGGATCCCGAGGCCCGGGCGCGGCAGATATGCCTTCGGCTGCTGACGATCTCGCCTCGGACCCGGGCGCAGCTAGCCCAGGCGATGCATCGCGGCGGCGTCCCGGACGAGGCCGCCGAGGCCGTCCTGAACCGCTTCACCGACGCCGGGCTCATCGATGACGCCGCGTTCGCCCGCGCCTGGGTCGAGTCCCGGCACCACAGCCGCGGACTGTCGAAACGCTCCCTCTCCGCCGAGTTGCGCCGGCACGGCGTCGACAACGACGAGATCCGCGAGGCGATCGACGTCCTCGACCCCGAGCAGGAAGTCGCCACCGCCCGGCGCCTGGTCGAGCGGAAGCTGGCGAGCAGCCGCGGTCGGCCGCCGGAAGCCCGGACCAGGCAGGCGGCGGGCATGCTGGCCCGGAAGGGTTATCCGCCGGGCCTGGCCTTCCGGCTGATCCGGGAAGTCATGCAGGAGGAAGGCGCCGAGCTTGACGAGTTCGACGCCGACGCGTACCTCGACCCCGACGCCGGGTTCTCGGACACCTAGCACGCCGGTGCGGGTCCCGTCCGGCCGCTCACGCCGGGCCTGCTACTTTCCGTAACGGAAAATGGCGGCGATTGCCAGTAAACGGCCTCTCGCCAGTTGCCCGCGAAGCCTGGGCAAAGCCCTCGGCCGCCTCGGCGTCTTCGCTAATCGGCCCCCAGTTGCCGCAGGTCACAGACATTGCGCCTTTCGTCTCGGCGGCGTACGGTTCGGGTCGGCCGATGATGCTTTGCTTGATAAAAAGGTTATCAAGCCTTAACCTCACGGCAGCGAGTTGTTGTCCCATCCGGCGTAGTGCCGCAAGCGGAGGAGAACCAAGCAGATACGTTCTGTAGTCAGGCTGACAGATAAATCAGCCAGCGGGCGGAGCCGGAGTGCCACCGCCCGCATCGGGGCATAAACCCCGGTACCACGCACAAGACGGTAACAACACAAGGGTGCCCCGAGGGCTATGAACGGAAAGGGGTGGCCGTGAGCAGCGGATTGTCGCTCGCGTTCATGGTGATCGGGTTGCTCGCGGCGGTATTCGCGCTCGTCGTGGTGTGGCGTCGCACCCCGGGCACACCGAAGGTCCAGCCCGTGGACCGCAGCCAGCTGGACAGCGTCGCCTCCGAAGCCGAGCACATCCGCGCCCGGGCCCAGACCGAGGCCACCGGGATTCTCGAGCGAGCCCGCTCCGAAGCCGAGCAGGCCGCCCAGGGCCGCCGCGAGGTCGAAGAAGAGATCCGCGCGGTCAAGGACGAGGTCCGCGAGCTGCGCGGTGACCTCGAGCGCAGGGAAACCCGCCTCGCCGATCGTGAGCAGCGGCTCGACGAGGAGCTCAAGCGCATCGAGGATCGCGCCCAGGCCCTCGGCCAGCGCCAGCAGGATCTCGACCGGCGCGCCGCCGACCTGGACAAGCTAGATGCCGACCGGGCCCGGGAGCTGGAGCGCGTCGCCGGGCTCACCGCGGATGCGGCCAAGGGCGAGCTCGTCGCCACGATCGAGAACCAGGCCAAGCGGGAAGCCGCGCTCATCGTCAGGGACATCGAGCACGAGGCCAGGTCGGAAGGAGAGAAGCGGGCTCGCAAGATCGTCACGCTGGCCATCCAGCGCGTGGCCACCGAGCAGACCAGCGAGTCCGTCGTCTCCGTCCTGCACCTGCCGGGGGACGAGATGAAGGGCCGCATCATCGGCCGCGAGGGCCGCAACATCCGCGCCTTCGAGTCGGTGACCGGTGTCAACCTCATCATTGACGACACCCCGGAAGCGGTACTTCTGTCCTGCTTCGACCCGGTGCGGCGGGAAATCGGCCGGCTTACCTTGGAACGTCTCATTGCCGACGGCCGCATCCACCCGCAGCGGATCGAGGACGCCTACGAGCGCGGCAAGGCGGAGATCGAGCAGCTGTGCAAGCGGGCCGGCGAGGATGCCCTGGTCGAGCTGGGCCTCACCGACATGCACGAGGAGCTCGTCGGCCTCCTCGGCCGGCTGCGGTACCGCACCTCCTACGGGCAGAACGTGCTCCGGCACCTGGTCGAGTCGGCTCACATCGCCGGCATGATGGCCAGCGAGCTGCGGATCGACCCGGTGCTGCTCAAGCGCTGCACGGTGCTGCACGACATCGGCAAGGCGCTCACCCATGAGGTCGAAGGCAGCCACGCGCTGATCGGC
>Ga0136846_1215961_pt1 | contig 12374 bp, 11 predicted proteins | sample HopSoiMetagenom2_FD_96841 | JGI IMG/M metagenome (GOLD analysis project Ga0136846, IMG submission 96841) | Grasslands soil microbial communities from Hopland, California, USA - 2 Assembly 2016 (version 4) | ecosystem: Environmental > Terrestrial > Soil > Grasslands | place: USA: Hopland...
CCGGTGGACGAGCAGCCGGCGATGATGACGAGGACGGGGACGACGAGCGCGAGTCGCGTGGGCATCGGGACCTGGGACGCTAGGCGGACGGTTCCTGTGACGAACGACGCCACGAAAAAATGGTTCCCGACCAGGAGGCCGGGAACCATCGTCGTCGGTCCGGAATGTCGGTCGGTACTCCCGACGTCAGCGGGGACGTCTGGACACCGTCCCGGGATCAGCCCTTCACGGCACCGCCGGTGATGCCGCGGACGAAGTACCGCTGGAGGCTGAAGAACACGATGATCGGCACGATCATCGAGACGAACGCGGCGGCAGTGACGAACTGCCAGTTTCCGCCGAAGTTCGTGGTCAGGTTGGCGAGCGTCACCGAGAGCGGATGGTTCTGCGGCACCGGGCCGAGGTAGACGAGCGACACCAGCAGATCGTTCCAGACCCACAGGAACTGGAAGATGACGAGCGATGCGATCGCCGGAACGCTCATCGGCAGGGCCAGGCGGAAGAACGCCGTTGCCGGGCCGGCGCCGTCGATCGAGGCCGACTCGAACACCTCGCGTGGCAGCGACCCGAAGTAGTTCCGTAACAGATACACGGCGAACGGGAGACCGTAGCCGGTGTGGGCGAGCCAGACCGCGAGGATCGTCCCATTGATCTTGTTGCCGAACAGGTTCACGTCGCGGAGGAGCGTCAGCACCGGGATCAGCGTGACCTGCAGCGGGACGACGAGCAGACCGACGACCACGACGAAGAGGAAGTTCCGAAGAGGAAACTCCATCCACGCGAACGCATACGCGGCAAAGGCCGCGATCATCACGACGAGGACGGTCGCGGGGATCGTGATCACGAAGCTGTTGAGGAACGAGTTCCAGAAGCCCGCGCGGTTCAGCACGTAGTCGTAGTTGGCAAACGTGAACTCGTACGGCGGCGCGATCGCGGTCCACCAGCCGCTGGCGTTCGTTGCTGCAGCTGTCCGGAAGGACGCGACGAGGAGGCCGATCGCCGGGATCGCCCAGATCACCATGATCGCGATCAGCGCGATGTGGAGCGGGGCGCTTGGGCCGCGACGACGAGCACCGCGTTTCTGCTGGACCTGCGCGCCGACGAGGACCGGCGCCTGTGCCTGGGTCATCGGACAGCCTCCTGCTGCCGGAAGCGGCGAACATTGACGACCATCACCGGGATGATCGCAATGAGCAGGACAACCGCGATCGCCGCGGATCTGCCCTGCTGGCCGTTGTTGAACAGCTCCTTGTACATCCGGTTCGCGATGACCTCAGTGTCGAAGTTGCCGTTCGTCATGACGTACACGACGTCGAAGGTCTTCAGCGCGTAGATCACGATCGTGGTCGCCACGACGGCAATGGTCGGCGCGAGGAGTGGCAGGACGATCCTTCGGAAGACCTGCAGCTCATTCGCACCGTCGACCCTGGCGGCCTCGAGCAGCTCGACGCTGACTCCCTTCAACCCGGCGGAGAGGATCACCATCGCGAAGCCCGTCAGCATCCAGACGCCCACGAAAATGAGGGCGAAGTTGTTCCAGGGCGCCGTGCTGATGAACGGGTACGGCGAGGCACCCGTGGCGGTTATCCCCGCGTTCAGCGTCCCGACGGTCGGCTGGATGTCGTAGACGAGCCGCCAGATCACACCGGCGGCGACGAAGCTGATCGCCATCGGCAGGAACACGATCGACTTGACGACGCCCTCGTACTTGACCCGGTCGACGAGGACCGCGATGAGCAGCCCGAGCCCGACCACGAACCCGGTCAGGAAGACGACCCACAGGACGTTGTTGCGGAGCGCGAGCAGCGTCGAGTCCTGGCCGAAGAACCACGCGTAGTTGTCAAGCCCGATCAGGTTCTTGCCGGACTGGTTATAGAAGCTTCGGAAGATCGTGGCGATCGTCGGGTAGACGAGGAAGACGCCAAGGAAGAGGAGGGCCGGGGCGAGCCACAGCCACGGCCGGATTCCGCCTGCGACACGCTTCGGCAGCCGGCCGATGATGAACTCGACGACCAGGATGTACCCGACGAGGACGAGCGGGACGGCGACCACGACCGCGATCGCCGAGATGATCCGGTCCATGCAGCTCCCTTACGAGTGGGTCGGGGCGCGAGAGCCGCGCCCCGACCTGTTGATCGGGCGATCAGGCCGGAGCGGCCGGATCAGCTGCTGTACGCATCCTTCTGCGTTGAGTCAAGGCTCGTGAGGATGGAATCGAGCTTGGACTGGTCCTGCGCGAAGGACACGACGGCCTTGAAGAACGCGTCGTTCATCGCGCCCGGCATCTGGTCGGACGCGTCGTACTTCAGGCCCTGCGCGCTCGTGAAGATCTGCGCTGCCTGCTTCGAAGGCTCATCGGGATAGGACTCGATGGGAACGTTCTTGTTCGAGGCGATGAAGCCGCCGCGCTTGACCCAGATCTCCTGCGCCTGCGGGCTGACGAGCCACTTCATCAACGAGACGGACTGCGGCGTGTTGTTGAACATGCCGAACAGGTCGCCGCCAGCAGTGCTCACGCCCTGGAACTGCGTATTGATGGCCGGCATCTGGAACATGCCGTACTGATCCGGGGTCGCCTTGGCCTCGTTCTTGAAGAAGTCGGTCATGAAGTTCGCCTGATGGTGGAACAGGCAGCCCGGAGTGCTCGCGAACATGGGGTTGGCGGCCTTGCCGAAGTTCGTGTTGACGATGTACGTCGGCCCGCCGAACGAGTTCTTGAGGACGTCGCCGAACGCCGTCCAGGCCTGCTTCACCTCAGGCGAGGTCCAGGTCTGCTGGCCCTTCACCCACTTGGTGTAGACGTCTGGCCCTGACTGACGGAGGAGGAGGTCCTCGATCCAGTCCGTGCCCGGCCAGCCCGATGCACCACCGGACTCGACGCCGACGCACCACTCCTTCATGTCACCGGTCAGCTTCGACTGGGCCGTCTGGTTCAACGCGTCGAACGTGGCGGGCGGCGTCGTCTCGGTCCAGTTCTTCTTGTTGAAGAAGATCAGGCCCTTCACGGAGATCTTCGTGAAGATCCCGACGTACTTGCCGTCATCTGCCTTCGAGATCTCGGCGAGACCGCCAGGCGTATTCGCCGCATAGGCGGCGACGTCGATGACGTCGTCGAGCGGCTTCAGAGCGCCCTGCGTGTACCACTGCTTCATCAGGCCCGGGCCGGGCAGGCCGGCGAGGTCCGGCAGGTTGCCGGACGCGATGCCCGTCGTGAGCTGTGCCTGCAGATCGCGCGAACCGGTGTAGTTGACCTTCGCGCCGGTCGCGTCCTCCCATGGCTTAACCATCGCAAGGAACGAGTCCTGCTCCGCACCGGCCCACGACCCGACGACGCTCACTGAGCCGCCGAGACCGGAGTCGAACTGGAACGCGCCGAGGCTTCCGGCCGCGGACCCGCCTGCCGCTGCCGACGCCGAGCCGGATGCCGCCGCCGAGCCGGATGCCGCGGCGGATCCGGATGCCGACGCTGCGGGCGATCCGGATTCGGACGCCGCGGCGGACGATGCCGGCGCGGACGCTGCCGATGCGGCTGTCGATGCCGAGGCCGACGCTCCGCCGTTGTTGCTGCTGCTGCATGCCGCCGCGATGATCGCGACCGATGCGACGAGCGCGGCCAGACGGCGCGCCGATCTCCGGGAGTCTTGCTCCATTCTGTCTCCTCTAGTGCCTCCGCTGGCCGTGACAGGCCAGCCTCCTCCACGTGCAGGGTGCGCGGTGCGACCCGTACGGCCGCCTACGCGACCCATCCGAACCTCTCGGCTCTCTTGCAGCCGATGCAGTCCTCCTTTCAGCGAGCCTGCACGGCGTAGTCCGCCGGCGTCACCCCGGTGGTGGCCGGCGGCGCGGTCGAACCGCGCAGGATGAGTGGTGCGGGCAGTCGCGTCATTGCCTTGACGCTGCGACCCGCCACGAGATCGAGAAGGACGCGTCCGGCGGCGGCGCCGAGCTCGTACGCCGGGACGCGGATCGTCGTGAGCGGCGGATCCGTGTACCCGGCGAGCGGGATGTCGTCGAATCCGACGACGGACACGTCGTGTGGTACCCGAAGCCCGGCCTCGCGGAGCGCACCGAACACGCCGAACGCGACGACGTCACTGCCGACGAACACACCCGTCGGCGGGTCGGGTTCCGCGAGGAGCGCCTGCATCGCGTCGTGACCGCTCTGCGGGTCGTGGTCGCCCTCGACGAGCAGGCCGGGCTCGGACATGAGACCGGCGTCTGCGAGCGCGTCGCGGTAGCCGGCCGCCCGGTCGCGGGCCGCGGTGTACTCGAGCGACGCGTTGGTGATGCAGCCGATCCGTCGATGACCGAGGTCGATGAGGTGGTCGACCGCATCACGAGCGGCGGTCCGGTTGTCGATGTCGACGCTCGGCACCGCAGAGCCGTCGATCGTGCCCTGCAGGACGAGCGGCATCCCGTCCGACCGGCCGATGAGCGCAGTGTCGTCGGACCGGGGGCCGCTCACGACGATGCCGTCGACCTGGCGTGACCGGACGAGATCGACGTACGACCTCGTTCCCGGCGGCAGCGGCTCGACGAGGACCCTGAAGTCGCCGCCTCGCGCAGCCCAGGCGAGACCGCGCAGCGTATCCGGCAGGAGCGCGTCGTTCGCGACGTGCTCGGGCGATTGACGGAGGACCAGCCCGATCGTCTGGCTCGTTCCGGCGGCAAGCTGTCGCGCCGGGACGTTGGCGCGGTACCCGAGCTCCTCGGCAGCATCGAGCACGCGTCGTCGCGTCGCAGAACTGATCCGCGCGTCGGCGCGATCGTTCAGGACGAACGACACCGTCGTGCGCGACACACCTGCGGCGCGCGCGACATCGGAGCTCGTTGGACGACGTCGGTCCATGACGGGGCCTGTTGCTCCCCCGACCTGCAGCCTCCGCTCGCATTGGGGAGACCGGTCGCTAACCCGCGTTACCGAAGCAGCATATGGACCGGTGTCAAGCCGCACCGGCTGCGTCGCGAGCCGGTTCCTCGTCGAGCGCGTGGTGAAGATCGGCACCGTGGACGTGCAGCCAGCGACGACGCTCGGCGTGGTCCGGGAGCCGTCCGGCGAGGAGCGCGCGGAAGCGCGGGCCGTGCCCGAACCAGCGCAGGTGACACAGCTCGTGGACGACGACCGACTCGAGGATCTCGGGCGGCGCGAGCACGAGGCGCCACGACAGCATCAGTCGTGCGTCGCGCGTGCAGCTGCCCCATCGCGAGCGCGGGTCGCGGATCACGACTGTCGCAGGTGCGACGCCGAGGGCAGGAGCGTGTCTCCGAACCGCGTCGTTCACGGCCTCCGTCGCCCGCTCGCGCAACCACGTCTCGAGCGCACGTCCGACCGACCTCCGATCCGCGGGCGGCCGTTCGACAAGGAGGACGTCGACGTCGGCGCCGACGCGGAGGACACGACTGCGGCGGAGACCCGGCCGCGTGACGACGGCGACGCGGTGCGGGCGGCCGAGATACGGCACGACCCGACCGGCGTCGAGGGCCGGCCGCGCCAGCCGGGCGGCGCGAGCAGCGGCATCGCGATCGAGGTGGCGTCGCAGCCACGGCTCACGCGCCCGCAGGAAGGCCTCGATGTCGGCGTCCGCGCGACCCCAGCCGCGGCGCGTCGCCGGTGGGAGCGAGACGACAGGCCCGTGGACCGGGTGGATCGTGATCCGGAGCCCCCTCGCCCGCGGCGTCCGTCGTATGCGGACGGCGAGCGGACCACCGCGAAGCTCGATCCGGGCGATCGATTCCTCGACGGTCGATGTCACGACGCGTGCGCGCACGACCGGATGCTGCCATGCCACGAACCTGCCCGGAGGCCGACGACGGCGTCCGTCGTCGGCCTCGGCGCTTGCGCGTGCGGCCGGGTGGGAGCGGGAGGGCTCGCTGGTATACTCCGCGCTCCGGCTGTGGGGCTATAGCTCAGCTGGGAGAGCGTCTGAATGGCATTCAGAAGGTCAGGGGTTCGAATCCCCTTAGCTCCACCAGGAACCCTCCGATCCATCGCCGAAGCGAGCGTCGCCTCGGACGCCGGAGGGCGATCGGCCTGAGATCGTTGACGATGCCAGGATCTCGACCCCCCACCGGTGCCGGCGGGGGGTCGAATCGTTCAGGGGACGACGCATGACGACGACGGAGCACGAGCGCGGAACGCCGACTCCGGTAGAGGCGCGTCCCGATCGCGAAGGCGGGCGGCATCGGCGCGTCGAGCGATACGTCGCGGCCGAGATCGAACCGCGCTGGCAGGCGCGCTGGGCCGAGACCCACGCGCACGAGACCGATCTCGACGACGAAGAGCGGCCGAAGTTCTACCTCCTGACGATGTACCCGTACCCCTCGGGCGACCTCCACATCGGCCACTGGTACATCGTCACGCCGACAGACGCGATCGCCCGCTACAGGCGGATGCACGGCGACAACGTCTTCCTCCCGATCGGCTTCGACGCCTTCGGCCTCCCAGCCGAGAACGCCGCGATCGCCCGCGGGGTGCACCCGCGCGACTGGACGCTGCGCGGCATGGAGCACATGCGCCGGCAGCTGCGAAGCATGGGCGTCACGTTCGACTGGAACGCCGAGATCGCGACGTGCGATCCCGAGTTCTACCGGTGGAACCAGTGGATCTTCCTGCGCTTCCTGGAGCGCGGTCTGGCGTACCGGAAGATGGCGCCTGTCGACTGGTGTCCGAAGGACCAGGTCGTCCTCGCGCGCGAGCAGGTCGAAGGACCGAACCGCGTCTGCTGGCGGTGCGGGACGCCGGTCGTGAAGCGCGACCTCGAGCAGTGGTTCTTCCGGATCACCGCTTACGCGGACGAGCTCCTCGACTTCGCCGGCATCGACTGGCCCGAGCCCATCCGCGTCAGCCAGACGAACTGGATCGGCCGATCGACCGGCGCCGAGATCGTGTTCACCGCGGCACCCGACGCGCATCAGCCCGGCGGCGACGAGATCCGGGTGTTCACGACGCGGCCCGACACCGTCTTCGGAGCGACGTTCATGGTCCTCGCGCCGGAGCACCCGCTCGTCGCGAAGCTGACCGCGCCCGAGCGCCGCGAGGATGTCGAGGCCTACGTCTACCAGGCTCGGCGGCAGTCCGAGATCGAGCGGCTGTCGACCGATCGCCCCAAGACCGGCGTCCCGATCGGCGCGAACGCCGTGAACCCGGTGAACGGCGAGCTCATCCCGATCTTCATCGCCGACTACGTCCTGGCGTCGTACGGGACGGGCGCGATCATGGCCGTCCCCGCGCACGACGAGCGCGACTTCGAGTTCGCCAAGAGGTTCGGCCTGCCGATCCGCCGCGTCGTCGTGCCGAAGGGCGAGGATCCGAGCGCCGAGATGCGCGAGGCGTACGTCGGCCACACGGACGACGAGATCCTCGTCAACAGCGGCGACTTCTCGGGCCGGCCGGCCCCCGACGGCTGGCACGACATCGTCGGCTTGCTGGCGGACCACGGGAAGGGCGGTGAGACGGTCACGTACCGGCAGCGCGACTGGCTGATCAGCCGCCAGCGCTACTGGGGAACACCGATCCCGATCGTCTACTGCGACGAGTGCGGGATGGTGCCGGTCCCCGAGGATCAGCTGCCGGTCGAGCTGCCCGAGGACGTCGCGTTCATGCCGACGGGCGACTCGCCCCTCAAGACGGCGACCGACTGGCTCAATGTGCCATGCCCGTCATGCGGCGGGAGCGCGCGCCGCGAGACCGACACGATGGACACCTTCGTCGATTCGTCGTGGTACTGGTACCGCTACCTGTCGCCGCACAAGCAGGACGGTCCGATCGAGCGTCGGATGGTCGACGCCTGGTGCCCGGTCGATCAGTACACGGGCGGCGCGGAGCACGCGGTCATGCACCTGATGTACGCGCGCTTCTTCACGAAGGCGCTGCGCGATATCGGCGTGATCGGCGAGAGCGAACCGTTCCGCCGGCTCTTCAACCAGGGCCAGATCCTGGGTGCCGACGGCGAGCGGATGAGCAAGAGTCGGGGCAACGTCCAGGACCCGGACGAGCTCGTCGCCCGGTACGGCGCCGACACCGTCCGGCTGTTCCTGATGTTCATGGGGCCGTGGGACCAGGGCGGGCCGTGGAACCCGCAGGGCATCGAGGGCGTGCACAAGTTCCTGCGTCGCGTGTGGACGCTGGCGCTCGATGCGCACGGCACCGAGCCCGGCGACCCGAATGCCGGCGAGCTGCCCGACGGCGAGGACGAGCGGACCGCCCGGAACCTGATCAGAAGCGCCGTCCACCGCACGCTTCGCGACGTGACCGAGGACTTCGAAGGGTTCCGCTGGAACACGATGGTGGCGAAGCTCATGGAGCTCACCAACACGCTGTTCCACTACCGCGGAACGTCGGTCGCGGAGCTTGGTGAGTGGGACGAGGCGATTCGGACGCTCCTCGTGATGCTCGCGCCCGCCGCGCCGCATATCACCGAGGAGCTGTGGTCGCGCCGGCTGGTCGCCGCTGATCAGCCCTGGTCGTCGATCCACGCGGAACGCTGGCCGGAAGTCGACCCGTCCGCCATCGTGGACGCCACGCGTGAGGTTCCGGTCCAGGTCAACGGGAAGCTGCGCGATCGCGTCGTCGTGCCCGCAGGCATCAGCGAGGTCGAGCTCGAGCAGATCGTGATGGCGCGCGACCGCGTCCGCTCGGCGCTCGGCGGGTCGGATCCGGCCCGGATCATCCACGTCGGCGATCCCGCGAAGCTGATCAACATCGTCGTCCGCCGCTAGCACCGGCGCGCAGCGCCGAAAGACGGCAGCTTCGCGCGCAACGGAAGAAGCTCGCCCGGGTCAGTCGTCGACGAATGCGATCGGACTATCGGCCGCCGGTGTCGTCCTGAGCTTCGCCCGGTGGCGGGCGACCTTTGCCCGGTTGCCGCACGTCGCCATGTCGCACCAGCGCCGGCGTGCCGTTCTCGAGTCGTCGTAGAACACGTAGCGACACTCGTCGTTCGCGCAGATCCGGAAGCGCGCGGTGTCGCCGCTCGCGATCGTCTCGACGAGGGGTTCCACGATCCTCGCGAGCGCCTCGTCGGTCGGATCCCCCAGATGCCGATGCCCGACGCCGAGACCGTCGGCGCGGACCGTCAGCTCGACGGCCGGCGGATGACGCAGGGCGTCGTTGACGATCTCGATCGCCTGCTCGTCCGCGCTCCGTCGGTCGGTCTCGGCCTCCCAGACCTCGCGTAGCGCGGTTCGAAGCCGGCGAATCCGCTCCAACCAGACCTGTTGGCCGCCATCGAGCTGTCGGGCGGCACGCTCGAGCTCGTCGCGGTGGGCGAGGCCGCGGTCGACGAAGAAGTCGATCGCAGCCTTCGGGTCGGGCAGGGCGTCATGCGTGCCGCCGTACTCCGGATGGCCGCGTGTCGAGCAGAGCTCGAGCGTGTTGACGAAATCGAGGCTCGCCTCGAGATCCGCCGCGTGGGCGTGCCCGGGCTGGGTTTGCGGTGACGTCGACATGGCGTAACTCATATTGGCGTGTTGACAGGTTACACGCAAGTAGGTAGTCTGTAACCGTCAAAACCGTCAGAGACGGTTACGAGCCCAGAGGTCCCGGCCATGGACATGACACTCCCGATCCTCGCAATCGTCAGCCTCATCGCCTTCGCGTTCGCGTCGGTCGGCTTCGGGGCGGACTCACGGGACCGGCTCGCGGACGACCACCAGCGATGAGGGAGGCAGAAGACATGTGGCAGATGCACGCCCTCATGGCATTGGATATCGCGCGCGACCGCGACCGCGAGGCGGCGAAGCACGCGCGCTGGCAACGACAGCTGCACGAAGCGACGGGTCCCGGCTTCGCCGCCGCGCGGGGGCCGCTCCGTCGGCTGCTCGAGGACGTCGGCGCCGCCATCCTCCGGCCCGCTCCCGGCGGGCCCGCGCACGACCTCTCCGTCGACAGCCTTGCGAGTGACGCCGCGCGACGCTAGCGTCGAGGCGATGCGGACCGAGGACGTCCCGACGTCGGCCGGCGGGCTTTCGGCAACTTCGATCACCGCCGGCCGGATCGATCTCTTCGTCGTCCAGGCGGACGGGTCCATCGTCCTGCGCACGATGCGCGCTTCGCTCTGGGGACCCGAGGTGCCGCTCGGCGGCCGAGCGGTCGCGGCTCCAGCGGTCGCCGCATGGGGCCAGGAGATGGAGCTGTTCGCGGTCTTCGACGACGGCCAGCTCTGGGACCGCTATTGGGACGGCACGACCTGGCACGACTGGGAGTCGCTCGGCGGTGAGCTCGCGGGTCCCGTGTCGGCCTCGTCATGGGGTCCCGAACGTCTCGATGTGTTCGCGGTCGGACGCGACCGACGGCTCTGGCACCGCTGGTGGGACGGCTCTTCGTGGGTCCCCTGGGAGACCCTCTGACGAGGTACGCGCGACCGGGATAAGCCGGCGATAACGCCTCGCCGCTACGTTGGCGATCCGGACGCTCGCTTCGCTGGATGTGCCCCCGGCGGGCGAGCGTCCGTCGCTCCGCCCGTCACCCTTCGCACTCCCGCCGGGGAGGCGCCGATTGGACCCCACGGCAACGCCGTGGCGCACGCTCGAGACACCCGCGTCGCCGTCGACGGAGGTCACACCTCCTAACCCGGTCCACCGCTGGGTCTGGATCGCGATGGCTGCCACGATCATTGTCGCGATCGCGATCTTCGGCATCGTCGCGAGCGGACCACATCCGGCGCCCGATCTTCCCGCCGACCCGTCCCCATCCGAGGAGTCTGACGGGGCCGGGACTGCCACGACGTTCGTCGTCGACGTGTCGGGTGCGGTCGTCCATCCGGGCGTCTATCGGCTTGCGCCTGGATCACGCGTCGGCGACGCCGTGATCGCAGCGGGCGGGTTCGGTCCACGGGTCGATGCGCGCGCCACATCCGCCGCGCTGAACCTCGCCGCGCCGGTGAAGGACGGCGATCAAGTCCGCGTTCCGGCGCGCGGGGTCGGACGGGCGAGCGCCGCGCCGAATGCCGCCGGCGCTGCGCCGAATGCCGCCGGCAGCGCCGCGACAGCCGGACCGATCGACATCAATACGGCAAGTGCCGAACAGCTGGACAGCCTGCCCGGGATCGGACCGGCAACCGCAGCGAAGATCATCGCCGCGCGTGAGGAACAGCGGTTCGCGTCGGTCGACGACCTCCGGACGAGGAAGGTCGTCGGCAATGCGACGTTCGAGAAGATCCGCTCGGTCGTGACGGTCGGCCCGTGACACTGCCGAGGAGCGGCTGGTTCGCGTCCGGAGCAGCGATCGCCGCCCTCTCGGCTCCGATCGCGGGTGGCGCGCCCGTGCTGCTCGCACCGCTCATCCTGGTCGTGATCGCCGGTACCGTCACGACGTCGCTGGGACGCTCCTCGGCGCGACGGGTACGCATCCCGGTGGCGGCGATGGCCCTCGGTGGCGCCCTCGTCGGCCTCCGTCTCGTGGCGGTCGGCGCGCACGTTGCACCGCCCCTTCCGACCGGGTCCGGCCCGTGGGTCGCGACCGTCGAGGCTGTCGGCGCGCCGCTTCGCGGCTCGCAACGCGCGACCGTCACGGTGCCAACGGACGAGGGCGACGAGCGCGTCGCGGCGACGTTGCCTGCGTTTCCTGCGGTCAAGTCGGGCGATCTGATCAAGGTCGACGGCTCGCTCAGACCCCCCACAGACGATCCGTTCGGTGCGTACCTCCGTCGAACCGGGATCGTCGCGACCCTCGAGGCTCGTCGTCTCGACGTCGTGGAGACGAGCTCATCCCTCACCGTCGACGGGGTCCGCGGGGCAGCCGGTGATGCACTTTCGCGTGCGCTCCCGGAGCCGGAGGCCGGTCTTGCCGCCGGGATCCTGATCGGGCTTCGCGAGCGGGTCGATCGCGATCTCGCGAGCGCCTTCACGGTCGCCGGGGTGAGCCACGTCGTCGCGATCAGCGGCTGGAACATCGCGATCGTCGCGGCGGTGGTCGGGGGTCTGCTGCGCGGGCGGTCGTCGCGTACGCGGGCGGTGTGGATTGCAGTCGTCGTCGTGCTGTACTCGATCGCCGCCGGCGGGTCCCCTTCCGTCGTTCGCGCCGCGGCGATGGCCGGAGTCGCGCTGCTCGCGCGCGAGACGGGACGCCCGGGACGTGCCGCGGGAGCGCTCGGGCTCGCGGCTGGAGTCCTGCTCGTTGCTGAGCCCGGCCTTGTGCTCGACGCAGGCTTCGGGCTGTCCGTCCTCGCCACCGCCGGGCTGCTCGCGTGGGGCGATGTCCTGACCCGTCGGCTGAGCGCCGCGGCACCCTTCCTCCCGCAGTTCGTCGCCGAGGGCCTCGGCCTGTCGCTCGCTGCGGAAGCCGCGACGCTGCCACTGATCCTCGTCGCGTTCGGGCGGCTGTCGATCGTCGCCCCGATCGTCGGGCTGCTTGTCGTGCCCCTCGTCCCGATCGC
>Ga0136846_1214670_pt1 | contig 12372 bp, 7 predicted proteins | sample HopSoiMetagenom2_FD_96841 | JGI IMG/M metagenome (GOLD analysis project Ga0136846, IMG submission 96841) | Grasslands soil microbial communities from Hopland, California, USA - 2 Assembly 2016 (version 4) | ecosystem: Environmental > Terrestrial > Soil > Grasslands | place: USA: Hopland...
CTTCAATAATACTTTTTGAAATATACAAACCCAACCCTATCCCATGTTCTGATTTCGTCGCAAATTTGGTAAATAATCTGGGTATTATCTCTGAATCTATTGCTTCACCTTCGTCCTTTATAGCTATGTTCCATTCCTTTGCATTTGCATTTTTTGTCTTTTCTAACAGAGATAATGTAATTGAGCCATGTTTTGTAAAGTTTAATGCATTATCTATTAAATTCTGGATAACCTGAAGAATTCTTTGTCTGTCTCCGATAACTAAAGCATTCTTGAATTTACAGTCAAATAATATTTCACATCTCTTTGAAAGACTTTCACGATCATTTCTATAATCATCTAATAAATCATTAATTGCGGCAACCAAATCAAACACATTATTTCTTAGATCTAATGATTTACCATCAATCCTTGATACATCTAAAATATCTTCAGTAAGAAATTTCAAACGGCGTGCATTTCTACTAATAATAGATATGAATTCTTCATATTGTTCAATGTTGCCTTTCTTACTACCCAAGATATCGGCCAAGCCTAATATCGGTTGAATAGGCGTTCTTAACTCGTGTGCAGCCATATTGATAAACTCACTTTTCATTCTGTCATGTAATTTTAGTTGTTCTGCCACTTCAAGCTGTTTCCATAAGAACTCAAGGATTGAAACATAAGATAATGCCATGTGTTTGCTATTTGAATAAATTGCAAGCCCGGCCGCGTCGCAGGAGTTATCCTTTGTATCATCTTTAGTCTCGATGATAAATGACCCTTTTCGATCAATTATCAAAATACCTAAACTCCTTTGTGAACCTATATCGATACACTTAATCTCAAATTTGTGATCGAAATTACTTATGTAGTTACTCCTGCTCTTACTTTGATCTGTTCTTGTCTTCTGGAACGGATTTTCTATCATCAGTTTCGCATATTCTTGTTCGAGAATCTTATCTACTATATCCTGATCGCCAGGAATTAATATTCTGATATTTAATCCCTTTCTGGCTAACTCATCTAATATTTGTAAACTTCCCAATCGGATTTGGCGACGAAAAGAATTAAGTGTTGGAAGTATTCCAAAGATTTCAAAATCAGCATTTTTACATTCTTCTGTAATCCGTTTGAGTGCATTGCCAGGATTCCTTATTATTTCGATATCAGGAGGCACTACAATACCTTGACTGATCTCCTCAAGTCTATTCTGAGCATCAATCCCATCTGCCCATAGATCTTCAAATACCTTTGAGAAATATTTTACATATATTGGTTCATCACTGATTAACAATATCTGAACTTGTTTTCCTCTTTCTATTCTTTCGAATGTTACTGCTATCTCTTTGTCAGTTATGCCAAAACTCAGTGGTGGAAGATTACTTCTGTGTCTTATCTTTACTCCATCCTGTAGAATCTTTCGAGCAAGATTCGCATTATGTTTGTTTTCTATGTTACAAATATATCTAATTCCTTTATGTTTTCCTTTCATTTGTTTTGCTACCAATTTCTTGTTAATTTCAACAAAATAATCCTGTATATATTGCAGACCTCCAGGTGCAGCGATACAAGATAAAACCTCCTTTGATTCATCTGAGAAACGTCCGATTTCGCTAATAATTTCATCCGCATTGTCTATAATTCTTATTTTATGTATAATGATACCATCCTCTAGTTCTCGAATTTTTTGCTCAGCTGGAATCGCTGTCTTCCATAGTGTATCAAAAATATATCGACCTTGTTCTACTACCTCCTTCACATTACTATAAATAACCTGTGTTAGGGGAGAGCTTTCTTGTAATACTGTAGTAGCCATATACTCGTGTTCGCTAACTGCAACACCCCCTTTTACCCCATCCAGATGCTTAAGTTCATCAACTAATTTTATTAATTGCTTACAATAATGAAGATTATCCTGTGTAATTTCTGTAAACGCTCTTATCTTTCCTCCTCTTTTTCTTATATCTTTATAACCATCTTTATATTCTGAAACATCTACTACGATCGAGGGAGCATTCTTATCAAAAAAGATATCCATCCTTTCTCGCACATTTGACATGAAATAGACTCCACGGCCCACGGCTTTTTCTATGCCGTACAATATTTCTGAACTCTTGTCTTTGGTTGGAGGATATGACGCAGTAGGCGTAGCAGTCAAGTAGAACTATTAAGGGAGAATTCATCATATAAGGGTAAGGACATCACTATTCGAAGTCCACATTATGTTGGTCTATTTTAGATAAAATAGTGTCTTGATATTCATTATGTATAATAATATTCTTTAATTACATGATTTTTAGCTTTATTTAATAAATTTCCATTATTTCTTATCGTACTGATATGATCAATTGTAATAATAGGAATTTAGTCTAAGAGGTATTCTGGCATTGATAAATCTCTTGTAATTAAATTTCATAATCTAAGTATTATTGACATCATTTGACTAGAAGATTGATTTTCGATAATTGCCAATTTGTATCAATGCGTTTGTGAGAATTGTTGGTTATCATTCAGTTAACATTCCATAAATAGCACAGACATCTCATTAATATGATAGTTTTTAAATTTTCATCTCATATTTTATCAAAACTCGAATTTATTATTATATAGCAATAGAATAATTTGCTTTCCACAATTCTCCCTTTTCTTTTTGTAGTATTGTTCGATAATTTACATCACGTTCAATAGAACCCTCTTCTATTTCTCAATAATTGTTTATAATGATAATTGTATTTAAATAACGATAAATTCAAACATGAGTATTTCTATCAACATCTTCTATGAGTAGCTGATCATTGTATCTGTATAATATGAAATACTGAATTTCTATTACAGTGTGAGTTATGAAACATGTCATATATTGTCGTGTTATAATGTTATCTTGTCAGGTTGGAGAAACATTAGTTGATTATCATAAATATTTTGGAATGGTCTAATTGTATTTCTTTCTTTTTAATACAATCATGAATCTTAACTATAAATAAATATTTCAGTGTAATCTGCGCTCAAGGATCTGTTCCATATTATATGAACGTACTATCCTAGCTACATATTCTTCTTGATAGAAATCCGTCCCATCTCTTTTGCCAATACTTCCCCCACTTTTTCATCAATATTTGAGATCGATGCAAATTCAATAGGATCTACTTTATAATCAATCATTATCTTAATTAGATAAGGTAGATAATCTGCACCAAATGTACTCCTTGACAAATGGGCCTTTTGAGCTAAACTAGAAAGTACGATTTTCATAGATTGACTTCTCGCGAGAATAGGTCCCATTACAGGCCATATCATACCATATTGACTATACTTTATCCCCTTATTGTGTGAATATTCGTATAAGCCGTAGGATATCATATCATTAAGATACTTAAGGAGACTCCATTGTCTACGTCGTCCAGCCCTACCAACTATCATATCAGCCTGAGAAAGTACATCGAGTAGGGCAGCCATGCTCTTCTTATCAACTTGTCTAGACGACGAAACTATGCTTGAAAAAAATGCATTTATTAAATCCTTTCTTCTTTCCTCCGTTGACATACCAAATCTAGGATCAGCATACGTGCCATTAGTACGTGATAAGAATGATTTACCCTTTTCAGCTGAACCCGAGGAAAAGTAGCCGTTAATTGTATTTCCAATATCAATCTCAGTAGTGTCTCCCATGGTGGCATTATATCCAGAAAGCCTTGATTGTGCGATATTTAATAATGATCTAATGTCCCCATGACAATCAGATGCAATTGAAATTTTTTCTTCTAAACTCAATTTCTTATTTTCAATTCTTAAAATATATTCCAAAAATAACAAAAGCAGTCTAGGGGGAATAGCCTTGTATTCTATTGATCTGCATACTTTCGCTAGTTCTCTGATCTTGGCATTCTTAGAATTAGCTGCAATGATTACAGGTATAGTTGGCTCTTTCAGTATTTTTGTTAGGTATTCTAATCCCCCCGTATCGTGTCTACTTGATATCCCATCAATCTCATCCAAAAAAAGTAATATGGGTTTTCTGAATATGCTAGTGTTGTTAAGTATAGGGATAATTCTTTTCTCTAAATCCTCCCTCGCTCTTGTATCGCTTGCATTCATTTCTATCAAATCATAGTTGAATTGCTGAGCTAATGCATGGACTAGTGAAGTTTTTCCAGTTCCAGGAGGACCAATCAGTAGCAAAGGCTTGCTTCCGTTAATCCAATGTGTAAGCCATTTTACTACAGCTAACCTTGCATTCTCATTACCTATCATGTTTTCCACTCTCTTTGGTCTATATTCCCTAGCCCACATCTTTCTTCTTATATCACTAGTAATTATTTCATTTATGTGTAGTGTATACTATCCTTAATAGCTTGAGCTACGTTGTATAAGCACGGGGAGAATAAAACATGGTAATGAACCAACAACAACAGCGGCAGCAACAACAACCAGAAGCAGAGGCATATGGCAACTTTATCAATTCAATAAATAGCGACATAACGAGAAAAGAATACAATCTAAAATTTGATTATTTTATGCAATTTTGTAGTGTCAAAGACCATGAGGACATGTTGCTTATTTCTGAAAGCGACTTAGAAAGCAAGATACGAAATTATATAGTATACCTAAGGTATGATAGAAAACTATCGCCTGGTACAGTTTCCGCGTATCTAGCTCCAATTATCCATTTTTACGAAATGAACGGCTTCACACTACACTGGAAGCGACTAAATAAATTCAAAGCCAAACACTATAACATTGTCGAAGATAGACCCTATACCCGTGAGCAAATAAAGACACTGGTAGACGCCGCCACGCTACGCGATAAATGTATCATACTACTAATGTCCTCTGCTGGCTTACGAAGGGGAGCATTATCATATCTTAGAATAAGGGATTTGCAAAAGATAGACAAATACCAGCTATACAAAATAAACGTATACAAAAAAGAGCGAGAGCAATACACAACTTTCTGTACTCCAGAATGTGCCAAGTACATAGACCAGTACCTAGACTGGCGAAAAAGGATAGGCGAACAGCTAAAACCTAACTCCCCACTATTCAGAATAGAATTTGATACTGCAACGGAATACAACATACCGAAAGCCGTCAGTACTCATGTTGTAGCTTTTATGATTCATAAACTACTAGATAGAACCGGAGTAAGAGTACCAGCAGCAAACCACCATACACAACGAACCGAGCTAATGCAGACTCATGGCCTACGAAAATTTTTCAAAACAACCTGTATCAACAGCGGCATGAATCCACTGTACAGCGAATACCTAATGGGACATAGAAGCGGCTTAACCAAATCATACTTTAAACCTACGGACATGGAATTGCTAGAAGGCAATGATAAAACCCAGGGTTATGTCGCCGCGATTAACGATTTAACTGTAAACGAAGAGTGCCGCTTGCATAAGAAAGTTGATGAACTAACCAAAAAGAAGAATGAAATTGAAATTATGGAAAGCAAACATAATGAGGAGATCCAGGCTATGCGCGATCAAATGAGTCAGATTATCTCAATGATACAGCATAATCCCAAATTGGCTCATGTTAAGCCAGAGGCATTAGCAAGTAAGAAGATATAGATTGAAAAAGTAAATTGCCTAGACCCAGTAGATAGTGTAAATGGTTATGGGATTGCTAAAATTATCAACATATTTAATTATCCAAAAACAAGCCCACTTCGCTCTGTAAATCAAGCATATGATCTATTATTTGTTTTTCGTATGATATTAAATCCTTCATCCACAACAGAAATCTGGCTTGAATTTCGATATCGCGTTCGAGAATCTCGAGTAAAAGGTCTCGTGGTTTGATAACGTTGCTTCTCTCAGTACCATGCACCATGAAGTCGTACAGCCTAGATGGCATTATGTGTTCATCTCTGAATTGTGGCGGAAAATTAGCTTTTGTCGTTAAACTAATATAGAATAAGAATGATACCTCATTAGCAAATGAATTCTCTATTGCAGTCACAATACCTGTTTGATATATACTACTATAGTTTTGTTTTGCAATATAACCCATAAATCTTTGAAGATCTGTGGTCTGAAGCAGTAGCTCAATATTGGATAGCTTGTCTTTAATAAATTCCATGTAGTATCTTGCATCGACTTCAGTGCTTGTTTCCAATACTGATACTCCACTTTTATATATATCAGTTAGTTTTGAATATCCATGATATGCTATTCCTCGCATATTTTCATATATCTCCTTAACGCCACCCATATTCATAGGCAGAGAAATCAGAGGAGTTCGAATTTCTTTGTAAAAAACTAGTTCAAAGTTTGGCATAAAAAAGTCCACCCCATTAAAGACATCTGTTAATATCTGCCATTTAGCAAAGATTAGCGGTATCTTATCTTTATAATTCGAAACGACTCTGTTATAATAGTAATTATTTCTTTGTTGATCCAAATAGTCATTAAAGAATATTTTTGATGGATTATGGCGATCGTAGTAGACGATGGAAAGAATTAGTACAACCCCAAATAGAGTCAATTCATATCTCTTGCCAGTCTTATTTTCTATTACACGTATTAATAAATGGCTAATAAATTCAGAGTACTGCGCATTAACCTCCATAGGTTCAGAAGTTTCTGAAAATTGTTCAAATGAATAATCAGATGAGAGGGTATATCTATCTATCACATTTATAATATTCCCTTCAAGGACATCATTTTCCTGATACCTTTTCCTTTCAAAATCTGCTATGAACTCTGAAAATTGAGCTTTTTGGTTTCTTACTCTTTTTCTATGCTGCTTAAGAATTGCATTCTCATATTTCGTCTTTTGTGTTTGAAGATATCCTATAATTTGCTCTAAGGTGATAGACCTGTGTAGTGCAATACACTCCAAGACTTTTTGAAAAATAGTAATAATCCCTACATCTTTACGAATTGTAAGCCATTCATTAAATAATTTATCAACAAAGTCGGATTGGAAGAAAAAATCATGGGCGTGAGAATATCCTACATACTTGGCTTCAAAAGCCTTGTAGTACTTATTAAATTCCTCTGAACTCATTTGATGTTTACAGAATTTACAATATGACATAACTGCCTTCCAAAATACTTCTGGATCTGAAAATTCATCGATAATTGCTTCCAGTCCTCTTTTCGTAAGTTTATAGTATATTTCAGCCCTTCGACTTTTCAAGTCTACACGCGATCTCTCGATAATTTTCCCTTTTTTCAGCGATTCTACTGCATCAGAAATATCAGGATAATGAGCATTCAGATATTCTTGAAGTTTTCTTTTGGATGATTCCCCTTCAAAAGCAATACCTCTGAGAACCCTAATTTGAAGGGTAGGTTTCTTCCGCTCGTACCATTTTTCAAATATAGCCATTTGCACTAACGGCCATAGTACACCTATATTTTAATTATACTATGTTCCTTAATTTATTTAGAAAAATAAGATGAAGACTTTAGAAATCAAACGTCAAATATGGGGGAAGGTCAAAGACATTGCAACTGTAAGAAGCATCTCCGTAAACTTAGCAGTTGAGCAGTTATTAACGCAGGCGCTAATTCAGTCGGGTTATTTACTGACTGAGCCTGAGGTGGTAAAGAATTGAAGTACGAATTTGATGTGGCTCAAGGACATAATATTATATGCGAAGCCTCTGGATGTTCTGCAGAAGCCACAGACAAGATAGCAGTAAAGGTAGGAACATTAGGTGTAATTTCTTTATTACTCTGCAACAACTGCGTTTCCAAATTCCAGGAGGTTAGACAGACTTGCTAGATACTAAGGAGAGGCCATCTGAATGTTCAGATTGCGCGCGTTATCAAAAACAGATCGCTAAGTTAACAAAGGCATTCATTAATGCAGATGATGAAAACGTTCGCCGCCTCATGCAATACGAGGCTAAAATTTCGAAATTTAACGCGGAGAAAGAGTGGTTACAGGGTGAGAACGATTCAGAAAAGCCAAAACAGAAAGCTGGTGTTAGCTGAGGTTGGGCGACCAGTCTAACACCACTTGCGCGCATCAACTTCAGTGAACAGGTGAGAAACTAAGAAGTTGACTGCTGAAAAAGATTTAGTCGAAGAGGAAAATAAGTGTTTTGATGGTTACTACGTTTACTACGATCAATGTGAATGGAATGGAATACCAAATCAAAGGATAGTTCGAGTTTATCTAGGAATAAGGCCTGCAACCGAGCCTGGTTTTATTTACAAATTCGAAACTTATGATTACTCAGAAAATGAAGCTAAAAAAATTCATCAGCATAAATTCGATTCTGAGTTGATAAACCGACAAGTCGATTCTATTTTCGGTCAAAAACGGGGGCTTGCAAATTGAGTATGGATAATGTGCTAGCTATGATTGCTAAATATGGTCCCAATCCTGAATCCTCCTCTTTTGCTTCTCGTCACGATGCGATAGCATATCATAATATTTGGGCCGATTTTTGGCGTTACAATATAGGAGTCAACGTCATACCATCTGTTACTAAAAATAAGAAACCAGTAGTCCCATGGTTTGGATGGCAAAGCAAAGCAATACCAGAGTCATTGCATCGCCAATGGAAAACGGAAGGCCTATTTTCAGATGGTATAGCTGTTATATTGGGGAAAGTCTGGCACAGACAAGATCTGGCTAATTATTACCTGGTTGGAGTGGACGCGGATAACAAGAAGGCTATTGACGAAATTTGTACTTATAATGAAAAGAGTACGACCCTACAGGAATTTGCTGCGAAAACAATAGTTGAACACCACAGAGACAATCCCAATAAAGCCCATTTTTATTTTTATGCTACAAGACCCATTAAAGGTAAGAGTAGCGATAATGCTCTACTGGCCCACAGGCTTTCGGCCAACGAAATACCTGCAATAGAGATCAAAAGTCTTGGCAGCCATGGAATTCTGTATTGCTCCGGCTCTTTTCATAAAGATGGATACAATTATGAAATTATAGGATCACGTAAACCAGCAATATTAAATGAATTACAAACCGCAGAACTAGAAAACCACTTTAACAATATTTTTAACAAATATATGATAAGTTATCTCTCCACAGGTAGAGCAGATAATTCAGCAAGTACAAAAACAAAGCTACCAATAGAAGAGCTTTTCAAGCCAGTCTATAAAGTGCTGGAGGGCCATAATCGACATGAGGCATTGTTATGGGTGATGGAATCACTTATACTTCGCAACCATAATATTTTCTCACTGGAGGAAATAAAACAGTTATCGAAGAACTGGAACAACACTCATTGTAAGCCGCCACTTGATGATAGAGAGTTGGAAGGACAATGGAAATATGCCCTAGAATTTATTGCGTCAAAACAAAGACAATTATCAGGGCAAAACGATATTGGGTCCCAAGATCACAATCAAAGCATTACTGCTGAAGAAAGACAACAGGAACAAAATTCGCATCCAGTTAGTGAACTAGCCGAGGAAATAATGTCTCGGTATCAATTTAAGACGCTATCAGACACCGAAGAGACGCTGTATTACAGAGACGGAATTTATCATTCAGGTGGAGAACAAATAATCAAGACTGAGCTGGAAAAATTGCCGGTTATTCGATTAAAATTAATCAGCGAAATGAGATTATAGCCCATATAAAGTACCGGACAATTGTAAACAGGGAAGAATTTGACAAGAACGAGTCAGTTATTAATGTCAAAAATGGTTTATTAGATATAACGACTGGAGAAATTAGGCCACATAAGCATGACTATTTGTCGATCATCCAGTTGCCAGTAACGTACGATCGTCTCGCTACCTGTCCCCGAGTAATCAAGTTCCTAACTGGAGTACAAACAAGAGATGGGATTTCAACTCTTGTAAGATTATTTGGGTATTGTCTATACAGGAGCCCGCGATACGAGAAAGCGATCATGTTAGTTGGTCCAGGCAGAAATGGCAAAAGCATTCTCATCAAACTAATTGAAGCTTTAGTAGGAAAGCAGAATGTAAGTCATGCAAGCTTACAGGAATTGTTAGGAGATAGGTTCGCAAGTGCAGATCTCAATTGTAAACTTGTTAACGTCTTCGCTGACCTTGAAGCGGATAAACTAGTAAACACTGGTAGGTTCAAAGCCCTTGTTTCTGGTGATAGTATCCGGGCACAACGGAAACACCAGCAAGCCTTTAGTTTTAGAAACTATGCCAAACTGATTTTCAGCACGAATAAGATACCTGAATCTATGGATAACAGTTATGCATATTATCGTAGATGGGTGATATTGCCTTTCGATAGAATTTTTGAAGGTGAAGAAGAAGATACGGATTTGATAAGTAAACTAACCACCGAAGAAGAATTGTCAGGTCTTCTGAACCTGGCACAGAAGGGCTTGGCTAAACTCATTAAGGAAGGTGGTTTCAAAGATACACCAGTGGAAAAAATAAAGCAGCAATATGAGCATAATGCGAGTATAGTAAAGCAGTTTATTGAGGAGCAATGCGTCATTGATCTAAATAAACCGGACATCTGCATTATGGCAACCACGTTGCGGGATTCATTTCAAGAATTTTGTCGGACAAGGCATACTAAAGTGTTAGAAGAAGATATTTTAGGAAAAGAGTTGGCACAACTAGGCATACTAAAGGATCGTATAATGAAGAACAAAAAACGGGAATATTACTATGTGGGAATTACAACCAAACAGGCATTAAGAGGCGAAAATGAGACGTTGATCCCTACGTCTACTACCATCTAGTGTAATATTTTGGGCTCATTCGTAGGACTTTAGATATTCCTCTCCGGATCGCATTTCAAGCAGGCCATTTTTCGTCAGTTTGTAGGATATTGCCCTAGTTGCCTTAGATGCTGTTAACTTATTATCAATTCAATAGAATGTACTTTATATGACAAGATACTATTACAATTAAGAAGAAAGTAAGAGAATAAGTTGCAACTTACTAGGGCAGCCAGGGCAATAACGCCATAACCACAAATGCAAAAGCCATACGTGAATTCACAAGGCGAATTAGGAGGAACACAATCTATTGTGTTAATCAACGACGGCGCGTTCAACGTATCTAATGTATAGAAAACCAACCCTGACGGATTAATTTACATATAATTTTCTCATGATAACACTCATATCGCTTAGCGATATTAGGGGAAAACTTGACGGTCAAGGTTAACTGTATAATCAACTACTTTTATGATGATTCAGCAATATCATAACCCCACTTCCCAAACATGGTTTAGACCGTAGTCCATGTTATCCAATAATATCTCTAAAACAAGGAGGATATTATTGTAAATTACATCCTGAAAATAAAGAACGTACATCTGGAATCGATAGAGCATCACATCAAGTACAAAGATCCGAAAGGGCATAAATCAGAGTTATTAAAATTGTCCAATCTTACTCATAACTAGTTTAACCTATCAATAGGATCAACTACCAGTACTTGTAAACTTAGTAGAATTGCCTATTCTATAGGCTGTTATCTATAGATAGTAGTAATTAGTCAATTCTAATCAAAATACTTAGTTCTGTTAATACTCAATAAGTAACACATCGAAAACATCGGATTCTTAAAACATCCGACATAACTATATCGGAAGAAGCGTTATAATAAGATATGAAATGTGCCAGGTTATTAATATTATCAAAAATGCTGCGTCCTAGGTGTAGACTGACGTCATAGGAAGGCGATAAAATTTATGTGTGCTGAATAGCATGAGGTACGCGCCTATGACTCTTCTACCCACTTCCTCCATGTGTACTACGACTATCAAGACATATAGAATGCGGCCCCATCACTGTCTCTATCATCACATATTCCAGATCATGATTCCTGGATTGTAATGATGTGACACTTCGGTTATGATTCTCCTAAGGGATATACTGGTAAGAAATTTGAAATTGCGTGGGAAGAGGATGAGAATGCACTGATGCGCATATATACTAAAGACATGAATGGAGGGACTAGAATCAGAGAACACTAGGAGTATCCTAATAAAAGATTCGATGCGGCAATGGATGAGAAGCTAACTAATACGATAGAAATGTGCGCGCGGTTTGGCTAAACAAATCGTTAACCGATAACAGCAAGGTAAAATTGCCTAGATTGGGACAAAGACTAACTTGGATTGAACATAAATTTATCAAAAGGTATCTTTTATTGTTATCTTTGGTTCAGTCGAACTCTTGCTGCTCATACAGTTGCAGATGATTCTCTAGTTTAAGATCTTGACTCATATTCTTGAATCATCAATTTTTGAACCAATTATATGCTTTATTGTTCCTGTTCCAATAATTTCTAGCTTGAAGTGATATTTTTTTAGTATGCTCTCCACTTCGAGCAGATTTTCATTGTGTATTTCCACTATAATTTTCCGTAGTTGTTTTAGAACATTATCTGCGCCTCTTAATGCTATAACCTCTGCTCCTTCAATGTCTATCTTCATCACATTACA
>Ga0136846_1224131_pt1 | contig 12371 bp, 13 predicted proteins | sample HopSoiMetagenom2_FD_96841 | JGI IMG/M metagenome (GOLD analysis project Ga0136846, IMG submission 96841) | Grasslands soil microbial communities from Hopland, California, USA - 2 Assembly 2016 (version 4) | ecosystem: Environmental > Terrestrial > Soil > Grasslands | place: USA: Hopland...
ATCGGCCGCGAGCACGCGCTGGCGCTCGCCGCGGCCGGCGCGAGCGTCGTCGTCAACGACCTCGGCGGCTCGGTCGACGGCGAGGGGTCGGACGCGACGCCGGCGCAGACGGTCGTCAACGAGATCGTCGCCTCCGGCGGCAAGGCTGTTGCGAACTACGACGACGTCTCCGACTTCGCCGCCGCCGAGCACATGATCGAGCGCGCGGTCGAGCGCTACGGGCGCCTCGACATCCTGATCAACAATGCCGGGATCCTCCGCGACCGGATGATCGTGAACATGAGCGAGGACGAGTGGGACGCCGTCATCGCCGTGCATCTCAAGGGCCATTTCGCGCCGCTCCGTCACGCTGCGGCGTACTGGCGCGAGCGCTCCAAGGGCGGAGATGAGGTCCGCGCCCGCGTGATCAACACGTCGAGCCCCTCGGGCGTCTTCGGCAACGTCGGTCAGGTCAACTACGGCGCCGCCAAGGCCGGCATCGCGGCGCTGACGGTCATCGCCGCGCAGGAGCTCGTCCGCTACGGCGTCACGGTCAACTGCCTCGCGCCGAACGCGCGAACGCGGATGACCGAGATGACCTTCGGGGACATGGACGCGCCGGAAGAGGGCTTCGACCCGCTCGACCCCGGCAACATGTCGCCGCTCGTCGTCGCGCTGTGCGCGGACGAGGCGCAGGACATCACCGGCCAGGTCTTCTTCGTCTGGGGCGGCAGCGTGAACGTGCTCGTCCCGTGGGAGGCCGGCGAGCTCTTCTCGTCCGATGCGAAGTGGGACGCGGACGAGCTGCTCGCCCAGCTGCGCGAGCGCTTCCCGGACGGCGCGGCGCCCGCGGGGATGATGGCGATGATGCAGAAGGCCGGAGGGCAGTCGCTCCGGGCGCGTTGATGGCCACGCTGACGAAGCAGGATCTGCGCGACGCGCGCGACCTCGACCTCGGGGCGAGCGAGTGGGTGCGCATCGAGCAGAAGGCGATCGATGCGTTCGCCGAGGCAACAAATGACCACAACTGGATCCACGTCGACGTCGAGCGCGCAGCCGACGGCCCGTTCGGCGGGACGATCGGCCACGGCTACCTCTCGCTGTCGCTGATCCCGGGGCTGCTCTACACGATGATGAACGTGACCGACGCGGCCATGGGCCTGAACTACGGCGTCGAGAAGGTGCGCTTCACGGCCCCGCTGCCGGTCGACTCCGAGGTGCGGCTGAAGGCAAAGGTCGTCTCGAGCGAGCCGCGCGGCGAGGGCATCCTCTACCGCCTCGGCGTCGAGCTCGAGGTCAAAGGCCAGGACAAGCCGGCCATGGTCGGCGAGGTGCTCTACCTCATCTTCTGAGCGTCTCTTGAACGTCTCCGACTTCGGCGCACACATCCGCCGCACGGTTCCGCTCGTGACGGTTCCCCTCGCGCCGTGACCGAGTACCACGCCGGCCGTCTGCTCGACCACGTGCACCTGCGCGTGCGCGACCTCGACGCCTCGAAGCGCTTCTACGCGGCCGCGCTCGAGGCGCTCGGCCGCGGGCTGGGCGGTGAGCGCGAGGGCGCCTTCTGGGCCGACGAGCTCTACGTCTCGGCGGACGGTCCGCCCACGAGCGACTTGCACCTCGCGTTCCAGGCGCCCGACCGCGAGACGGTCGACCGTTTTCACGCGGCGGTGCTCGCCGCGGGCGGCCGCGACAACGGTGCGCCCGGCGAGCGGCACTACCACCCGGGCTACTACGCGGCCTTCGCGCTCGACCCGGACGGGAACAACATCGAGGCTGTGCACCACGGGCCGACGACGCGCTCCGCACCCTCGGTCGTGATCACGGTCGGCTGACGTTTCCCCGTCCGGGGCCGATCTGAGCGTGTGTTCGTATCGGCGTAGGATCGTCCCATCGACCACATAGGAGGTACGGGGCATGCCCACCGTCATCGGCCATCACGACGTCAAGGACACGAAGCACTGGCTGGCCTCGCCGAAGCGGGAGGAGTTCTTCGGTCCGCTCGGCGTCACCAACATCCGCACGTTCGTCGACCCCGAGAATCCGACCCGGGTGGCGGTGCTCATGGACGTCCCGGACATGGACGCCATGGCGGCGGCGATGCAGACGCCCGGGGCTGCCGAGGCGATGGCCCACGACGGCGTCATCCCCGAGAGCCTCGTGATGCTCGTCGAGTCCTAGGCCACTCCGGCTCGGGCCGGGCGCCCCGCCGCGTCGCCGCGGAACGCCCGGCGGTCCTCCGCTAGGGCTTCAGCACGACCTTCACGCAGTTGTCCTGCTTGTGCTTGAAGGTCTCGTAGGCCTCCGGCGCGTCGTCCAGCGACAGCCGGTGGGTGACGACGAAGCTCGGATCGATCTCGCCGCGACGGACGCGGTCGAGCAGCGGCCGCATGTAGCGCTGTACGTGGCACTGCCCCGTCTTGATCGTGATCGCCCGGTTCATGAGTGATCCCATGGGGAACTTGTCCAGGAAGCCGCCGTAGACGCCGATCACCGAGACGGTCCCGCCGCTCTTGCAGGCCATGATCGCCTCGCGGAGGGCAAACGGCCGCTCGGTCTCCATGCGCAGGGCCTGCTTGACCCGGTCGTACGCGTAGATCGCCCCGACGTCGTGGTGGGACTCCATGCCGACTGCATCGATGCATGCGTCCGGGCCGCGCCCGCCCGTCATCTCCTTCAGCTCCTCGATGACGTCCGTCCCTCTGTAGTCGAGCGTCTCCGCACCCGCGTTCTGCGCCGCCATCCGCAGCCGGTAGTCGAACCGGTCGATGACGATGACGCGCTCGGCTCCGAGCAGGAACGCGCTCGCGGCGGCGAACTGGCCCACGGGCCCGGCGCCCCAGATCGCGATCACGTCGCCGGGCTGGATGTCGCAGAGCTCCGCGCCCATGAACCCGGTCGGGAAGATGTCGGACAGGAAGAGCACCTGCTCGTCCGTGAGGTCGTCCTCGATCTTCAGCGGCCCGACGTCCGCGAACGGCACACGTGCGTACTCGGCCTGGCCGCCCGCGTACCCGCCGGTCAGGTGCGAGTAGCCGAAGATGCCGCAGAGCGGGTGCCCGAACATCTTCTCGCCGAGCCCGGCGTTCGGGTTCGAGTTTTCGCAGAGCGAGTACTTCTCGGCCTGGCACTGGGCGCAGGCGCCGCACGCGATCGGGAACGGGACGACGACCCGGTCGCCGACGGTCAGGTTCTGGACGTCGCGGCCGACCTCGACGACCTCGCCCATGAACTCGTGGCCGAGGATGTCGCCGCTCTTCATCGTCGGGATGTAGCCGTCGTACAGGTGCAGGTCGGAGCCGCAGATCGCCGTCGACGTGATGCGGACGATCGCGTCACGCCCGTTGATGATCCTCGGATCCGGGACGTTCTCGACGCTGACCTTGTTGCGTCCTTCCCAGCAGAGCGCCCTCATGACGTCACCTCCAGCGGCTGCGCCGGGCGCTGCCGCAGCTGCTGCTTCGCGGACACCCCGGCCGGGCTGCCGTCGGAGACGACGATCTCCCCGGTCTCCATGACCTGCTTGAAGCGGCGCAGGTCGTCCTTGATCTGGGTCTGCGGCTCCTCGCCGAAGAGCTTCGCGACGAGCGCGCCCAGCTCGCCGGCCGGCGGCTCGTATGCGAGCGAGACGTGTATCTCGGTGCCCCGGTTCCCCGGCGCCTCGACGAAACGGACCGTGCCCTCGTTCGGGACCTGGCCGCTGCCGCGCCAGCGCAGCAGCTCGTTCGGCCGCTCGTCGATGAGCTCGGCATCCCACTGGACCGTGCGGCCGCCGGGCGCGGTCGCGCGCCAGTGCGACCGGTCGCCGCGCTCCTCCACGGAGTCCAGATGGATCATGAACCGCGGCAGGTTGGACAGGTCGCGCCAGAAGTCGTAGACGGCTTCGACCGGCCGCCGGACGGTGGTCGACGCCTTCACCCGGACCGGGCGGGACGCGCTGACGCGCAGGCTCTCGAGCACGTCGGGGACCGTGACGCCGGCGACCGCCGCGATCGCGCCTGCGACCCGCGCCTTGCGGGCATCCGCGGCCCTGAAGGCGCGGCCGAGCAGCGCGAGGTCCATGGCGTCGCCGGCGACCCGTGCCCACAGCCACGGCGTCGGCCTGCGCTGCGCGAGGATGCCGACGCCGCTCGCGACCTCGCGCGCGCCGAGGAGGCGCATCACCGCCTGCCGGTCTCCGTTCAGGCCGATCAGGCGCTCGACGACTCGCGGCGCGGCGATCTGCGCCGTGCCGAGGCCGAGGCTGAACCAGCCGAGGGCGCGCGCGACCGTGTCCTTCTGGTCGGCCGCGTGCCCGTCCTGCATCTGCGTGTCCATCGGCATCCCCTTTCAAGCGGTTTCGCGTGGGGCGCGCCAGGTGCGCCCCACGCGTCTCCGCTCTTGATGTCACGCAGCTCGCGCCCGAAACACCGGGGGCGCGTGGCGTCGTTCCCGCGCCTAGCGGCGGTCGACGACGACTTCCTCGCGGTGCGAGGAGTGGAACCCGCCCCAGCTCGACCAGAAGATCATCGAGAGTACGAGGCCGAGCGCGCCGACGGCGAGCAGGATCCAGCCGACCGCGTCGAGGCTCACGCCCGAGACGGTTGCGTCGACCGCCCAGACGAGAATCGCGCCGGCTGCGATGAGAATCAAACTGACTCCAATACCCATGATTGTTGTGTTCCCTCCTTTCGCGAAATCGGGTACCCGCTAGACCGATAGTGCAAACCCGCTATGGCCGGTTCGACGCCGGCCCCGAGCGTCGCTTCCGCACGGCGATGACCGCGACGGCGGCGATTCCTGCTGCCGCCGCGGCGGCGGCGGCGGCGGGCTTCCACGGGAGCGTCGCGCGCGCCCGCGAGGGTGCCTCGGTCTTGGTCGTGAGTGCGAGCGCGATCTCGCCGGCGCCGATCAGCGCGTGCGGAAGCCAGTGGCGAGTGCCCTGGCGCGCCGAGCCGGATGCCCACGGCCCGCCCGCGAGTGCCAGGCCGCTGAGGGCGTCGACCGCGAGGTGCGCGCGCATCGGGATCAGCCGCTTGACGCCGAGCTCGTAGTCGGTCAGCGGGGCGACGACGCTGCCCGCGGTCGCGATCGCACGCGGGATGAGCGACGACGAGCGCGTGCCGTTCAGATGGAGCACCTTCGGCGCCACCGCGAGCGCCGGCACGGTCGCGTAGTCGATCGCGCCGTGAACCTTCGTCGGTACGACTCGTACCTGCATGAGAACCTCCTCGTCGTTTTCACCCTCGCGTTCCGCGTCGCGCGGGCAGCCAAACGTGCGGGAATACACTCCGGTCATGCCTCTGGACCCGCTCACGGACGAGCAGCGGGAGATCCGCGAGCTGATCCGCGACCTCGCGCGCGAGCGCATCGCGCCGCGGGCCGCGGAGATCGACAAGACGGCCGAGTTCCCCTGGGACGTGGTCGAGCTCTTCCGCGAGCACGAGATCTTCGGGATCCTCTACGACGAGGCGTACGGTGGTCTCGGCGCCAGCGCGCTCATGACCCTCGTCGCCATCGAGGAGGTGTCCAAGGTGTGCGCGACGAGCGGGCTGATCATCGCCGCCCAGGAGCTCGGCTCGCTCGGGATCAAGCTCGCCGGCACCGACGAGCAGAAGGAGCGCTTCCTGCCGAGGCTCGCCTCCGGCGAGTGGCTCGCCGCGTATGCGCTGACCGAGCCCGGCTCGGGCTCCGACTCCGCTGCGATGCGGACGGATGCTCGGCGCCAGGGCGACCAGTACGTCCTCAACGGGTCGAAGCGCTTCATCACGAACGCGGGCGTCGCCTCCGTGTACGTGGTGTTCGCGAAGACCGACCAGGCCCTGGGGCACGACGGCATCTCGGCGTTCGTCGTCGAGGCCGAGACACCGGGCTTCAAGGTCGGCCGCATCGAGCCGAAGATGGGCATCAAGGGCTCGACGACCGGTGAGCTCTTCTTCGACAACTGCCGGATCCCGGCCGACAACCTGCTCGGCGACGAAGGCGAGGGCTTCCGTATCGCGATGCGGATCCTCGACCGCTCGCGGCCGGGAATCGGCGCGCAGGGGGTCGGCATCGCCCAGGGAGCGACCGACTACGCGCTCGAGTACTCGCGCACGCGCGAGACGATGGGGAAACCAATCGGGAACCACCAGCTGATCGCCGGGTACCTCGCCGACATGGAGACCAAGTGCGCGGCCGCCCGCGGGCTGCTCTACAAGATCGGCGAGCTCGTCGACGAGGACGCGGCCGAGCTGACCAAGTACTCCGCGATGGCGAAGCTCTACTGCACCGACGTCGCCATGGAGGTCACCACGCAGGCCGTCCAGATCCTCGGCGGCTACGGGTACATGCAGGAGTACCCGGTCGAGCGGATGATGCGCGACGCCAAGATCACCCAGATCTACGAGGGCACGAACGAGATCCAGCGGATCGTGATCGCGCGCGAGATGCTGCGCGAGAACCGCGCGTTCCTGCTCGCCGGCGCAGCCTGAGCGACGCCGTCGTCGTCGGGTCGGGCCCGAACGGGCTCGCCGCTGCGATCACGCTCGCGCAGGCAGGCCTCTCCGTCGAGGTGCACGAGGCGGCCGGGACGGTCGGCGGCGGGGTGCGCTCCGCCGAGTTGACGCTGCCCGGGTTCACGCACGACGTCTGCTCGGCGATCTATCCGCTCGCGGTCGGCTCCCCGTTCTTCCGCGCGCTCGGGCTGGACGTCGAGTGGCTGGAATCGCCTTCGCTGCTCGCGCATCCGTTCGACGACGGTAGCGCGGTGACGCTCGAGCGGAGCGTCGACGCGACAGCGGTGCAGCTCGGCCCGGACGAGGACGCGTACCGCCGGCTCGTCGGGCCGCTCGTCCGCGAATGGCCTGCGGTCGAACAGGTCCTGCTCGCCCCGCTCGTCCCGCCCGCGCCGCGCCCGGGCGCCGCGCTCGTCGGTGCGCTCGGCGTCCCGGGCGCTGTCGATGCCGCGCGCGACGCGCTCGCGAGCGCCGCCGGCCTTGCCGAGCGCGTCTTCGGGACGGACCAGGCCCGCGCGTTCCTGGCCGCGAACGCCGCGCATTCGATGCTCCCGCTCGAGACGCGCCCGAGCGGCGCGTTCGGGCTGTCGCTCCTGGCGCTCGGTCATGTCTACGGCTGGCCGTTCCCCCGCGGCGGCGCCCAGGCGCTCGCGGACGCGCTGGCCGCGCGGCTGCGAGCGCTCGGCGGGGAGATCCACCTGGGCTCTGCCGTCGAGCGCGTGCCCGACGCGCGGCTCGTGCTCGCGGACGTGTCCCCGCCGGAGCTGCTGCGCATCGCCGACCTCCCGCGCCGCTACGCGGCCCGGCTGCGCCGTTACCGCTACGGGCCGGCGGCGTTCAAGCTCGACTGGGCGCTCGACGCCCCGATCCCCTGGACAAGCGCGCGGTGCCGGCGCGCCGCGACAGTCCACCTCGGCGAGACGCTCGCCGAGCTCTCCGGGTCGGAGCGGGCGCCGTGGGCGGGCCGTGCGCCAACGCGGCCGTTCGTCCTGCTCGCGCAGCAGTCGCTGTGGGACGGGTCGCGCGCGCCCGCCGGGAAGCACACGGCGTGGGCGTACTGCCACGTCCCGAACGGCTGGCACGGCGACGCGACCGAGACGATCGAGGCGCAGATCGAGCGCTACGCGCCCGGCTTCCGCGACCTCGTCCTGGCGCGGAGCGCGCTCGGTCCGGCGGCGCTCCAGGCGCACAACCGGAACCTGGTCGGCGGCGAGATCAACGGTGGCGCGATGACCCTGACGCAGTCGCTCTTCCGGCCGGTGCGCCAGCTGATCCCGTACCGCACCGGCCGGCCCGGGCTCTACCTCTGCTCGGCCTCGACACCGCCCGGGGGCGGCGTCCACGGCATGTGCGGGCATCTGGCCGCGCGCCGCGCCCTCCGCGATCTAGGGATGAAGTGACGAGGTGTCGACCACCTCGAAATTGCTGCCCGTGACGCGGCCGAGCGTGTGCAGCTGGTCGTTCGACCAGCGCGGGTCGGGCGCGCCCGAGATGTACCAGTCCGACCCGTTGTCGGCGACGATCATCCCGTAGCGCTTCAGCGCCTCGAGGACGGCGCGCGCCTGCGGCGGGTACGGGCGCGTGTCGAAGCTCGACTTCAGCCGGACGCGCACGCCCATCGGCGGCAGCGACGGGTCGGTGAGGTCGCTCGCGTAGTGCCGCGCGGGATAGACGAACGCCTTCCGCGTCCGCGAGACGGTGAAGCGCAGCGCGTGGTCGATCGCGCCGCGCTTGAACTCGTCGTAACGGGCGAGCCCCGGGAAGATCGGCAGGCCCGCGGCGTCGGCCGACGTCCAGCCGGACGGGCGGACGCGGTTCGAGCTCAGGCTCCAGATCGCACCCGAGCCGGCCTTCCAGCCACCGCCCTGCGGGTAGAGCGCGTACAGCTCGTAGAGCTTGCAGGCCGAGCGGTCGACGATGATCGCGTGCCGGTCGCCGTCGGACTGGCGGCCGCCCTCGATGGCGACGTTCTTCGGGATCGGGTACGGCCCCTTGTCGCTCTCGTCGCCGTAGTCGAACGAGACGCGGCTCTTTTTCTGGCCGGCACCGACGACGGTGACCGGGATGCCGATGGGGCCGCCGTCCCAGAGGCCCGAGCCGAAGTCGGCGTGGAGCCCTCGGTCGCGCCCGATGGACGAGATGACCGCGTCGGAGCTCGCGGCGACCGGAAGCTTGTCGACGCGCTGGTTCCACGGGTTCGACGCCGGGAACACCTGGCAGCGCGGGGCGGAGGGGAGCCGCCCGGCGCTCGCGGTCGCTGCGGCGAGGCAGGCGAGCACGGCGGCGAGGGCGGCGAGGGGGCGCACGATCACTAGATCGGCGTCGCGGCGCGGCCTCGCCACCCTCGACGGAGGGTCAGTCCCAGGAGGCTTTGGTGCCCGCGCGCTGCGCCGCCTTGTAGGCGCGCTTCTTCGCCTGGTACTCCTCGAGCGCCTCGGGCGAGTCGACATCACCGAGCGTCGGGTGGTCCGGCGCGATGTCGAGCGCGTTCTCGTCGCCGAAGCGCTTTGCCAGCACCGCGGAGAGCGAGCGCACCTTCATGTCGCCGTACCCGGGCAGGCCTTCGAGGCGGCTGCGCAGGTCGGCGCCGTCGGCCGCGTCAGTCCAGACGCGCTCGGCATGCCCGCCGTACTCGGACGCGATCACCTGGCAGAGCTCCTGCACGCGCTTGGCCATCGCGCCCGGGAAGCGGTGGAGCGCCGGCTTCGCCCGAAATACCTCCTCGAGCGCTGCCGGCTCCATGCCGGCGATCTGCCCGGCGTCCAGGCCGCCGAGGCGGCGACTGAGCTCGAGCGGCGACGAGAACGCCTTCTGCACCGTGACCTGCTGATCCAGGGCGAACCCGATCAGCAGCGCGAGCGGCTCGCGGGCGAGAAAGGCATCGGCCTCGGGATCGCCCGTGAAGTGGAGCGCGTCGACCGTCACGGCATCAGGCGCCATCAGCCGGATCCTACTCGCGTCCCCACGGCGTTCAGGCAGCGGCCGCCGAAGACGAGGCCGTTGTCCTCCGTCGCGAACGGCTGAACACGCCGCTCGATCTCCTCGCGCAGCGACTGCTCCTCGGCGGAGCTCAGGTCGTCGACCGCTTGCTTGATCGCCCCGCCCAGCTCGAGCATCAAGGCCCAGTACTCCTCGAAGTCGCCGTACGCGAAGGTGATGTCGACGGTGCACACATCGATGTGGGCGAAGCCGGCCTCGCCCAGGAGCCCCTCGAGGCGTCCGGGCGCGCCCAGGGCGAACATGCCGGGCTCGCCCGGCGCCGGCGGCGGCATCGCGCCGGCGTCCGCCAGCGTTCGGCCGGCGACGCTGGCCCAGGGGTTCGCGTCGGCGGTCGCCCAGACCGAGCAGGCGAACCGCCCGCCCGGACGCAGCACCCGCCGGATCTCGGCGAGCGCCCGCACCGGATCGCCGAAGAGCATCAGGCCCCAGCGGCAGAGCACGCCGTCGACGCCGGCGTCGGGCAGCTCGATGTTCTGTGCGTCGACGACCCGGTGCTCGATCCCGGCCGCCCCCAGCCGCGCCGCCAGCCGTTCGGCGGCCTCGACCATCGCGGGCGCGAAGTCGCTGGAGATGACGCGCGCACCGCGCTCCGCGAGCAGCAGGCTCGTCTGGCCGATGCCGGCGGCGAGCTCGAGGACGACGTCGCCAGGGGCGGGGGACAGGCGGTCGACGAGATCGCGGCTGACGACCTCCGTCGCCGCCCACTGCCGGTCGTTCTGGCGCTCCCACCCTTCGGCCATGCGCTGCCAGCGCGCGCGGCTCTCGTCGGTGTAGTCGCTCGCCGTCACGGTCTCGAGCCTACGCACATTCAGGTTTCTGAATATTGACACCCTAACGAGTGGTGTTTAAGGTGCCATCGTTGTGACCATCAGCAGTGGTGTTATCGGACGAGGAGGGATCTCCATCATGAAGCGCACGCCACTCGCAGCGCTCGGCGCGGTCGCCGTCCTGCTCGCGTTCGGGGTCGCTGCGGCCGTCGGCTCGTCGACGGCAGTGACGATCACGAGCCCGAAGGGCGGGTCCACCGTCACGCTGCACACGACCCCGTACCTGGCGATCGCCGGCAACGCCGCCTTCGCGCCCTCGACGGCCGCGACGTCTCGGTTCTTCCTGCGCCGGGACGCCTGCGGGACGACCGCCGACTATCCGCACCTCGCCACGACGTCCGCAACGGACGGCGGCGACGGCTGCGGCCTCATCTTCAACTCCGTCGTCGGCCTCGGCGGCAACGCCGACCAGGGGGCGTTCATCGACTTCCCGTCGAGCGACGGCCTGCCCGTCGCATTCGACGCCGGCCGCGACGTCACCGGCGTCATCTCGCTGACCGGGCTCGGCCTCGGCGCCGCCCAGGTCGACGTGACGCTGACGGCGCTCGTCGGCGGCCAGGACGTCACGCTCGGACAGACGACGAGCGACCTGACCGTGCTCGACCCGACCGCGAACTCGTCGCCGGTGCCGTTCACGATCACACCGGACGCCGCCTACGCCGGTGCCGACGTGCAGGCACTGGATCTCCGCGTACTCGTCAAGGGCCCGTACGTCTACAGCGGCTTCATCGCGCTGAGCGGCGCCTCCTACGTCGACCTGCCGTCGTACACCGGCAGCGTCAACAAGACGGTGCAGGTGTCGGTCGACGACCCGACGTTCGCCAACGCGGTGCCGGCGCGGCTGAGTGGCTCCGCCTGGAGCCTCGCGATCCCGACGCCGGCCGTCGGAAAGCACACGATCTACGCCAAGTCGACGCAGGGCTTCGACAGCTCGGCTCCGGCGTCCACCACGATCACCGTCAAGCGCTAGGAGGACGACGATGCGCAAGAGCCTCATCCACTCGCTCGCCGGCGTCGCCCTCGGCCTCGCCGCGCTGCTCGCCTTCACCGTGCCCGCCTCGGCGGTCGGCGGTGAGTACGCCCCGCACCCGGTCTACATGGCCGACGCGAGCCACATGGGCGCGTCCGCGCTGCAGCCGCCGCCGATCTGCTGCATCCCGAGCCCCGAGTCGCTGACCGGCAAGCTGCCCATCCCCGACCTGGGCAACATGGCCTACTTCGGCGGCCATGTGCAGGTGACCCCGAAGATCTACCTCGTCTTCTGGGGCTGGGGCCAGCAGGGTGCCTTCGACCACGCCACGCCCGGCTACCCGGCGTCGGATCCCGACGGCGCAGCGGCGCGCATGCTCGCCTTCGTGAAGGCGATGGGCGGGACCGACTGGGCCGGCTCGCAGACCCAGTACTTCATGACCACCGCCACTGGCACGAACGTGAACATCCAGAACCCGGCGAACCAGTTCGCGGGCGTCTGGTACGACAACACGAACCCGATCCACGCGAAGGTCACCGGCCTGGAGCTCGCGCAGGAGGCGGACCGGGCACGCGCCCACTTCGGCGCAACCGATCTGAAGAACAGCCAGTTCGTGATCGCCCAGCCGCAGAACTACAGCGAGCAGGGCTTCGTCGAGGGCCAGGGCTACTGCGCATGGCACGACTACACGACGCCGGCCGGCTACCCGCGCGTCACGCCGGGGCTCGCCTTCACGAACATGCCGTACGTCCTGAACGCCGGCTCCAGCTGCGGCCAGAACTCCGTCAACTCGAGCTACTTCACCGGGCGCCTCGACGGTTTCACGATCGTGATGGGCCACGAGATCGAAGAGACCGTCACCGACCCCGGTGCCGAGGAAGCGGACGCGGCCGGCAACGCGCTCGGCGCCTGGTACGACCTCAACGGCTGGGAGAACGCCGACAAGTGCGCGTGGACCGGCGTCACCGGGGCCACCCCCGCGAACACCGTCCCCGGCGGCGTCAACAACATCAAGGGCAACGACGGGAAGCTCTATCCCGTCCAGAGCCTCTGGAGCAACGACTCCGCCGCGGGCGCCGGCTACTGCAAGGGCGCCGGCGACGACCTGCCCATCACGGG
>Ga0136846_1229067_pt1 | contig 12370 bp, 8 predicted proteins | sample HopSoiMetagenom2_FD_96841 | JGI IMG/M metagenome (GOLD analysis project Ga0136846, IMG submission 96841) | Grasslands soil microbial communities from Hopland, California, USA - 2 Assembly 2016 (version 4) | ecosystem: Environmental > Terrestrial > Soil > Grasslands | place: USA: Hopland...
GAATCCCGTGTTCGCCACCATGGTCATGCTGGCCATCGTGGTGCTGGGCCTGTTCTCTTACCAGCGCATGCAGGTCGACCAGTTTCCCAACATCGACTTCCCGGTGGTCGTCATCACCGCCGAATATCCCGGCGCCTCGCCCGAGATCGTTGAAAGCGAAGTCACCAAGAAAATCGAGGAAGGCGTCAACTCGATCGCTGGCATCAACGCGCTGACCTCACGCAGCTACGAAGGCCAGTCTGTCGTCATCATGGAGTTCCAGCTCTATATTGACGGCCGCCGCGCCGCCGAAGACGTGCGCGAAAAGATCGCCGCCATCCGCCCCAGCTTTCGCGATGAGGTGAAAGAGCCCCGTGTGCTGCGCTTTGACCCGGCGAGCCGCGCGATCTGGTCGGTCGCGGTGATGCCCAACACCAGCAAAGGCGGCAATGCGCTCTCCGCGGTTGAGTTGACCAACTGGGCCGACCAGGTGTTAAAGAAGCGCCTGGAAAATGTACGCGGCGCCGGCTCCGTCACCCTCGTGGGCGGCACCAAGCGCGAGATCAACGTCTACCTGAACCCGCAGGCCATGGAGTCGCTGGGCATCACGGCCGACCAGGTGGTCAATGCGGTGAAGAACGAAAACCAGGATTTGCCGGTCGGCGCCATCCGCTCGCTGCAGCAGGAGCGCGTTGTCAAAATCGACGCGCGCATGAAGCGGCCCGAAGACTTCGGCAAGATCATCGTGGCGCGCAAGGGCACGGCGCCCGTCACGGTCGACCAGGTTGCGCGCATTGCCGACGGCGCGCAGGAAATCGACAGCCTGGCGCTTTACAACGGCGGGCGCACGCTCTTGCTTACGGTGCAAAAAGCGCAAGACGAAAACACCATTGCCGTGGTCGACGGCCTGAACCAGGCCATCAAGGACATCCAGCCGCAGCTGCCGCCGGGCGCGCGGCTCGAACTCATCGGCGACGGCTCGCGGCCCATCCGTGTGGCGGTCGAGAACGTGCGCCGCACCCTGATTGAAGGCGCGCTGCTGACAGTGCTCATCGTCTTCCTGTTCCTCAACTCGTGGCGCTCCACCGTCATCACCGGGCTGACGCTGCCGATCTCCATCATCGGCACCTTCCTGTTCATGAACCTGTTCGGCTTCACCATCAACATGATCACGCTGATGGCGCTGTCGCTGTGCGTGGGCCTGCTGATCGACGATGCCATCGTGGTGCGCGAGAACATCGTGCGCCACGTGCAGATGGGCAAAGGCCCCTACCAGGCCTCGCTCGACGGCACGCAGGAAATCGGCTTGGCTGTGCTGGCCACCACGTTTTCGATCGTCGCGGTGTTCCTTCCCATCGGCTTCATGGGCGGCATCATCGGCAAGTTCTTCCACGAGTTCGGCGTGACCATCGTGGCGGCGGTGCTGATCTCCATGTTTGTGAGCTTCACGCTGGACCCGATGCTCTCCAGCATCTGGCACGACCCGGCCATAGCGACCCACGGAAAGCGCGGCGCGCCCGTCACCTTCTATGACAAGACCATTGGCCGCGTCACCGGCTGGTTCGACCATGCCACCGACTCGCTGAGCGACAGCTACCAGGGCATCCTGCGTTGGTCGCTGGGCCACAAGCTGGCTACGCTGGTGCTGGCGATCGTCATCTTTATCACCAGCCTCTTCATGGTCCCGCTTCTGGGCACCGAGTTCGTGCCCAAGGCCGACTTCTCGGAAACCTCACTCAACTTCTACACACCGGTCGGCTCGTCGCTGGAAACGACAGAGGCCAAAGCCCGCCAGGTCGAAGCCATCATCCGCGAATTCCCGGAAGTGAAGTTCACCCTTGCCACACTCAACACCGGCAACGCCCAGGGCAAGATGTACGCCAGCATTTACGTGCGGCTGGTGGACCGCAAGGCGCGCGCGCGCAGCGTCGACCAGATGTCGGGCGTGCTGCGCGAGCGGCTCAAGCAAGTGCCAGGCGTCACAGTGACGCACGTCGGCCTGCTGGACGCGGTGGGCGGCAACAAGCAGGTGGAGTTTTCGCTACAGGGGCCGGATCTGAAGGAGCTGGAACGCCTCACGCGCATCATCAACGACAAAATCCGCACCATACCCGGCCTGGTAGACCTGGACTCCAGCGTCAAGGCCGACAAACCGGTGATTGAAGTCGACGTGCGGCGCGACGCGGCTTCCGATCTGGGCCTGTCGGTTTCGCAGATCGCTGCCTCATTGCGCACGCTGGTGGCGGGGCAAACGGTGGGCAACTGGCGCGCCCCCGACGACCAGACCTACGACGTCAACGTGCGCCTGGCGCCCGACGCGCGCAACGCGCCGCAAGACCTGGAGCGCCTGCCCTTTATAAGCAGCACCATGGGCAGCAACGCCGACGGCTCGGTGCGCATCGTGCGCCTGAACCAGGTGGCCACGGTGAAAGAGTCGACCGGGCCCAACCAGATCAACCGGCGCGACCTGGCCCGTGAAGTCGCCATCAACGCCAACGTCTACAACCGCTCGGCCGGCGAGGTCTCCAACGACATCAAGGCCGCGCTGGACGGTTTTAACTTTCCGCCCGGTTACCGCTACCAGTTCAGCGGCTCCACCAAGAACATGGCCGAGTCTTTCGGCTACGCGGTGTCGGCGCTGGTGATGGCGATTTTGTTCATCTACATGATCCTGGCCAGCCAGTTCAAGAGCTTTTTGCAACCCATGGCGCTGATGACCTCGCTGCCGCTGACGCTGATCGGCGTGGTGCTGGCGCTGCTGCTGTTCCGCTCGACGCTGTCGATGTTTTCCATCATCGGCGTGGTGATGCTGATGGGCCTGGTCACAAAAAACGCCATCCTGCTGGTCGACTTTGCCATCCGCATGCGCGCCGACCGGGTGGATGTGGACGGCCACCGCGTGCCGGGCATGGAGCGCAGCGAAGCCCTGCTGCAGGCCGCCAAAGTCCGGCTGCGTCCGATTTTGATGACCACGCTGGCGATGATTTTTGGCATGGTGCCGCTGGCCTTCGCCCTGACGGAGGGCTCGGAGCAGCGCGCCCCCATGGGCCAGGCCGTGATCGGCGGCGTCATCACCTCGTCGCTGCTGACCCTGGTGGTGGTGCCGGTGACCTACTGCTATATGGACGACCTCGCCCAGTGGTTCAAGCGCAAATTCGGGCCCAAAACCCGGCCCGCCAGCCCCGCTGAAGCCTCCACCGATATCCCCAATCCGCTCGTGGACGGCCGTTAAAATCAAAGGTTTACCCGCGTCCAGCGCCCTTTTTCCTATTTACCCCTAATTTCGCCAACCCACAGGTCCGCCATGAACTACGAACAAGCCCGTTTCAACATGATTGAGCAGCAAATCCGCCCTTGGGAAGTGCTGGACAACCAGGTCCTTTCCCTGCTCGCCGTGGTCAAGCGTGAAGATTTTGTGCCGCCGGCCCACAAGGCACTGGCCTTTGTCGACATGGAAATCCCGCTGCCGCCCCAGTCTGAGCCCGGCCAGTGCATGCTGGCGCCCAAAGTGGAAGCCCGCATCCTGCAAGAACTTGCCGTGCAAAAGCACGAAAAAGTGCTGGAAATCGGCGCCGGCTCCGGTTACATGGCCGCCCTGCTGGCGCATCGCGCACAGCAGGTGATCACGCTAGAAATCAACCCCTCGCTGGCGCAAACCGCGCGCGACAACCTGCAAAAAGCCGGCCTGTACAACGCCGAAGTGCGCACCGGCGACGGCGCGGCCAACCTGGCCAAGTCGGTGTCCAGCAACGACCCGCTGCAAGGCCCGTTCGACGTCATCGTGCTGAGCGGCTCGGTCGCCGAGGTGCCGGCTTCACTGCTGTCCATGCTGAAGGTGGGCGGCCGCCTGAGCGCCATCGTGGGCTTTGAGCCAGTGATGCGCGCCACCCTGATCACCCGGGTGGCCGAAGACGCCTGGCGCACCACGCAGGCCTGGGACACCGTGGCGCCGCGTCTTCTGAATTTCCCCGAGCCTTCGTCGTTCAGTTTCTAAGCCCGGGCCCACACGCCAGAAGAAAAAGATGAGGGAAAGCCGACCATGATTGCCCAACTAAACCCCGCCGACTTCACCGCCTGGCGCGACAACGCCGCCGCGCCGGGTGCAGTGCCTGTGGTGCTGGACGTGCGCGAACCGTGGGAGCTTCAAACAGCCTCGGTCAAAGAAGACGGGTTCAAGCTGGTTCATATCCCGATGCGCGAGATTCCCGCGCGCATCGCCGAGCTGCAGGAAGCCAGCGCCGGCCAGCCCATCGCCTGCCTGTGCCACCACGGCATGCGCAGCCTGCAGGTGGCCAACTACCTGGTTCAAAGCGGCGAATTTCCCGAAGTCGTCAACCTGCAAGGCGGTATCGACGCCTGGTCGCAGCAGGTAGACCGCTCTGTGCCGGTTTATTGATGCCTCGCTTTTTGATGTTTTGTTTTTGATTTTTAGTTTTAGTTTTAGTTTTAGTTTTTAGCCGACTTCCATTTCTTCAGGACTCTTATGACCACGCCCAAAAAACTGCCGGCCCGACCGGTGATGTTGCCCCTGTCGATGGCGATCGCCGCGGTGCTGGCGACCGCCGCGCCCATGGCTAAGGCCCAGAGTCTTGTCGAGCTGTATGAATCGGCGCGCGCCTACGATGCGGCCTACCAGTCGGCCAAGCTGCAATATGACGCCAACCTGGCCAGGGCCGACCAGGCCAAGGCCGGCCTGCTGCCCACGGCCGGCATTTCCGCAGGTGCGACGCGCACGGCGTTTGAGAACACCGCACCGGTGATCGACCGCAGCTTCAATACGCAAAACGCCACCTTGAACCTCTCGCAGCCGCTGTACCGCCCGGGCAACTGGGCCACCTATGAGCAGGCCGCCAAGCAGGTCGAGCAGTCGCAGGCGCAGCTGGAAACCGCCAACCAGGACCTGATCGTGCGCACCAGCCAGGCCTACTTCGATGTGCTGGCGGCGCAGGACACCCTGACCTTTGTGCGCGCGCAAAAAATCGCGACCGCCGAGCAGCTGGCTTCCGCCAAGCGCAACTTTGAGGTGGGCACCTCCACCATCACCGACACGCGCGAAGCGCAGGCCCGCTATGACCTGGTGATCTCCCAGGAAATCGCCGCCGAGAATGACCTGCGCGTCAAAAAACTCGCGCTCGACACGCTGGTCGGCAAAACCGAAGCGCAGCCCAAGCCCCTGCAGGTGCCGGTCAACCTGCCGCCGCTGGAGCCCGCCGATGTGAGCACCTGGGTACAGCAATCCGAAGCGGTGCACCCCAACATCCGCCTGGCGCAAAGCGGGCTGGAGATTGCCGACCTGGAAGTCAAAAAAGCCGAAGCCGGCCACAAGCCCACCGTGGACTTGCAGGCCAGCTACAACGTGACGCGCAACCCTTCGGGCACGGCCACGACCATTCCGCCCTTTGCCTTTCGCACCAACACCACGAGCGTGGGCGTGGTGCTGAATGTGCCGCTGTTCGCCGGCTTCTCCACGCAAAACCACGTGCGCGAAACGCTGTCGCTGCGCGACAAGGCCCAAAGCGACCTGGAAGGCGCGCGGCGCACTGTCGCCCAGGCCACCCGCGCCGCCTACTTCGGCGTGCAGTCGGGCCAGGGGCAGGTCAAGGCGCTGGAGGCGGCCGAGCTGTCCAGCCAGAGCGCGCTGGATGCCAACAAGCTGGGCTACCAGGTCGGCGTGCGCATCAACATCGACGTGCTCAACTCGCAAAGCCAGCTGTTCCAGACCAAGCGCGACCTGGCCAAGGCGCGTTATGACGTGCTGCTCGGCGACTTGAAACTGCGCCAGGCCAACGGCACGCTGACGCCGGAAGACCTGCAAAAAATCAACGCCCTGCTGTCGACCCAGCCTGTGAGCAGCGCAACACCCGCCGCACCGGTCGTCACTGCGGCGGCGGCGGCCGCGCCTGTTGCGCCCCCTGCACCTTCCACCGCTGCAGCTCCGGCAACTGCCCAGGCCGAAGCAGCCGTGCGCTCGTGGGCCGCCGCCTGGGCGGCAAAAGATGCCGCCAGCTACCTGGCCGCTTACAGCCCCGACTTTGTTCCGCCCGGACGGACCTCACGCCCGGCCTGGGAAAAGCAGCGTCGCTCGCGCATTGAGCGGCAGGGAAATATCGAGATCAACATCGAGAACCTCCAGGTCTCGGTCAATGGCGACCAGGCCACGGCAACTTTCACCCAGAGCTACAAATCCAGGGCCACCTCTTCCACCGGCCGCAAGCAGTTGCAGCTTAAAAATACAGCGGGCCGCTGGCTGATCGTCAACGAAACATCTCTTTGAAAATGCAGTGCGGGAAGCGCCCTGCCGCACGCAGGGTTGCCCTTCACTCCCGCGCACAACGCCACCCCCACTGACCGCCACAACTACGCTCACACAGGTCGCAATGTCATGCTGATGCCAACGCACAATCCCCTGCCACTGCCGATCGAGGCCGAACGGGTAACCGACGCGCCCCGCAACGTGCCCACAGGCCCGAGCTTTCAGGTCATCGAAGAAACCACCTGGGAGGCGCTGGAGGCCTCCGGGCGGCAACTGCCTTTTGAGCGGCCGGTGCTGGTCAAGGGCGGCATCAAGCACTGGCCGGCTTTCAGCAAGTGGTCGTTTGAACACCTGGCAGGCGTCTGCGAAAGCAAGGGTTCCGAAGCCCCGGTGAAATTCACCGACGGCCTGGTGGAGCAAGGCGTGACCAAGGGCCGGCCGTTTTTGCCGGTAGCGCCTTACCTGCGCGAGCTGGGCAAGCAAGCGCTCGCAACGCCCGACCCTGCGGCGGGCCTGCTGCCCAAGGCGCGGCTGGAGCAGCTGCGCCAGCAACCCGGTGAACGCTTTCACCTGAACTGGGCGCACATGCAATCGTTCAAGCCCACCACGCTGTACCTGGCGCAATGGGACATCCTGGAAACATTCCCCGAGCTGCGCAAGGACCTGATGATCAAGAGCCTGTGGCCCGGCCAGCGCCTGACCTGGGAATATGTCTTCATGGGCCCGGCCAACACGGTCACCGGCCTGCACAACGACTTTCCGCACAACTGGTTTTGCCAGCTCAAAGGCACCAAGGAGTTCATCCTCTTCCCGCCCGACCAGAGCCAGCACATGTGCCCCGCCAAAAAATACGACTGGGGCGCCACGCTCAGCGACATCAATGTCTCGCGCCTGCCAGAGCAAGCCAAAGAACTCGCATCGTTTGAAAAAGCCAACGGCATTTACGCCCGCGTCGAAGCCGGCGATGCACTCTTTGTGCCGCGCCGCACCTGGCATTCGGTGGTGTCGGCCGAGCCGTCTATCAGCCTGGGGATGTTTGGCCTGACGCCTTATGAAGTCGCCACCGGCGGCGCGTGGGCGACGCTGCGGGACTGGGCGCATCACCTTCGTCTGTACGCGTGGGGTAATTGCACTTGCCACCAGGTGCTGGGCAAGCGCTAGGCCATCGGGCAAGCGAACGATGAAACCGCTGGCTCTCGATCACTTTCCCCAGCCGGACTCGAACGATCGAGATAGCGTGGAAGCTGCGCTCGACGCACTCTGGGATGCGTACGATGAATCGACAGCGAATGATGCCTACGATGCATTTCTCTGGGCAGTTGGGAATAACCACGCAGGTACGTACTATCCGGTCGTCCTGGGTGTTCTCCCAGAGATTGAGCAGATTCTCATGAACGGGAAAGCGTGGGCGCAGCGGGCCGCCATGGAGTCATTGATAGATCTTGGCGGTTCATTTGCCCCCGCAGAAGGTTACGACACGTACCTTGGAGCCTCAGTCAAAGAAACACTTCTTGCGTCCCTCCACTCAATGCGCCCCCGCATTGCGCTGCTTGCGAATGGCGCGGATGCGTGCGCCAAGAGTGCGATTGAGCTGCTGGAGCTCATTGATGACCAGACGCCCTAGAGCCTGGTAGCGCCACTTAAATAGCTTCGCAGCGCAGCCACAGTCTTCGCTGTAGCCCCCCGGTTGCGGTCAGCAAAAGCCAGTCCGGCCGCCACGGCGGCGGCGCGGGCTTCGGGTTTGTCCATGAGCTTTCTCGCGGTGCGCACGCCCTGCTCCATGTCGATGACGCGGCGGGCTGCGCCTTCTTCTACCGCCAGTTCGGCGGCTTCGGTGAAGTTGAAGGTGTGGGGGCCCATCACCACCGGGCAACCGCAGGCTGCCGCCTCGATCAGGTTTTGGCCGCCCAGCGGCGCAAAGCTTCCGCCCAGCAAGGCGACGTCGCTCATCGAGAAGTACAGCGCCATTTCGCCCAGTGAGTCGCCCAGCCACACATCCGCCTGCTGCGCATCGTCGCTGGCCGAGGGGCCGCCTGCGGCATCGTTCCAACCGGAGCGGCGTGACACGCGCAGGCCGTGCTGCTGAACCAGCGCTTCGACTTCATTGAAGCGCTGCGGATGACGCGGCACCAGCAGCACCTTGAAGCGGCTGCCCGTTCCCCCATGGTTTTCTGGTGACTCATCCGGCTGAAGCTCGCTTGCTACAGTTTTAATAGCTGTCTGCCCACGCTCCGATTGGGCTACGGCACTTATTTCCTTAAGAAACATGGCCTCTTCGCCTTCACGCGAGCTGGCAAACATCAACACCGGCTGCGCCAGCGTGCGGCGCCAGATCTTGCCTTTCTCCTGCTGCGCATCGTCAGCGGCGGCATCGAACTTCAGGTTGCCGAAGACCCCGGCCACCACCGCGCCCGCCTGGCGAAAGCGCTGGGCGTCGTCGTCTGTCTGCGCATACACGGCCGATAGCGCGGCATAAGCCTGCTTCGAGAGCAGCGACATCTTCAGCGCCTGCTGAAGCGATTTTTCAGACAGGCGCCCATTCACCAGCACCAGCGGCATGCCGCGCGCCTGGGCGCTGCTCACCAGCGTGGGCCAGATTTCGGTTTCCATCAACAGGCCCAGGCGCGGCTTGAAGTGGTCAAAGAAACGGGCCACGGCGTCCGGGCTGTCCCAGGGCTGCCACACCTGCACATCGCCGGGCTGCAACAAGGCGATCCCTTCGGCACGGCCGGTGGCGGTGCCATGCGTGAGCAAAATGCGAATGCCCGGGTGCTGCGCGCGCAGTGCCTTGAGCAAAATGGCCGCCGCGCGGGTTTCACCCAGCGACACGGCATGCACCCAGACGAGTTCGGAAGCGGTTTCAGCCGGCTGGGTGTAGCGGCCAAAGCGCTCTTCAATCGCCTCAAGGTAACCGGGCTCCTTGCGGCCGCGCCGTGCCAGCTTGCGCCGCAGCAACGGCTGGCCCAGCCACATCAGCAGCGAATAGAGCCTGAAAGCAAATGCGCTCATGCCGCCCCTCCGCTGCAGGCCAGCCAGGCTTGCCAGACGGCATCGACGCCGGGCGCGGGCTGCGCAAACACGCTCGCCTGCCGCCCGCTCGCACCGCTGCCTTCGGGCCCGGTGCGCCAGGCGGTGTCGAAGTTGTAGATCTGCACATGCGGCAAGTCGAGCGCCACCGCGATGTGGCTCACGCCGCTGTCGACGCCGATCACGCCGGCGCAGTGCGTGAGTTCTTCCGTCAGCGCGTCCAGCGGCAGCAGCGGCCACACGATGGCCATGGCCGGTGCAGCGCGATTGAGCGCCTCGGCAATCGCTTCGCTGGTGGCCAGTTCGCCGGCATTGCCGTGCGGCAGCGCTACCTGGTAGCCGGCCGCATTCAGGCGCTGCCCCAGTGCCACCCAGTGGCTGAGCGGCCATTCTTTGTCGGCACGCGAGGTGCCATGCACAAAAGCGATGCGCGGTGCGGGTGCGTCATTTGCTATCTTTTCAGGAGCTGCCAGCCCATTACCCGCCTGGGCTGGAGGCATTTTTAGCTTGAATTTTGCATCGCCCGACAGGGTGTATCCCAAGGCGCTCGCCGCCAGCTCACGTGAGCGCCGCACCGCATGAATGTGCGGCTCGACCTCAATCGCCACATCGGCCACCCAGCGTGTGGGCGCTTCGTAGCCTGAGCCGTCGGTCTGGTTGGCCAGGGCGTAGCGCTTGCCGCCCGGCGCCAGCGCGGCCAGCCGCGCCACCAAGGCAGACTTGGTCAGCCCCTGCAGGTCGATGACGGCGTCATAGGCGTCCTGCTGTAACTCGTGCTTGAACGCCCGCCATTCCTGGCGCGTCGCTGCCGTCCAGAAGGACTTGCGCCAGCGGCGTATCTCGCAAGGGATCACACGGTGCAGGCCTTCACAGCGCGCCAGCAAGGGCGCAAATGCCTTCTCCACTACCCAGTCAATCTGCGCATCCGGCAAGGCGGCACGTATGTCCTGGACCACCGGCAGGGTATGCACCACGTCACCGAGGGAGGACAGCTTGACCAGAAGGATTTTCATTAAGGCAGTGGAGGCGGAAAACACCGATTTTAGGTGCAGGGCCCCCACGCCCGTTTCTTGCGGCTCTTGAGGCCTCGCCGGGCCGCTTGCTTCTCCGTCCATCCCCATGATCCGGTTTTCAATCTGCGTAAATCTGCGAAATCTGTGGATAAAGATTCATCCGCAGATTTCGCAGATTTACGCAGATTAAAAAACCTAAAAGAAACGCCTCCATGCCTCAACCCGAACGAACGGAGTTGAGGCAGACCGGGGCCTAATGGGCTGCGGCGGCAAAGCTCGCGTCTGGCTTGACGCTGCGCAATAAAGCCAGCATGTCGGCCTCGATACGCTCCAGCGCCTGCTGGGTGTGCCCCTCAAAGCGCAGCACCAACACGGGCGTGGTGTTCGACGCGCGGATCAGCCCAAAGCCATCAGGCCAGTCAACACGCACGCCGTCGATGGTGGAAATCTTCGCAGGCGCCGCAAATTTCGCCGACTTGATCAAGGCCTCGACCACCGTATGCGGCTCGCCTTCCTTGCAAGCCACATTGAGTTCAGGCGTGCTGAAGCTGGTCGGCAAGGCATTGAGCACAATGCCGGCGTCGGGCACGCGGCTCAAAATCTCGAGCAGGCGCGCACCCGCATAGGTGCCGTCGTCAAAGCCGTACCAGCGCTCTTTGAAGAAGATGTGGCCGCTCATCTCGCCGCCCAAGGGTGAGTTGATCTCTTTCATCTTCGCCTTGATGAGCGAATGGCCGGTCTTGTACATCAGGGGCACGCCACCGGCGGCCTCAATCTCCGGCGCCAGGCGCTGCGAGCATTTCACGTCAAACAAAATGGTGCCGCCCGGCACGCGTGAGAGCACGTCACGGGCAAACAGCATCATCTGCCGGTCGGGGTAGATGTTCTGGCCGTCTTTGGTGACGATGCCCAGCCGGTCACCGTCGCCGTCAAAGGCCAGGCCCAGTTCGGCGCCGCCGCTTTGCAGGGCCTTGATAAGGTCTTGCAGGTTTTCGGGCTTGCTCGGGTCGGGATGGTGGTTGGGAAAGTTGCCGTCCACTTCGCTGAACAGCTCAGTCACTTCGCAGCCCAGCGCACGGAAGATGGCGGGCGCCGATGCGCCGGCAATGCCGTTGCCGGAGTCGATCACGATTTTGAGCGGGCGCTCCAGCTTGATGCCGGAGACGATGCGGTCGCGGTAGGCGGTTTCCACATCAACCTGGCGGATGGCGCCGGGCTGCGAAGGCAGCACCCATTTGTCGCCCTCGATCACTCGGCGCAGGGCCTGGATTTCTTCGCCATAGATAGCGCGGCCTGCCAGTACCATCTTGAAGCCGTTGTAGTCCTTGGGGTTGTGGCTGCCCGTGACCTGGATGCCCGAGCCGGAGAGTGTGCTGGCTGCGAAATACAGCATGGGCGTGGTGACCATGCCCACATCGATGACCTCAATACCGGTGGCAGCCAGGCCGCGCATCAGCGCCGCGCTGAGCGCAGGCCCGCTGAGCCGGCCGTCACGGCCCACCGCCACGGACTTTTCACCTTCGGCCAGCGCGGCCATGCCAAACGCTTTGCCCAGCGCCTCGGCCATGTCTTCATGGATGGTGGACGGCACGACGCCGCGGATGTCATAGGCCTTGAAGATGGACGGGTTGATTTGCATTGATGCGGTCCTGGGGAGTCGTCGGGAAGGATTGGGAAAGAAGTCGGCTTTTCATTGTAGGGGCCGGGCGCTGGCGCTGGCTGTAGGCCGCAGTCCTTTCCGGCAGGTCCGTTCAGACTATTGCGGCCTCTTAAAACGACCCAGACCAGCCCGAAAAGAGTGATTTTCAGGCCATCAAGGACATGTCCGAAAACGGCTAGTTGAAAGCACTCTGCGGCGTATCATTTCCCCCATGAACCGCGAAATCACCCCACTGGCCGACAACGACTGCTACCTCGCCCTGAAGGCGCGGGACGCCCGTTTTGACGGCAGCTTTTTCACCGGCGTGACGTCGACCGGCATCTACTGCCGGCCGGTGTGCAGCGTGAAAACGCCCAAGCGCGAAAACTGCCGTTTCTTTCACCATGCCGCGCAGGCCGAGAACGCGGGCTTCAGGCCCTGCCTGCGCTGCCGGCCCGA
>Ga0136846_1229570_pt1 | contig 12370 bp, 13 predicted proteins | sample HopSoiMetagenom2_FD_96841 | JGI IMG/M metagenome (GOLD analysis project Ga0136846, IMG submission 96841) | Grasslands soil microbial communities from Hopland, California, USA - 2 Assembly 2016 (version 4) | ecosystem: Environmental > Terrestrial > Soil > Grasslands | place: USA: Hopland...
GCAGCTGGAGCTTGGCCAGGATGCTGCGGACGTGCTTCTCCACCGTGCCCTCGGTGACCCAAAGCTCTTGGCCGATACCGACGTTCGAGCGGCCTTCGGCCATCAGCGTCAGCACTTCGCGCTCGCGGGGGCTCAACGCCTCCAGCGGGTCGTGCACGCGCCGGGCGGCCACCAGCTCCTGGACCACGGCGGGGTCGACGACCGAGCCGCCCCGCAGGATCCGGTCGAGCGCCTCGAGGAACTGCTCGATGTGCGTCACCCGGCTCTTGAGCAGGTACCCCGCCCGCTCGCCGCTGGCCAGCAGGTCCATCGCGTGGTCGACCTCGACGTGGGCCGAGAGCACGAGGATGGCGACCCGGGGATGTTCGCTCCGGATCTGGCGGGCCGCCTCCAGACCCTCCAGATGCTGGGCCGGCGGCATGCGGATGTCGACGATCGCCAGGTCCGGCTCCTCCCGGCCGATCAACTCGAGCAGCTCGCCGGGCGTCCCGCACTGACCGACCACTGAATAGCCCGAGCGATCGAGCAGGCTCGCCAACCCCTCGCGCAGCAGGACGTCGTCGTCGGCGAGGACGACGCGCGGCCGATCGAGTGTGGCCATCGCCGCCAGTATCGAGCAGCGGCGCCGCACAAGCCAGGCGAGCTACCAGCTGCCCGGTATAAGCGGCCACCCGGCAGCCGGTACGGCAACTGGGCGCCTTCCGGGCAGACGTCCGGGCACCGGAATGGCAGCGTTGTCGACGGGTGGAGCCGAGTCGGAAGCGACCGAACCCGACGCGTCGCCGAACCGGCGTTCCGCCCAGTGCCAGGGAGACGAGCGATGAGGATCCGCGCGAGCGAGCTCACGGCAGGTGACGTCGTGCAGCTCAACGACCGGCGGCTGCACGTGCTCGCCGTCGAGCGCGAGGTCGGCACGGCGGTGCTGACGGCCGAATTCGACTTCCTCCTGCACTTCACCGGTGCGGATCTGGTCCAGGTCTGCGGCCGTCCCGGTGAATCCTGACGGCCGGCGCCGGAACGGGCGGACAGCGCCCGATCCGGTCCGGACGTCCGCGGAACCCCCCGTACCCCGCGGACGGATCGAGCGGCGGGGCGTCTGCGGGTCATTCCCCCCGCTCGCAGGCGCCCCCCGTGCCGACGTGACGTGACTGGAACGGGTCGTGGGTTCGGCGAGGGCCGGCCGGCCCGTCCGATTCAGACGATCTTGATGCGCAGGCGGCGGAAGCCGCGACCCTTGTTCTCGAGCTTGGTGACCTCGATGCGGCCGATCATCGCGGTGGACGCGACGTGCGTGCCGCCGTCGGCCTGGGCGTCGAGACCCTCGATGTCGACGATGCGGACGACCTCGACCTCCTTCGGCACGAGGTTCGTCGCGGTGCGGATGATGTCGGGGATCGCGAACGCCTCGTCGCGCGGTAGCAGCGACACCGCGATGCGGCGGTCGGCGGCTACCTCGGCGTTGCAGGCCTCGGCGACGTGGTCGCGGAAGCCCTCCGGCACCTCGGTCAGGTCGAAGTCCATGCGGGCCGACAGCGGCTCCATGTTGCCGCCCGTGACGAGCGCTCCGTAGTCCCGGAACACCACGCCGCACAACACGTGCAGGCCGGAGTGCGTGCGCATGAGGGAGGTCCGGCGCTCGTCGTCCAGCGCGCCGCGCACCGCCGTGCCTGGCGGCGGCAGCGGGTCGTCCTCGGCCGGCAGCAGGTAGAGGTCGTCGCCCTTGCGGGTGCCCACGATGCGGGTGCGCACGCCGCCCCAGAGCAGGACGCCCTCGTCCGGCGGCTGGCCACCCCCGCCCGGATAGAACGCCGACCGGTCGAGCACGATCCCGTCCTCGGCGGAGGACGCGAGCACCGTGGCGTCCCATTCGCGCAGCGTCGGGTCCTCGAGATCAAGACGATGCGTATGCACGCCGCCATCCTCGCGCGCCCCGCCGAGCACTTTGACTTCTCAAACGGTGCTGAGTGGCGCGCCCAGCACCGTTTGAGAAGTCAAAGTCGCGGGTTGGGCGGGTTGGGCGGCGTGGGTCAGAGCGCGAGGCCGGCGCGGATGACCTTGCCGGTCGCGGTGCGGGTGAGCGGTTCAGTGGTGATCCGCCAGTGCGCCGGCACCTTGTAGTAGGCGAGTCGTTCGGCGGCGAACGTCCGCAGCTCGTCAGCGGTGACGCTGCCCGTGACGCCGTTGGCCACTACGAGCGCGGCGACGGCCTGGCCGAGGTCCGGGTCGTCCACCCCGAACACGGCGCACTCGGCCACCGCGGGGTGCTCGTCGAGCACCGCCTCGATCTCGGCCGGGTACACGTTCTCGCCGCCGCGCAGGATCAGGTCGGTCCGCCGGGAGGCCATGTACAGCCGGCCGTCGTGCAGGCGTCCCAGGTCGCCGGTCCGCAGCCAGCCGTCGGGCCGCAGCACCGCGGCGGTCGCCTCCGGCTCGTCCCAGTAGCCCAGCATCGTGAACTGGCTGCGCAGCCAGATCTCGCCTTCGGCGCCCTCGGGCACAGAGTCGCCCACCGCGTCTCGAATCGACACCTCCACCGACGGGATCGGCGACCCCACCGTCTCGGGATACGCCGCCAGCTCGGCCGGCGTCGCCACGGTCGCCGCGGTCGTCGCCTCGGTGAGGCCGTAGCTGTCGACCACGGACGCCTGCACGCTGGGAATCGCGGCCCGCACCCGTTCCTTCAACGCCGGTGACGACGGGGCCGAGTTGATCGAGAGTGCCGTCAACGACGACAGGTCGGCTGTCGCGAGCGCGGGGTGCGACACCAGCCGGCTGGCCATGGTCGGCACGATGGCCCAGTTGGTGATCCGCTCGCGGGCGATCAGTCCGATCACCCGCTCGGCGTCGAAGCGCCCGCCGTCGATCACGATCGTGTCGCCGGAGGTCATGCGGGGCAGCGCGAGGTTGTGCAGGGACGCGATGTGGAACAGCGGCAGGCTCATCAGGAAGCGGCGCGGCTGCGTCCGGGGTGGCAACCCGAACGCGGCGGCGAGCTCGGCGGCGAGCGCGTCGGTGTATCGGTGGTACTCGATCACCGACAGCAGGTTTCGGTGCGAGTGCGTGGCGCCCTTCGGGTGTCCGGTCGTGCCGCTCGTGTACATGATTACGGCGGGCGCGTCCTCGTCGATCGTGACGTCAAGCAGGGGGACGTCGCCGCGGGCCGCGATCCGGTCGGGCAACTCCTCCAGCGGCAGCACCGGGACGTCCACGCCGTCGAGCAGCGCGCGCCGCCGAGCGTCGGCCACGACCACCGCCGGCCGTACGCGCCCGAGCGCATACGCCGCCTCCCGTGGCGTCCACCAGGCGTTGCCGGCGACACCGACTCCGCCGAGGACGACCGTCGCCCAGAACGCCACCAGCCAGTCCGGGGCGTTCGCGGCGAGGACGGCCACCCGGGCGCCGCACCCGACGCCGTAGTCGCGCGCGAGCAGGTCGGCCGTCGCGGCCACGGCGGCGGCGTGGCCGGCGAAGCTGAGCCGGCGGCCGTCCTGCACGAGGAAGTCGCGCTCGCCGAACGCCGCCGACTCGACCAGCCACTCCCGCAGCGCGGCGCGCCGGTGGACGAAGGCGGGTAGCTCGACCCCGCGGATCGCCTCGGGCCGCAGCTCGAAGGGGCCACCCGGGCCGGTCAGCCGGGCCCGCGCCGCCGCGGCCAGGGCAGTGGGATCCACGGCCCGGAAGGTTAGCGGTTCGGCGTGTTCGTGCCACATCGTTGCCCGGGCGGCCGTCTGGCCCGACAATTGGTCAAGCGTTGAACAAATTCGGGGGACGGTGGCAATGCCGCTAGCGGCGTCGGAGCGGGCCGAGGTCGACCGCGCGAACGCGAGCGGTCGGGTGCCCGTGGTCTTCCTGCACGGCCTCTGGCTGCGGCCGGAGGGCTGGCGCGACTGGCGCTGGCTGTTCGAGTCCGAGGGGTTCACCGGGCTCGCGCCGGGCTGGCCCGGTGAGGCGCCGACCCTGGCCGAGGCGCGCGCCGAGCCGGACCGACTGGCCGGCCTCTCCGTCGCCGACATCACCACCCACTGCGCCGAGGTGATCGCCCGCCTCGAGCGCACACCCGTCGTGATCGGCCACTCCCTCGGCGGGCTGGTCGCCCAGCAGTTGGCCGGCCGGGGCCTGGTGACGGCGACGGTGGCCGTCGCGCCGGCCCCGCACCGCGGCGTGCTGCCGCTGCCGATCTCGTCGGTACGGGCGGCGTGGCCGGTGCTGCGCAACCCACGTCAGCGTCGCGGCACCGTCGCGTTGAGCCGGGCCGAATTCCGCTACGCCTTCACCAACGCGCTCCGCCCGGAGGAGGCCGACCGGGTGTTCACCGAGCACGCCGCCCCGGCGCCGGCCCGTCCACTGTTCGAACTCGCGCTGGCCAACCTGAACCCGGTCGCCCGCACCCGCGTCGACACCCGCGCGCCGGCGCGCGGCTCGTTGCTGGTCATGGCCGGTGAGCGGGACCGGGTGATCCCCCCGGTGCTCGCGCGCGCGACGTTCAAGCGGCAGCGCCGCAACGTCGACGTCACCGACTACGTCGAGGTGCCGGGCCGCGGTCACTCGCTCGTCGTCGATGCCGGGTGGGAACAGGTCGGTCAGCTGGCGCTGGAGTTCGTGGCGAAGCACGCGTCCACGGACGACTAGGACGAGCGAGCGCTACGCGGCGTCCGGTGGGCTCGTCGAGGCGTCGCTGGTCGGCCGGTCGACGTAGCGGCGGGGCGGCACGTAGAACTCGGCCGGCGCCGGCTCCCCGCGCAGTTCGGCGACCTCGTCGCGCACCGCGCCCATGATCACGTCGGTGATCTCGCGCAGGGTCTCGGACGTGGGCTCCTGACCCCGGTAGCGGCTCAGGTCGAGCGGCGGGCCGACCGAAGCGAAGGACGTCCGGCGCCGGCCGAGCCGCTTGAGGCTGAAGCCGCCCATCTTGTGCGGACCCCATTGGCCGACAGGGACGACCGGAACGTCCGGGCAGAGCAGGACGAGCCGCGCGACGCCGGTCTTGCCCTGCATCGGCCAGTTACCCGGATCCTTCGTGGTCGTGCCCTCGGGGTAGATGGCGACCGCCTCGCCGTTCTCCAGCGCCGTGACGGCCGCGCGCAATGACTGCGAGGCGTCGGCCGTGCCGCGGTACACCGGGATCTGGGCCGAGCCCTTCATCATGTAGCCGACGATCGGCCAGTCGAAGACGCCGGCCTTGATCATGAACCGCGGCACCCGGCCGGACGACCAGATCAGCCGCGCCATGAGCACCGTGTCGGCGTGCGACAGGTGGTTCATCGCGATGATCACGCCGCCCTGGTCGGGGGCGGGGATGCGGTCGAGGTGCCGCCAACGCAGTTTGAAGAAGATGGACGTGGCCGGAAACAGGATCAGCACCCAGGTGCGGATCCAGAACCCGGCCTTCGGCCTGTGCAGTCGTGCCAAGATCGCTCCCTACGCTGGCGTAGGTTCCAGTCTGCCGGGTAGTTCGAGGCGCGGGGTGCTCAGGGTTCCCCTTGCTGCTGCGCGCCGAGGAACAGCGTGAGCGCAACCAGCTGATCGAGGGCGAAGCCGTCGAGCGTTGCGCCGGCGAGCAGGTCACCGTCGCGGACCGGATCGCCGAGGGCCGCGGCTTGCTGACGCTGCCGCTGCGCCGAACCGTCCAGCTCGTCGGCGTATGCGGTGAGCGCGGCGACGCGGTCGAGCGCAGCCGTCCAGGCGACTCCGGCCGCACCGTCGGCCGCTTCGTCCGCGCCGGTCGCCACTCGCGTCTCGGCGATGCGGTGCGCCTGCTCGTCGATCTGATCGAGTTCGGCGGCGAGGTCGAGGCGCACCCGCTGCTCGTCCAGCCGTCCGGAGCGCCACCGTGGGCTGGCGGCGACCCGGGCGGCGGCGCTGACGGCAGCGATCACGAGGCCGCGTTCGCGCCCCGTGCCGAGCGGGCCGGTCCAGTCCTGCCGCGACCGCCACTTCGAGGCGGACGCGATGTGCGCGCGGTCGGCGATCGTCAGCCGGTTCCCTGATGTGCGCGAGCGGTAGCGCGCGCCGAGGACGGCCAGGCCGGCCAGGGGGACGAGCAGCACCCCGGCGAGGACGGCCAGCACCACGTGTCCCGTGGTGATCGCGACGATGACGCCGACCGCGTCGAGCCCGGCGAGAGCGGCTGAGGGCCCGACGACCCGCCGGCCCAGGTCCGTGGGCGTAGCCGGCGCCGGGTCGCCGGCCAGCTTCGCCTCCAGCTCGGGCGGCAGCGGCCGCAACGGCGCGGTCGCCTCCAGGTGCGGGTCGCGACCCAGGCCCGACCCGGCGATGCGCGCCAGCACGTCCTCGCGGGCGCGGGTGAGGTCGGGCGGGCCGGTGCCGGTCATGGCGCCCATGCTGCCCGCCCACGGCGCGATCGGGGAAGTTGGCGGGCGATGGAACTTCGCCGGCTACGAACTGCGAACGGTAGGCAAGACGTCGCCGACCGGCGACGCAGTGAGGAGCTTGTCGTGAGCATTCTCAAGACGTCGGCCCGCCGGCTCTTGCTGTCCGGGCTGTCCGTCCTCGTCCTGGCCGCCGGCGGGGTGAGCATCGCCCTGGCCAGCGCGCCGAGCGGCCACCATGGCCAGGACCAGTTCGGGATGACGAAGGCGTACTACGCCGGTCTCTCGACCAACTTCACCTACACGAAGGGCTACTTCTGCGACACCTCGGTGTCGTCCCACGCGGGCAGCCACTGCGAGGTGGGCGCCAAGTGGAAGAAGGCGCCGGCGAAGGACTTCGACCCGCTGTACATCACGGTGCCGCTCGGCTTCGACCGGCCGATGAGCATGATCGACTGTCCGGCGAACCTGGTCTGCGTCGACCACCCGGCGCGGATCGACATGACCCGCCTCGAGCCGGCGCTCAAGCCGCTGTACCCGCAGCTCAGCGACGCGCAGTTGACGAAGGCGTTGCGCGCATTCCCGGTGCCGGCGCACGACCACTTCGTCACGACGACGAACGGCAGCAAGGCCGAGTGGTGGGACGTCCGCGTCATCGGCGTGACCGACGCGAAGGTGTACGACAGCATTCGCGCGCACAAGTCGTTCGGCTACGTGAACAAGCTGCTCAAGGCCAAGAACCCGGCCGTCATCGGCCCGATCCCGACCAACCTGTTCCTGTTCTTCGCCGTCCGCTAGCAACTACCGGCGGAGGGGCTGCTTCGGCGGCCCCTCCGCCGCCGTCCTTCGAAGGAGCGTGTCATGCACCGGTTCCTGCTCCACCCGCTGGACCTGCACCGCCGCTGGGTCGTCGTGGCGGCCCTACTCGTCGCGGCCGCCGCGCACCTGCCCGTCATCGGTGAACACCTGATGGAGGCGCGCTACATGGGCGTGCTGTTCATCGTGCTCACCGCCGCCTGTTTCGTCCTCGCCGCCGCATTGATCAGCGTCGACAGTCTGGCGGCATATTCGCTGGCCGGGCTGACCTGCCTGCTCGCCGTGCTCGGCTACGCCGCGACGCGCACCTTCCCGTTTCCGCAGCTGGGCGACGACGTCGGCAACTGGTCCGAGCCGCTCGGTGTCGTGTCGATCGCGGCCGAGTCGATTGCGGCCGCCGTCGCCGTCCTCGGCTTACGTGTCGCCGGCCGAGGGACGGCGAGCAGGTAGCCTCGATCGCGCTGCCGCCTTAGCTCAGTTGGCCAGAGCAATCGCCTTGTAAGCGATAGGTCGTCGGTTCGAACCCGACAGGCGGCTCTCGACGCCTCCAGGCGGCTGAGCCGCCACGTATACGCGGATATCGGCGAGGATGGCTGCGCGGAAGGTCCGGCCGACGTCTTGCATATCTGCAGGGATCGTACCGTTAGAGAGTACGATCGCTGCAGAAAAGAGGTGATGGCATTGCAAGCGACCGGCTTGCCGGCCGAGCTGGGCCAAGCGCCGCTGCGTACCGTCCGCGCTCGCGACGTCGCCGCCTACGCTCACCCCCGCGCCCAGCTTGCCCGACTCGAGCAGCGCGGTGTCCTGCACCGTCTGGCCGACGGCTTCTACGTCGCCGTGCCGCACGACCGCGTCGGCGAGCCATGGCTACCCACACTGGAGGGTGCTGCGGCGGGGATCGCCGCCGCGGAGTTCGGTGAACGGGAATACGCCCTGATGGGAGTGAGCGCCGCGCGCCTGCACCGGGTTCTGCCGCGCGCGATCGCCGTCGCCTACGTGGCGGCGCCCCGTCGACGTCAGGCGATGCGCCTCGCCGATCGCGACGCGACGATTCGGTTCCCGCCCCGCGACTTGGATGTCGTCCACGTCGAGGTGTTGCGAACCGACCTGGGGGAGTGCCTGGTCACCACACCGGAGCAGACCGTGCTCGACCTGGCACACCTGCGCCGTGATCCCGCTGACGAGGACGACGTGCGCGCCGCGATTCGCGCGCTGCTGGCGCGCTGCGACGACGAGGTGCTGGAGCAAGTCGCCGCCACCCAGCGCCTCGGCCGCGCGCTCATGCTCGTCCGTCGCATAGCGCGCACGGCATGAGTGGGCCCCAGCGGCCCAGCGCCGGTGCAACCGGCGGGATCTCGATCCGTGCGAAGGCGGGGGTCCTGTCGGTCCAGGACCTGCGGACGGTGGTTGAACGGTTTGGAGTGGCCGAAGCCCAGGTCCGCCGTGACCACGCAATCTCCCACGTGTTGTGGGCGATCTCGAACCAGATGGCTGACGCCGTGATCTTCTTCGGTGGGACCGCCCTGAGTCGCACTCACCTCGTCCACGCTCGGCTGTCAGAAGACATCGACCTGATCGCAACCGGTCCGCGGCGCGAGGTAGCTGGACAACTCGTTCGCGCGCTCGACAGGACGTTGCGCCGGACGGTGGGGCGGCCGCGCTGGAATCCCGCTCTGTCCGATCACAGCGACGTCGCCCCTGGTGTGCTGGAGATCGGCGACGACATCGCGATCAAGATCCAACTGCTCGACGGTCGGCACTACGGAAAATGGCCGGTCGAGGGTCGCGTCTTGGAACAGCGCTACGCCGACGCCTTCCCCGCCGAGTTGACCGTGCCGACGGTGGAGTCATTCGTCGGGTGGAAGACCGCAGCCTGGCACGATCGAGGGGCAGCCCGCGACCTGTACGACCTTTGGGCGCTTGCCGCCGAGCGGCACTTCACGGCCGAAGCCGCCGAGCTGTTCGCGCAACACGGCACCACCGGCTGCCCGCCGCGTGAGTTCATGTTCACCAAGGCCCCGCCGGAGTCGGTCTGGCGCGACCAACTGGCCGGGCAGACTCGGCTGCAGGTCACTGGCCCTGAGGCGCTGGCCGTCGTGCGTGCGGCTTGGGCCAGAGCCCTCGGTGAGGAGTGGGACTGACGGAGCAGCTACTACCCGGACAAGAGATCACGTCACCACCAGTCAAGTGTGACGGCAAGGGTTCCAGCGATGTGCGCACCCCGCGACGTGCGTCGACCTGCCGAGCACAAGGGTGGGCCGGTTCGGCCTTGCAAGCGATAGGTCGTCGGTTCGAACCCGACAGGCGGCTCTACCTCCGCGTGCGCTGACCGGACCGCTGGTCGGTCGGCAGCGCTACTGGCCCGAGCCGGTGCGGTAATCCGGGTTGACGTTCCGGGTGCGCTCACCCCACGGGGTCTGCTCCTTCACCTTGCCGGCCTTCACCTCGGCCTTGACGGGTTGCCCCTTGGCGTCCACCTTTCCGGTCTTCACTCTCACCCCGATGCCGCCGCTGCCGTCGGAGAGCACGCGCATGTAGCCCTGCCCGCCCGAAACGGTGGCCGGAACGATCTTGTGATTCACCAGCGCGGTCTTCACTGCCAGCGCCAGCGGCGAGCCGCCGGTGCCGCTGTTGCACGCCACGAGGTCGAGGGTGATGCCGGATTTGAGGTCGGCCTTCGCGAGGAGGTCGGCAATCTGCTGCGCCGACTTCTTGCTGAGCGCCGAGCTGTTGCCGTGGCCGAGCAGGATGAGGGTGTCGCCCTTGACGAGCTTGCCGACCTTGGCGACCTCGGTCAGCTTGATGGTCTTTGCGCCGATCGCCTTACCCAACCGCTCGCATGACCGGGTGACGACGTCGTCGCCTTCTTGCATTCGCACGATCACCTTTGTCATCTGACCCACTCCTCGGGGTGCCGACCGGCCGTACGGGCGAGTGCACGCTATTCCCATCAACGCGCCGAGGGAAGGTCTGCGCCGGGACAGCGCGCAGTCGGCCAAGGACGCTCAGTTCGCTGGCCGGCGCAAGTGGTCGGCCAGCCGAGCGAGCCCGTCCGCACCGTGGCCGGCGTCGACGGCCGACCGCAGGAACGTGGTGGCGGCGGCGAGCAGCGTGCCGTCCAACTCGTGCTCGCCGACGGTGGCCGCCAGGTGCTGCACGCCGGACGCCGCGGACGCGACAGTCGAGCGCTCGCCTGGGTACTCACCGGCCGTGAGCTGACCCGCGAATCGTCCCGTCATCTCGGGCACCATGGCGGCGATCGCCTGCACGTAGGGCACCAGGTCGGCGCCGGGGACGCCTTCTGCATCAGCGATGGCCAGCGCGTGCGTGATGCCCAGGACGGAGAACCAGAACAGCGACAACAGGGACGCGTCATACGCCGCCGCCCGGCCGGGCTCGTCGCCGAGATGGACGGACCGTCCCCCGAAGGCGTCGAGCACCGGTCGCCACTTGTCGTAGACCGGTGCCGCGCCGGCGTAGAGGATCACGGCCGACGGTCCGCCGATGGTCGGCGTGGGGGTCAGGATCGCCGCGTCGAGGTGCTCGATGCCGTTCGCTGCCGCCCACTCGGCCCGGCGGCGGGACTCCGACGGCGCGGTGGACGTGGCGTTCAGCAACGTTCGTCCGCGGAGCGACTCGGTCAGGGGTCCGACGACCTCACCCACGACGCCGTCGTCCCTCAGGCAGGCGATGACCAGCGACGCGGCGGCCACGGCCCCGGCGGCGTCGGAGGCCGGCCGGGCGCCCTCCCGCGCCAAGGCCTCGCTCCGGGCCGCGGTGCGGTTCCACACGATGGGCTCGTGTCCGGCCGTGAGCAGTGCTCGCGCCAGTGCCTGCCCCATCGGGCCGAGTCCGAGCACGGCTACCCCTGGATCTTCGTTCACGACGACCTCCCTGATTGTTTGACGAACGTCCAACAGACCAATGGTTGTACGATCGTCAAACAGTTAGCTCGGAGGTGATCGAGGTGGTGCGCGAGCCGTTTCACCCGGCGACCGCCGACCTGACGCTGTCCGCGGTGTTGCACGCCTTCGCCGATCCGGTTCGACTGGAGATCGTCGCCCGGTTGGCCCGGGAGGACGCGGAGACCTGCGGCGACATCAATGACGACATCGACCGGCACAAGTCGACGTTGTCGCACCACTACCGGGTGCTGCGCGAAGCCGGGGTGACCGTGACGACGGTCGAGGGCCGGAACCGGATCGTCCGCCTTCGTCGAGCGGATCTCGAGAAGCGTTTCCCCGGCTTGCTCAAGGCCGTCCTGCGGGCGACCTAGCGTCCAGCGGGCACGCGGTCAATCACGGTTCGGATCGCTACGCCAGGGCCGGTACTCGAGACCGGCCGCCGCGGCGGCGGCCCGCGCCGAGTTGAGCTGGAACGGGGTGATCCCGCCTTCCTGCCACGGCCCGGCCGAGCCCGCGGTGACCGCCTCGGTCGCCTTCGGGGTCAACCCGATCTCCTGGCGCACGACCGGCACCGGACGGTCGGCGAGCGCGAACCAGTCGACGTCGAGGAAGTCGTGGCTGCCTCGGGTGAGCGCGCCGCGCCGCATGGCGTCGGCCAGCCGCACCGCCATGCCGTCGGTGCGCAGATGGCCGGCGTCGGCCTCGAACAGCCCGGCGCCACGGGCGAGGTAACCGGTCTCGAAGAGCGACACGACCATGGCGAGCAGGCTGAACGCGCGCGGGTCGTCGTTGGCCCGGGCCATGAAGGCGAAGACCTCGATCTCGTTCTCCAGCGCCGTGCCGTAACCGGCGAGGACGTGCACCCAGTCGTGCTGCGCGAGCAGTGGCGGCGCCGAGCCGGGACGTCCCGGGTGGACGAAGCCGCGGTCCCGGTAGAAGTCCGCGACTCCGCGGCCGAGTGTGCCGACGGGCAACTCGTCCAAGGACGCCCATCGCGCCGCGAGCGCGGCGTCGCTCGAGACCTGACCCCACGCGGAGTCGAGTGTCGACGTGTGCAGCGCGGCGAGCCGGGCGGCGTCGATCGAGCCGAGGTAGCCGTTGCGCAGGAAGTCGACGTTGGCCAGTTCGAGCGCGCCGTCGGCGTAGCGTTCGGCGACGTCGATCATGTCGTCGCGGACTTGCAGCGCCTCGGCGAAGGCGCGCAACTGATCGGCCACACCCGGAGGCAGTGGCCGGACGACGAACGCCGCCAGCAGCATGACCTGGACGATGCGGGTGCGGAAGATCGTATTGCGGCGGCCGAGCGCGACCGCGAACTCC
>Ga0136846_1231799_pt1 | contig 12370 bp, 7 predicted proteins | sample HopSoiMetagenom2_FD_96841 | JGI IMG/M metagenome (GOLD analysis project Ga0136846, IMG submission 96841) | Grasslands soil microbial communities from Hopland, California, USA - 2 Assembly 2016 (version 4) | ecosystem: Environmental > Terrestrial > Soil > Grasslands | place: USA: Hopland...
GAATGGTATCAGTCATTACTGGGCTGCCGTTGTAGTGACATGTATTAAAAGCGCACGAAGGGTTAGCCGTCATGGTGATCACATGTGCCGTACACGGATTTCCTGTTACAGAAACAGCTGAAGGCGAAGGGTCTGTCAGTGTTACAGATGCGCCAAAAGTACCGGATGCACAGGCATGTGCTGTAAGCTGGAAAGAAGCATAGGTGCCTGCTGTGAGACCAGAGATGGTTAATGCACCGCTGGCATCGGATGTAATAGTTACCGGTCCGGCACCTGTTCCGTTTTTCGTATAGTTGACAGTGTATGTTGTACTTGCCGATAGACCATAAAGTGTAACTGATCCGTTAGAACCGCTACAGGTCGTTGGATTGGCTTTCGTAAAAGTCGATACAGCGGGTATAGGATACACTTTAACTACTTTGCTGGTCTGCATAACTGTGCCGCAGGCGTCGGTAGCATTGGCATAAACAGTGTACGTGCCCGGAGCCAGCACGCCTAACGAAATACTATCTCCCGTACCTATGGAAGGTGCGCCGGTGCTGCTGAAACTCCAGTTGGTAGTAGAGTATGGTGTTTTACCGTATTGCGGCACTGCTTTTATGCCGAGTGTATTGCCGTAGCAGGTTGTATCTGCGGGATAAGCGGTGATGCTGGCATATTGAGCTGTGTAACCTACTATTCTTACAGACAACGGATTATTCAGGCCGAGGCATGTGTTGTCGCACGCGGGCGTAGTGGGGCCTACGCAGGTACGATACAGGTGAAAAGTAAAATCTACGCCGGTGGGGGTGCACGAAGCTGCCGGCATACAGGCTACAAGATTAGGTTCAGAATAGAAACCTGCCCACATAGTACCGGGGCCTGTAGCGCCATTTGCAACCCATACGACACCTGCTCCGGGGCTGATACAGGTACCGGATACGATCTGGTAACCGAAATTCTCAAGACCGCAGGGAGCTGTAGCGATTACTTCTACCTGGTCCTGCACATCGGTAATGGTAGCAGCAGCCGGCGGAACGACATTGATCGTATAATCGCAGGCAGTGGTCCATGTGCAGGACGCATTATAAGGTGTGCCTACCAGCGATTGTGCGATAGAATTGGTGCTGGTTACCTGGGGATCTATGACTACGCCACCGTGACTGATGTGCTGCTGCAGGTAATCGGTAGAGATTACAACAGTGAGCTTGTTGCCTGCTACCATATAAGGTGCATTGGTCGAGCCGCCTGGATTATTTTTTTCATAAACAATAGCCGGGTTGATCTTAATTGCCGATTCTTCTTTGCCTATGGCGCCATAAACAGTACCCACGGCTTCCTTGGTTGCTTTATCTGCGAAATGGAGATCGGTAAGACCTTCCATATTATCACAGAAATAAAGGTTACTATAGCCTGGAAAAGCTACTTTATGTACAATGAAATTTGTTTTGATGCCTCCGCGCAATACACGCATCTCTGCATCAATGCCTGGAAAAATGCTGGAAATATGTATGCCGTCTGCGCCAATTGTATAGTGGCTCCAGTCTGCAGCGGCCAGCAGTGCAGGCGATGAACCATTGCTGCCATAAAGGCTCCACTGGTTGAAGGAAAACAATCCATATTTTGTGCGGATATATGTTTTGTGCCCGGGAGTATTGACGCCTACGGGCTCCCATTGTGCCGCAGCTTCATATATATCATTACCGGCAGGCTTCAGGTGCGCATCTACGGTATACCATTTGCCTTCTTTCTGGTAGTTGAGTGCATTATAACCTTTCTCCAGTACAAACTGCCCGGGATGGTCGGGGTCTACGTAATATTTTTCGTCGACTTTTCTCCTGTCTGCAACCTCCACATAGTTTTTCCCGCCGGGCATAGGCAGGAATACCGCGTCGGGGTACGAACCGGCTCGGAGGTTAACCTTTCCCCATATGTCATCCGGCACCCTGGCCGTCTCGGGGAAAGAAGAAAAGTTTGACTCAATTTTGGCTCCGGGATGTTTGGCTGTGCCTTTTGTCTGTCCGGTCGATTTGCCTATGGCAAAAAAACAGATAAGGAACAGGCATAATAAGCCCTTGAAAGTAGAGGTATGCATGTGTGGTGGTATGGCGTTCTAAAAATGATGGGCAAAAGAGTTTCGGTCGAAAAATACTGCAATTAATCTGTAGTATTTATTCTATTTAAAAAAAATTATAGGTGTGTTTGACCTATAGGTTTTGACGATATAACAAAAAAAATCCCGCGCAATAAATGCACGGGATTTCATAAAAGATTAATTATAAATTATTAACGCAGCAGCATCAACTCACCTTTTTGCTCCAGTTTTTGACCGTCGCTGCACTGGTATTTAATGTAATAATAATAAGTGCCCATCGGCTGGTCTTTACCACCCATTGTGCCATCCCATCCCACTGCTTCGTTACTGGTTTCAAATACGGTTTGTCCCCAGCGGTTCATTACGCGGAAATTACTGATCTTATGATTGCCCGGGGTGATTACCTTAAACAAATCGTTATGACCATCACCGTTTGGCGAGAAGGCGTTAGGGAAATATACTTCGCAGCATGGTTTTGCATTGATAAGTATGCTGTCCGAGGCAGAGCATCCCCACGGGTCGGTGACTTTAAGACCCAGGTAACCGGTAGCTTTTACAATGGCATAGCTGGCGGGCCCTGTGTTGGAAAGATCGCCGAAGAATAGTTGTGGTGTCCAGTTGTACGTATAGCCGGAATCTGTTTCAACAGATTTTACGATTACGCTGTCACCGGTACAGATATTGGCAGATGTGGTAGTCTGGATACTTGCGTCCGGCAGTGCATGAATGTTGATCGTTTCAGTTACCTGTTTGGCTTTACAGCCATCGGCCAGTGCCTGCAATGTAACTATATGCTTGCCGGGGGTGTGCCATGTAAGACCAAACGGACCGCCGGGGTATGTACCATATTGTACGGTACCGCCGCCAAAATTCCAGTTGTACTGGTTCACGCCGAGCGATGAATAAGTAAGGCCAAGCACTACAACCTGGTCTACGCATGCGTCGTCCTGCAGCGTAGCCTGAACAACAGGCGCCGGTGTTACTTTGATACGGTAAGAAGCTTCCGGACTTGGGCAACCGAGGTTAACAACGCGCATACGTACATTATATGTGCCCGCAGAGTCAAAACGAACAACCAATGGACCCTGTCCTGAGCCGCTGACAATGGATGACGCCGGGAACGGCAGCAGCCAGTCGTACTGCATGCTGCTGGTGGCATTGCCAAAATAGCTGAAGCTTACAGTGTCGAACTGGCATATCTGGTCTCTTGATGAGAGTATGATGCCATTGGGACGGAAGTTTACATATACCTGTATACGTGTGCGGATACTTTCGCAACCATTGTTGTTTTGCGATACCCAGTAAGTGATCGTATCTACATAGGCAGTGCTGGGTGTGGGCGTAATGGTAGAGCCTACGCCGCCTGTAGGTGTGGAATACCACATCAGCTGGTATTGCGCTACGGCAGAGAGTGGTGCAGAAGCGTCATTGGTGCAATAGTAAACCGGTGTCTGTACAACCGGAGGCGGCGGTTTCACGCCAATATTTACTGTAACAGGCAGACGGTCGCTTTCGCAGCCGTTTATGGTTTGTGTTACGTACCATGTGGCGCTGCCGGGTGTGGCAGTGCTGTAAGTTGGTGTAGTAGTAGAGCCTGTGCCGCCGGTAGCTGTTGTGTACCATTTTTTATTCTGGCCGTTTATCGTCAGCGGAATGACGGGATCGTTCTGGCAGAAATTATATACCGTGTTACCTGTAGGCAATGCAGGTTTTGCATTCACAACTACCTGTATGGGTATGCGGGGCGATTCACAACCCGCAGGATTGGTACCGAGTGAGGTGACATAGTAGGTAGTAGTGCCCGGCGTAAGTGTACTGGGCGTGGGCGCTGTAGTACTGGCTGTACCGCCGGTGGGCGTTGTGTACCATTGTAAGTTGGTGCCGGTAGCGTATAATGGCTGTGGCGTATCGTACTGGCAGTAGGTAACCGGCGAAGTGGTAACAGGTGACACAGCATTGCAGCAATTGATGGTCATGATAACACTGTTGATCTGGAATGCGGCTTCCGACCATATATCGTGCATCTGCGATACAGCAAGGCTATACTGCATACCGCTGCGGGTCAGTGTAACACTATTACCCAGGATGTTGGTTACATACAGCGGCGTACCATAACTGCAGACCTGGCCTGTGCCGCGTGCGCCATATACACCGATTATATCACCGGCGTTTACTGTAATGTTACAGGGAATGGTCGTATTCGGTGCCCAATTGGCCTGGTAAAAAAGTGAAGTAAAACTATTGGTCACCGAAGCATATGCCGGAGGGGCGCAGTTGGTGAACTTTACAACTTCCACATATTGCGGATCGACTGACGCATCGGTTGGAATATACAGGCCGCAAATAGTGAAGCTGGCCGGTGCGGTAAAATAATAACCGCGCACCCAACTGGAAAAAGTGGTTGTCTGCGGCCCGACTGCAATCGTTGTCTGGGCTTTTGTACGAAAGGGTGCGTCAATGAATGCCAGAACAAGTAAAGACAGCAGTGTTACTGTTTTGAGTCTTCTTTTCTGTGCATTAAAAAAATTAAAGGGTAAAGTTTTATTCATACGGGCAATTTTATTTAAATGATATAATGGTTTTACCGGCTTTAACAGCAATAAAAGAACTTGACAGGGCAGGGTTTTACTAATATAAGATTATTAATTGAATGTTTATATAAAATATCGGGAAGGTTTATTCCAGGCGAGGCTTTTGAAAGTGGTGCAAAAAAATGCTGATAATCATTTGTTTATAGCATGTTTTGTGCTGCATATTTATTTTCACTTCTTCCTGGCTTATGACGTTAAATGCATTTAAATAATTGTATATTAACGAATTGCCATTTTTTTGCCTGACTGTTCGTTTCAAAAAAAATATTGCTATTGCTAAAAATAAAGACGCCGTTTCTGCATGAGAAACGGCGTCTTTTACTGTGAAATTCTATGCTGTATTATCGTAACAGGGTTACCTCGCCTTTTTGCTCGAGATAGTCATTGTTGGTGCAACGATATTTGATGTAATAATAGTAAGTGCCTATTGGTTGTTCTGCACCGTTCATTGTGCCATCCCAGCCACGAGACTCATCATCTGTTTCAAACACGGTCTGTCCCCAGCGGTTCATCACACGGAAGTTGCTGATTTTATGGAAACCTTGTGTAATGACACGGAAGACATCATTGTGGCCGTCTTTATTGGGTGTAAACGCAGAAGGGAAATACACTTCACAGCATGGTTTTGCCGTAATAAATACTGCACCTGAATCTGTACAGCCCCATTGGTTGGTTACAGCCAGTACCAGGTTAGCCGACTGTAAGAATGTAGCAGTGCTGGCAGGGCCGCTGTTTGCATTATCGCCAAAGAACAGTGCGGGCGACCATGTGTACGTATTACCGGCTGCCACATCCAGTGCTTCGGCGTGTATGGTGTCGCCGGCGCAGATAGTTGTGGAAGACAGGTTAACGATATTGCCAAAAGGTTTGGAGTGGATGATAATTGTATCCTTATATGGAGCCGCGGGGCAACCTGCTGCTGTAGCGACAAGCGAAACTACGTGCGGACCGGGAGTACTCCAGGTAACACCATAAGGGCCGCCGTCGAAAGTGCCGTATTTAACTATGCCACCGCCAAAATTCCAGCTGTAGTTGTCTACACCGGCAGTAGTATAGCCAAGTGCTACTGTTACCACTTCATCCTGGCAGGCATCAGGTTTCATATCTGTACGCACCACAGGAGGGGCTTTTACTTTTACCAGGAAGTTGGCTTCAGGACTGATACAGCCTTTGTTGTTTACCTGCATCCTTATAAAATAATTGCCTGCAGAATCAAAGCGTACGGTAAGCGGCCCCTGGCCTGAACCACTGAGCACAGTAGCTGCTTTGAACGGCGCTTTCCAGTCATATTGCATATCCGGTGTGCCATTACCATAATATTTTACCTGCATGGTATCGCCCTGGCATATTTCATTTCTTGAGCCGGTAATGATGCCATTCGGTTTCGTGTATACAAACACATCGAGCTTCGAGCGGATACTTTCGCAGCCGTTGTTGCTCTGTGTTACCCAGTAAGTGGTCGTGTCTTCATATGCTGTGCTGGGCACAGGTGGAGTAGTAGCGCCTATACCGCCTGTAGAGCTGTAATACCAGTTAAGATTCTGGCCTATTGCTGTAAGTGGCAGTGCAGCGTCGCCCATACAATATACCAATGGAGTAACGGTGATCGGTGGTGCAGGTTTGATGCTGATGGTTACATTAACACTTGCCGGCAGCAGCGGACAGCCCGATACGGTACCTGACAATGTATACACACCTGAGTTGCCGGTCTGTGCATTGGCAATAGACGGGTTTTGCAGGTTGGATGAGAAACTGTTGGGGCCGGCCCATGTGAATGATGGTGTGCCGGTACCGCCGCTTACTGCTGCAGACAGCTGGAGGGTGCTGCCTACACAAAGCGGAGAGTTGGAACTGGGCACAGCCAGCAGGGAGTCGCCTGCATAAGTAAAGTAAAAGTTATTGGGAACGGTAATGGATTTACTCAGGATGTTGTTGTTGTTATCCAGTTTGTAAACCGTTGTATTGGCTGTAGTAAAAGCTGTGTCTGTAGAAACAAGCAGGTTTTTGGTGCCCGGAGGAACGTCTGAAGTTTTTACCGCCAGGGTAAATGTATTGATCGTGCCGGTGATCTGGGCTTTCCACACCCTGTTCATACGCAGGAAGCCAGCAGTACCAAGATTATAGCAACGATCCAGTGAAGTAGTAAGGGCATTATCGCCAAACAGCATAAAAGAGCCGTCGGCCGAGAAGCTGTTCACGTTATCGGTATTCAGTACGGGCAGGTTGGCGCCATTGTAAGTGCCATAGTAAGCCGTTACAATGCCTGCAGCATTAATAGATTTTGACTGGCGCTTGTCGAGGCCCGAGTTATCGTCGCGGCCGATGCCTGTAATGTTATTGATAAAAGGCAGGTTATTCGTGCGGTTCCAGGTCACAGTGCCGTTTGACGAAGTGTAGTCATTGGCATAAGTGGCGCCCTGGTCCAGCGTGAAGCCATATTTTACCGCCAGGTAAGATTCTACCTTGTTGCGTTCTGCAGCAGTGAGCGTACGTGAGTACAGGATCTCTTCCGCAATATCTATCGTGGTAGGATACGGATCTCCGTATTCTTCATTGCCCAGTGTGATGCGCGCTGCCGTAGTGCCGGGGGCAAATGCCGCCTGCGAGCCATAGTTGAGCGTTGCATCTGTAGCGCCGTTGAGACGAATGATGTTTTGCGCCTGCGTAGTGTAGTTATTGGCCAGTACATACCTGTCTGCGATAGACGATGCACTGAAATTGTTTACACCACGGAAGTCGAAACGCATTTTGCCCGGCTGGCTGCCGTTATTTACTTCGTTACCGAGACGGTTGGCGCTGGTATTGGTTACCTGCCATTTAAACCATACACCGGTTCCGGTCATGGCATGCAGTTTTATTACCTGGAACACGGTATTGTTATACTGGTCCATCAGGTTGAGGCCTGCAAAAGCATTATTGCTGGAAATGGAATTGGGGCCTGTTTGTGCGAACGCGATCTGTGGGTTAAAATTCACACCATTAGCCACATACGCCGGCGGGTTTTGTGTGCCCATACCGATATTGGAGCCCTGCGTGTAAAAATCGCCCGTTACCGCCGCACCAGACTGTTCGGCCCATGTAGTCACCGTATTGGTAGAGGACACGGTAACGCCTGTATTTGCTTTCAACCACATTTTGCACTGGCCGCTTACACCTCCCGGACTTACCTGTGCATACATGCTTACTGCGCTGAATAGAGAACAGGCAGTAAAAAGTAGTTTTTTAATCATACCGTTTTAAAATATAGCACTTTAATAAAAACAATTTTGAGTCAGTGACTCCTGCTTACTACGGTTAATTAAAATAAAATAGGTACCGGGCAAATACGAAATTTTATATTCTTGGCTAACCAATAATACGGCAGGATAATGGATGGCGTTTATCGTGCCAGTATTCATATGATCTGTTAAGTAGGGTTTGTCACTTATTAAGACAGCAGAAAAATAAAAAAAGTTTGAAAAATTACATAATATACTCTTGCGGAAAGGTGATATTTAATATTTTAAATGTGTATGTTTTCCAGACAGTTAGGTATGGTTTAGCTAAAATAAAATATAATAAACCCGGCAATAACAACTCGTTTACAATTTTAAGACAAAAAAGCCACCGCACAAGGCAGTGGCTTCCGTTACTGTATCAGTGTCATTCAGGAATCAAATCACCACCATTTCAAAAAAATCTTTCGTGTCAAAGTATTTGACTGCCAGTTCCTTGACTTCTGCAGGCGTTATATTCTTGTAAATAGCAATGTTTCGGTTAAAATGATCTATCGTAAAACCATTTAATATCAACGTACGCCAGCGCTGCAGTATCGAAAACGGCCCGTCGAGGTCACCGAGCAGGTTGCCCAGCAGGTAGTTCTTTACCAGCAGCAGCTCTTCTTCATCCACCTCTTCCGTGCGCAGCTGCTCCATTTCAAAATATATTTCCTTCAGCGCTGCCTCCAGCACATCGCGACCGGCTTCGGTATGTATGGTGAGCGAACCACTGTTTTTGTAAGAAGTAAGCGAGCTGTAGATACCATAGGTAAAGCCTTTGTCCTCGCGTATATTGCTCATCAGCCTGGAGCCAAAGTAACCGCCAAACAAGGTGTTCAGCACTACCATTGGTGCAAAGTCGGGGTGGTGACGGTTGGGAAACAAACGGGCCACACGTATCGCTCCCTGTACCCCATTGGGGTCATTCAGCAGGCTGTGTTTGTGTTCTGTAGCGGTCTCAAGCGAAAAGTCCTGCTCTGCTTCATTACCGCCGGTAACCGGTACCTGGCCGAAAAACTTATCTACCAGTTTACAATCATCTTCGGTTATTTTCCCTGCCATAAATATCTGCAGACCACCCAATGCATAGTGCTTATGATAAAAATCCAGCAGGTCTTCGCGGGTAATCGCTTCAATGCTTTCTTTACGCGTATAGCGTCCATATGGGTGATGCTCACCAAACAGTAATACATCGATCTGCTGGTTGGCTACAAACTCGCACTCGCGCAGGCTCACCAGCAGGCGTTGCATGGTGTTCTGCTTGTATATGTTCACTTCTTCTTCCGGGAAAACAGAATCGGTAAGTATATCATATACAATAGGCAGCAGCGGTTCCAGGTGCTTGTTGAGCGTATGCAGGGTAATGGTTGTATAATCGTTACCGGCACTCACTTTCAGGCTGGCGCCGTAAAACTCTATGGCTTCGTGCAATGCATGCGATGTGTATTTCGACGTGCCGTTTTTTAGCAATCCGGCAACTGCATTGGCTGCAGAAGGTTTTTCTTCCTGCCACAGCCCTGCGGGTACAATCCAGTTCACCTCCACTACTTCCTGTACGCCGGCGCTGAGCCAGTACAGCGGCAGGCCATTGGCCAGTTTCATGGTATTGATAGGGGGCAGTGTATAGTCAAACTCTACGGCATCATGTACTTCAGGCTGTGTCTTACGGTCGGGCGACATATTCAAATCTTATTTGCGCCAAAGATAGCAGACAAATCTCTTGCAGCCTGTTTTTATGCCTTATACAAGCATAGTTGCCCCATATTTTTCACATTCATTCCACAAAAAAAGCATGTAGAAACCAGTAGTTTTAATGTTTTAAAATGCCCGAAAGCCTTTGGTGCTAATAGTTTTACGGTTTTTTAATAAAATATTTACTGCCGGTAGCACAGTTGTTGCAGCAACTGTACTGAATCAAAATGAGCAGAAATGAAAAAGATGATTTTTTTACTCCCGTTGCTGGTGGCCGGTTCATTTGCAGTTCGCGCGCAGGAAATGACCACTTCGCCGGCAAATGACTGGATGCACCTTGGCTTTGGTATTAAAGCAGGTTACAACAATGCTAACCTCAGCATCGATGATGACGGAACCGTGAAAGACAAAAACGCTCTTTCGTCCTTCCATGCCGGAATATATCTCGATCTGCCGCTGGCCCCGGTCTTCAGTATTCAGCCCGGTCTTATGATCAGCGGTAAAGGCTCCAAATATACCAGCGGCGATAAAGAAAGTCCTAACTGGTACGAAGCCAAAACCAATCCTATATACCTGGAGTTGCCGGTAAATGCCGTAGGTAAAATACCACTGGCGCCCAATACCAACATCTTCCTGGGTGCAGGCCCGTACCTCGCTATGGGCATAGCCGGTAAAAACTCTGTGGAAGGCCAGGTAGCCGGTATCGGTTTTTCAGACGATGATAATATCAAGTTTGGCGACGACGATCCGGGCAACAATAATAACGGCAGCAGTAACAGCGGCAATATTAAACGCTGGGACTATGGTATCAATTTCCTGGGCGGTGTAGAAATAAGCCATTTTACGCTGAACGTCAATTACGGGCTTGGTCTCGCCAATATCAAGCCCGGTTCAGATAATACAGACAATGATAAATATAAAAACAGGGTGTTCTCCGTTTCTGTAGGTTTCCTGTTCTAGTAAAAGAATGTTCTTTGGTGAAAATAAAAAAGGTTGCTTCTTCACGAGGCAACCTTTTTATATGTTTTAAAACCCTTCCGGCGTTTACATCCACGAAGCTTTGAACTGCTTTTGGTAATCGGGGAAAGGCATGGTTTTAAAAATATTCTCACCCAGGTATTTCAGTATCATTTCCATATTGGCCACATCCAGGTAGCCGGGCACGGGTTGCGGTCCCTGGAAGTTTTCTTCAAATATGATGCTGGTAGGGTACGACATCTGGCCCTGCATCAGGTCTACAGCCAGTTGGTTGGCTTTGTACTGCGGCATAAAATCATACATTTTTCCGCCAAAGCGTATCGTTTCTTTTGTTTCTGCATTGAACCGCACAGCATAAAAATGCTTGTTTATATATCTGATCACGTTGGCATTGGTAAATGTTTTTTTCTCCATCACCTTACACCAGCCGCACCAGTCGGTATACACATCCATGTATACTTTTTTAGGCTCTTTTTTCATAGCTACCTGTGCCTCGTCCAGTGTCAGCCAGTGTATCCCGGTAGAGTCATCTGTTGCTGCAGTAGTTGTTTCTTTTTTGGCGGCAGCCTTTTTTTTCTTGTCACCGGCCAGTATCACTGCCGGGGCTATCATCATTACCGCTATCACCAGCAGCAAAATCTTTTTCATTACATGTATTTTTTACCTCGTAAATATGCTCCTGCGGCCAATGTTTTGTATCTTTTTACAGCCGTCGGAGACTTACGAATTTACAACTAATTCCGTGTAGCTTTGTTAAATATCTTACAATAAAGTATAAAACAGGCCAATATGAATATAGCTATTGCGGTTACAGGCGCCAGCGGTTCGGTCTATGCAAAGGTTTTGCTGGACAGGCTGCAGCAACTGGCATCGCAGGTAGGGCAGGTAGCGCTGGTGTGGAGCGATAATGCGCGGACCGTATGGCAGCACGAACTGGGTAATGAAGATTATAATAATTACACGTACCGTTCATACGACAAGCATGATTTTATGGCACCGTTTGCATCGGGCAGTTCTTCGTACGAAGCGCTGATCATATGTCCGTGCAGTATGGGAACGCTGGGGCGCATAGCAGGTGGTATCAGCAATGATCTTGTGACGCGTGCAGCCGATGTGATGCTGAAAGAGCGCCGTAAGCTTATATGCGTGGTGCGCGAAACACCATATAACCTGGTGCACCTGCGCAATATGACCACTGTTACTGAAGCCGGCGGTATTATTTGCCCGGCAACACCATCATTTTACAGCAAGCCGCAGACAATAGAAGAAGTAGCCGGAACAGTGATCGATCGTGTGCTGCAGCTCTGCGGACTGCAAACCGGTGGTTATCGCTGGCAGGAAGATTAGTTGATATGTTGAATGGTTAATAGGTTGGTATGCTGTGTGGAATTGAGAATTAGAGTAATGTGTGTGGTTGTTCTAATATGTGTTTAGTAAAACTGCTTGATACTTACTACTTGATACTTTATACTCGAAAAAAAATGGAATACGCAAAATCGCTGGAAAGACTGAGAACGATAATGGACGAGCTGCGCGAAAAATGCCCCTGGGATAAAAAGCAGACCGTGCACACATTGCGCCAGCAGACGCTGGAAGAGGTATATGAACTGGCCGATGCATTGAGCAATGAAAACTGGAAAGATATTAAGGAAGAGTTGGGCGATGTGCTGCTGCATATTGTTTTTTACAGCCGCATAGCGTCCGAGCAAAAACAGTTTACCCTCGACGATGTGATAGAAGGTGTGTGTAATAAACTCGTGACGCGTCACCCGCATATA
>Ga0136846_1214250_pt1 | contig 12369 bp, 12 predicted proteins | sample HopSoiMetagenom2_FD_96841 | JGI IMG/M metagenome (GOLD analysis project Ga0136846, IMG submission 96841) | Grasslands soil microbial communities from Hopland, California, USA - 2 Assembly 2016 (version 4) | ecosystem: Environmental > Terrestrial > Soil > Grasslands | place: USA: Hopland...
AGGAGTTCGCCTCCGCCGTCGACCTGGTCCTGGAGGCCAACGCCGTCGGCGGCCGGCATGGTCTGGGCATGTCCGACCAGATCGAGAACCGGGTGATCGAGGCGAAGAGCCGCGGCATCTACGAGGCCCCGGGCATGGCGCTGCTGCACGCGGCGTACGAGCGGCTGGTCAACGCGGTCCACAACGAGGACACCCTCGCCAGCTACCACACCGAGGGCCGGCGGCTCGGCCGGCTGATGTACGAGGGCCGCTGGCTCGACCCGCAGGCGCTGATGCTGCGCGAGTCGCTGCAGCGCTGGGTGGGGACGGCGATCACCGGTGAGGTCACCCTGCGGCTGCGCCGGGGCGAGGACTACTCCATCCTGGACTCCTCCGGGCCGGCCTTCAGCTACCACCCGGACAAGCTCTCGATGGAACGGATCGAGGACTCCGCGTTCGGGCCGACCGACCGGATCGGCCAGCTGACCATGCGCAACCTCGACATCGCCGACTCCCGCGCCAAGCTGGAGCACTACGCGGGCCTGGGCATGATCGGCAGCGCGCACCCGGCGCTGACCCCGATCGCGCCCACGGCCCCGACCGGGCTGATCGGCGCGATGGCCGAAGGCGGCGCCGAGGCGATCGCCTCCCGGGGCGCGATCCCCGAGGGCGAGCTCCTCGACCAGGCCGCGATGGAAGCCGGCACGGACTAGGCGGGGACGGAGCGGACCCAGATACCTCTTATTCCTGGGACTCGCGGGGCGCCCGGCACAGGCGGGCGTGCAGGCGGTCCCTGACTTGCTCGGGGGTGTAGGCGCGGCGGCGCCGCTGGTCGCGGATGATCACGGCCCCGGTGGCGGCCACGCCCGCGAAGGCCGCCACACCCAGCACTTTCTGCCAGCGCATCTGCTTAGGTTAGACCGTGGCGACGGCGAGCATCACCCTGGACAAGGCGGTGGACCTGGCGCGCACCGGGGACGTTTGGCTGTTCCGCGGGCATACCGTGGCAGACCGCGCGATCCAGGTGGCGACGAACACCCCGGTGAACCACGTGGGCATGGCGGTGGCCATCGAGGACCTGCCGCCGCTGATGTGGCACGCCGAACTCGGCCGCTCCCTGCCGGACGTGTGGACCGGGGCCCGCCATCGCGGCGTCCAGCTGCATGACCTGCGCGAGGCGGTTCTGGTGTGGGCCGGCCGGTACGGTCAGCGGGCCTGGCTGCGCCAGCTGGATCCTTCGGTGACCGGGGAGATGGAGCAGGCGGTACTGCGGACGATCGCGCGGCTGGACGGCACGCCGTTCCCCTCCACCGCCCAGCTCGCCTCGCGCTGGCTAGGGGGCCGGGTGCCGGCGTTGCGGCCGGCTCGCCCGGCCGGCCGGCCGCAGCCTCCCGGGGCCGACCCGGAGACGGCTTACTGTGCGCAGGTGCTGGCCGCGACGTACCAGGCCATGGGGCTGCTGCCGGACGGGCGGCGGCCGGGGTGGTACGACCCGGGGAGTTTCTGGAGCGGGGACAACCTCGGCCTCGCCGCCGGGTTCCGGCTCGGCGGCGAGATCGCCGTGAGTATCCCGTGATGGCGCCGGGGACTCGTTACCCGCTGCCCGCGCAGCATCTGTTCACGGGGCTGGACGCCTGGCGGATGCTGTCCTCGCGGGCGGCCGCCGGTCCCGCGGCCCCGTTCCTGACCTGGCATCCGTTCGCAGGCGAGGTCCGGACCTGGAGCTACGGCGCGGTCGCGCGCGACGCGCTAGTGGCTCCGAACGCCTCGCGCTCGCGCCGCCCCTGCGAGGGAGCGTATCGAGGGCAAAGCTCCGGTGCCGGATTATCCTGGCTCCGTGCTTGAACTGAAGAGCCTGGATCTTGAGGAGATCGCTGACGCGCTGGCTGACCAGACCGACTACGACCACTGCTGGCTGATCAACCCGCAGACCGGGGAGGTGGTGTTCTGGACGTCCGATACCGGCATCGACGGGCAGACACCAGTCGACCTCGACGACCTGGACCTGATCGGCATCGGTCCCCTGCCGTCCTGGGTCTGGTACCAGGACATGGCGGACTTCGCCGAGGCGGTGACCGATGAACGGGCGGGACGCAGGCTGGTCCGGGCCATCCAGGGCAAGGGGGCCTTTCGCCGGTTCAAGGACGAGCTCCACGAGGAGTACCCGGACCTGCTGCCGACGTGGTACGCCTTTCGCGATGCCCGTGCCCGGCGGCGCGCCGTCCAGTGCCTGGCGGACAACTCGCTCATTGACGACGAGGAGGCCAGCCGGTACCTGGCGAGCCATCCAGAACCGCACGTGCCCTGAGCCTCGCGGGCGTGGTTACGCGAGGGTCAGGGTTCCTTCGGCGACCACCAGGCCGGAGCCGCCGACGCGGATGCGCGGGCCGGAGATATCGACCTGGATCCGGCTGGGCCGTCCGAGCGCGTGGCCTTGCTCGATCACGACGGTGGCCGCGCGGGGGATCTGGCCCGCGGCGGCGAGCCGGGCCGCGAGCGGGCCGGCCGCGGACCCGGTCGCGGGGTCTTCGGCGATGCCCATCGTGGGGTTGAAGAACCGGGCGTAGGCGACGGCGTCCGCGGCGGCGGGATCGCGGCTGTACAGGTAGCAGCCCTCGCCGCCGGCCTGGTGCAGCAGCGCCCTGAGCCGCGCCGGGTCGGGCGCAGCCCGGTCGACTGCCGCCCGGTCGCGGGCCGGGACCATCAGGTGGGCGGCGCCGGTGGACACCACCTGGGCGGGCTCGCCCGCGGCCAGGTCCGGTCCGGCCAGTCCCAGGGCGGCCGCGAGCGCGGGCCGGTCGCCGGCCGTCGCGCCGAACCGCGGCGGTGACTGGTCCATCCAGATCACGGCGGGCTGCCCGGGCGGGCGGATGACCTCGACCGGCAGCACCAGGCCGCCGATCTCCTGGGCCAGAGTGCCGCCGGGGGCGATGCGGCCGGCCGCCTCCAGCCACACCCAGGCGCCGAGGGCGTTGTGTCCGGCTCCGCCGACTTCGGCGCCGGCCGGGGTGAAGCTCCGTATCCGCACGGTCGCCCCGGGCAGCGACGGGCGCAGCAGGAACGTGGTCTCGGGCTGGCTGAACTCGCGGGCGATGGCGGCCAGCTGGGCCTGGTCCAGGTCGTCGGCGTCGGGCAGCAGCGGCAGCGGGCTGCCGGACAGCGGCTGGCTCGCGAAGACGTCCACGACGTAAAACGGCACCCGGATCGTCATGAGGCGATCATGCCGGATCCGGTGCCGCCAGCGAACGGGCGACCTCGTTCAGGGCGCGGATGCGCGGGTTCTCGCGGCTCGTGCACCAGACCAGGCCGAGCGGGAGCGGGGGCAAGCCGTCGATGGCGACGAGGATCACGTCGGTGCGGTCGAAGATGGGGATGGTGGAGCTGGTGGGATGGACGATGCGCCCCCGGGCGACCAGCGACAGGACCTCGTTGACCGTCTGCGCGGGCTGAGTGCGGCGGATCGGGCGTCCTGACGGCGTGCGCGGAGGTATCAGCAGGTCATAGACGGCGGGCGGGGTGGACGGCGGGAGCAGCGCAACCTCCTCGCCGGCCAGTTCCTCGACGGAGACCGCGGCCTGCGCGGCCAGCCGGTGGGTGGCGGCCACGGCGAGGGCCCGCTGGTAACAGGCGAACGTGACGCCCGCGGTGAGGTCCGGCTCGTCGACGGCGAGCCAGTTGCACAGGACGTCGATGTCGCCCCGGCGCAGCGGCCGGTAGGCGTCGAAGGTCTCGACCTCGGTGAGCCGGACCTCGCAGGCCGGGTAGCGCGCCTGGAACACCGAGACGAGCCGGTTGAGGGCCGGGCCCTCGGTGGTCAGGACGAAGCCGACGCGGAGCAGCCCGCGCACGGTCCGGGACAGGTCGCTGGTCTGGGCCAGAGCGCGGTCCAGGGCCGCGAGCGCGGGCACCAGATCGTCCCTGAGCGCCACGCCCGCGGGCGTGAGGCTGACCCGGCGGCTGGTCCGGTCGAAGACCTTGACGCCGAGCCGGGATTCCAGGACCCGCACGGCCTCGCTCACCCCCGGCTGGGAGATGCGCAGCCGCTCGGCCGTCCGGCCGAAGTGCAGCTCGTCGGCCAGCACGAGGAAGATCCGCAGCTCACGTAGTTCCAGGTCACGCCACATCAATTAACGATCCTAATCAATCCGATCAGCGATCGCCCCTTGATCGGCTTCAGCCCGGTACCCCAGGTTGGGACGCAGGCCGGATTCCGAACGGCACGGGGCGAACGCAGGAGGGACATTGATCCTTGTCATCGGGGGACGCAGCAAGATCGGCGCCGCGCTGATCACGGAGTTGCTGGACCGGGGCGAGCAAGTCCGGGCCCTGGTCCGCGCGGGTGAGGCCGCGGACGGCCAGCCCGCGGACGGCCAGCCCGCGGCGGCCGAGACCGTCACCGGCGACCTCGCCGACGAGGGCTCGCTGGTCACGGCGATGGCGGGCGTCGAGAAGGTGTTCTTGCTGTCCAGCCCGCACCCGGACGCGGTCGGCTGGCACCGCAACGCCATCGACGCCGCCCGCCGGACCCAGGTGCAGCTGCTGGTGCGCAGCTCGATCCTGGGCGCCGACCGGGAGACGCCGGCGGAATTCATCAGCGCGCACACCAGCTGCGACCGCTACCTCGAGGACTCCGGGCTCCCCTGCGTGATCGTGCGGCCGAACCTGTTCCTCCAGAACGTCCCCGAATCGACGATCGGATCGATCGACGAGTCAGGGACCTTCTACGCCGACGCCGGCCAGGCGCGGATCAGCATGGTCGATACCCGCGACGTGGCGGCCGTGGCCGCCGTCGCCCTGACCAGGCCCGGGCAGGCCGGCGCGCATTACGACGTCACCGGGCCGGAGGCCTTGTCCTACGCCGACGTCGCGGCCAAGCTGACCGGCGCGCTGGGCCGCCCCGTCAGCTACGCCGACGTACCCGATGACGCGGTCCGCCAGGCGCTCCTCGGCGCCGGGCTGACCGAGTGGTTCGCCGCCGCGCTCACCGGGCTGTACCAGGACTACCGCCGGTCGGGGACCGACGGCTATGCCGCCCAGGTCAGCGACACCGTCCCCCGGCTCACTGGCCGGCCGGCGCGGTCGCTGGACGACCTGCTCAAGGAGCTCGCGCCGCTGTCGCAATGACGGGAACACAGCCGGAGCGAGCTGATGCGCGATGCGGATGAGGGTGAGGGGTGCTCGCGCATCACTCGTTCGGTGGTGGGGGCTTGGTGCTGGGCCGACGGTGTCGGTCGTCACAACTGCGGAGCCGACGCAGCCCGGACGGCGAGCACTCCGGGCGGGGTTACCGGGCCTGGCGGCGGGCATGCCAGGATTGCCGGGCCCGCAGCGCCCCCGTACGGTAGAAATAGGCACAAATGAGCTAACGTTCACCGTCTGTGCCGGTCCCGCTCGACGGAAGGAACCGACTACGTGATGCCCCGAGCCTCGAGGAGCCGGACATCCTCGTGTTCCGCTGGCTGAGCCGGCCGTGGCTGTCGTAGCGGATCCCTCCACGGTGGCGGCGGGCGTTCGCGTGGGGAATCCGATCGCCCGTTTGGTCCGCCGGAGGCTTGCCTTTGGGGTGCTCACCCTGTTCCTGGTCTCGGTGGTGGTGTTCGTGGCCACCGAGGTGCTGCCCGGTAACGCCGCCTTCGCGATACTCGGGCGAAACGCCAGCCCGGTGCGCGTGCGGGCGCTGGAGAACCAGCTGCACCTGAACCGCGGCCTCTTCGATCAGTACTGGACCTGGATCTCCGGCCTGTTCGAGGGCAGGCTGGGCAACTCCCTCGTCAACAGCCAGTCGGTGTGGAGCCTGGTGGAGCCGAGGCTGGTCAACTCCGCCATCCTGGTCCTCGTCACCGGGGTGATCGGCTCGTTCCTGGGCGTGGCGCTGGGCGCCTTCGCCGCCCTGCGCAAGGACGGCTGGTTCGATCGCATCTCGTCGGTCGTGCTGCTGGCCGCGACATCGCTGCCCGAGTTCGTCGTCGCCATCGGCCTGATCATCTTGCTCGCCACCGTCGTCTTCCACGTCTTGCCAGGCGTCTCGCTGCTGGCCCCGGGCACGTACGCCTGGAGCGAGCCGCAGCTGCTCATCCTGCCGGTGGCCACGCTCGTGATCGTGATCGTGCCGTACACCATGCGGATGATGCGGGCGGCCATGATCGAGGCGCTCGAGTCGGACTACGTGGAGATGGCGCAGCTGAAGGGCGTGCCGGAGTGGCGCATCGTCCTCGTGCACGCGCTGCCTAACGCAATCGCGCCCACCATCCAGGTCATCGGGCTCGGCTTCCTGTACCTGGCGGGCGGGATCGTCATCGTCGAGAACGTCTTCAACTTCCCGGGTATCGGCCAGGGGCTGGTGGAGGCGGTCAACGGCCGCGACATCCCGACGATCCAGTTCATCGTGGTCGTGCTGGCCGCGTTCTACGTGGTCATGAACATCTTGACCGATGTCATCGCGCTGCTGGCCACGCCGCGGCGCCGGATCGCCAGGTAACCGTGGAGGCTCCCGTCGTGCCGTCAGCCCGCCCGCTGTCCCGGCCGCGGCACCGGGCCAGGCGCCGCGAGCGGGCGTCGGCGCTGCTGACGGCGGCGCGGACGCCACGCGGCGCGATCGGGCTCACGATGGCGGCCGTGGTCGTGCTGGCCGCCGTCATCGGCCCGCTGGTAGCCCCGCAGCCCGCGACCGCGCTGGTCACCCTGGCGTTCGGCAAGCCCTCGGGGCAGTTCTGGCTCGGGGGCGACTACCTCGGGCGCGACGTGCTGTCGCGGGTGCTGGACGGCGGCTGGGTGCTGCTGGTCATGGCCGTGTGCGCGACCGCGATCGGGATCGCGGGCGGGGCGCTGGCCGGCGTCTCCGCCGCCTACCTGCGCGGCGTCAGCGACGGGATCATCATGCGGTCGGCGGACGTGATCCTGTCGTTTCCCCAGGTGGTGTTCGCGCTGCTGCTGCTGAGCCTGCTCGGGCCCAAGCTCTGGCTGATCACGCTGACGGTGGGCGTCTCGCACGCCCCGCAGGTGGCCCGGGTGCTGCGCGCGGCGACCCTCGATGTCTCCGAGCGGGACTTCGTCAGGGCGGCCGAGCTGCAGGGGATGCGGCCGGGCAAGGTCATGGTCAAGGAGATCCTGCCCAACCTGGTCAGCCCGCTCATGGTGGAGACCGGGCTGCGGCTGACCTACTCGATCACCATCTTCGCGGGCCTGGCCTTCCTCGGGTTCGGGCAGGCGCCGCCGGCCGCGACCTGGGGAACGATGATCTACGAGAACCGGATCGGGCTGTCGCAGAACCCGTGGGCGGTCATCGTCCCGGCCGCGCTGATCGCGCTGCTGACGATCGGGATCAACACCTACACCGACGCGTTCGCGCGGGTGGCGATCGGAGCCGACCGCCGGCCCGAGGAAGCGGCGCTGATCGGCAACCTCGGCCAGGAGCTGGGCGGATGAGCGAGGTCGAAGGGCGCGTGGCCCAGCCATCGCCGACGGCCCGGCGGGAAGCCCGGCTGGAGGTCACCGGGCTGGAGGTCCGGGTGGGCCGGTCCGGGCCCGACGTGGTGCGCGACGTCTCCTTCGCCGTCCAGGCCGGCCAGGTGCTCGGCCTGGTCGGCGAGTCCGGCTCGGGCAAGACCACCGTGGCCCTGGCCCTGCTCGGCCACACCCGCCGGGGGCTGAGCATCACCGCGGGCCAGGTCCTGCTGGACGGAACCGACCTGCTGGCGCTGAACCCGCGCGACCTGCGGGCGGCGCGCGGCGCCCGGGTCAGCTACGTGCCCCAGGACCCGTCCTCGGCGCTCAACCCCACGCTCCGGGTGGGAACCCAGGTCCGGGAGGCGCTCCAGGTCCACGCCGACGTCGTCGGCAATGCCGGAGACGCTGGTGACGCTGGTGACCGGGTGGCCGAGGTCATGCGGGAGGTCTACCTGGACCCCACGCCGGAGCTGCTGCACCGGTATCCGCACCAGCTCTCCGGGGGCCAGCAGCAGCGGATCGCGCTGGCAATGGCGTTCGCGTGCCGGCCGTCGCTGATCGTGCTGGACGAGCCGACGACCGGCCTCGATGTCTCCACCCAGCGCCACGTCCTGGAGACCGTCCGCGGCCTGTGCCGTTCCTACGGGGTGGCGGCCGTCTACGTGAGCCACGACCTGGCGGTGGTCAGCGGCCTGGTGTCCGACGTGGCGGTCATGTACGCGGGACGCGTCGTGGAGATCGGATCCACGGCCCGGCTGTTCGGCGAGCCGGTGCACCCGTACACCCGCGGCCTGCTCGGGGCCGTGCCGTCACCCGAGCGCGCCGAGCGGCTGACCGGCATCGACGGCCAGCAGCCGCGGCCCGGCCGCCGCGGCGACGGCTGCTCGTTCGCCGCGCGCTGCGAGTACGCCATCGACGCCTGCCACACCGAGGCCCCCGAGCTGCTGACCGTGGCCAGCCGCTCGGTGCGCTGCCTGCGGGCCCGGGACATCCCGGCCACCCGGCCCGAACGCCTGCCGGTGACTGGCTTGTTCGTCCCGGCGGAAACGTCGGTCCTGTCCGTCCGGGGGGTGGCAGCCAGGTACGGCAGCACGCCGGTCCTGTCCGGCATCGATCTCGAGGTACCGCCGCACACCTGCGTCGCGGTCGTCGGCGAGTCCGGTTCGGGCAAGACCACGCTGGCCCGCTGCGTCGCCGGGCTGCACAGCAACTGGACCGGCGAGATCACCTTCCAGGGCACTTCCCTGACCCACGGTGCCCGCCAGCGCGACAAGTCCGTGCTGCGCCGGGTCCAGTACATCTTCCAGAACCCGTACACCTCACTCAACCCGCGCAAGACCGTCAGCCAGATCATCGACCAGCAGCTGCAGCAGCTCACCGGCCTATCCCGCCGCGAGCGCCCGGTGCGCACGGCCGACGTGCTGCAAGACGTGTCGCTGGCCCCGGATGTCCTGTCCTGCTATCCGGACCAGCTCTCCGGCGGGGAGCGGCAGCGGGTCGCGATCGCCCGGGCCCTGGCGGTCGAGCCGGAGCTGCTGATCTGCGACGAGGTGACCTCGTCGCTGGACGTCTCGGTGCAGGCGGTCATCGTGGAGCTGCTGCGCCGGATCCAGTCCGAACGGCACCTGGCCCTGGTCTTCATCACCCACAACCTCGCCCTGGTGCGCAGCATCGCCCAGTCCGCAGTGGTCCTGCGCGAGGGGGTGGTGGCGGAGTCGGGTCCGGTCGAGCAGATCCTGGAGCACCCGGCCGACCCCTACACCCGGCGCCTGGTCGAGGACGTCCCCAGGCTGACGGTGATCGGCGGCTTACGGTGATCAGCGGCTCGCGGGCCGGGGTTGACTTCCGGGGGGCAGACGGCGGCGTGCGAAGATCACGAAGGAGCACCCGGGATCCCTGCCGGCCGGGAGCACGGGGAGGGTCGTGGCGCTGGAACATCGCAAGCCCGTCAAGGGTGCGGCCGGGTTCTGGATCCTGGCCCTGCTGTTCCTGATGCTGTTCGTCGCATCGGCGGCCGCGTCGCCGCTGTACCCGGTGTACCAGGTGAAGTTTCACTTCTCGGCGGAGACGCTGACGGCCATATTCGCGGTGTACGTCCTCGTCCTGCTGGTCACGTTGCTGTTCTTCGGGTCGGTGTCGGACTACCTGGGCCGGCTTCCGATGATCATCACGGCGCTGGTGTTCAGCGTGGCCGGGTGCGTGGCGTTCCTGGCGGCGCACGGTGCGGGGGAACTGTACCTGGCGAGGTCGCTGCAGGGCGTGGCCACCGGGCTGGCCAGCGGGCCGACCGGGGCGGCGCTCCTTGATCTGCAGCCCGCTGGTAGCCAGCGGGCGCCGCTGGTGACCAGTACGTTCTCGAATCTGGGGCTGGCCGTGGGCGCGCTGGTGACTAGCGTGCTGGTGCAGTACGCGCCGGCGCCGACTCACCTGATCTGGTGGGCACTGCTCGTCGTGTCCGTGGCCGGCATCCCCGCCGTGCTGGCGATGCCAGAACCCGGGGTTAGGCATCCGGGTGCGCTGGCCTCGGTACGGCCCCGGGTGGCCGTGCCGCGCCAGGCCCGGGGAGCCTTCGCCGGAGCCGTTCCGTGCCTGGTCGCGACGTGGTCACTCGGCGGCTTGTACCTGTCTTTGGGGCCGTCGCTGGCCGCTGAGACGACGGACTCGCGGAACCTGGTGTGGGGCGGGCTGGTGATCTTCCTGCTCTGCGGGACAGGGGCCGCGACGGCGCTTATCTTCCGCGCCATCGGGCCGCCGACCGCGATGCTGGCGGGGTGCGTGCTCTTGCTGGCGGGGGTGGCGGTGACGTTCAGCGCGATCGCTACGACGACGGCGGCCGCGTTCGGTGTTGGCGCGGCGGTTTCCGGAGCTGGTTTCGGGCTGGCTTTTCAGGGGGCGTTTCGTATGATCGCGGCCCTGGCTGCGGCTGATCAGCGGGCTGGGCTGGTGACGGCCATCTTTGCCGTGGGGTACCTCGCGTTCAGCGTTCCGGCGCTGATTGCCGGGGTGGCAGCTACGAAGTTCGGCCTGCAGGCGACGGCGCTGGTGTACTCGGCTTCGGTGGCCGTGCTGGTGGTGGCCGCGGCCGGCATCCTGCTGGTCCGGCGGCGGTGACCTGGAGCCCTTCAACGGCCACGGTTATGTCCCCGGGCGCGGACCGGCCATGCGCTAGCTGGCCTTGCTGAACCAGATCGGGAAGCATCGCTTAAGCGATGCTTTCCTTGCCGCAGCTGTCGCGACGATGTCGGCCACGGCTTCGCAGTCGGCTATCACGGCGAAGTAGCGCTCCCCGCTTTCGGCGTCGTCATGGACGGGCCAGTCCATCCGCTTGCGGTCCTTCATCACCGCATACAGCGCGGTGACGCTGTCATGCGCCCGGCCGTAGATCACCGCGATGCCCTCTCCGCGGGTGGTCATCGTGACTCCGGCACCTAGCAGGTCCCGTTCCCCGACCGGTACGCCGGACAGCGGCGGTCCCCAGTTACCGTTGACATCGACCGCGACGCAGTTAGCGCCCGCCGTGTCGCGGTAGCTGACGAGGGAGTACTGCCTGCCGTCCACGACATAGGTGGCGTGCGTTCTCACCGGGGTATCCGGCTGCCGAGTGCCTGGCGGCCGGGTCGCTGGCAGATTGTGGTGTGAGGGCCGTGCGGCCTCGTCCCTGGCCGCCGCCCCATGATCGCTGAGAACCGTTGCCATGACCAAGTCGCCGACTCGCTCGGCACGGGCGGCAGCTTGGCTGGCATGATCAGCGAAGGCTGTCAGCGCGGCGCTGACGTCATCGAAGCGGGCGAGCGTGAGCGCGGCGGGCTCGCCGGCCGTCCCGTCCTGGCAGGCAAGCCAGGTGCCGCCGTCCTCGGCAAGGATGACCACCGCTGCCTCGTACCCGGTCCGCGGGCTGCCCGGACTTGGCGGCAGGAAGATGTGCGCGGCCCGCTGATCCCACGGCGTAGTGAGCAGGCAGAATGCCTGCCGTGCGTCGAGGACGGCATGCCCCGCCGCCGCGTTGCCCATCTGGTAGACCTCGGCGCTGCCAGGCCAGCAATGCCAGACGTAGTAGCGGCCCTGGTAGGGGACGAGGTGGAAGCTGACAGCTCCCCAGCTCACAGTGCGTATGGCGTGCTCGCCAGGGTCGATGTCCGGCGGATCCGTCATCGGGGCCGGGAGCGCTCCCGCGCCGGGAACTGCTTTCCGGCGGGCCGTGGTGTACCGCTCGCCTGCCGCGGCCATGCGGGCACGCGTCGCCTTCTTCGCTTTCCGGTCGGAGGTCATGAGGTCATCCGTTCTGCGGCCCGAGATCCCACGCAGCCCGGGCCGGCTGGATGAAGATGACCTAGGCGCGAGTCGGTGACCCTTGTCCTTAAAGCGTCGCGATCGGCGTGGGCGGCCGCGGCTCGGAGTCAGGCAGGCGCTACTGCCACTGTCACGATACATCGCGTTTACCGGCCGGGCAAGCTCGGGGGATGTCCGTGGCGATGCGGCAGGAGACGCGCTCAGAATCAGTGCGCCGGTCCGTCTGCATTGACATGAAGCTCACCGTTCAGACGTTCCTGACCCTCGACGGCGTGATGCAGGCCCCCGGCGGACCTGAGGAGGATCCCAGCGGCACCTTCACGCATGGCGGCTGGCAGGCGCCGTTCCCCGACCCGGCCGTCGGCGAGTTCGTCACCGAGCTCACCAGCCACGCCAGCGCGTTCTTGCTCGGCCGCCGGACGTTCGGCATCTTCCGCGGCTACTGGCCTGATCAGACCGACCCCGCCAACCCCATTGCCACGGCGATCAACGTGCTGCCCAAGTACGTCGTGTCCAGCTCGCTCAGCCAGGCCGGTGCCACCTGGCGCGGCGAGCACCCCGGCACCGCTCGCCTCGTGACCGGCGACGTCATCGCGGCGGTGCAGGCGCTGAAGGACGAACCCGGCGACGAGCTGCAGATCTGGGGAAGCGGCA
>Ga0136846_1237811_pt1 | contig 12369 bp, 9 predicted proteins | sample HopSoiMetagenom2_FD_96841 | JGI IMG/M metagenome (GOLD analysis project Ga0136846, IMG submission 96841) | Grasslands soil microbial communities from Hopland, California, USA - 2 Assembly 2016 (version 4) | ecosystem: Environmental > Terrestrial > Soil > Grasslands | place: USA: Hopland...
CCGCGGGGCGAATGATGCCGGGCGCGCTGATTTCACGCCCGTCGATGAGCGCGGCGGTTTCGATCGGACCGTGGACGCGGACGGCCGTGAGCACGGTTTCAGCGAGGGAGGGCAGGGTGGCGGCGTTCAGTTCGTAAAGGTAGAACCCGGTGGCTTCCCAATCTTCGTGCAAGCAGAAGGCGGTGTCGAAACGCGGCTGACGTTGCAGCCAGCGCACATGCGCGGCGATTTCCTCGGTGCGCAGGTCCTTGTAATCGCGATTAAGATCGATGCCGCCGGCGTTCTCGCGCGTGCCGTGAAGAAAGCCCGAGGGATTGAGCAATGGGCATAAAAACCACGTGGCTCGGTCGTCGAACATTCCCGCCTCCAGCATGCGCAGCAACGCCAGAGGCGGCGCCGGTTCGTCACCATGGATGCCGCTGGAAATATACAGTCGTGGACGCGGACCGGGCGTACGCTTGGTGTAGGCCACGAGAGGCACTCCGCCCGCCTCGCCCAACGGTTCGGCCCGGAAGCCTTGGAGGCGGGCCGCTTCGGCGAACTGCCGCCCAAACACGGCGGGGTCGAGCGAGGAGGCTTTGACAGCGGCCATGGGATGTTTCTTGCTGACCTTTTACACGCGTCACAAGCCGCAAGATTTTTCATACCATGTCCCAGGTTCGCGTCCGCTTCGCTCCCAGTCCGACCGGTTTTTTTCATATCGGCAGCGCCCGCACGGCTCTCTTCAACTGGCTGTACGCCCGCCACACCGGCGGCGTGTTTGTGCTGCGCGTTGAGGACACCGATCAAGCCCGCAACAGCGAGGAGTTCTTGAACCTCATCTACGACAGCCTCACCTGGCTGGGCATGAACTGGGACGAAGGTCCGACGGTCGGCGGCAACTACGGCCCCTACCGCCAGAGCGAGCGGGCGCCCATCTACAAAGAGTACCTGCAGAAACTCTTCGACGCCGGCCGTGCGTACGAGAAGGACGGCGCCGTCTGGTTTAAACTCCTCGGCGAGCGCACCGAGGTTTACGACGATCATCGCAAGAAAGCCGTGACCAAGGTCGCCAACGCCCCCGCCGTCATCGAGGACCAGATTCGCGGACGGGTGGAGCGGATCGAGGACGAAGATTTCGTGATCGTGCGTTCGGACGGCAATCCGGTGTTCCATTTCGTAAACGTAGTCGACGACATCGCGATGAAGATTACGCATGTCATTCGCGGTGAGGATCACCTTTCCAACACCAGCAAACACGTCGAGCTCTTCAAGGCCTTCGGCGCGCCGGTGCCGGTGTACGCGCACATTCCGCTTATCTTGAAGCAAAACGGCCCCGGCAAGATGTCGAAGCGCGATCAGGGCGCGTTGATCGAGGATTATCAGAAACGCGGATTCCTCCCCGAGGCGCTGGTCAATTTCCTCTGCCTGCTCGGCTGGTCTCCGAAGGACGACCGCGAGAAAATGCCGATCGCCGAGGTCATCCGTCTTTTCGATCTGCCGGGCGTGAACCAAAGCAATGCGCGCTTCGACGAAAAGAAGCTCGCGCACATGAACATGAGCTACCTGCTGGAGCTGCCGGCGGACCGGTTTGTCGCCTTGGCGCGCGCTCAATATGAGCGGCAGGCCGCGACGCCGGCGCTTGCCGCCGATCCGGCCTATTTCCGCGAAGTGGTATTGCTCAGCCAGCCCAAGATAAAGGCCCTCGAAGAGTTGCCCGCCTACACCGCGTATTTCTTCACCGAGGAGTTTTCGATCGATGCCAAGGTGCGCGAAAAAGTGCTGGCCAAGGGCGAACCCGGAGCGCGTCTGACCGAACTCGCCGGGTTGCTCGCCACTGCCGATTTTTCAACCGATGCCGCCATCGAGGAAGCCATCAAGGGCCTCGCGATGATCAAGGGACTGAGCTTCGGCGATTACCAGCCGGTGGCCCGTTTGGCCGTTTCGGGAACCAATGCCGGACCCAGCATCACCAGCCTGTTTCGCGTGCTCGGACGCGACCGTACGCTGGCCCGCATCACCCGCTTTCTGGCCACACTGTAAGCGGCCAGGCAGGTGAAATACGCTTAACTCTACTCAGGCCTTCTTGTCGGTGCCGGTGCCACCGAGTTTGGGCGGAGGCACGCCGAAGATCGTTACAATCAAATGAACGAGGCCGGCGACGATGAGCCAGGCACCAACGAATGCCAAAAGCCCAAAGGTCCAAATGCCCAGCGGTGCTTTCCCTTCGTTCAACAAATAGAGCGCACTTAAAGTCAGCAGACCGCCGGCCATGAGTCCGCAACCCGTCTTGACCGCAGGGGCGGCGGAGGGGGACTGCTCTTCTTCGGTCAGAGCGTCCGCCTTCTGATGCGAGACGTTTTTGCTCTCTGGCAGACGCGACGAAGAGGGGATTTCAGGCCGTTGAAAGAAGGCAAAAGTCATTGGCATGCAAAACCGATAGCCTCTCGGTTTTGCATGGCAAGGGACTTTGCCACTTCTTTACAAAAATATTTTCTCGCAACTGCAATTGCCCCAAATAATGCGAGTTTTCCCTACGCCCGTTCTTGTCCGGATCACTTGGCCCCGGGCGGTTTGGCCCAAGTATCCTTCAGCGAAATCGTGCGGTTAAACACGGGTTTTCCGACCTGCGATTCCTTGGCGTCGGGCGTGAAATAACCAAGGCGTTCGAATTGGAAAGGCTGGCCGGCTTGTGCCTCGCGCAGAGATGTTTCCAGCTTGGCGGCAATCACCTCCAGTGAGTGGGGATTGACGCAGGTCTTGAAGTCTTCTTCCGCGGCGGGCTCAGGCACGGTGAAGAGGCGATCATAGAGACGTACCTCGGCGTCGATACAATGCGAGGCGCTCACCCAGTGGATGGTTCCCTTGACCTTTTTGTCGACGTTGGGGCCGCCGGCGCGCGTGGTGAGATCGGCGGTGCAACGCAACTCGATGAGAGCACCGGAGGCGTCCTTGACGATCTCGTCGAGCTTGATGATGCACGCGTATTTAAGCCGGACTTCGCCGCCCGGTTTCAGGCGGAAATACTTGGGCGGTGGCACCTCGGCGAAGTCGTCGCTTTCAATGAAAACCTCGCGGGTGAGGGCGAGCTTGCGCGTGGAGGGCTGGGCGTCTTGCGGATTATTGACGGCGTCACACTCAAGCACTTCGCCCGGAGCGAGGTTGGTGAGGACGATCTTCACGGGGCGCAGGACGGCGAGACGGCGTTGCGCCGAGGCGTTGAGGTTTTCCCGGATCGTGTGCTCGAAGACGGCGACGTCGGTGAGACTGTCAAATTTTGTGATACCGATGTTGTAGGCGAAATGGCGCACGGCGGCGGCGGGCACGCCGCGGCGGCGCAGACCGGAGAGGGTGGGCATGCGCGGATCGTCCCAGCCGGCGACAATTTTTTCCTGCACGAGTTGGAGCAGCTTGCGCTTGCTCACGATGGTGTAGCCGAGGTTGAGCTTCGCGAATTCGTACTGGTGCGGAAGAGGGCGGGCGAGGTCGAGAGATTCCAGAATCCAGTCGTAGAGAGCCCGGTGATCCACGAATTCTAGCGTGCAGATGCTGTGGGTGATGCCCTCGAAATAATCGCTGAGGCAGTGGGCGAAGTCGTAGAGCGGGTAAATGCGCCACTTGGAGCCGGTGTGGTGGTGGTCGGCGTGGCGGATGCGATAAAGAAGCGGATCGCGCAGCCAGACGTTGGGCGAGGCCATGTCGATCTTGGCGCGGAGGGAGTGGGCGCCGTTGGGGAACTCGCCGGCTTTCATCCGCTCGAAAAGAGCGAGGCTTTCCTCGATGCCGCGCGTGCGGAACGGACTGTCTTTGCCGGGCTTGTCGGGCGATCCGCGATAGGCATCAGTGTCCTCGGGGCTCAGGTCGCAAACGTAGGCTTTGCCGCGGCGAATGAGCTCGACGGCACAGGCGTAGAGGGCGTCGAAATAGTCGCTGGCATAAAAGGGCTCGACCGCCGTGCCGGTGCCGGCGGGAGCGGGGGCGGCGTAGTAGTCGGTGCGACCGTTGATGGTTCGGATCTCGGGCGTGGCGCCCTTGGACTTGAAGGCGAGGTGAGCGTCGGCCCAGCCGCCGACCAACCATTTCACGTCGGCGATGATGGAGTCCACATACTCGACGTCCTCCTTGGTGGGATTGGTGTCGTCCATGCGCAGGTTGCAACGACCGCCGTTTTCGAGGGCAATGCCCACATTGAGGCAGATGGACTTGGCGTGACCGATGTGAAGATAGCCGTTGGGCTCGGGCGGAAACCGGGTGACAATGCCGTCGTAGCGCTTTTCGGCGAGGTGCTGCGCGACGAGATCGCGAATGAAATCGGTGGGCGCGGCGGGCGTGGGAGCGGCGTTGTTCTCAACGGTCATAAAGGCGCAAGTTGCGGCGTGGGCGGGCGCGCGGCAACGCTACAATTCAATCCCGTGTCGGACGGCCCCGGCAAAAGCCGCGACTCCGTCCGGGTCGCGCCGGACCTTTACGCATCCGCCTGCGAATCCCGGGAGGCGGGCATGGTGCCGTAGGCCTGCATTTCCTTGAGGACGCTGCCGATGTAGGGAATCAGCTGCTTCTTGCGGCTCACGATGCCGGGCATGTCGAAAATCTCATCCTTTTCGACGATGGGATAGTTGATGCGAGAGATGAACTCAGGATCGCCCTTGACCAGGAGAAGCGAGTTCTGGGTGTTGATGTCGGTTACCAGCAGGCAGGCGAAAAGCAGGTTCTCCTCGATGCGCAGATCCTGGAGCGCCTTGGCCAGATCGCGGGCGTGCTGCCAGAAGTTGCCGAACCCGAGTTCCTCGACTTGCGACACTGCGAAACGTACGCCGTCTTCCTCGTAGATTTTGAAATCGCTGCGGATGACCTTGGCGGGGGGATTGGCCAGGATGACGGAGCCCGAGCTGAAAATCGTGTCGGCCAGCTCGCGCGAATTGACGAGGGCTATCTTTGAAAGCCAAGCGAGGAGGCAGGCGTCCTTTTCCGTCGAAGTCGGGCTGTTGAGATGCAGCGTGTCGGAGATGATTCCGCTCATCATGATGCCGGCGATTTCCGGGGAAGGGGTCAGTCCCTCGCGGCGGAACAGGTCGGCGATGATCGTGCAGGTCGAGCCGACCGGCTCGTTGATGAAAAGGATGGGCTGCTGCGTACCCAAGGATCCGATACGATGGTGGTCGATGATCTCGACGATGGACACCTGGTCCGCTCCGGTGACCGCCTGTGTCATCTCGTTGTGATCGACCAGCACGAGGCGCGTCTTCACCGGCTTAAGGACGTCGGTTTTGGAAAGGATGCCTTGGAGGACGCCGTCGTCGTCGATCACCATGTGGGCGGCGGCGGAGGAGGTCGCGAGCTTCTTGCGCACGTCGGCCAGGCGGAGCTCGGCGCCGATGGAGGAGAATTTGTGGTCGACGAGCCGGTCGAGCGTGGTGGCGCTGCGGATGACCCAGGCGGTTGTGGCCGAATCATACGGACTGACCATGAGCGAGACGCCCTTGGCGTGGGCGAGCTGGATCACGTCGTCTTCCACGGGCAGGTTACCGGTGATCACCAGCGCGCGCACGCCGAGTTCGATTGAGCGCAGCTGGATGTCGCGGCGGTCGCCGACGATGATGATGCTTTTCTCCAAGGGAACGCCGTCGCCGCTGGAGACTTTTCCGAAGGAATGGACGTCCATCGCGCCGACGCGCACAAAGAGTTCTTCCTGGCGGTCGGGGTGGTCCAAATGGATGATGCGGGCTTTAAGCGCGCGGGAGATCTGGGCGAGACTGCTGAAGACCTTTCGCATCTCGCGCGGTTCGCGCATGCGTGGAACGAAGAAGCCGCCCAGTTGGAAAATGGAAACGCTGCCGATCACACGCTGCGAATCGGTCACCACTGGCAGGACGCGGACATCGTGCTGGTCGATAAGCTCCAGGGCCTCGGCGCAGGTTGCGTTCTGGGAAATGGCGACCACGTCCGTCACCATGACGTCGCGCACGCGCGGGGTGACGTCGCTCAAATAATACGGCAGCGGCTGTCGGAAACGTTCGAGAATCGTATCGATGCGGGCATTGGAATTGCCGCAGCGCGCCGCGACATAGCCGGTGAATCCCCGGGCCTGCTTGAAGGCGGCGTAGGCGATGGCGGAGCAAATGGCGTCGGCATCGGGATTTTTATGGCCGACGATATAGGTGAGGCTGTGGGTGGGCGCGGCGGTCATGCCTTGGAAAATCGAAAGTGGAAGGAGGACGGGCGGTCAGGGCAAACGGACCTGGATTCAGTTGGGCGGTGCCACGGAAAGGAGCAAAACAAAAAGCCCAGCCGGAAAGCCGGCTGGGCGGGGAAGGAGAGGGGCCGCAAGCGCAGGCCGATCAATCAGCTGGAGGGGGTGGAGCGGGTGCCTGCGAGCGATCCGACGGTGGATCCGCCGTTGGCGCCGCCGGGGCCGTAGAGACGCTGATTGCCGGTTGTGGTGTAGGGGACGGCCTGGGTGATGTCAGCCGTGACCTTGCCGGTGGTTTGGATCAGCGACGAGGGTGAGCCGATGTTTTTGAAAGAAGCGACGTTGCCACCGACAAAAACGACGAAACCGCCTTCGGTACCGTAGGTGCCGGAGAGGGTATCCCAGCTGCCGTCTTTCTGCAGGCCGCGGGTGTAGGCCACCGGAGTGGTGGAGGGATCGCTCACTTTGATGCCACCCACCACCTCAAAGGAAGGGGTGTTGTTGAGGAACGTGGCGTCGAGCGCGCTCTTATTGGTGGGATTGACGATGGCTGTGGGCATCACGGCCGGGTACAGCGGATCAATTTTCGAGATGGTGACCGCCGGGTCCGCGAGATTGCCGTTTTTGGCCAGCAGACCGAACCACACGAAATAGTGATCGCCGCCGGTGACTTTGTTGGTTGCGGACGCCGAGTCGTTCGCGATGGGGTCGGGCAAGCGATCATTGTTGTCGCTGGCGTAAATGATGGCGGCCTGGCCAATCGAGCGAATATTGGAAAGGTCGGAAGCCTTTTGGGCGGAACGCCGTGCCTCGCCGATGGCGGGGAACAGGATCGCGGCGAGAATGCCGATGATCGCGATCACGGTGAGCAGTTCGATCAAGGTAAAACATGAACGGGAACGAAGGGTAGTTTTAAGCATAGGGGAAGGGGGAGTACTAAAGAAAAATTTGTGCGCTTGGCGGGGGGACACAAGAAGAAATTCCGCCGGAGGCTGGACAAATTCGCTCGGGATTTCCTACGGTGGTCGGAATGACAATTTACCTTGATGGAAAATACGTGGACGAGGCCGATGCTAAGGTCTCGGTGTTCGATCACGGTTTGCTCTATGGCGACGGAGTCTTTGAGGGCATCCGCCTTTATCAGGGTAACGTTTTCCGTCTGGACGAACATCTGGAGCGGCTGGAGTACTCCGCCAAAGCCATCATGCTCAAGATGCCTTGGACGCGCCAGGAAATCGCCGAGGCCACTCTCGAAACGTGCCGGCGCAATCAGCTCTCGGACGGCTATATCCGTCTGGTCGTGACGCGCGGGGTGGGCGACCTCGGTCTTTCCCCCTGGCTCTGCCCGAAGCCCTCGATCTTTATTATCGCGAACAAGATCGCCCTGTATCCCGCCGAACATTACACTTCGGGTCTGGCGATCGTGACAGTGGCCACCCGCCGCATCAACTCCGCCGCGCTTCCCCCGGCGGTCAAGTCGCTTAACTATCTCAACAACATCCTCGCCAAGATCGAGGCCCGCCAGGCGGGCGCGCTCGAAGCCATCATGTTGAACGATCAGGGTTATGTGGCCGAATGCACGGGCGACAACATCTTCATCGTCCACAAGGGCGCGATCATCACGCCGGCGGCCTCGCAGGGGGCGCTCAAGGGCATCACGCGCTCGGCCATCATTGACATCGCCCGGGAGCTCGGCATCCCGCTGCAAGAGGCGGATCTTACGCGTTACGACATCTGGAATGCCGACGAATGCTTCCTCACGGGCACCGCCGCCGAGGTCATTCCGGTGGTGAAGCTGGATGGACGTGAGATCGGCACCGCCAAGCCGGGCCCGATCACCCATCGCGTGCTCGAGGCGTTCCGCCGCCGCGTGCTGGTCGAGGGCACGCGCCTTTGATGCGCTTGCGGGCCGCGTTTGCGAATGGGGGTCTTGCCGGGCGCCGCTCGCGCTGCGTCGATATCGTGCACTCGCGGCGCCGGACTGCGCCGTTACGGCGCGCGCATCCGGCCGTCTTTCCCGGTGTTACATTGGACGACAGCCGCCTTGCTTCCCGTACGGCGGTTGGCATGATCGGTGCAAGCAGAAGGAAATGTTTCCCTCGTGTCATAAATTCACGTCCCTAGGGTCGAACTTCCTGAATGACGTGCTAATTTATCCTTATGGCCAGCCCGCTTAAATGTGACCTTTGCAGCAATCCCGCCACCGTGCACCTCACGCAAATCGTGAATAACAAGGTGCACAAGGTGGACTTGTGCGAATCTTGCGCCCAAGCCAAGGGCGTGACCGATCCGAGCGGTTTTTCCCTTGCCGAGCTGCTGCTGAAAGCCTCCCTCGATCCTGAATCCCCGGTCACGGGCGTGCGTTGCGAGCAATGCGGGTTCACCCAGAACGACTTCAAAAAGCACGGACGCTTCGGCTGCCCGCAATGCTACCAGGCGTTCTCCGGCCTCGTGGAGCCCATGCTCGATAACATGCACAAGGGCACCGCGCACACCGGCAAGGTTCCGCAAAAATCTCTCGAACGTAAAACCCTTCACGACCGCTTGGGTGAGCTTGAACTGAACCTCGACGACGCGGTCAAAACTGAAAGGTTCGAAGACGCCGCCCGTTATCGCGATGAAATCACCCAGCTCAAACAAGCCTTCGAGCAGTCGAAATCAGCGCACTAAGGCCATGACCATCGCCTCACTTCTCTCCACGCCCTCCGAGCTCACGGACACTGCGAGCAGCAAGTGCGCGATCGTGCTCATGACCCGCATTCGTTAGGCGCGCAATCTTGCCGGCCGCTCCTTTCCGGGCTGGGCTCGGGATCCGCAGCGCGCCGAGGTGCTGGAAATCTGTCGTGAGGCGCTGGGCGGCACCGCGCCGATGAAACGAAGCGTCAACACCACCGTTTCCGAACTGACCGATCTGCAGAAGCAAATCCTCGTCGAGCGCCATCTGATCTCCCGTGAGCTGAGCGGGGCCAAGCAGGGCGCCGGCGTTGTCATCAACAAAGACCAGACGGTTTCCGTGATGATCAACGAGGAGGATCATCTGCGCATCCAGGTTCTGCGCGCCGGGTTTCAGCTCAAGAAAGCTTGGAACGTGATCAATGCGCTCGATTCGGAACTCGAGGAGCGCCTCGATTACGCCTATTCGCCGAAGCTGGGTTATCTGACCGCCTGTCCGACAAATCTGGGCACCGGCTTGCGCGCTTCCGCCATGATGCACCTGCCCGCGCTGGTGATTTCCAGCCAGATGGAGAAGGTGGTTCGCGCCGTCAATCAGCTGGGCATGGTCGTGCGCGGCCTTTTTGGCGAAGGCTCCGACGCGAGCGGCAGTATCTTTCAGATTTCCAACCAGACCACCCTTGGCGAATCCGAGGAGGAAATCATCAAGCGGCTCGGCAGCGTGCTGGAGTCGATCATCGAGCATGAGCTCAATGCCCGCGCCCGTTTGGTCGAGACCGACGCCCCGAAGCTGTACGACAAGATCGGCCGCGCCTACGGCATCCTGCAAAACAGCCATTTGCTCACCTCGACCGAGGCGATGAATTTGCTGTCGCTTTTGCGCCTTGGCATCGACCTCAACATCTTCCCCGAGAGCAGCCGCGCCGTGATCGACCGGCTCTTCATCGAGACGCAGCCGGGACACATCCAGAATTCCGCCCGGCACGATTTGGAATCCATTCAACGCGATGTGTTGCGCGCCGACAAACTGCGCACGGAATTTGCAGCCTTCGCCAAGCCTGTCTTTACCAGCAACGGACAAAATTAACCCCATCCCTACCAGCCCATGGAACCGATGAACAACTTTACGCCTCGTGCGCAGCAGGTGCTCGCCTTGGCCCGCAAGGAAGCCGACCGCTTCCATCACAACTACGTCGGTACCGAGCACATCCTTCTCGGATTGATCAAACTCGGCCAAGGCGTGGCCGTGAGCGTGCTCCAGAAGATGGGGTTGGACCTTGAGACCGTGCGCAACGCGGTCGAAAAGCAGGTCGGCACCGGTCAGGAAACCAAGACGCAAGGCAGCATTCCTTACACACCTCGCGTGAAAAAGGTCCTCGCCCTCGCCGGCAAGGAGGCCAAGGCGCTGAATCATTCTTACGTAGGCACCGAGCACATCCTGCTCGGCCTGCTCCGCGAAGGCGAGGGCGTGGCCGCCCGCGTCCTCAAGTCGCTCGACATCGATATCGAGCGCACCCGCAACGAAATTCTTCGCGAACTCGATCCGCAGTTCACCGGCGGCGAAGGCGCCGGTTCCGGCGAGGAGCCTTCGGCGGGCGGTCCTCAGCGCGGTAGCGGCACTGCTGTGCCCGGTGAGGAAGCCGGCAAGAAAGAAGTCAAGACGCCCGCCCTCAAGGCCTTTGGCCGCGATCTCACCGAGCTGGCGCGCAAGGGCGAACTCGACCCCGTCGTCGGTCGCAAGAACGAGATTCGGCGCGTCATCCAGATTCTCTGCCGTCGCACCAAGAACAATCCCGTCCTCATCGGCGAAGCCGGCGTGGGCAAGACGGCGATCGTCGAGGGCTTGGCCCAGGAAATCGCCAGTGGTGTCATTCCGGAGATCCTGCTCGACAAGAAAGTCATCACGCTCGACCTCGGCCTCATGGTGGCAGGCACCAAATACCGCGGCCAGTTCGAAGAGCGCATCAAGGCGGTGATGGACGAAATCAAGCGGGCCAAGAACGTGATCATCTTCATCGATGAGATGCACACGATCGTCGGTGCCGGTGCCGCTGAGGGCGCGATGGATGCCTCGAACATTTTCAAACCCGCCCTCTCCCGCGGCGAACTTCAGTGCATCGGCGCGACCACCCTTAACGAGTACCGCAAGTACATCGAGAAGGACTCCGCCCTCGATCGCCGCTTCCAGGCGGTGAAGGTCGAGCCGCCGTCCGTCGAGGACACGATCACCATCCTCAAGGGCATCCGGAGCAAATATGAGGATCACCACAAGGCGATCTTCTCCGACAAGGCTCTCGAAACCGCAGCCAAGCTCTCCGACCGCTATATCACCGGCCGCTTTCTGCCCGACAAGGCCATCGACGTGATGGACGAGGCCGGTTCCCGCGCCCGCATCGCCTCTCTCAATCGTCCGCCTGAAATCGAGGATCTCACCAAGGAAATCGAGCAGGTCTGCGCGCAAAAAGAAGAGGCCATCGCCAAGCAGCATTTCGAAGAGGCCGCCAAGTTTCGCGACAAGGAGAAGCAGCTCCGCGGCAAGCAGGAGCAGGTCACCGAAGAGTGGAAAAAGACCCGCGAGGAAAAACGCATTCCGATCGACGACGACTTGATCCTTCAGGTTGTCGCCGACTGGACCGGCATTCCGCTCTCCCGCATGGAAAAGAAGGAGAGCGAGAAATTGCTCGGCCTCGAGGCGGAGATCCAGAAATCGGTCGTCGGTCAGGATATTGCCGCGAGCGCCATCGCCCGCGCCCTCCGTCGTTCCCGCGCCGATCTGAAGGATCCGCGCCGCCCCATCGGCTCGTTCATGTTTGTCGGCCCCACCGGCGTCGGCAAAACCGAGACCGCCAAGCAGCTTGCGGCCCAAATGTTCGGCAATCAGGACGCGCTCATCCAGATCGACATGAGCGAGTACATGGAAAAGTTCGCCGTCTCCCGCCTGGTCGGCTCGCCTCCCGGCTACGTCGGCTACGAGGAGGGCGGCCAGCTCACCGAGGCCGTGCGGCGCAAGCCTTACGCGGTCATCCTTTTTGACGAAATCGAAAAGGCGCACCCGGACGTGCTCCAGATTCTCCTGCAGATTTTGGAGGACGGTCGTCTGACCGATTCGCTCGGACGCACCGTGGATTTCCGCAATACGATCATTATCATGACATCGAACGTCGGCGCCGCGCTCCTGCAGCGTCAGACGGCGATGGGTTTCGCCGCCGCCGCCGCGAGCTTTAGCGATAGCGAGAAGATGCGCGAGAAGGTGCTCGAAGAGGCCAAGCGCGTTTTCAAGCCCGAGTTTCTCAATCGTATTTCCGACATCGTTTTCTTCCGGCCGCTCGACAAGAACGACCTGGTCAAGATCGTCGAAATCGAGGTCGTTAAATTCGCGAAGCGTCTGGTGGAGCGGAAAATCACCTTGGAGTTCTCCCCGGAGTCCAAGGAGCTGCTCATCGAAAAGGGCTACGACGAGAAATACGGTGCGCGTCCGTTGCGTCGGGCCGTCGAGCACTACCTTGAGGATCCGCTGGCCGAGTTCC
>Ga0136846_1210003_pt1 | contig 12368 bp, 9 predicted proteins | sample HopSoiMetagenom2_FD_96841 | JGI IMG/M metagenome (GOLD analysis project Ga0136846, IMG submission 96841) | Grasslands soil microbial communities from Hopland, California, USA - 2 Assembly 2016 (version 4) | ecosystem: Environmental > Terrestrial > Soil > Grasslands | place: USA: Hopland...
AAGAAGTCGTTCGAGTCGAGGGAGTTGTTCCGGTAGAAGTCGTAGGCGGTGCCGTGGAAGTCGTTCGTGCCCGACTTCGTGCTCACGCTGATGGCGGCGCCCGGCGAGCGGCCGTACTCCGCGGAGTAGGGGCTCGTCACGACCTTGAACTCCTGGATGGCGTCGACGGAGGGGCGAGAGACCTGCGTGGTCAGCTCCTGGACGTTCTCCGAGATGGAGTTGTTGTCCACGCCGTCGAGGAGGAAGTTGTTCTGGATCGCGCGCACGCCGTGCACGTTGACGCCGCCGGTGCGGCCGAAGGAGGTGCCGCCGCCCTGCTCCGTGAAGCGGTCGCCCTGCACCCCGGGCACGAGCGCGAGCAGGTCGTCCCAGTTGCGGATGGCCAGCGGGAGCTTGGCCACCTTGCCCTGGTCCATGACGGTGCCCAGGGCGGCGCTCTCGGTGTCCAGCAGCCGCTTGGGCTCGACCACGGTCACCGTCTCCGTCGCCCCCACGCCGAGCGTGAAGTCCACGCGGCCCTTCTGCGCGATGTCGAGGATCACGGTCTGGCGCGACTTCTGGAACCCCGGCGCCTCCGCCTCCACGGTGTAGCTCCCGGGCACCAGGCTCAGCACGAGGTAGGTCCCTTCACCATTGGTCTTCGTGGTGGTGGGGGCCTGCGGGCCGGTGATGGTGACGGTCGCGTTCGGAACGACCGCGCCCGTCGAGTCCTTGACCGTGCCCGTCAAGTTGGCGCGATCGACCTGGGCTTCGGCCAGCCCCGCCGTCAACGCTAGGAACGTTCCAAAGATCACGTACAGCGATCGCCTCATCGTTCACTCCTCACTGGGACGGAGGGGACGTCGTGGCCGGCCGGCGGATACGGCAGGGGACCATGAAGACCCTCGGAAATGCGTCGGGAAGGTAACGCCCGGCCCGGCGAGTGTCAAGGAGGGCGTCATTTCCGTAGCTTCCCGGACGCCCGTGACGGAAGAGCGACGTTTTCGTGCCGGCCGTGTCAAGACGGCAGGCGTCGTCCCGTCTCCACGTCGAAGAACGCCGCCCGCTCGAAGGAGGGCGACACCCCGAGCTTCGACCCCGGCTCTGCGGTGCGGTCGCCGGGCGCGCGCGCGGCAACCCTCTCTCCACCGCAATCGAGGATCAGCACCGTCTCGCTGCCCATCGGCTCGAGGACCAGGAGGCGGGCCTCCGCCCCGCCGGCGTCGCCAGGGTTGGACCCGATGGCCACGTCCTCCGGCCGCACCCCCACCTCGACCGCACGCCCGCGCGCGATCGCCTCCGAGACGGCGGGCGGGACCGTTCGCTCCAGCCCGAGCACGCGCAGGCGGCCTTCGCCGTCGGCGGACACCCGCCAAAGGTTGATGGCGGGGCTCCCCACGAACGTCGCCGCGAAACGGGTGGACGGGCGGCGGTAGAGCTCGAGCGGCGCCGCGAGCTGCTCGATGGCGCCGTCGCGGAGCATGGCGACACGGCGGCCGAGGGTCATGGCCTCGCCCTGGTCGTGGGTGACGTACAAGGTCGTGGTGCCCAGCTCCTGCTGGAGCCGCTTGAGCTCGCCGCGGGTCTGGACGCGGAGCTGGGCGTCGAGGTTGGAGAGTGGCTCGTCCATCAGGCAGACCGCGGGCGCGCGCACGATCGCCCGGGCGAGGGCGACGCGCTGCTGCTGTCCGCCCGAGAGCTGGGCCGGGCGGCGGTCGAGCAGGGGCTCGAGTTCCAGACGCGCGGCCGCGCTCCGCACCCGCGGCGCGATCTCGGCCGCCGGCGCGTGGCGGGCGCGCAGCGGGAACGCGATGTTCTCGTAGACGGTCATGTGCGGGTAGAGCGCGTAGTTCTGGAAGACCATGGCCACGTCGCGCTCGGCGGGATCGAGCGCCGTGACGTCGCGCTCGCCGATCCAGAGCCGTCCCGCGTCCGGCCTCTCCAGGCCGGCCAGCAGCCGGAGCAGCGTGGTCTTGCCGCAGCCGGAAGGGCCGAGGAGGACGAGGCACTCGCCGGGCTCGACCTCGAGGTCCACCTCGCGCAGCGCGGAATGCGCCCCGAAACGCTTGCTCACCCGTTCGAAGCGGACACGCATGGGAAAGGGATTGTAGACTCCGTTGCCGCGCATGACCCCCGCTCCGCCTCTCCTCGAGGTCCGCTCGCTCGGAAAGCGCTTCGGCGCCCAGGCCGCGCTCACGGACGTCTCCCTCGCCATCACGAAGGGCGAGATCCACGCGGTGGCGGGGGAGAACGGCGCGGGGAAGTCCACCCTGATGGCGATCCTCTCCGGCGCGCTGGCCGCCGACGAGGGCACGCTGGCCTGGGAGGGCCGGCCGGTCGTCCTCCAGGACGTCAAGGCCGCGCAGTCCCTGGGCATCAGCATCGTGCACCAGGAGCCGCAGCTCGTGCCCAGCCTGAGCGTGGCCGAGAACATCGGCCTCGGCCGGCTCCCCCACCGCGCCGGGCCCGTGCGCCTCGTGGACCGCGGGGCGATGCAGGCCTCCGCGCGGGAGGCGCTGGCCATCCTCGGCGTGTCGGTGCCGGCGGAGGCGGCGGTGGGCGCGATCGGCATCGCCCAGCGGCAGCTCGTGGCCATCGCGCGTGCGCTGCGTTTCGGGGCCCGCCTCATCATCCTGGACGAGCCCACCTCCTCGCTGTCGCTCGACGAGGTGGAGGCGCTCTTCACGAGCCTCCGCGCGCTGAAGGCGCGGGGCACTGCCCTCGTCTACATCTCGCATCGCCTGGACGAGCTGCGCGCGATCGCCGACCGCGTCACCGTCCTCCGCGACGGCCGGGTGGTGACCACCGCGCCCATGGCGGAGATGACCAACGAGGCGCTGATCGCGGCCATGTCCGGACGAGAGCTCGTCTCGGATCTCCAGACCGGCCCTCCGCCGCCGGGTACGGAGCCGCTCCTCCGCGTGCGTGGCCTGTCCCAGGGACGGCGGCTGCGTCCGGTGTCGCTCGAGCTGCGGGCGGGCGAGGTGCTGGGACTCGCCGGCCTGATGGGCTCGGGACGGTCGCGCCTCCTGCGGACGATCTTCGGAGCCGATGCCCGCGACGGGGGCTCGGTCGAAGTGCGCGCGGCCGAGGCCTGGCGCGAGGTCCACGACGTGGCGGACGCGATCGAGTCCGGCCTCGGCCTCGTCCCCGAGGACCGGCGCGCGCTCGGCCTCGTCCTCACCGCGACCGTGGGCGACAACGTCGGCCTGCGCACGCCAAGAAACGCGCGTCGATGGGGCTTCCTCTCCGGACGCGTCCTGCGCGCGGTGGCGGAAAAGGCGATCTCCGCCCTCCGCATCAAGGCCTCCGGCGTGGACGCGCCGGTGCGCACGCTCTCCGGCGGGAACCAGCAGAAGGTCGTCCTCGGCCGCTGGCTCCGCGACACGCGCGTGCTGCTCCTCGACGAGCCCACGCGCGGCGTGGACGTCTCCGCCAAGGCGGAGATCCACCGCCACCTCCGGGCCCTCGCCGCCTCCGGGATCGCGCTGGTGGTGGCCTCGTCGGAGATCCCGGAGCTGCTCGCGCTGTCCGACCGGATCGCGGTCATGCGCGACGGAGCGGTGGTGGGCGAGCTCACGCGCGATCAGGCCACGCCCGCGGAGATCCTGCGGCTGGCCACCGGCACGGAGACGGCGGCTTCGTGACCTCCGACCCCGCCACCCCATGGTGGCAGCGCCTGGCCCCGCTGCTCGGCCTCTTCATCCTGTTCGTGGTCCTGTCACTTTCCTCGCCCTACTTCCTGACCCGCGACAACCTGCTCAACGTTCTGCGGCAGTCCACGATCAACGCGATCCTGGCCCTGGGCCAGCTCGTGGTGATCATCACCGCCGGCATCGACCTCTCCATCGGCTCCGTGGTCGGCCTCACCATCGTGGTCCTCACGCTGCTGATGCGGCACGGCACGCCGCCCCTGGCCGCGGCCCTGATCACGCTCGGGGTGGGCGCGCTGATCGGCCTCGGCAACGGCCTCCTCCTCACGCGCCTGCGGCTCCCCCATCCGTTCATCTCCACGCTGGGCACGCTCAACGTGGCGCGGGGGGCGGCGCTGCTCCTGGCCGGAGGCGTGCCGATCAGCGGCCTCCCTCCGGGTTTCCGCGACGTCGTGGCCGGCTCCGCGCTCGGGATCCCGATGCCCGTCGTGATCGCCGCCCTCGCCTACGCGGTCACGCACGTGTTCCTGGGCCGCACCGTCTACGGCCGCGACCTCTACGCGATCGGTGGCAACCGTGAGGCGGCCCGGCTGTGCGGGATCCCGGTGGACCGGCGGCTCAACCTGGCCTACGCGCTCAGCGGGGGCGCCGCCGGCCTGGCCGCGATCGTGCTCGCCGCGCGCATGAACTCCGGGTTCCCCCTGGCCGGCACGGGCGCGGAGCTCGACGCCATCGCCGCCGTCATCATCGGGGGCGCGAGCTTCTTCGGCGGCGTGGGCACCGTGGGGGGAACGCTGATCGGGGCCCTCATCATCGGGTTCCTGCGCAACGGACTCAATTTGCTCGACGTGTCCGCGTTCTGGCAGATGATCGTCATCGGCGTGGTGATCGTGGTCGCGGTCTGGATCGACGTGCTGCGTCAGCGCGTGGGGAGGTCGGCGTGATCCTATCGAGTGGGCGGTGGCGACGGACGTTGGCGGCGATCGCGTGCGCGTCGGCCGCCGCCTGCGCGGGCAGCGGCGCTCCTGCCGGCGGGGGCGGCAGCGGAGCGCCCGCGAGCGGACCGATCGAGATCGCGCTGGTCACCAAGGCCATGGACAGCGAGTTCTGGCTGGTGCTCGCGGACGGGGCCAAGGCGGCGGCGGCCGCGCGTCCCGGCGTGAAGCTCTCGATCCTCGCTCCCGACCGCGAGATCAACATCGACCAGCAGGTCTCCATCCTCGAGGACCAGACGCGGCGGGGGGTGAAGGCGCTCGTCGTCTCCCCGGCGGGCTCGGCCCAGGTCCTCTCCGCCCTCGACCAGGCGAGCCAGCGCGGGATCCCGGTCGTGCTCGTGGATACGGACGCGCCCTTCGACAAGAAGGTCACCTACATCGGCACCGACAACCGCCGCGGGGGCGAGCTCGCGGCCAAGGGCCTGTCCGACGCCGTGTCCGGCACGGCCGAGGTCGCCCTCATCTCCGGCGTCCCCGGCAACGAGTCCCAGGATGCGCGCGCGAAGGGCTTCATCGACGCCGTCTCCTCCGAGTACCCGCGGCTCAAGTTGATCGCGCAGCAGCCCGCCAACTCCGAGCGCTCGCTCGGCCTCACCGTGATGGAGAACCTCCTCACCGCGCACCCCAACCTCAAGGGCGTCTTCGCGACCAACGACCAGATGGCGCTGGGAGCGATGGAGGCCATCGAGGCGCGCGGCCTGCGCGGCAAGGTCAAGATCATCGGCTTCGATGCCACCAGGGAAGCGGTGCAGGCGACGGTGGAGGGGCGGCTGGCCGGATCGGTGGCCCAGAACCCGCATCTCATGGGACAGAGGGGCGTGGAGGCCGCGCTGGCCGCCCTCGATGGCAAGCCGGTGGACAAGCGCATCGACACCGGCACCGAGCTCGTGACCGCGGCCAACGCCGCCAAGTACCTGAAGTGATCGGCGCCGTCCTCGCGCTGCTGGCGGCCGGACTCTGGGACCGGCCCTTCACGGTCGAGAACGCCGGCGAGGCCACCGCCACCGTGCGCGCGCGCTGCGGCGGCTGCGACTGGGCGTCGCGCACGCGCACGGGCGCGATGCTCGTTCTCGACCTGGACGGCCGCTACTCGCAGAACCTCGTGCTCTCGCGCGGCGAAGGGCCGGTGGACTACGCCGTCGCCCTCGGCGCGCTGGCCGCGGGTCCGCATCGGCTGCAGATCCGCCTCGACCGGAAGTGGACGCCGCGGGCCGTGGAGTCCGTGGCGGTGGACGCGGTCGACGTCGCCCTCGTGGCGCCCGATGCCCCCGAGCGCCTGGCCCTGGCCTGGGCGCCCGTCCTGCATCCGCGGGGCAACGAGCTCGGCCGCTTCACCGACGTGCCGCTCGTGATGTGGTACGAGACGGACAAGACGGCGCGGGGGACGCGCATCCGCTACTCCGTGATCTTCTCCAACGAGGACGGGGGCACCCCCGCCGACCGCCTGCTCGCGACCTGGGGACGGCTCACCGACATCGAGTACGTGCTCGGTCTCGAGATCGCCCCCGATGGGCGCGTTCTCGAAGCCACCTACCAGGCGCCGAGCCACAAGATCCTTCCCTACGGGCGCATCGTGCCCGGGCGCCATCCCGAGCTGTGGGTGGTCACGGACAACAACATGGTCAGCGACCACGGCGCCACCCGGCCGGTGTTCGCGCCGGTGGCCGTCCCTTTCGACCTCTCCGGCACGTCGCGGGAGGCGGTGATGGATGCCAATCCCTGGACGTACGAGGTCAGCTCGAAGGAGGCGGTCCTGGAGGGCCGCGTGGCCGCCGCTTCCGACCCGCACGCGCACACGATCGTGGACCCGCGGCGGTACGTGTACGTGGAGGCCTGCGCGGAGACGCGCGATGCCGCGCTCACGTTCGGGGTCGGTATCGACGGCAGGGATGGGCTCCGCTGGTTCGAATCGGACGCCGGACAGAAGCCGTACCGGATCATCCGCCAACCGAGCGAGTTCCCGAACGGCTGCTTCCGGGGCGCGGTCGCCCTCCCCGCCGACACCGCCACCGCGTCGATCAAGGCCATGCGCTTCCACGCCTACACACGCTCCCCCCGCGAGGGCGAGGACCCGCTGCCGCCGGGGGCGGGCAAGGCCACTCTCGTCCGCGTCAACCGCGTGTTCCGCCTCGACGCCGACTACCAGCCGGGCAGGGACCTGTTCACGTGGTCGGGCGCCCTGCCCCTCGCCGTGGAGGGCCCCCCGGCGCAAATCGACATGGGCCCGCGTTAGACTTCGAGCCCGCGAAAGGAGACCCGCAATGCTGCAGGGCACGGCGCGCGAGGCGGCGGCGGAGTTCCTCGGGACCTTCGTCCTCATCCTGTTCGGGACGGCGGTGGTGGCCCAGGTCGTGCTCAGCGGACAGAGCCACGGCGGCTACCTCTCGATCAACATCGCCTGGGGCCTGGCCGTGACCATGGGCGTCTACGTGGCGGGAGGGGTGACCGGCGCTCACCTCAACCCGGCGGTGACGCTGGCGGTGGCCGTCCATCGCGATTTCCCCTGGCGGAAGGTGGTGCCCTACGTGGCCGCGCAGGTGGCGGGCGCGTTCACGGCCTCCGTGGTCACGTTCCTGACCTATCGCGCCGCGTTCTCCCACTTCGATGGCGGCACGCGCCAGGTCACGGGCCCCCAAGGCACCGCCGGCATCTTCGCGACCTACCCGCAGGACTTCCTGGTCGCCTTCCCCGACGGGCTCGTGGACCAGGTGGTGGGGACGGCGCTCCTGATCGCGCTCATCTTCGCCCTCACCGACCAGAAGAACCTCGCTCCCGACGGGCGCATCGTCCCCGTCCATTTCGGCCTCCTGGTGACGCTGATCGGGATGACCTTCTGGTTCAACGCCGGCTACGCGATCAACCCCGCGCGCGACTTCGGCCCGCGGCTCTTCACGTTCCTGGCGGGATGGGGGGGCGAGGTCTTCCGCGCCGGCCATCACTGGTGGTGGGTGCCGATCGTGGGACCGCTGGTGGGAGGAGTGCTCGGCGGCGCGATCTACGACCTGCTCGTGACGCGGAACCATCCCGCGGAGACCAAGGCACGGGAGGCGGCCTGATCGCGGCCGCGGTCGTCCTGGTCGCGCTCGCCGCCGGAGTCCCGGTCGCGGGCGCCACGACCGCGGAGGATCCCGGCGACGTGGCGGAGCTGACGCGGCTGGAGAAAGCCTGGAACGAGGCGCACCTCCGCGGCGACGCCTCCGTGCTCGAGCCGCTGTGGGCGGAGGAGATGACGGTCACCGTGCCTTCGATGGCGGTGATGACGCGCGGCGAGGCCATCGCCTTCCTCCGGTCCGGCCGGATGAAGTTCGACCGCTACGAGACCTCCGATCTCGGCATACGCGTCTTTGGCGAGGCCGCGGTCACCACCGGCCGCCTGCGGCGGACGCGTACCGTGGCCGGACGCGTGATGGACGACGATTGGCGCTTCACCAAGACCTACGTGCGGCGCAACGGGCGCTGGCAGGTGGTCGCCTTCCAGGCCTCGCCGGCCGCCCCCACCGGAGATCCGGCCATGACCACCGACGCCGACGACATCCGGCGCGCGATCGCCGAGTTCATCGCGGCCTACGACGCGGGCGACGCCGACCGCGTGATCGCGTACTACGCGGAGGACCTCGTGAAGGTGCGCGCGGGAGCGCCGCCGGAGACGAGGACGGAGGCGGCGGCCCGCATTCGGGACGTCCTCGCCCGGTACCAGGGCCACCTCGAGGTCCACAACGACGAGCTCGAGGTCGCGGGGGACATGGCCTTCACGCGCGGCACCCTGTCCATCCGGCTCCGACCGCGAGACGGCGGCGGCCCCGAGCAGAGCATCGAGCGGCGCTACCTCGAGATCTGGCGGAAGCGGGCCGGCCGATGGCTCGTCGTGCGTACGATGGACAACGCGCCCTAGGGCACCCGCGCCCGCCGCACCTCGTCCTCCGTGAACGCGAACAGGACGTAGGGCTGGGCCTGGAGGAGGTCGCGGATCTGCTCCAGGGTCACGTGCAGCTCGCGCGCGCGGACGAGGTCGATGTCGATCTGCGCGTTCTCCGCGCCGTAGTGGGTGACGAGCTTCGCCTCCGGATCGAAGCGGTCGTGGATCAGCTTCGTGATGTCCTCGTTGTAGCGGCGGCCGCGGGGGGCGACGGGCTCCGGCGGCATGCCGTGGTCGGCGGTAATGGCCAGCAGGTACGTGTCGCGACCCAGCTTGGCGTCGAGCGCCTCCACGATGCGCCCGACCTCGCGGTCCACCTCGGGCAGGGCGGCGCGCATCTCGTCCGAGTCGGGACCGTAGGCGTGGCCGACGTAGTCCGCGACCTTCAGGTTCGCGGAGACCATGTCCGGCACGTCGTCGGCGCCCAGCGGCTCCTTCTCGATCATCGACACGAGCGCGTCCCCCTCGAACCGCGCGAGCAGGGGCGAGCGCCGCACGTTGTCCGCGTCCGCGACGTCGTGGCCCATCCACTTGCCGTCCGTGCCCTGCCAGGTGGACTTCACGTCGCGGTCCTTCAGGTAGTCGGGCAGGCGGAAGCAGCTCGGGTTCGTCTCCCAGTGGCCGGACTTCCAGGAGTAGCTCGCGTAGACCACGGGACGGCCGTTGAAGATGCACGCGCCGTGGCCGGCCAGGCCACTCGCCGCCGGTACGCTCGTCTGGGTGAGGATCACCGCCCGGCCGTCCGTCTCCAGGTTGAAGCGGTCGGACAGCGTGGGGGCGTCGAGGTTTGCGGGCGAGAGGTTCGGGAACACCTCCTCCACCTTGCCCGTGATCCGGTTGAAGAGCGTGTTGGCGACGATGCCGTGGAAGCGCGGCTCGGTGCCGGTGGCGATGGTGGCGTGGCCCACGCTCGTGATGGTGGGCAGGTGGCTCACGCGGGCGTGGTCGAAGCTCGCCCCCTCGCGCCGCAGCCGGCCGAGCGTCGGCAGGAGCGCGGCGTAGCGCTCGAGGTAGTCCGCGCGGAAGGCGTCGAGGACGATCAGCACGATTGCCTTCGGCGCCGGCGCTCCCGGCCGCAACGCCGAGGTCAGGACGTGCCCGGTCACGCTCGGCATCGACAGGTCGAGCGCGCGGGCGAGCGTGGGCGCGACCTCCTCCTGGCTGGCCGCTTCCGTATAGCGCCCCGCCCGCACGAAGGGCCCGCCCCAGAAGATGAGCGGGATCTGCGCGTCGTAGCCCCAGGGGCTGCCGTGCATGAACGCGACCTCCGCCCCGCGGCGGGTGAGGATCTCGCCCTCGCGCCCGACCACCATGATCTGGCCGCTGCGGCCGGGGAAGTAGGCGCGGGCGAACATCTCCAGGAACATCGCGCGCTCCGTGCGCGCGCGCTCCGCCGCCGTCGGGGCGCCCACCGGGGGGACGGCCTGCGCCCACGCGTGCCCGGCGAAGAGGCCTTCCGGGGCGAACCCCAGCGCGGCCAGGAGCGCGACCGGGAGAAGATGTGAGCGGCGGCGGGTCATGTGTCCTCCAGACGGGTGATTGTCAGCCCTTCACCGCGCCCGCGGTGAGGCCGGAGACGAAGAACCTCTGCAGCAGCACGAAGGTGGCGATGACGGGGAGGAGGCCGATGAAGCTGGCGGCGGCCACGAGCTGCCAGTCCGTCTCGTAGCCGCTCTGGAAGCTGAAGAGGCCAACCGGGATGGTGAAGTGGCCCTGGGAATCGAGGAGCACCAGGGCGAGGGCGAACTCCGCCCAGTACCAGGCCAGGTTGAAGGTGGCGGTGGCCCCGAGGCCGGGGCCGACCAGGGGCAGCGCCACCCGACCGAGCACGCGCGCGCGCGACGCGCCGTCCAGGCGCGCCGCCTCCAGAAGCGACGGCGGCAGCGCGTCGAAGAAGCTCTTGAGGACCACGATCGTGAACGGGAGCTGGACGGCGGCGTAGACGAGCACGAGCCCGGCGTGGGTGTCGAGCAGGCGCAGGCGGGCGATGAGGCCGTAGAGGGGGACGAGCAGCACCATGGGCGAGACCATCTGCAGGGCGAGGAGCCCGGTCAGGAGCGGCGTCCGCGCCCGCACGCGCTCGCGAGAGAGGACATAGGCGGCGGGCACGCCCAGGAGGAGCGTGGCCAGCGTGGCGGCCAGGGCCACCTTGAAGCTGTTGAGGAGGTACCACGGTACCTCGGTACGCGCGAGCACGAACGCGTAGTTGTCGAGGCTGGCCTCCGGCGGGAGCCAGCGTGGCGGATAGGCGTAGACGCCGGCCTTGGTCTTGAGCGAGACGGAGAAGAGCCACAACATCGGCAGCAGGAAGGCGAGGCCGACCGCGCCCAGGCCGGCCGCGTAGGACCAGCGCCGTCCTCTCTCCTTCATGCCGCACGGCCCCGTTGGATGAGCCGCGCCGCCAGCAGGGCGAGCACGAGGTTGAGCACGAGGAGGATCACCGCCACCGCCGCCGCCCGCCCCGCCTCCAGGCTCGAGAAGGCGGCGCGGTACATGAAGAGCGACACGACCTCCGTGCGCCGTGCCGGCCCGCCCCCGGTGAGGGGCAGGATCAGGTCGAAGGTGTTCAGGGTCTGGATCGTGACCAGGGCCAGGTTCAGGGCGAGCACCGGCTTGAGGGGCGGGATGAGGACCTGGCGCAGCCGGCCCCAGGCGCCCAGGCCCTCGAGAGAGGCGGCTTCGTGCAGCTCGCGGGGGATCCGCTGCAGGCCCGCGAAGAGAAGGATCATGCTGAACGCGCAGCCCCGCCATCCGTTGGCGGCGATGAGGGACGTGAGGGCGAGGGCGCCCGAGGACACGAGGGGCAGGGGGCCGAGGCCGAAACGCGAGAGCCAGTAGTTGACGATGCCCGATCGGTTCTCGATGAGCAGGATCCGCCACAGCACGCCCACGAGCACGCCGGGGATGACCCACGCGCTCACCACCGCGATGCGCGTGAACAGGGTGAGCGGAGAGCGATGGCGCCGCGCCGCGTCGAGGAGCACGGCGATGGCGAGGCCGAGGCCCATCTGCAGGGCGACGGAGGCCACGAGGAAGACGAGGGTGACCACGACCATGCCCGCGAAGGCGGGATCGCCGATCACGCCCTTGTAGCTCGCGAGCGTGTACGTGTAGGCCTGGCCATGCGTGCGCGTGTCCGTGAAGGAGAGCCGCACGAGATCGAGCATCGGGAAGGCCACCAGAGCGGCGATCACGACGAGGGCGGGGGCGAGCCACAGCGGGCTGGCTCCGCCGCGCCGGGGCCAGAGGACCACGAGCGCCGCCGCCGCCGCGATCGCCATGGGAAGCGAGGCGATGGGATCGAAGGCCGGCCTCTCGCCGCCCGCCGGCCGCGGGCGGTTCGCTTCCACCTCGACCGCGCGCCAGGCGTCGTCGACCGCCTGCTCCGGCGTCTTCTCGCCGGACACCGCGTCGCCGACGGCGAGCTGGAGCTGCTCGGAGATGACGGGGTAGATGGCCACGCCGGGCCGCGCCCGCCCGTGCGCGACCATGGCCCCGAACTTCGCGTACCAGGGATCCTCGCGGAAGAAGGCCACGTCGCGATAGGTGCTGCGGCGGACGGGGAGCTGGCCGGTCATGGGGAGGATGCGGCCCGCGTTGGCGGCGGACTCCACGAAGCGGAGGAACTCCGCGGACGCGCGCTGCCGCGCCGGGTCCTTCGCGAACATGACCCAGACCCAGCCTCCGGTCCCCGTGACTTCCTGTGCGCCCGCCGCCTGCGGGATGGGGGCGACGTCCCACTTCGCGAATTCCGCGGGAGGAAGCCCCTCGCGCAGCGCTTGGAGCTGCCAGTTGCCGCCGAGGAACATCGCGGCGTCGCCGGCA
>Ga0136846_1216731_pt1 | contig 12368 bp, 8 predicted proteins | sample HopSoiMetagenom2_FD_96841 | JGI IMG/M metagenome (GOLD analysis project Ga0136846, IMG submission 96841) | Grasslands soil microbial communities from Hopland, California, USA - 2 Assembly 2016 (version 4) | ecosystem: Environmental > Terrestrial > Soil > Grasslands | place: USA: Hopland...
AGCGGCGCAGTCCGCAAGGTGACGCCGGGGCGGGGATTGATCACCTCGCCGGCGCGGAAGTCGTGAAATTCAAGCTTGGCATGCAGCGCATCGACCTGAAGCGGGAAGAACGGAAAGCTCATCAGCTTGCGCACGGCGTTCTTGACCCCGCCGGCGGGTTGCAGGGTGCCGGCCCACACGCGCACCACCTGGCCGGTTACGAACAGCGGCGCGAAGAACGGCAGCCCGATCACGTGATCGATGTGGCCGTGGCTCAGAAAGATGTCGAAGTCGTTGGTGTTGGCGGCCTGAACCAGCGCGTTGCCGAGCGGCCGTATGCCGGTGCCGGCATCAAAGATCAGCGTGTCGGCGCCGCAACGGACTTCGACGCAGGGCGTGTTGCCGCCATAGCGGAGCGTCGAAGGACCGGGGCAGGCAATGCTGCCCCGGACCCCCCAAAATCGAACCGATATTGAGGATGGCCCGGTCCCTTCGTCGCCTCGCATTACTGGCTTCCGTATTCCCCCGTTGAACAGCAGAGTTTCCCCCATCGGCGGACCTTTGTTTCGGTCATTTGCATGGGGAAACCCGGAACCGGGAAGTGCGTAATGTCACACTACGGTTTTTCCATGTAATTTCAATGGCTTGCCGAGGGAAAACGACCGTGAGGGAGGCCTATTTGGTATCGAGGGCATAGGCGCCGTCCCAGTCGTCGGGCGGCGGCGTGACCTGGAAGCTGCGGATGCGCTCATAATAGATGTTGTAGAGGGTCTTGAACCGCTGCTCCTCGTCAGCCGCGAGGCCCTGTTCGACGGCGGCCAACGCACCCGCCCAGTCGCGGCTGCGATACCGCGACAGCATGTTCATGTTCAGCTCGCGCCAGCGCTGAAACCGTCCGGAGTTGGCCAGATCGTCCCGGCCGACGATGGAGTAGACGACCTCCGGCTCCTTCTTGCCTTTCACCGCGATGAAATCCAGTTCGAGCAGCGCGAATTTGTCCTTGGCGGCGTTCGCCGTTTTGGAGCCGATGATGATCGGAAGGCCGTACGATTTGCACTGGCCTTCGAGACGGGAGGCGAGATTGACGCTGTCGCCCAGCACCGAATAGTCGAAGCGCAGATCGGAGCCCATGTTGCCGACCACGCAGCGGCCGGTGTTGATGCCGACGCCGATATTGATCGGGATGAACAGTGTGCCGTTGGCCTTGGCCGCGGCTTCGCGTTCGCGGTTGAGCCGTTCGACGCGTTCGAGCATGTCGAGAGCGGCTTCGCAGGCGTTGAGTTCGTGGGTCGGATCGTCGATCGGCGCGTTCCAGAACGCCATGATGGCGTCGCCCATGTATTTGTCGATCGTGCCCTTGCGATCGATGATGGCGTTGGTCAGCGGTGTCAAAAAGCTGTTCATCAGCGCGGTAAGACCCTGGGGATCGTCCTTGTAGATCTCCGAGATCGTGGTGAAGCCGCGAACGTCGCTGAACATGATGGTCATGTCGCGAGCTTCGCCGCCGAGCACGAGCTTGTCCGGCGACTGGGCAAGCTGCTCGACCAGGGCAGGAGAGAGGTACTGGCCGAACGCCGAGCGGATCTGGCGGCGCTGCGCCTGCTCCTTGACGAAATTGGTGAACACCAGGGTGAGGTAGATCAGCAGGCTCGACAACAGCGGAAAGGTAAAATCGATCAGCAGCCTTTGTTCGGTGAACAGATACCAGGAGCCGCCGACGAGCAGTGCGATGAAGGTGGCGCCGAACAGCAGCAGGATCATCGGGCTCAGGATCGGCGCCAGCACGATGATGGTGACGCCGAGCACGAACGCCGCAACCAGCTCCACGGCGACGGCATACCACGGCTGCGACAGCATCGAGTTGCTGAGAATGCTTTCCAGCACCTGGGCGTGGATTTCGACCCCGGGCATGGCGGGATGGTTCGGCGTCGTCTTCAGATCGAGCAGGCCGGCGGCCGAGGTGCCGATGATGACAAGACGGCGCGAGAAGCGATCCGTCGGGACGCGGCCTTCCAGAACGTCGACGGCGGAGACGTAGCGGTCCTTGTCGTGCGGCGCGAAATGCACCCAAAGCTGTCCGTTGCGGTCGGTCGGCATTTCAAATCCGGGAAGAGCGACCCCCTTGATGCCGTCGGCATTCATTCTCACCAGAATGGTGCTGTTGCCCGTCGCCACCCGCAGCGTCTCGAACGACAGCGAAGCTATGGTCTTGCCCTGAGCCTGCATGACCATCGGCACGCGCCGGACGATGCCGTCACGCTCGGGCAAGACGGTGAACAACCCGCGTCCGGCGGCGGCGCTTTCCAGGATCGGGACGTTTTGCAACAGCCCCGGGAAGTTGAACACGTAGGATTGCGGATCGCCACCCAGCGTCGCCACGCCGACCGGCAGCGGCTGCGTGTCGGATAGCGGCTGCACCGTCGGCAGGCCGGTCTCGCCGAGCACGACTCGCGCCGACTGTTTGATCGCCTCGGCCATCACCTGATCGTTGCTTGGCAGTGCGCGCAGCTTGTTTCGGGTGTCTTCGTCGAGGTTGCGATAGAGATCGGCGGCGAGCGCCGGCGACAGCCGGTCCGGCTCGGAGAATACGACGTCGAACGCGATTGCCGCCGCGCCGAGCCTGGTGAGATTCGTGATCAGCTCGGCGACGCGCGTGCGGGGCCACGGCCACTGTCCGAGCTGGCGCAGGCTCGGCTCGTCGATATCGACGATGACGACGGGCCGGAGTGTGGCTTCGCGAGGCTTGATGACCTGGAAGATGTCGAAGGCCCGCAGGCGCAGCTCTTCGAGGGGTAATGGGTCGGTGACGCGCAAAAACAGCAGCGCGAACAGCAGCACCACGCCCAACGCCCGCGCGGATGTAAACCGCCGCCCCAGCCAAGAGAGCCAAGTCATTGCGAACCAGTCATTGCGAACGAACCCCGCGCGCCGCGGACGGGCGCGATCCTCCCCGTTATTTCTCCCGGAACATCCGCATCAGTTGATCATGCAACGGTTTGACCAGATAGGAAATCATGGTGCGCTCGCCGGTCTGCACAAAGGCCTCGACCGGCATGCCCGGCACCATCTTGACCTCGCCGAGCTTGGCGACCTCTTCGGCCGGCATGGCAATGCGGATGGTGTAGTAGGTCTGTCCGGTGCGCTGGTCGGTGGCGGCATCGGCCGAGACGCGGTTCACCGTGCCGTAGATTTCCGGCGTGGTGCGCTGGTTGAAGGCTGAAAACCGCAGCAGCGCGAGCTGGCCAATGCGCACCTGATCGATGTCTTGCGGATTGACCTTGGCTTCGACCGTCAGATTGTCGGCATCGGGGACGATCAGCATGATCGCGTCGCCCGCGGTGATGACGCCGCCGACGGTGTGCACGTTGGACTGAAACACCATGCCGTTCTGGGGCGCGCAAATCTCGACGCGCTTGAGCTGGTCCTCGGCGGTGACCTTGCGCTCGATGAACTCGCCGATCTTGCCGTCGATCTCGCGCGTCTCCTTGGCGACCTCGCTGCTCAGATCGCGATCGATCTGGATGATCTGCAATTCGGTCTCCGAGATCTTGCCGGCGGCCTGGGCGGTCTGCGCGATCAACTGCGCAGACTCGCCCTCCAGCCGCACCGCCGCGCGTTCGAGCTCGGTCAGTTTTGTCAGCGGCACGAGCTTCTGCTTCCACAGATCGTAGACGCCGTCCTTTTCGCGTTCGATCAGCTTGGTCTCCTTGTCCTTGGAGACAAATTGGGCCTTGAGCCCGCGAACCTCTTCATTGAGCTGTTCGACCCGCTGGCGAAGTTGCGCCTTCTGGCCGGTGCGCGCGCTGCTCCGCAACTGGAACAGCTTGCGCTCGCCATCGAGGATCGATGCGACGTCGGGATCGTTGGCCCGCGCCAGAAGATCAGCCGGAAACTTGACCACGTCGTTGCCGTCGCGCTCGCTCTCCAGGCGCGCCTTGCGGGCGTAGAGTTCGTCGAGTCCTTTGGTGACGATGGCGAGATTGGCGCGGGTGACCGTGTCGTCGAGACGAACCACGATGTCACCCTGCTGGACGCGGTCGCCGTCTTTGACGCGGAGCTCTCCGACGATACCGCCGGTCGGGTGCTGGACCTTCTTGACGTTCGAATCGACGACCACGGAGCCTTGCGCGATGAGCGCCCCGGACAGCGTCATGGTTCCGGCCCAGCCGCCGACGCCGCCGGCCAGCACGATGACGATCACGAGGCCGGCCAGGGTATGCCGGCTGATGGACTCGCGCGTGTCCCACTTGGGCTCGGGGCTTTTGGGTTCGGGGTTTTTGGGCTCGGAGCTCTTGAGTTTCGGGATCATGACTTCACGGCTCCCGCTTCGGGCACGACCTTGAGCCCGCGCGTTGCCGCGGCTCCATCGCGTTGCAGCACGCGCGACAAGACCTCGTCCTTCGGACCGAATGCTGCGACGCGTCCCTGATTCATCATCAGCAGGAGGTCAACGCCCGCGATCGCGCTCGGCCGATGAGCGACGACAACCACAATGCCGCCCCGAGCGCGCACGCTCATGATGGCGCGGCTCAGCGCTTCGTCGCCCTCCGCATCGAGATTTGAGTTTGGCTCGTCCAGCACGACCAGGAACGGATCGCCATAGAGCGCGCGCGCCAGCGCCACGCGCTGGGCCTGTCCGGCCGACAGCGCGGTGCCGCTTTCGCCGACCTGTGTCTCGTAGCCCTCAGGCAGGCCGACGATCATGTCGTGGACGCCCGCGGCCTGGGCCGCGGCAATCACCGCCTTGGCGTCCAACGGCACGTGGAAACGGCCGATATTCTGCGCCACCGTGCCGGCCAAGAGTTCGACGTCCTGCGGCAGGTAGCCGATGTGCTGGCCGAGCGCCTCGGGCGACCATTGATCGAGTGCCGCTCCGTCGAGACGGATACGGCCGCGCGCCGGGCGCCAGACTCCGACCAGCATCCGCGCCAGCGAACTTTTTCCCGATCCGCTCGGTCCGATGATGCCGAGCCCGTTGCCGGCCTGGAGCGAAAGGCTGGCGTCCTGCACCACGACTTTGTCGCTGCCGGGCGGTATGACGGCGGCACTCTCCACCGCGACGCTCTGAGCCGGCGGCCGCAGCGCCATCGGCGCGGTTTGCGACGGCAGCAGCGCCAGCAGATCGGTGAGGCGTTTCCAGCCCTGGCGGGCGCCGACGAAGCCGCGCCAATTCGCGATCGCCAGATCGACCGGCGCGAGCGCCCGCGCACTCAGGATCGAGCCTGCGATGATGATGCCCGCGGTGGCCTGCTGATAGATCACGAGATAGGCGCCGACGGCGAGCACGCCGGACTGCAACATCATGCGCAGCACCCGGGACGCCGAGCCGAAGCCGCCGGCGACATCGCTGGCGCGCCGCTGGCTCGCCAGGTATTTGCTGTTGGCGTCGCTCCACAGCGCGGCGACGCGTCCGGTCATGCCCATCGCTGTCAGGACTTCGGCGTTGCGGCGGCTCGCTTCGGTGAGCGATTGGCGGGTCATGGCAAAGGCGGTCGCGGCCCGGGTCGGCTCACGGGTCATGGTTTCGGTCATCATTGTGATGATGCCGAGAACGATGGCACCGAACAGCGCGGCAAGCCCGATGTAGGGATGAAAAAGAAAGCAGATCACCAAATAGACGGGAAGCCACGGCAGGTCGAACAGGGCGTTAGGTCCCGAGCCCGACAGGAACGATCGAACGCTGTCGAGGTCGCGCAACGGCTGCAGCCCGTCGGTGCGGTTGCCGAGCTTCAACGGCAGCCGCACGATCGTCTCATAGACCCGGCCGCTGAGCACTTCGTCGAGGCGGCTGCCAATTCGGACTAGGATGCGGCCGCGGATCAGATCGAGCAGGCCCTGTGCCGTGTAGAGTCCGGCGGCGAGGATTACGAGCCCGACGAGTGTCGGTATGCTGCGGCTCGGCAGCACGCGGTCGTAGATCTCCAGCATGAAGAACGCGCCGGTGAGCATGAGGATGTTGCTCATGCCTGCCATCAAGCCGATCGAGATGAAGGCCCCGCGGCAAGCCGCGAGGGCGTCTGCGAGTTCGGAGCGCTGTTGGGGCCGACGGCTGGGCTGCCGCATCAACATTGATCCTTACGCGACGGCATCATGCCGATGATGGAATCGCGTTGTCATCGACTGCATCTTACCAGCAGTTGCAAGCCTCATCGCTCGTTAAGCATAAGAAAATACGACATTAGAAACAACGGGTTAAGCGTGCAGCGGCCGACGCAACCAACCGCCGCGCCGAGGGTTAACCCAGGCGGCGGGGAGACCACTGTTGGACGGACACCCGCCGATGAACCCGCGCGAGCCGTATTCTGAGGAATCTCTTCGCTACGCAGCGGAGTGCCGGCGGCTGGCACGATTAGCCCGCAAGCCAGTCGCCCCAGATAGCCCAGGCACCGTGGCCTACCTGCGGCTGCGCGCTTGGGTCAGGAACCTTCAGGCCCAATACGCGAATCCGTCCAGGCAGCAGCAGTTCTTCGGCAGAGCCGCGGGACCGGGACATCGCTAGCTGGCCTTCGACGGAAGGCCGAGGACCTGCTTCCGCGCGGCGATCTATTGCCGCGGCTGCTCAGGCGGCCGCGGTGATCCACGATCGGGTCGCGGTGGCGGCGGTCCCTCGGCTTGCGGCGGCAGCGGGCCCGCCGCTGGCGGGGGCGCCGGTGCCGCTCCAGGGCCTGGGCCTGCGCCGGGTCCTGTACTTGGTCCTGCACTTGGTCCCGGCCCCGGTCCTGATCCTGTCGTCGGCGGACGAGTTTCAGGCGCGGGCGTTCCTGAGCCGATGGTTCGCGAAATGAGATCCTGGATCTCCGACCATGTCCAAGACGTGCGCGGCTCGCCCGGCGGCGCACCGGATTGCGGGTTTGGCGCGCCGCCTGCGGCGTTGTTCGGCGTTGCGTCGGTCGCGCGGGGCGCTCCGGTCGGAGACGGCCGTTCCACCGGACTCTGCAGATTGCTGGTCGGCGTTTTCTCCACGAAAGGCGGGCTTGCGCCCGCCGGCCGTTGCCGCGCCGCTTCGCTGTTGTCGGGCAGCGCCGCCGCGCCGGGGGGAGCGGCCGGCGCCGGGTTCGGCTGCATCGGTGCGTCGACGTTGCCCAGGATGACCGGCAGGCCATCCTTGCCGCTGCCGATGATCACGATCTTGGTGTTGGGCGATTGCGCAAGCTGGAGCGTGGCTTCGATGCCGCGCCAGCGCACGTAGGAATCGGAAATGCCCTGCGTCACCGTCTGCTGGAAGTCGCGGATGCCGTTCGCCTCGATCGCCTTGCGCTCGGATTCCTTTTTCTCGCGCTCGACGCGGTAGGCGTACTCCTGGACCAGATAGTACTGCTCGATTTTGCGGTTGATCGCCGCGTTGACCGCGGTCGGTAGCTCGAGGCCCAAAACGAGCGTGTCGTAGATGATGAGCATCTCATCCAGCGATATCTTGTAGTGCTCGCCATACTCGCTCTCCTGCTCGGTCCGCGAGAACGAGCTTTGGCCGAGCATGGCTTCGGTGTGGGTGCGGATCTTCTTTTGAATCTCCTGCCGCTTCGTCGAGTAGATCTCTTCGGCGCTGTATTCGGCGAAGATCTCGCGCGCGCGGTTGCCGATTTCGGGGCTCAGCATCCGCTTTACGTAGTCCGGCCCGATGGTCTGATGCAGCTGCGGCACCGCGTCGTGCTTCAGCCTGAACCGGATGTTGATCGTGGTGGTCAGGTACGCGCCGTCCTTGGAGATGGCGTTGTAGGTGTCGGTGTGGGTTTGCAGACGCAGGTCATACAGGAACAGCTTGTCCCACGGCAGCAGGACCCGCATGCCCTCGTCCTTCAAGAGGCGCGGATCGAGCTGCGTGCCGCCGCGGAACCGCTTCCACAGAATTCCGACGTGGCCGGTCGGCACCGTGACGATCACGTTCGGAGCGATCAGAAAGCTCACGAGCGTCGCGACCATCAGATAGATGACGATGACCGGCAGGCTATGTTCGATGAATCGCCACCACCGATAGCGCTTCGGCGACGGCGTGGGATTCAACGATTGAGGGTTCGGTTTCATCAGCCGGTCTCCACCGAACCTAGCTCAGTGAAACGCCCTTCGTCCATGCGCAGCCGGCGGATGGGAACGTCCATTTCGTCGATGTAGCGGTCGTCGTGCGAGATCGCCACCACCGTGACGCCGGCGCGATGCAGCGCCGGCAGAAATTCGAAGTAGAATTTGCGCCGGAACTCCGGGTCCTGGTCGGCGGCCCATTCGTCGAGCATCAAGAGCGGCCGCTTCTCGAGCTGCGCCACGATCAGAGCCAGCCGCCGCCGCTGGCCGCTCGAAAGTTCGGTGGTCTGAAACTCGCCATGACTGAGCTTGGTCTTGGACAGCAGTTTGTACTCGGTGAGCATCGCGGTGAGCTCGGCGGGGTCCGGATCGTCGATCCCGTAGAGCCGCTGGAACAGATGAAAGTCGGGAAAGATCGCGGTGATCAGACTGCGGTAATATTCGTACCGCTCGCCTTCGACCGGCGTGCCGTCGAGCAGCAACTCGCCCGATGCCGGCTGGTAGAAGCCGGCCAAAATTTTCATGAAGGTTGATTTGCCCGAGCCGTTGCCGCCGGTCAGGATGACGAGATCGCCCGAATTCAGCGTGAAGTTGAACGGACCGACCCTGAATGGCGCATCGGCCGTCTTGCCGGGATAGTGGAATTCAACGTCGCGCACCTCGATCTTGTCAAACTTCTTTGCGGGCTCGGCCGGGATCTCATCCGACAGGCTGGTGATGCCCGCGAGCTTCACCTCCAACTGCGCAAGTCGGTCGGCGGCCGCATTGGCCGCGGCGATGATCGGGATCGACTGCACGAGCCCGGAGCACGCGCCGACGATGAAGACCAGCGCCGTCACGGCCTTGGTGATCGAGCCCGGCGCCATGCTGAACAGCGGCACGACGAAAGCGACCGAACCGAGCAGGATGTAGAGCGAGGTCTGCAACAGCACCATGCGGCGATAGGTTTCGCTCTGGGTGCGGATCTTGATGTTGGCCGCGGTCCTTGAGACGTCGACGAGGTGATCGAACAGCGCATCGCTGCGCGCCCGGTTGAGCCGGACCTCCTTGAAGCCGTCGAGCACGTCGCTCAGGCGGTCGTACAATCTGTTTTCCCAGCTCGCCGCTTCGCGCATGTCGACGGCATGCTGCTTGGTCTTGGAATGGAAGATCGCGGCGCCGGTGCCGACGATGACCACGCTGAGCACAAAGGCGACGAACGACAGATAAGCGACATAGATCGTCACCAGTGTGATCAGCAGCGCGCCCTGCACCGCGAAGGCCAGCATGTTGCTTGCCTGCGTTAGGATCGCGGTGTCGCCGGTAATGGCGGACACGATCTCGGCTCGGCCGATTGTTTCCAGCGGCAACAGTTCGGAGCGGCGAACGTAGTCCAACAGCCGCACCCGCATCTTGTGAATGATGGCGCCGATCTCGGCGGTGGTGGTGATCAGGATGAAGTGCTGCGTCTGGATGAACAGCAGCAGCGCGACGATGAAAAACCCAGCGGCCCAGAGGCTGATCTCGCCCCTGTCGGCAGCGCCGGCACCGGCGTTGATCGCGCCGATGATGGCCGTGGTGCTGAGGCCGCCCATGGCGGATACGAACACCAGCCGGCCCAGCGAGCCTTCCATTTCGCGGCGAACGAGCTGGAGAAAGGACATCAGGCTACGCCGTCCGGTTGATTCCAGCAGGATGCCGATCGTTGTGATCGCTGGGACCGGCCTTGCACGAAAGCACTTAGCTGCCCCGCGCGCGGCGCGACAATTCAGTTTGCCGCGCCCGTTCAGCGCGGCGAGCCATCTCAGCGCGGCGTGACGGCCCGGTGATCAGCAGCACGATCAATCCAATCACCGGAGTGACGATCACCGACAGAAGAAACGTTCCGGTGAAACCCATTCGGCGCTGGCTGCCGCAGAGTCCGACAAGAACGCAGAACACCAGGTAGGCGGCCAAAACAGCGAGCGGTAGCACCATGACGCAACGTCTCCCTCGACACGGCGGGCCAAGAACCTGGATTCCCGCCCCTACTCCCGCCGCGAGGGCGGTCACCTGGGCAAGGAGGTGGGCGTACCCGTCAGGGTCCCGCTGCCGCCGTCCTTAGGCTCCAGTGGTCCCGGGGCCGGCGGGCGGCGCGGACTTGCGCTTGAACCTCGCCTGCTGGGTCTTGATGAACTCTCGATAGTCCGGCGGATTGAAATCAAGAAGCGTGCCGCCGGAAGTGAAGTGCTTCATGAACACCCGGCCGATCACATAGGTGGCGCCGGCGGAATACACCGGCATGGTCAAAGCGCCCACCACCGAGCCGATGCCGGGGATTCCCTTGATCACGCTGCTGAACGTCATTGCAGTCGTGGTGGCGGTGCTGGCCGGAATAAGGGCGCCCGCGAGGCTCGCAATGACGGACTTGCCGCGGTTGTCGGTGAACGGCACGCCGTAGAGTTCTGAGAGCTTGCGAAGCATCTGCAACTGCACGCCGCCGACCGCAACGATGTCGATCAGCGGTATAGGAACGAGGCCAGCGGCGCCCGACCACAGCGAAAAACGGTCAACCAACTGTCCTGCGGCCTCTTCCCGCTCCGCGTCGGTCATCGGGGTGGTGGCGGGGTCGCTCGTTTCAGTAGCCATGTCCGGATTCCTCTGTGTCGCCAGTCCAGTCGCCGTTCCACCGGAGTCACTCGTCCAAAAACCGGACGAAAGTCGCACCAATCCTTGAGTCCTAACAGATCAGCGCTGCGGGTGCCAAGGCCTTGGTGGGCTGTGCGTAACGCCGCCAAACGGTGGTTGCGTTTGCACTCCAAAAGGGTGCCAGGGAGGCACCAAGGGCGATGCTCGCCGCGCCCCGTCCGAGACGCTATGCTCGAACGGCATCGCCCGCGTCGGTCGCTGAACTGTGTACGTTTTTCAAACAGATTCAAACGGTAACGCCGGCCTGGCCGATCGGAATGGCTCAAGAATGCGGATATGAACGCAACAGATTCGCAGCTTGCGCGTGCGATCGAAGCCATGTCCGTCCCGGGCATCCTGGTGGATCACCGTCTCATCGCGGACGGCGACGAATTGGCGCTGCTGCCGGCGGAGGCGGCTGCGTTCGCCGGCAGCGTGCTCAAGGTGCGGCGCGCCAGCGGCGCGGCGCGTATCGTGGCGCGCATGTTGCTGTCTCGCTTTGGACGCGAGCCATACGCCATTCCGAAATCCACCGCAGGCATGCCGGTCTGGCCGGACGGGATCGTTGGCTCATTGGCCCACGATGCCAAAGTCGCCGTCGCAGCGATGGCGGCCCGGCCTGAATTTCAAAGTGTCGGGATCGATATCGAGCCAGCCGAGCCGCTCGCCCCGGATCTGTTGGACATCGTCGCCACGGCGCAGGAGCGCGACAGAATTGGAGACGATCCGCTTCGTGGCCGCCTGCTGTTCTCGATCAAGGAGGCGATCTACAAGGCCGCCTATCCCCTCGACCGCACGTTCCTGGACCATCACGACGTCGAGGTGAGCCTGGGTGACGGCACCGCCGTGGTCCAAAACGGGCGGGTGGTCCGCTTCCGTTATTGTGCTGCGACGCACATCATTGTCCTGGCTTTCATTCCGGCCCCGGGTCCCGCGGCTTGAGGCAATAGGGTCCGGCCGCTGCCTTCCGTGAAAAGCCAGGCTCCATCTGCAGATTAACCATATTTTGCATGCTGTTAGGACCTGCCGCAGAAACCCGAGGAAGAACGGCGCCGGTGCGTGTTATTTTATTGGGAAAGGGCAAATTATCTTTTATATTCAGAAGGGTAATGGGGGTGGGCATAACCGAATGACCGGCTTTGGCCGGGGCCCGGGCTGAGGTACCTTAGCCGGGTCGGTGGGAGAACAAGTAATAAGGTGCTGGAGCACCCTCCTGACCCGGCGGTTCAAGGGAACGCCGGGACGATCCCTTGGACGAGATAATGGCCGGTGGATCTGCGCGTCGTCGGCAGGCCACGGAGTTGCGGCCCGGTGCAGGAGCCTGAGCAAGGTTGCCGCGCCGGTGTTGGGTGGGTGTCAGCAGGATCGTTCAGTCAGTGTCTGATCTGAGTTCCGATTCCGGTGCGATGGAGTTCGACAGGGGGCGCGCGCCAGGCGGCGAAGCTCTTGCCCTGTCGAGCGCGCAACTCGGCATTTGGTTTGCTCAGAAGCTCGATCCCGGCAGCGCTGCGTACAACATCGGCGAATACATTGAGATCGATGGGCCGATTGTCCTGCCGTTGTTCGAACGCGCGCTCCGGCAGGTCGTTTCCGAGGCCCAATCGCTGCGTCTGCAATTTTCCGAGCAGGGCGGCGAGCCGCGGCAGTTCGTCGGCGAGCCGACGGCCTGGTCGCTGCCGATCATCGACATCAGCGCCGAGCCTGACGCCCGCGCTACGGCCGAAACA
>Ga0136846_1228992_pt1 | contig 12368 bp, 11 predicted proteins | sample HopSoiMetagenom2_FD_96841 | JGI IMG/M metagenome (GOLD analysis project Ga0136846, IMG submission 96841) | Grasslands soil microbial communities from Hopland, California, USA - 2 Assembly 2016 (version 4) | ecosystem: Environmental > Terrestrial > Soil > Grasslands | place: USA: Hopland...
CATCCTGAACCGGGGTTCAGGTGGGCGAGGGCAGTCGGGTTTCGGGTTCGTCTGACGCGAGACGATCACACCTGCCGGACAATTTACCAAGCCCGTGCTCGAAGAGCATTGGTTCAAGGAAATATAAAGCCCAATACGCATCGCAGACGTCTTTATTGTAGGCCTTTGCGGTCTCGTGCGTCGGTAAACAAGAGTGACGAAAGAGTGACAAAAGACTGACAAGGAGAGGCGCGGGACAGCGCCAGGGCGTTCAGAGCAGGCGGCCGTCGATGCCCAGCGCCGTGTCCAGCCGTTGCAGCAGGGTTGCCAGCTGCGGGTGCTCAGCTTGAGCCATATTGCCGTTAACTTCCGCGGGCGCCGCAGCAGGCGCAGGCGCGCCATTTGGGGTGCGCTCGGGAAGCTCAAATGCCAGATTCAGCGCCGCCAGGACGGCGATGCGGTCGCGTGCCTTGATTTTCCCGGCATCGCGAATCCGGCACATGGCCATATCGACCCGGTTGACGGCGTCGAGCATGCGGGCGTCGCCGTTTTCAGGGCAGCCCAGCAGGTAGCTTTGGCCCATGATCTGTACTTCGAGCTGCTTCATGACTCGGTTCCCACGGTGGTTTTGGTGTGGCCGTTGCTTTCGGGTAGACGTTCCAGCAGGGCGTCCACGCGCGCGCGGGCCGCACTCAGGCGCGACTTGAGTGAATCGCGCTCATGTGTCAGAACGTTGACCTGTTCCGTCAGGAGTGCATTGGTGCGCTGCAGTTCTTCGTAACGCAGCAGCAGCCGCTCGACGCGTTCGACGATCTGGTCGATTTGGGTTTGGTTCGCCATGGCAGGCCTCATTGTAGGGTTTGCGGCCCGGCATGGGGAGGGGCCGCGTAGAATCTGTCCTGTTGGTGCCCGCAGTGTGGTTCACATGCTGCAGTTCAACGGGAAGCAGGAGAGCGTCAAAGCCAGGCATATCGGGTCAACCCTGATCGCCGGCGCCCAGACTTTTAACCTGCGCTGCCCCCGCAACGGTAAAACGGACGAATGCGCTTTCCGGCTTCACGGCCAGGGCAAATTCAGCTTTCATCATCAGCCACTGAGCGCCTTGAACAAGCGCTTGGGAAGGCGATGGAGGCAGTTCCGTCAGCCCGGATACCGGCCAACAAGGTGAACGCGTATGTCCAGTCTCTGGGCTGGGCGTTTGTAACGCTCACACACCGGCGGGGAAGCCGGTGAGGGCTCATTGCTGACTGTCTGATTCATGAAAACTGCTCCCCACGCACGTCTTGCCGTGCTCCCGCTGGCGCTGGCCGCCGCATTCCCGCTGGCTTTCCTGGCCGCGTCTCCCGTCCTCTCTCAAACCATACAGACCGCGCAGGCCACCCAGCCAGTAGCCCCGCGGCAACTCAAGGAAATGGTCGTGAGCGCCACGCGCAGCGCCCAGCCGATTGGCGACGTCGTCGCCGACGTCACCATCATCGACCGTGAGACCATCGAACGCTCCGGCCCGGTCGGCCTGGCCGATATCCTGGCCCGGGTGCCGGGCATCCAGATCACCCGCAACGGCGGTGCAGGCGCGAACACCAGCGTCTTCGTGCGCGGCGGAGAAAGCCGCCACACCCCCGTGTTTATCGACGGCGTGCGGGTGGAGTCGCAGGCGACCGCCGGCGGCGCCTCCTGGAGCAATATCCCGATTGCGCTGATAGACCGGATCGAAGTTTTGCGCGGCCCGAGCAGCGCCGTCTATGGTTCCGACGCCGTGGCCGGCGTGATCCAGATTTTCACCAAACGCGGCGAGGGCGCTTTTTCGCCGTCCGTGACGTTGGGTTACGGCTCCTACAACACCAGCCGGGTCGAGCTCGCCGCCAGCGGTTCCGCGGGCGCTTTCGACTACGCGCTAGGGCTCTCGCAGGGGCAAAGCGACGGCTTCAACACGCGCCCCATCGCGGGCCAGAACCCCGATGCCGACGGCTACAAAAGCCTGGGCGCCAACGCCAAGCTCGGTTTTCAGCTCAACCCCGACCACCGCATCGAAGCAAACGTGCTGCAGAGCCACACCGATTCCCAGTACGACGGTGGCCCCACCCGCGATTTCCGCCGCATCAGCGACCTGCAGACCCTGGGCCTGCAATGGGAGGCCAAATGGTCCGATCGCTACAGCACCAGGCTGGCCCTTACGCAGGGCACCGATTCCGGTGAAGAAGGCCTGAACGGCTCGACGCCGCAGATCTCTTATGACAAAAGCACCATCACCACGCTGCTGCTCCAGAACGAATACCGCCTGGGCGCCCACCTGCTGAGCGCCGCGCTGGAAAGCCGGCGCGATGTGTTTCGCCTGGTCGGCTCCACGGCCATACCGGGCGGCGCCAGCGCCCTCAACAAAGACCGCTCGCTGGACGGCGTGAGCCTGGGCTACGGCTGGAGCGGCGGCGCGCACACCGTGCAGCTCAATGCCCGCCACGACAGGGACAGCGAATTCGGCGGCAAGACGACCGGCTCCGCGGCCTATGCCTTCGCGCTCACGCCGCAGTGGAAAGCGTCCGCCTCCGCCGGCACGTCGTTCCGCGTGCCCACGCTGTACCAGCGTTTTAGCATCTACGGCACCGGGGCCCTGAAGCCCGAATCCGGCCGCAGCGTGGAAGCGGCGCTCAAATACAGCCAGGGGACGTCGCAGTACGGCGTCACGGTGTACCGCAACCGCCTGACCAACCTGCTGAGCTTTGTCAACGGCAACGGCCCCTGCATCAACGGCGGCCCGCCGACGGTGCTGAGCAACCGCGCCTGCTATGCCAACACGGCGCAGGCCCAGTACACCGGGCTGACGCTCTCGGCGGCCGAGAGCGTCGGCAATGTCCGCGTCCATGGGTCGCTCGATCTGCAGAACCCCAAGAATGTCACCACCAACCGCACCCTGCAGCGCCGCTCCCGCCAATACGGCACGCTCGGCGCCGAAATGCCGCTGGGCGGCTGGCGGCTGGCAACCGACCTGATCATGGCCTCGCACGCCTTCGACAGCGATGCCAGCAACGTGGTCTTGCCCGGCTATTCGGTCATGAACCTGAGCGCCACGACGGCCTTGTCACGCGACTGGAAACTGGTGGCCAAGCTGGAGAACCTGGCCGACAAGATTTACCAGACTGCCAACACTTACGCCACCGCCCGGCGTAACCTGTACGTCGGCGTGACCTGGTCACCCCGGTAAGCCGCAGGCCATCCATGCAAGCACCCATGCAACAAGCTGTCCGCTGTCCCGCCATCCTCATCGCTGCTCCGGCCTCCGGCCAGGGCAAGACGACGGTAGCTTGCGCGTTGGCGCGGCTGCATGCGCGGCAAGGCCGGCGGGTGCGGGTGTTCAAGTGCGGGCCGGATTTTCTGGACCCGTGCTGGCATGCCCTGGCCAGTGGCGCGCCGGTGTACCAGATGGACCTGTGGATGACCGGCGAGGCCGATTGCAGTGCCCGCCTGCATGCGGCGGCGCTGGAGGCGGACCTGATCATTGTGGAAGGCGTGATGGGCCTGTTTGACGGCGAGCCCAGCGCGGCCGACCTGGCCCAGCGCTTTGGCCTGCCGGTGCTGGCGGTGGTGGATGCGTCGGGCATGGTGGCCACCTTTGGCGCGCTGGCCTTTGGCTTGCAACACTACCGCCCCGGCATGCCCTGGGCCGGGGTGCTGGCCAACCGCGTCGCCAACGCGCGCCATGCCGGCATGCTGCAGGCCAGCGTGGCAGATGACCAATGGCTGGGTGCGGTGTTGCGCAATGCCGCCATGAATTTGCCCAAGCGCCACCTGGGCCTGACCGTGGCGGCCGAAGTGGCAGACGCCATGGAACGGCTGGACGCCGCGGCCGATGCGCTGGCCGCCACGCCGCTGGGCCAGATGACCCTGGATGAGTTACAGCGCTGGGCGGTGGACTTCACGGCTCCCGAAGTTTCTGCACCTTTGGCGCCAGCGCTGCAGGGAAAAACGATTGCCATTGCCTGCGACGCCGCGTTCTGTTTTATCTACGCCGCCAACCTGGACACCCTGCGCGCGCTGGGGGCAGAGCTGGTGTTTTTCTCGCCGCTGGCTGATGCGGCGGTACCCGCCTGCGACGCGCTGTGGATCCCCGGCGGCTACCCCGAGCTGCATGCAGAGACGATTGCGGCCAACGCCGCACTGCGCGATAGCCTGGCCGCGCACATCGACGCGGGCAAACCTGTGTGGGCCGAGTGCGGCGGCATGATGGCGCTGTTTGACACCCTGGTCACGCTGGATGGTCAGCGCCATGCGCAGTGGGGCCAGTTGCCCGGCGAAGTGAGCATGCAAAAGCTGCTGGCCGGCCTGGGCCCGCAGCAGTTGCAGCTGGCCAGCGGCACTGTCCGCGGCCACACCTTCCATTACTCGACCACGGCCACGCCCCTGCAGCCCGTGGCCCGTACCTCGCGGCCCGGCACCGCGCCCGCGCCGGATGTGGGCGAGGCCGTGTGGCAACAAGGGGCGGTGCGCGCCAGTTACTTTCACGCCTGGTTTCCGTCCTGCCCTGAAGCAGTGGCAGAGCTCTTCACTGCACCTGCAAAGGCAAGTACATGACGGACTTGCTGCACTACCAGCCCGGCCCGCAGCGCATCGTCTGCCTGACCGAGGAGACCACCGAATGGCTCTACCTGCTGGGCCAGGAGCAGCGCATTGTGGGCATCTCGGGCTACACCGTGCGGCCCAAACGCGCGCGCGACGAGAAGCCGCGCGTCAGCGCTTTTCTGAGCGCCAAGATCGAGAAGATCATGGAACTGCAGCCCGATTGCGTGCTGGGCTTTTCAGACCTGCAGGCCGACATTGCCTCGGACCTGGTCAAGCGCGGCGTGCAGGTCACCATCTTCAACCAGCGCAGCGTGGCCGAAATTTTCTCCATGCTGTACCAGTTGGCCGCCATGGTGGGCGAGGCGGAGCAGGGCGCGCAGCGCATTGCACAGATGCAGGCCGATTTGCGCGCCATGCAGGCGGCCGTCGCGGCCAAGGTGGCCAACGGTGCGCGCCGTCCCAAGGTGTATTTTGAAGAATGGGACAACCCCCACATCAGCGCGATCCGCTGGGTGTCCGAGCTGGTCGGCATCGCGGGGGGCGACGATTGCTTTCCTGAACTCGCTGCCGAGTCGCTGGGCAAGAACCGCATCATTGCCGACGGCGCCGAGATCGTCCGCCGCAACCCGGACATCATCCTGGGCTCCTGGTGCGGCAAGAAATTCCGGCCCGAGAACGTGGTGGCGCGTGAAGGCTGGAGTGTGGTGAGCGCCGTGCGCAATCAGCAGCTGTTTGAAATCAAGTCACCCGACATCCTGCAACCCGGCCCCGCAGCGCTGACCGACGGCGTGGCCCGGATGCACCAGCTCATCCTGCAATGGATGGACGTTGACCAGGCCGGAGCGTTCCCATCATGAGCGCGATGACGATTGCCAAAAGCGAGCTGATCCTCGGCGGCCAGAAGAGCGGCAAGTCGCGCCGCGCCGAACTGCTGGCGCGGCAATGGCTGGCGCAGTCGCCGCAGCACCAGGCCGTGCTGATCGCCACGGCCCAGCCTTGGGACGATGAAATGCGCGAACGCATTGCCCGCCACCAGCAAGACCGCGCCGGCCGCGTGCCAGGCATGGCCACGGTCGAAGAACCGCTGCAGCTGGCGCAGGCCATCGCGCAACACAGCAATGGCAACACGCTAGTCGTTGTCGATTGCCTGACGCTCTGGCTGACGAATTTGTTGATGCCGGCAGAAAATTTTAAAGAAAAAGAGCCTGCAGCCCAAGACTGGCATGGACAAGCAGCTATGCTTTTAGGAGCAATCGGGGCTGCCCAGGGTCCGGTGATCCTGGTCGGCAACGAGATCGGGCTGGGCGTGATTCCGCTTGGCCGCGAGACGCGCGCTTTTGTCGATGCGCTGGGGCGCCTGAACCAGGACGTGGCCGGCGCCTGCCAGCGTGTGACGCTGATGGCGGCGGGCCTGCCACTCACTCTGAAAGATTCCGCATGAAGGTTTTGCGCTTGGCCCCACGGTGGGCGCTGCTGCTGGCCTTGCTGGCCGGTGCCGGCGCAGCGCAGGCCCTGCAAGTCACGGATGATCGCGGTGTCACGGTCACGCTGGCCCAGGCGCCACAGCGCATTGTCAGCCTGCTGCCGTCACTGACCGAAACCGTGTGCGAGCTGGGCCAATGCCAGCGCCTGGTGGGGGTGGACCGCTATTCCAACTTTCCGGCCAGTGTGCAGAAGCTGCCCCAGGTCGGCGGCGGACTGGACCCCAACATCGAGGCTATCGTCGCACTCAAGCCTGATGTGGTGCTCATGGCCATGTCGTCGCGCGCGGGTGAGCGGCTGCAGGCGCTGGGCATCAAGGTGGTGGCGCTGGAGCCCAAACGCCACGCCGATGTGCAGCGCGTGATGCTCAAGCTGGGGCAACTGCTGGAAGTGCCCGATGCCGCACGCATCTGGCGCGCGATTGACGCCGGCGTCTCGGCCGCAGCCCAGTCGCTGCCGGCCGGTGTGCGCGGCACGCGGGTCTACTTTGAGGTCAACCAGGGCCCGTATGCGGCAGGTGAGGCGTCCTTCATCGGCGAGACGCTGACGCGCCTGGGCGTGAAAAACATCGTGCCCGCCAAGCTCGGGCCTTTTCCCAAACTCAACCCCGAATACATAGTCCGCGCCGACCCCGACCTGATCATGGTGGGGCAGCGCAGCGCAGACGGGCTCACGACGCGGCCCGGCTGGCAAAGCATTCGCGCGCTGCGGGAGCAACGGGTTTGCATTTTCCCGCCCGATGAGGCCGACATGCTGGTGCGCCCCGGCCCGCGCATGGCCGAAGCTGCGCGCTTGATGGCCAAATGCTTGATCGCGAAATCCCCTGGAGCCAAGCCATGATGCAGGCCCGCGTATGGTGGCTGGTGTGGGCCGGTGTGCTGGGCGCGCTGGCGCTTGTGGTGCTGGGCATCTGCGTGGGCAGCGCCGGGCTGGAGAACCTGATCGGCCCGCTGCTCAACCCCGCGCAGGACCCGGCGCAAACCGCGATGGCGCAGCAGATCGTCTGGCAAATCCGCCTGCCGCGCACCCTGGGGGCCTGGGCGGCAGGCGCCTTGCTGGGCCTGGCCGGTGCGGTGGCGCAGGGCCTGTTTCGCAACCCGCTGGCCGACCCGTATTTGCTGGGCAGTGCTTCAGGGGCCTCGCTGGGTGTGGCGCTGGCACTCGCTGCCTTGGGTGGCGGCGCCGGCATGCTGGGCGGCAACATGATGAATGGCGGTGTGGCCGTGAGCGTGTTCTCCAGCAGCCTGTGGGTGCGTGTGGGATTGACGGGCGCGGCGTTTCTGGGCGCCGTGCTCGCGGTGATGTTGACGCTGGTGCTGTCGCGCGGTGTGGGGCATACCCTGCGCCTGCTGCTGGCCGGTGTGGTGGTCGGCGTGGTGCTGGGCGCCATGACACACCTGGTGCTGCTGTTCTCGCCCGAATCGCTGCAGGCCATGCAGGCCTTCATGCTGGGCTCGACTGCCTTTGTCGGCTGGACATCGTGCGTGCTCATGGCCAGCGTCTGGGCTGTGTGCGTGCTGGCATCGTGGCTGCTGGCGCGCGTGCTTGATGGCCTGAGCCTGGGCGACGCCACCGCCATCAGCCTGGGCCTGCCGGTGGCGCCCATGCGCGCGGCGCTGGTGGCAGTGCTGGCGCTGGCCACGGGCACCGCAGTCGCGCAGACGGGGTTGATTGCCTTTGTAGGGCTGGCCGCGCCGCATCTGGTGCGCTCGGTGGTGAAGACCACGCACGCCCACCTGATGCTGCTCTCCAGCCTGATGGGCGGTGTGCTGCTGATGGCTGCCGACACGCTGGCGCGCTGGCTGATTGCCCCGCAGGAGCTGCCCGTAGGCATGCTCACCGCGGTGCTGGGCGGCGGCTACCTGCTGTGGCTGATGCACCGCAGCAGCAACCTCGCCGGAGGACGCGCGGCATGAACAATGCTATGAATTCAATAGCTATCGGCGCAGACGCCATAAGGGCCAGCCTCGGAAATGGCTTGCAAAAACAGGAGGTGTTGCACGGCATCAGCCTGGACATCGCGGCGGGCCGGTGGACCAGCATCGTCGGCCCCAACGGCGCAGGCAAGTCCACCTTGCTCAGGGCGCTGGCCGGCGTACTGCCGCACAGCGGCAGCGTCGCCTTGCTGGGCCAGCCGATGCAAAACTTGCCGCACCGCGAGCGCGCCCGCCAGCTGGCCTGGTTGGGCCAGAACGAAACTTCGGCCGATGATTTGACCGTATGGGACGTGGCCATGCTGGGCCGCCTGCCGCACCAGGCCTGGCTCGCGCCGCCCAGCGCCGCCGACCGTGCGGCCGTAGAGCAGGCCCTGCGCGCCACCCGTGCCTGGGACTGGCGCGAGCGCGCCCTGGGGCAACTGTCGGGCGGTGAGCGCCAGCGCGTGCTGCTGGCGCGCGCGCTGGCGGTGCAGGCCCAGGTGCTGCTGATGGACGAACCGCTGGCCAACCTGGACCCGCCGCACCAGGCCGACTGGCTGGACGTGGTGCGTGGCTTGGTGGTCAACGGAAAAACCGTGGTCAGCGTGCTGCACGAAATCACCATGGCGCTGCAGGCAGACACGCTGGTGGTGATGGCTGAAGGCCGCGTCACGCACCAGGGCGCTTGCACCGAGCCGGCAACGCACCGGGCCCTGGAAGACGTATTTGACGGACGCCTTGCCGTCCACCCCTTGCAAGGGCAGTGGATTGCGCTGCCCAAAGTGAACCATCCTGCAAAGAGAGCCCCCATGCAAATTGAAACCCCACCCGTCGATTACGAACGTGTCGTTCCCACGGCTGAGCGCCGAGGCCTGATCATGATCAACACCGGCCATGGCAAAGGCAAAAGCACGGCGGCCTTTGGCCTGGCCCTGCGTGCCCATGGCCGGGGCAAGACCGTCAAGGTCTACCAGTTCATGAAGGTACCCACCGCGCGCTTTGGTGAACATCGCCTGTTCGAGCAGTTGGGTATTCCCATCGAAGGCCTGGGCGACGGCTTTAGCTGGAAGAGCCGCGACCTGGAGCACTCGGCACAACTGGCACTCGATGGATGGGCCAAGGCCGAAGCCACTATTCGCGCCGGCGAGCACTTCATGGTGGTGCTGGACGAAATCATGTACCCGCTGCGCTACGGCTGGATTCCACTGGAAACCATACTCACCTGCCTGCGCGAACGCCCACCGCATGTGCACGTGGTGCTGACGGGCCGCAATGCGCCGGGCGAGCTGGTGGACTTGGCGGATACGGTGACCGAAATGACGTTGATCAAACACCACTTTAAAGCCGGCGTGCCGGCCCAACGCGGCATAGAGGACTAGAGTTTTGCGGTCCCTTTCAATCGCTTTTGGGGTGGCCTTGTGGCTGCTTTCCGGCCAGGCTGCAGCCCAAAGCTCACAGCCGGTCTGGCGCATCGTCACGCTCGCACCTTCTCTGACGGAAGCCGTGTGCGCGCTGGGACGCTGCGCGCAACTGGTGGGCACAGACCGCCATTCCACCTGGCCCGTTTCGGTGCTGGCGCTGCCCAAGGTGGGCGGGCTGGAGGACGCGCAGGTCGAACGCATCGTGACGCTGCGGCCCAACCTGGTTTTGCTGGGGCCGCGCAGCCGCGCGGGCGAACGCCTGCAGGCGCTGGGCGTGCCCGTGATGATGCTGGATGCCCGCACCCATGCTGACCTCAAGCGCATGCTGGCCAGGCTGGGTGACGCGCTGGGTGAACCGACCCGTGCCACCGAGTTGATGGCCCGCATTGACAGCGAACTGGACGCGGCTGCCGGCCGCATGCCCGCCGCCTTGCGAGGGCGCACCGTGTATGTGGAGGTGGGGGCAGGTTCATCCGCGGCCAGTGAAAAAAGTTTCATTGGCGAGACGGTGGCCAAACTTGGCCTGGTCAATGTGGTGAGCGGCGATCTGGGCCTGTTCCCCCGGATCAACCCCGAGCTGCTGCTGCGCCGCCCGCCCGACATCATCATTGGCCCGCGCGCAACGCTGGCCAATGTGTCATACCGCCCCGGCTGGAGTGCGCTGCCCGCAGTGCGCCAGCAGCAGATGTGCCTGCTGGACACCGAACGCATGGACCTTTTATCGCGCCCCGGCCCGCGCCTGGGCGAGGCCGCACAGATGCTGGTGGAGTGCCTCAAGGCCCTGCCTCCCCGTGAATCACTCCGTTAATTTTCCCATCCGAGACGCACCTATGCAAACCCGAAAAATCCCCGCCACCATCGTCACCGGTTTCCTGGGCAGCGGCAAGACCACGCTGCTGCGCCACCTGCTGGCCAACGCGCAGGGCCGCCGCATCGCGGTCATCGTCAACGAGTTTGGCGAGCTCGGCATTGACGGCGAACTGCTGCGCGGTTGCGGCATCGGCTGCGACGAAAACGGTGAAGAAAACGGGCAGCTGTATGAGCTGGCCAACGGCTGCCTGTGCTGCACCGTGCAAGAAGAATTCGCGCCCGTCATGGAAAAGCTGGCCGCTCGCCGCGACCAGATCGACCACCTGATCATCGAGACCTCGGGCCTGGCGTTGCCCAAGCCGCTGGTGCAGGCCTTTCAGTGGCCCGCGCTGCGCAATACCTTCACGGTCGATGCTGTCGTGACAGTGGTCGATGCACCCGCCGTCGCTGCCGGAGATTTTGCAGACGACCCCGTGGCCGTCGATGCCCAGCGCCGCGCCGACGACAACCTGGACCACGACTCGCCGCTGCACGAGCTGTTTGAAGACCAGCTTGCCACGGCCGACCTGGTGATCGTGCACAAAACGGATGGCATGGACGCCGCCGCACTGGCAGGTGTGGAAGCGGCCATCCGCACAGAAACCTTGCCTGGCGTGAAGCTGGTGCACGCGCAGCACGGCCGCGTCGACATCGGTGTGCTGCTGGGTCTGGAGCGCGCGGTGGAAGACCAGATCAACCAGCGCAAGACCCACCACGACGAGGAAGAAGACCACGATCACGACGCCTTTGAATCGGTGCAAGTGGCGCTGGATGTGAGCAGCCGCGATGCCTTGCTGGCTGCGCTGCGCGATGTGGTGGGCCGCCACGAGATTTACCGCGCCAAAGGCTTTGTGGCCTTGCCCGGTTCTGCCATGCGCCTGGTGGTGCAGGGTGTAGGGACGCGGTTCGACAGCTACTTTGACCGCCCGTGGCGTGCTGATGAGGCACGGCAATCACGCCTGGTGTTGATTGGCTCTGAACTCAATGGCGCTGTCTTGCAAGCTGAGTTGCAGGCTGCCTTGGGTAAAGCCACGGTTTGAATCCAAATGCACGCTGAAGTTTTATGTTCGTGGTGGGCGCAGGCCGACGGGGCACTCTGCTCCGCGGCTGTCCTCCGCCCTGCGGGCTCCTCCTTGATGCCGCTGCGCAGAGCGCCCCGTCGGCCTGCGCCAAGTTTGGTTTGGCTTGTTCAGCTGCTGCCCAACCTCAGCGCTTGTTGCCGAAGAGGGTGGGGTAAGTAAAAAATGCATTTACTTTCCACACGCCCAGGCGGCCACGTTGAAGACGGTGGCCAGGGCGTCGTGCGCGTGGAGCAGACACCGGGCGATATCGTGGTGCTGAGCGCGGCCGACACCACGCTGGCGCTGCTGGCCGATGCGGCCGGGCAGCTGGGTCCGGATTTTCCGACCATACGTCTTGCCAACCTGATGTGGCTGCGCCAGCCTGCGTCGGCAGACATGTATGTGGACGATGTGCTGCAGCATGCACGCGTGGTGATCATCGACCACCTGGGGGCCGCCAGCGACTGGGCTTATGTGGTGGAGCGTGTGCGCGAGCTGGCCCGTGAGCGCGGCCAGTGGCTGGCCCTGTTTTCGGGTGATGCCAGTGAAGACCTGCAGCTGCTGATGCGCAGCACCGCCCCGCATGAAGACTGCCGCCAGCTTTGGCGCTGCTTGCGTGAAGGCGGCCGTGACAACGCACGCATATTTTTTGAGTTGATCGGCCACTCCGCATTTGGCATGGGCGCACGCCCTGCGCCGGCGGCGGCTTTGCCGCCCGCCATGGTCTACCGGCCGCCAGAAACCCTTCCATGGCAAGCCGGTGCGCCCGCAGCGCTGCTGGTGTTTTACCGTGCCCATGTGCAAGCCGGCAACACGGCGGTGTTTGACGCCATGCTGCAGGCACTGAATGCCGTGGGCCTGAATACCGTGGCAGTGGCCGTGGACTCGCTGAAGAACTCCGCCAGCCTGGCGCTGCTGCAGGCGCTTGCGGCGGAGCACCAGGTGGGCGTGGTGCTCAATGCCACCAGCTTTGCGGTCACCGCGCTGGATGGCGACGATGCGGACAGCGTGGAAGGCGCGCAAATGGACCCGCTGGCCGGCGATGCCCCCGTGCTGCAGCTCATCACCGCCGGCTGCTCGCAAGAGCAGTGGCAGGCCGACCCGCA
>Ga0136846_1234264_pt1 | contig 12368 bp, 9 predicted proteins | sample HopSoiMetagenom2_FD_96841 | JGI IMG/M metagenome (GOLD analysis project Ga0136846, IMG submission 96841) | Grasslands soil microbial communities from Hopland, California, USA - 2 Assembly 2016 (version 4) | ecosystem: Environmental > Terrestrial > Soil > Grasslands | place: USA: Hopland...
CTCACGCAGGAATACGAGTTCGCCAAAATTCAGGAAGCCAAAGAAATCCCCAGCGTGAATCTGCTCGATGCGCCGCTGCTGCCCGAGAGGAGTTCTTTTCCTCCGCGAATTCTGATCACATTGCTAGGATCAGTATTGGCGGGTGTCCTGGCCGGAATTTTCCTGATCGGCTCGTCCAGTTGGAGACAGAGTGACTCGCCGGAAAAGCATCTGGTCACAGAAGTGTGGGAACAGATGAAGTCAAATCAATCTCAGAGTTCCGGTTTTCGCAATCTGTTCGGAAAGTTCAAGGGGCGAAACGGATCGGACGGCAGGGCTGCCTGATTCGACGATCGAGAGGCCAGGCGCTGAAGCGCCTGATGGATTGCGTCGGCTCGATGGCTCTGATCCTGCTTTTCAGTCCACTGTTTCTGGTTATCGCACTTCTGGTGCTGGCTGCGGATGGCCCACCTGTAATTCATCGGCGCCGGGTGGTCGGGCCCGAAGGCAGCTTTGACGGCTTTAAGTTCCGCACCATGCGCACTGATGCGGACGCCATGCTGGAACGGGATGAATCCTTGCGCGCCGCCTTCAGTGAAAACTTCAAACTGAAAGCCGATCCGCGTGTCACGCGGCTCGGGTCATTCTTGCGGAAATTGAGCCTTGATGAATTGCCACAGTTGTTCAACGTGCTGGCCGGACAAATGAGCCTGGTCGGACCTCGCATGATCACTGCTGCTGAGTTGGAAAAATATGGCGAGCACAAAAGCCTGCTGCTTACGGTAAAGCCGGGACTGACCGGCTACTGGCAGGTGCATGGGCGGCAGGAAGTCTCTTACGCTGAACGGGTACGCATGGACATTAATTACATTCGGAACTGGAGTCTGGCCACGGATATTCAATTACTGCTGTTAACGCCGCTGCGTGTGATCCGCGGCGGCGGAGCCTACTGATCATGGGCAGCATTCTTGTAACCGGCGGAGCCGGATACGTTGGATCGGTTTGCTGCCGGCGGTTGCTGGAGAGAGGTCATACAGTCGTTGTCATCGACGACCTCTCGACTGGACACGCTTCCGCTGTACCGGGCGGAGCAACTTTTCACGTTCTCGACTACGGCGATCGCGCCGGAATTGCGCGACTGCTCACCCAGTACCGGATCGACGCCGTATTTCACTTCGCCGCGAAGGCGCTGATACCCGAGTCTGTTTCGAATCCGGGAGTGTTTTTTGACGTCAATGTCGCTTCGTCTATCGCTTTTTTGGAAGTGCTTCGCCGTTATGGGGTAAGGCGGTTTGTATTTTCGTCGTCAGCCGCTGTGTACGGAACTCCGGATTCAGAATTCATTAACGAAGAAGATCCCAAGCACCCGGTGAATTCCTACGGCGAAAGCAAGCTGATGCTCGAGCACGTTCTGCAATGGTACGCATCGGCATATGGCTGGACAGTCGCGGCCTTCAGGTACTTCAATGCGTCGGGAGCGACGCAGGATGCGGGAGAAGAGCACCAACCGGAAACTCATATTATCCCGCTGTTGCTCGAAGTTGCGGCCGGCGAGCGTGACTTATTCGAGATTTATGGTGACGACTATGAAACTCCTGATGGCACCTGCATTCGCGACTACGTTCACGTTTCCGATATCGCGGATGCGCATTTGCTGGCACTGAAGATCTCCCAGCGTCCGGGCATGAACGTGTACAACATTGGCGCAGGCAAAGGCTACTCAGTGCGGGACATCATCGCCGTCGTGCAGGACGTCACGGGAAAGAAGATCCCAACTCGGACCTCACCCCGTCGTGCCGGCGATCCACCCTCGTTGTGCGCCAGCCCGGCAAGAATTCAGCGCGAATTACGATGGCGCCCGGTTTCCTCAGATCTGCGGAATATCGTGCTTTCTGCCTGGAAATGGAAGATCAGAGTTGGCATGCGCCGCACTGAGCCGGAGAGAAAACGGGCGTAAGCCGCAGGGCTAAGCTTCGTCTTCGCGCCTCTGCTTGCGGATGTCGATTCCAAGCTGCTCGGCTTTTTTGTAAAGATGGCTGCGTTCGAGGCCCAGCTTCTTCGCGGCATTGGTCATGTGAAAGCCAGCCTGCTTCAGCTCTGACAGAATTACTTCGCGCTCAAAGCCTTCCACCTGTTCGGCGAGCGTACCCGACGAGCGTACTTTCGCGGCGACGTCAGTCGGTCCCAGCACCAGCCGCACCGTTTCTATCCCCACCTGATCGCCTGAATTGAGGAGCATCAGTCGCTCCACCATATTCCTCAGTTCGCGAATGTTCCCCGGCCACGAGTAGTCTTGCAGGGCCGAAATTGCCTCGTCGCTGAACTTAACTGAGCGCCAGTTGTTTTGAGCGCAGACCTGCTTTGCGAAATGCACAATGAGCGCCGGGATATCTTCCCGGCGTTGTCGCAATGGCGGGAGCGTGATCGGAAACACGAAAACGCGATGAAACAGGTCCTGACGAAATTTCCCTTCATGCGCCAGCGCCTGGAGATCGCGGTGTGTGGCTACGATTACGCGGACATCTACGCGCGTGGGCTTCGTCGTACCGATGCGCTCGACCTCTCCTTCTTCAAGTACCCGCAGAAGCTTGGCTTGCATTGCGAGCGGCATGTCCCCAATCTCGTCGAGGAATAGTGTGCCACGGTCAGCCTGTTCAAACTTCCCGACATGACGCATTGCGGCACCGGTAAACGATCCCTTTTCGTGCCCGAACAGCTCGGACTCAATCAGCTCAGCCGGTATTGCGGCACAATTCAGAGCAACAAAAGGCCCGCTCGCGCGCGGGCTTTTTTCATGAAGCGTCCGCGCGATCAGTTCTTTGCCGGTCCCGGTTTCGCCCAGAATGCAAACGCGAGTTTCGGTTGCCGCCACACGGTCAACCTGGGCCATAATCGATTTCATAGCTTGACCGGTCCAGACGATTTCGTGATGTCCGAGACGCTGGCGGAGCTGGCGGTTCTCTGTCTCGAGGCGCTGTAGCTTCAGCGTGTTCTCGACAGTCAGTAGCAGCTTGTCCGTGGAGATCGGCTTTTCGAGGAAATCGATCGCGCCCAGCTTGGTTGCGCGTACCGCCATTTCAATCTGCGCCTGGCCCGACATCATCACCACGGGAGTAGAAACGTGCTCGCGGCGAAGTTCATCGAGCAGCGCCAGCCCGTCTTTGCCGGGCATCACCACGTCCGAGAAAATCAAATCAAAGTTCTCGGATTTCGCGAGTTCAAGAGCTTTCGCCGCGTTCTCGCAGACGGTTGCCTCGTGCCCGGCAAGCCGGAATGCACGCGCGAGCGACGCCAGCGTATTCGCTTCGTCATCAACGATCAGCAAGTTGGCTTTGCGCGACAATGTTCTCCCTACGCTCTCTCCGCTTGCGCAGCGTGAAACTCCTCGGCATTTCGCGGCAGCTCGATGATAAATGTTGCGCCTCGGCCTGGTTCGCTGGTGACCGTGACTTTCCCGCCGTGATCACTGATGATCGCTTGCACAATCGCAAGTCCAAGGCCGGTTCCATGAGGCTTGCTGGTGTGATACGGCGTGAAAAGATGGTCTGCGGCTTCGGGCGACAAGCCCTCTCCCGTATCAGAGATTTCAACGTAAGCAGACGTATCGTCAACGCAGGTACGAGCACTCAGCGTGCCGCCCTCGGACATCGCTTCGATTGAATTCGACACCAGGTTTGAAACTGCGCGATGCAGCAGCTCCGGATCGGCCGCTATGGTCGCTGAAGCAGAGAACTCTCTCTTGCAGGTAATTCCTGAACTCTCCATCTGCGCCTGAAATGCCTTTAGTGTTCTCTCAACCACATCATTGATATCCACCATTTGAAATTGCGGCTGCGGCATCTTGGAAAAATCGCTGAATCGGTTGATGATGTTCTTCAGATTTCCAACTTCCGCAAGCAGCGTCGCCGTGCCTTCACGGAAGATTTCGTCGAACTGTCCAGAGGCGTTGTCGCGAGCCCGCAGAAGATTTTCCACTGTGAGTTGCAGCGGGAAAAGGGGGTTCTTCAGTTCATGCGCGAGTCGCCGTGCCAGCTCGCGCCAAGCGGCCACTCGTTCAGCTTGCACCAAGCGCTCCCTCTGATCGACCAGGTCAGCGGTCATGCGATTGAAGGAGTCGGCGAGTTGGCCAATTTCATCATTGGACTGCACAGCGACGCTCGCATTCCAGTCGCCTTCCGCAACCCGGCGTGCTGCATCTGCAAGTTGCACTACAGGGCGCGTGACGCGCGCGGCCGCCCAACTGCTGAGAATTATGGCGAACAGCAGGCCTGCTCCGGCGGCAAGCAATGCAGCCGAACGGATTTGACTCCGGAACTCGACATAACTCTGCCGCGAATTCCCCACGAGCAGAATCCCCAACATTTGGCCGTGCTCGCCCGAAAGCGGGAAACCGTGAACCAGTTCACTTTCCCCCGATTTCCACGAAATCGCAGTCGTCTGTTCGTGCTTGCCCTGCTGAACATCGTGAACGAAAGCGGCGAGCCGTTGCGGATCAGCCACTGGACCACCGGCTGTGATCAAATGAGCCGGATCAAATGCGTTGCCGGAGTCGACATTTTCGTAGAGCATTACGCGCATGCCCGCCGGCAGCTTCAGTGAGGACAAAAAGTTTTGATCGAGGCGAATTCCGCCCAAGACGTAAAGCTTGCGATCTCCAGCCGGGACTATGCGGATCGACAACAATCCAAGCGCGTGACCCGAGGGTGTTTCTTCATCTTTTAAAAACGGCGTTGTTGGAGGGCTGCCTGCCGCAACCGGTTCCTGATATCCAAACTTGGCGGGCCACTGCGCCGAAGAAATGATTGTTCCGCGATCGTCCGCAAATTCCAGGAAATCGAGTTGCTCAACTTGTGCAATGGCCTGCGCGTCATCCACAAACACGTTATATTTGGGCGGCATTTGAGCAGCTGCAAGCGTGATCCGTGCGGCTTCCGACGTGGAGGATGCCGCGAGAAGCCGCTTGCTCACTTCCTCGCCCCGCCGCGTGAACTCCTGCGTAAATTGGGCCACCAGCGCCGAGGTCTGCTCGTCGTTGGCTCGGTCGAAAGCTCTTCGCGCGGTGAATAGAACAATCGCTGCAACAATCGAAACCGGAACCAGCACTGTCAGCGCAAAGAGAAGCAGCAAGCGCCGCCGCAAACTCATGGCTTCTCCACAGCAATCCAGATATTGCCCAGTTCCCATTCGCCATCGGGAGAGATACTTAGGCCGCGCAGGTTTGATCGAGCTGCTATCGCTCGGCGCAAATGCAAAAGAGGAATTACGCGATGAGGCTGCAATAGTAGCTTTTCGGCAGCGTACATCTCTTCGACAGAATACTCGCTGAATTTCGGGGGATCGAGTTGCAGCGCCTTGGCGAGTTCGGCCAGCGCCGTCTCTGGATCCAATGATGCAAGGGAAAAACGCGCAAGCCTGATGTCGGCGGCTCCGGAACTGACCAGTTGGATTGCAATTCCGGCATCGCGCGCATTTAACAAGATGCGGTCTGCGACGACTCGCGCCACCGGATCAGCAGCATCGTAGGCCAGTGTCCACGCTGTACGCGCTGATTGCAGCCGCACCGGGCTTGCCTGCTGATTGAGCCTCGGAACTGGAAACACGAAGCCGTAGCCCGAGAGCCAGGTGGGAAGCAGCCCTGCCTCGGCGTCTCCACCGCCCTGCATAACATACTCGGCAAGCGAGGTCGTATCCAGGGTCGCAGCAAGGGCGTTGCGTGCATGAAGTTCATCTTCGTTGCGCGGATCGTGCGCAAATGTCAGCGCCATCAACTGCGCCGGCTCCGAGCTGAGAACTGTGCGGCCTTCCGCCTTTGCACGCCGGATACTCTCAGCCGGAATTTCCACGATGTCGGCTTTGCCGAGATCAAGCGCCAGCAACTGCTCACGATCACTGATTCCGAACGAGACTTCCACTGAGTCAACGAATGGGCGTCCATGCCAATAGTCGTCATTCGCCGCAAGCACCAGGCGCTTGCCCGCCACCCAATCACGAGCAACAAACGGGCCTGTACCCGCAAGCTTGTCGCTATTGCGATGCACAATGGCGTTTCTCGGCAACGCCAGTTCAGCGGGAACCTTTAGGTCCGGCGATGGTGTCTCTATCATCACAGTTTCGCTGACAGCCACCACTTTCCATGCCGGATTGCTGCTGCGAAGTGAAGCTGCCACTGACGCGGCATCCAGCGGAAAGCCATCAGTAAAAGAGACACCGTCGCGAAGAGAAATGCGCCATCGTTGGTTTCCCGGCTCCGCCTGCCAGGAACTTGCCAGGAGCGGCTGTGGATGCCCGTTCGCATCCAACCGAACCAGATTTTCGAAGATCAGGCGAGCGATGTTTTCCGACTCGCCACCGTTCATTGACGCGGGATCAATAGCTTGCGGCGTCTCGCGTACAGCGATGCGCAGAGTTCCGCCATAGTGAGGACGTTGCTCCGCCGCTGCGGCAACTGCTATCAACAGCAGGCTACTGAGCGCAATTAAGGCTGATCTGAAACGCATCGTAATTTCCCGTATCTGGGTTGTGAACGATCGCGGTTATCCCATCTCCTGCCTGGCTGGTCCACAATGCTGTCACATTTCCGTTGAGCGGCAGCTTCTGGCTCACAACCAGCGGCTCCCGATCGGGGACCTCAAACGCTTGTAGCGAATCTCGGCCGTCTTCTTGTTGCATGGTCGCCACCACTTGCGTGCCGGGCCTGCAAGCCGTCCGCACCCCCGCGATATCGCTCCCCCAGTGCACGCGCGCGGCAACCTGGTCGTTAATTCCATCCAGAAGATGCAGGGTGCCGTCGAGGGTTGAGAACAACCACAGGATGTAGTTCTGCCGTGGCACGGCGGCCGCAGAGTAAAAGGCGGGTGCAGACCTCTGTTTCAGGATGCCTGGCACCAGCGCTCCGGTAAAAAAATTCCGTGTGGGCGAAAAGAATCCCGATAACCCGGCGTCTTCGGTTTGAATCGGCCACGGATCATCACTTTGCTGGCAGTTCATGCTCAACGGAGCTGATCCGCTGGTTCGGCAGACAAGCCCAGGAAGAAACACGTCGAACAGGTGGTCCTTGCGCAAGAAAATTCGTCCGCGAAGATCACGCGGAAGCGGAACCGGAGTTTTAATTGGAAGCGATTGGCCCGCAAGCCATCGGCCGTCCTTGAATTCATAAATCGTGACAGCTGTGCCGCCGAGCACCAGCAATCGGCGCGGGCTTCCTTCCAGGATCGCGAAATCGAGAATAGGCTCGGCTTGCGAAATAACGGGTGTGGCATGCAGGTTCAATGGCTGCGAATTCTGCGCTGCAGCGAAAGAGGCCGGCCGCGGTAGAGAAACCATGATGACACTTTCCTGGTTCGCTGCCTGCTGGATCTGCGCCACCCACACGTACTCTTGCAGATTTTCGGCCAGCGTTAGCCTGATTGTCGCCGCCGCCTGGTCGGGCTGCCATACCCGCACTCCAGAATTGGCAAGCACTGAGGTCAGCTCTGTGCGAATTTGTTCCATGTCGGCGGAACTGATCGACGACCGGTTCGTCACATCCAGCGCCACCACACCCGGCCCGGTGGTAGCCGCGATCTTCGCCGCTAGTTGCGATTCCGGCGTTCGCCAGTCGGACGCTGAAGCCGGCGTCACCATCGCCAAGACAACCAGGGCCCCAAGCACGCGTGAGAAGAAGAGCATTTTGAGCTTGCGCGAATTATAAGCTGGAACCCTGACTCTTCCCTTCATCGCTTCCTCGCTCCGCACCTGAGTAGTCAGAGGGCCGCCCCGTCGAGTGGAGCGGCCCCTGGTTCAAATCCATTAACAGGCCCTGCACCCACTATTTCTCGCCTTCGACTTGTTCCGACTGGCTACCCTGGTTTGCCATGTTCATGCTCTTGAGCACGTCGTTGGCGAAGAAATATTTTCCGTCAGAGGGCACCATCATGATCTGCAACTTGTCCGAGAGCTTCTCCGCGATGATCTTGTTAATCAGCAGCGGATTCTGCTTCAGCACCGCCCCTTCATTCCTCATGCGCTCGGTATCGGCGGCTGCGGTCACGCGAATGCGATCAGCCTCGGCTTCGGCGAGCATTTTGCGGCGTTCCATTTCCGCTTTGCTGTCGATGACCTTGGCCTGCGCCTGCGCCTCGGCATTTTTCACTGTGGCCTGCGCACTTGCTTCCGCGTTCTGTACGGTCGCTTCTTTGCGGGCTTCCGCCTCAAGCTTGCTTTGTTCAATCTGCTTCTGCTTGAGCGGCAGCGTGTATTGCATGGCATCTGCTTCCGCTTTCGCCTGAAGCACGTGTACTTGTGCCTCTCCTTCTGCGGCCTTTACCTGTTGAGCCTTGGTAGCCTCGGCCTCAAGTTCAGATATGCGCACCTGCTTTTCCTGGATCGCGGTCTGCACTTCCATTTGATCGTTCTGCTGTTCCTTCAACAGCAGATCTTCCAGGCCCCTCGCGTATTCGGGCGGTAACTGGATATCACGCAGCATGACCTCTTTAACCACGATTCCATCAACAGCGAGCTTGGCCGTGATCATGTCTGAAGCTTTCTTGCGGACCTCTTCACGCTTGGTCGCAAATACCTCGCGCACGGTGTAATTGGGCACAAGTTCGCGCCACGCGCTAGCCACAATTGGCGGAACAATTTCGTTCTCCACCGGCTGCGGCAAGGTTGCTTGAATGTAATCGAGATGTTTGGAATCAAGCCGGTAACGGACGGTGATCGCTAAGCCGACGCTAAGGCCCTCTTTCGCCTGCACACTCAACAACTTTCCTTCGCCATGTTTGGCGCCTTTTTTTCCGTCTTCGATCGCACCGGTGGTGAACAGCTGGTCACGAGTGTCGAATAGCGCGATGCTCTCGGCAAGCGGTGTAATGAAGTGCGAGCCCGGGTAAAGCGTTCCCGGAAGCGTTCCACTGGTTTGACTGATTCGGACCGCCGCCATTCCGCTTGGAACGACGACGATGCCCATCGCAAGGACGATCGGACACCAAGCGAGAAGCGCGAGCGCGAGGGCGGCCTGCCAGTGCACCACTGGAGCATCTGGAATCGGCTTATCCCCCGGCGCCGCCAACCATTGTTTGTGTTTTGTGAGCAGGTAGAGATCACGCGCGAGCAGTCCGATCGCCGCCGCGATCATTGCCGTTCCGCCCCACAGTAAGAAGTATCTGAGAAAAATCATATGGTGCTCCTTGAAGATGCTTGATTGAGCCGACTATCGCTGCACCGGTCGGACGCGGACCGGCTGAGGCGCGAAGAAGATCCGAAATACCTGTCCAAAGATCAGTTCTTCCACGACCAGAGCGACCGCAACCGAAAAGACCAGTCCGGCTACAACTGCCATGAATGTGATTGCCATCTGCATATGAACTCTCCCTTTGCACGCGTTGCGCGTGCGTTAGATAGAATGGCAATCGGGCCGCCTAAACCAAGTTGTTGAAAAACAAGGCTGCGAATGCACCGCAGGAACCAGCGTTTGTGGTGCTGGGGACACGGTGTGTGTTGGGTGACACACGGCGAAAAATTACAGACATAGTGTCCTCGCCCTGTGGAATGCTGACTAGCAATTAGGTATTCGAGGATTTCATTGGCATCGCAAGATTCGCTTTGGTACAAAGACGCCGTCATCTATCAGGCCCATGTGAGGGCCTTTTATGACAGCAGCGGCGACGGGAACGGAGACTTCCGTGGGCTGGCGCTCAAGCTCGACTACCTGCAGGAACTCGGCATTAACACGATCTGGCTGATGCCATTTTTTCCGTCTCCGCTGCGCGACGACGGATATGACATCTCAGACTACCGGTCGATTCATCCTAATTACGGCACTCTCGATGACTTCAAGGCGTTCCTCGATGCCGCCCACAAGCGCAGCATCCGGGTGATCATCGAGATGGTGTTGAACCATACCTCAGACCAACATCCGTGGTTTCAGGAGTCGCGCAGCTCGCGCACTAATCCGCGCCGCGACTGGTACGTGTGGAGCGACACTGATACCCGCTACAAAGGGACGCGGATCATTTTCATCGATACCGAGCTTTCCAACTGGGCGTGGGACCCCGTCTCAAAGCAGTATTACTGGCATCGTTTCTTCAGCCATCAGCCGGATTTGAACTGGGACAATCCACAGGTCCGGGACGAGATGTGGGACGTAATGAAGTTCTGGCTCCAGATGGGGGTGGATGCATTCCGCCTTGACGCCGTTCCTTATTTAGTCGAACGCGAAGGCACGAATTGCGAGAACCTGCCCGAAACGCATGATGTCATCAAAGAACTGCGCTCGCGTTTAGATAAAGAATTCCCGGGGCGCATGCTCCTCGCGGAAGCCAACCAATGGCCTACGGACTTGCGCGCGTACTTCGGTTCGGGTGACGAGTTTCACATGGCATTTCACTTCCCGCTGATGCCGCGGATGTTTATGGCGGTGAAACTCGAAGACCGCAAGCCGCTGACCGAAATACTCAAGCAGACGCCTGAAATTCCCGAAAATTGCCAATGGTGCCTCTTCCTGCGCAATCATGACGAGCTTACGCTCGAGATGGTGACCGACCTCGAGCGCGACTACATGTACGACGAGTACGCAAAAGAGAAGGCGATGCGCCTGAATCTAGGCATCCGGCGGAGGCTGGCGCCCCTGCTCGACAACGACCGCCGCCGTATCGAACTGATGAACGGCATGCTCATGTCGCTTCCGGGCACTCCGATCGTGTATTACGGGGATGAAATTGGCATGGGCGATAACGTCAATCTCGGCGACCGCAATGGCGTGCGCACTCCCATGCAGTGGGACGGTGGGTGGAATGGCGGATTCTCCGGCGCTGATCCGGAAATGCTTTACTCGCCGCTCATGCTGAACCCGGTGTACGGATATCAGGCCATCAATGTCCACTCGCAGAAGCGCTTCGATCACTCGTTGCTTTCCTGGATGAAGCGACTGATTCGGGTGAGAAAAACGAATGCCGTCTTCGGCCGGGGTTCGATCGAGTTCCTGTACCCGGCGAACCATCGCGTGCTGGCCTATGTGAGAAAACTGGGGAATGACACTATTCTGGTAGTGAATAATCTTTCGAGCGCAGCCCAGGCCGTAGAACTCGATCTGAAAGCCTATAGCGGGAACATTCTCATTGAGATGTTCGGGCGCAATATTTTTCCCCGGGTCGGCGAGTTACCTTATCTGCTCACGCTGGGGCCTTATCAGTTCTACTGGTTCAGGCTGAGGAGAATTTGAAACTAATGCTAGAAGTCAGAATGCAGAAGTGAGAAGTTAAAGAGCAGCAGGTTGTGCTTTACTGCTTCCAGGTTGTGACTTCTTACCTCTGAATTGGAGTAGTTTTGCCCGAAGCGTCAATCCTTTCCGACGATTTCGTCCGCGAGCTGATTAATGTCGGCGAAGTGGACATCGTCGTTGGCGTGCCCACATACAACGATTCCACGACCGTTGGCCATGTGGTGCAGGCGATCCGCGCCGGACTGCTGCAATACTTCCCGCGGGCGCGGGCGGTCATCATCAATGCCGATGGCGGCTCTCGTGATGGAACGCAGGACCTCGTCCGTGCGGCCTCAATCAGTGACATGAACGTCAGCGCTGACGTACACGCATTACGCACGCTGCACAGCATCAGCACGCAATATGAGGGCGGCCCCGCAAATGGCATTGCGCTGCATACCATCCTTGCAGGGGCTGAGCTGCTCCAGGCGAAAGCTTGCGCGGTCATCTCGCCGGAATCCACCATGATGGAGCCGCAGTGGGTGGAACGCTTGCTGAGCCCGGTGATTCGCGATGCCGTCGACATGGTGCTACCGGTTTATCGCAGGCACAAATTCGACGGCTTGCTCATCAGAAACTTAATTTATCCACTCACCAGGGCGGTGTACGGCTGTGCTGTGCGCGAACCATTCCCTACTGATTTCGCGTTTTCAGGAGTTCTGGGCAATAACTTTTCGGCGCAGGATATTTGGACGCAGGAGCAAGGCCGGAGCGGGACCGAGCTGTGGCTCGCTATCTCAGCGGTCGCGAGCAGGTGCAGGATCACGCAGTCATTTCTTGGCACCAAGGCGCGCCCCGAAAACGCTCCAACCGATCTTGTTAAGGCAATGCGCGAATCAGCCGGAACGCTGTTTGCCTCCATGGAGACCTTCGCTACCGCCTGGAATTCCGAGCGCGAGCCGCTGGAAGCACCGTGCAAAGGATGCCAACCTGCCGTCAGTCTGGAACCGTTGCGGCTGAATCGCAAGCGCCTTTACCAGATGTTCACCTTCGGAATGGGGGAACTTGAGCCGGTGTTTCTCTCGATACTTACCCCGGAAACGCATGCTGAGTTGAAGCGACTCGCAGGGCTTCCTGAAGATAAGTTCGAATTTGCCCCCGAAATCTGGGTTCGCACCGTCTATGAATTTGCGGCCGCATATCATCGCGC
>Ga0136846_1208487_pt1 | contig 12366 bp, 11 predicted proteins | sample HopSoiMetagenom2_FD_96841 | JGI IMG/M metagenome (GOLD analysis project Ga0136846, IMG submission 96841) | Grasslands soil microbial communities from Hopland, California, USA - 2 Assembly 2016 (version 4) | ecosystem: Environmental > Terrestrial > Soil > Grasslands | place: USA: Hopland...
AATATCGTCGGTATCTGGTTTAAAAGTGAGTCCCCAGACTGCGACCTTTTTTTCGCGCAAGACCCACAGGGTGTCACGAATGGATTTTAGGAATCGTTCTTTCTGCGCCGCGTTAATGCGCTGCACTTCTTTTAAAAGCGAAAAGGGAACTCCGAGCTGTTCGCTTATAGTGATGAAGGCGGCAATGTCCTTCGGGAAACAGGATCCGCCGTAACCGATACCGGCGTTGAGAAAGTTCCGGCCAATCCGGCGGTCCATCCCGATTCCGTCCGCCACTTTTTCTATATCAGCTCCGCTGGCTTCACAAATGGCGGAGACGGCATTGATATACGAAATTTTCAGTGCCAGAAAAGAATTAGCGGCATGTTTGATCAGCTCCGCACTGTTGATATCGGTAACAAGTATCGGCGCCATGAATGGCTCATAAACTTTTTTCATCAGATCGGTGGCCTGCTCGCTCTGAGCGCCGATGACAATGCGATCGGGGTGCATTAGATCGTGGACGGCACAGCCTTCGCGCAGGAATTCCGGATTACTGACAACATCGAACTTCGCGCCGTGACGATTGTAGCGCTTAATCGATTCTGCGACCTTTTCGCCGGTCTTTACCGGCACGGTACTCTTATCGACAATTACCCGGTAATCAGTCAGGACGCCGGCGATTTCACGCGCCACTTTTTCGATAAAGCTTAAATCGACGCTGCCATCGCTCTGCGGTGGAGTCGGCACAGCTATAAAAATTATTTGTGAATTAGCGACCCCTTCTTGAATGTTGCCGCTAAAGCGCAATCGCTGAGCGGCGACGTTACGATGAATTAGTTCTTCCAACCCGGGTTCGTAGATTGGTACACGACCGGCGCGTAATGTTTCAATCTTGTGAGCATCGTTGTCGATGCAGGTGACGTTGTGCCCAACATCAGCAAAGCAAGCGCCGGTGACGAGGCCGACGTATCCCGAGCCGATAATCGATAGATCCATGTCGTTATGTTAGCGAAGTGGCGGAAATGCTAACCGAATTCGACCTTTCCGCGATTAATTTTGTCCCGCGCCGCCCGGATCGAAGTTGAGGTCAAAGCCGAATTTCGGAAACGCTTTCAAAGTAAAAGTCAAAAGCACGCCATATTCTTTGACCCCGTTATTGTTACGCACGACTGCTCCGAAAGAAGCGACCCAGCTGGAAAGATCCCGATAGATCGCGTAACGCTGTTGCTCGAGTAGCCCTGTCGCCCCTTCGTATTGCTCCTGCACGGCGACCCCCCAGTTGTCGTTAATCCGATAATATCCGCCGACCGTATACAGGCTGCTGTTAACGAAAAATGGATTCTCGTTGAGGTAGCGATGACCGAGATTGATCTGCAGGTTTGCCATCGGCTGGAAGGTCACCGTGGTGTTAATTTCGGTGAATCCCTTGTCAAAAGCGGGAACCTGGGAGTCAATCGCGAGCGACGCCCATGGTAGCGGAGTAAATCGAATCTTGTTGAAAAGGTTGGAGTAGGGAGTGCGATCATAAGGATTTTCGAAATTGACGTCGAAATAAGTTTCGAGTTCGAACCACGTCATGTTGCTGTCGTCCCGTCGCGTTTCAAGCCGGTTACGCACCCCAAAGCGCCAGATCGTCCAGCGATCAATCGAGTCGATCGAAGTGAACTCAGGAAAATCGATGGGACGCAATTTCGTACTCGGTTCGAAACGATCAAACTGCAAAATCGCAACCGGGTTGACGCTCGGGTCGGAGACCCATGAAAAATTGGTGAATGGTTGGATGACGTGCCGCAGACCGTCGAGGCCGAATGCGCTGTTCTGGACTTCCTCCCAGGCCCGCGAAATTTTAAAAGACGCTTCGATCCCGGCGTTGAACACAGTTCGGGTTGTGTCGCCGGAGAGGAACAAAGGAGTGTTGTCCGGGACAAGGAAATTGGGAGTTAGAGGATCGTTGCTCGGTGTGAACATGGTTTTTCCCACGTCACGCGTTTCGTTGTAGTAGGTCGCACGAAAGCCGGCACGTGGGACAATGCTGAGCCAGCCGAAATATGTATTCGGATAAAGTAATTGATGAAAAGTATCTGCCCGCCAACTTTCGTAGTCTTCAAGACCTGAACCAAGCGGGAAGTTTCGATGAAGATCCGCGATGCCGGTTTCGCCTTGATAAAAGATCGGACTTCCGAAAATCGGGGTCCGGGCAACATCCAGCACTACTTCCGGAAGACGCTCAGTTTGTTCGAAAAAGTTGTTGGCTTGAAAGCGCGCGATCGCTGTGAGCGTATAAATGGGATCGGTTTTGGTTATGGCGATGACATTGTCCGGCACAGGATTGAGACGAAACTCACTCTGGTAAAAGTCTTGCATGACGAAGGCATCGCTTAGCTTGGTGATATCGACGATGCCATAGATGTCGCTGGCAAAGTCGGTCCGGTCTTCAACGCTCAGCCGATAACGCGCGCTACCGATCGAGCCGCGCGGCAGCGAAGTCCGATTCAAGTCCGGATTTTGATCGTTGATAAAGTATGTTCTTAGCCTGAGATAGCTGCTGTCGTCTTTGCCGTAGTTCACCTCGGAGTCAAACCCGATCGCAGCTCCACGGCGCACGCGATAGTCGAGTCGAAGGTGTCCCTTGATTTTATCGGTGATTGGAAATGTGATCTCGCTCAGCAGCGATGGTCCCCACGAGCTGAGAAAAGCCGGCGAGATACTGAAACTAAAAGCATCGTTTAGCGACTGATAAAGATAAGGCCACCAAAAAACAGGAACTTTCCCGACGTAAAAAGTCACATTCTGAAAAATGACGCGATCGTTTTCGTAGATTCGAACTTTATGAGCATGAAAATGAAAATCGGGATCGATTGAGTCGTCAGTAGTAAAATCGCCATTTTCGACTACCGAATGTCCATCGGAAAAGCTCTGGAAATTTTTCCCATTTAGAAAATACGGATCGGAGGAGGAGCGCATCGTCTCGGCGTGAATCTCCTTAGTATCAAGGTTGTAACTGCCGCGTTCCGCGAGGTAGAGCTTGTCCTCCCGATAAATTCGGACGTGGCCTTCTGCTAACACTTCGTGGCGCTTCGAGTCGTAACGCGCTGTGTCAGCGTAAATATCCGTATCGCCGAAGTGAATGGCGACATTACCCTGGGCGATGGCGACACCGTTTTCGTAGCGAGTCTCGCCCGTGGAAGTGATCTCGATCGGTTGATTTTTGGGCGTCTCAAAGTCAACGGCCCTGCTGCGAGCAGCCGCGAAAAGGAGAAAAAAAAGGATCGCTGCCTGCGTTCGCATGGCGCGCCGGAAGGTATCGCAGAGAGTAGGTGTTGCAAAGGCGAAAAGGCTGCGCTCAACAGTCGTGTTTGTGATCGCTGGCGTCTGTCGAACCGGAGAAGCAGTACTGGGCGCGAACACCCTGGCTAGGCTTAATCGCTGCAGAGCGACGGAGGCTTAATCCACCCGTCTGTTGATTGAGACCGCAAGCCAGTACTAATGCTTGTGAGTCTTGCTTGGGCTGCAATGGCCGTGGCGCCCTGCCGGTTTTTAAGGTTTGTTCCGCTGCGATAAGTTGCCAAAGCACAGATGCACCGATGCCATCCCCGAGTGCGCTCTTTGGGGAATATAATGACATCTCACTCACGGCCGCGCGTTCAGCCCGGTCAATAAACGTGCCGTTGGCGCTGCCGATGCAAAATGCCTTTCCCTCTTTCAGGCGAGAGACCACGCAATCCAGCCGCGCCGCAAGTTCAGAGCGGCGGAAGAAATTTTGTCCCGGAATGATCTTTTGGATTTCGATCGTGCCATTAGCGCGATTCACCAGAACTGCACCCGCGCCTTCGCTCATAACCATTCCATGTCTCGCTTCCGGCCTGCTCGGATTGCGCAGGAAACGCCATTGCCGATAAGCTTCACAAACGAGCGGATCAATTTCTTCTGCGGCAACAATGAGACAGGCGTCGATTTCATCCAAAGCCATAAGGTCCTCCGCCAGCTTGAGCGCGAAAATACCAACGGCGCCGTCGCCGACAAGGGTATAGGAGGCACCACCAATTCCAAGGATCGCCGCGAGATGGCTCGCTGGAGCGTTAAAAACCGTTTCCGGAAACAATAGCGGGCTGGCCGATTGCGCTCCGGACGTTACGATGTCTGAGTAAAAGCGTCGCGTGTAAATAACGCCACCATTGGAAATGGCGAAAACGAGTGCAATGCGATCCAGGGCCGGCGCTGTTTTCGTGTCGGCGAGCGCAGCAAGTCCCGCAGCGGCTGCGAACCGCGAAATAGCGCTGGCCCGTCGTAAACGCGGGTGCGGCGGAAGATGCTTTGTCGCATCCGGCGGGACGCGATGAACAAGATACTGCGCGCCGTTCTGTGGGTTGGCCAGACGTTCCAGCGGCGCGATCTCGCCGGCGACTAAGCATTGCCAAACATCGTCTATGCTGTTGCCGAGCGGCGTGACCCAACTCGTGGCGGCGATGCTCAAAGTCATCGCACGAATTTGCGCAGCACAATTGTCGCGTTCGTCCCACCGAAGCCGAATGAATTCGAAACCGCGCAATCGAACTGTGCATCGCGCGCCGCATTGGCGACCACATCCAGAGGTAGCTCAGATTCGCGGAAATTGATATTGGGGGGCAGAAAATTATTTCGTAATGCCAGTAGAGTAAAAACGGCTTCGATCGCCCCGGCTGCACCGAGCGAATGGCCCATCATGCTTTTTGTTGAGCTAACAGGCACATCGCCAAAGAGCTCGATGATCGCTTTCGCTTCGGCGGTATCGTTCAGAATAGTCGCGGTGCCGTGCGCGTTAATGTAACCGACCTGCTGCGGCGCGATTTGTGCCTGCCTGAGTGCTTGCTCCATCGCTCGGCGCGGACCATTCCCGTCGGGATTCGGCTGCGTAAGATGATGATTGTCGGTGGAAATGCCATAGCCGATGATCTCACCGATAATTTCTGCGCCGCGAGCCCGTGCGGATTCCAATTCTTCGAGGGCGAGCAGAGCTGCACCTTCGCCCAGAACCATGCCTGAACGATGGGAATCAAACGGGCGACATTTTTCCGGAGTCGCGGCCTGCAAGGAATCAAAACCAACGAACACCAGTTCAGAGAGTGCATCGTAGCCGCCCGCGAGAATACGTTGATAACGGCCGGCGCGAATCCCATTGAAAGCATGACCAATCGCGTTTGTTCCAGAAGCGCATGCGTTCGCGATAACTTGAGCAGGAACGTTAAAGCCGAACCTTTCCATGGCATCGACGATCTGTTTTTGCGGCGGATAATTTGCGATCAATGCTGCCGAGCAAGCGCCGCCGTTGCCCAGGCTGCGATAAAAATTTTCCCCGAAACTCATGCCTCCACTCGTGGTACCGACGACAACGATTTCTGGATTGTGCTCAGGGGCTTGTTGCAAAACTTCGGCCAATGCGCTCATGACCATGTAGGACGCGCGATGCAAGCGGCGGTCCTGACGGTTCCGATTGCCTTGATTTAACAATCGCTCGTCATCAATCTGAGCGGCAGTCTTACATCGCGTTTTGTCAACGGGAAATGTGGTCACCGGCGTCACACAATCGCGCGCCTGTCGCAGCGACTGAAGGGTGTCGGCTAAGCCAAAGCCTAGCGGGCTAACGATGCCAGCAGCAACAACGGCGACGCGTTTTGCAACGTGCTCCTGTGGCTTCATTATGGTATTTAGAATTTCAACTCTCGGTTTTATTGTTGCGTTCCAGCGGAAAAGCTCTACTAAGGCGGCTAAAGAAAACAGCGTTCGGGCAGTTGGTGAATTGTCAGTTGAGTTTATTCAGTGGCAGTTTGAAATCCGATAACCGGGAACAGTGACCTGGCCGCGTTTTCCAGAATAAACTCAAATGGGTACCAAGTTATATGTTGGGAATCTTTCGTTTAATACGACGGAAACCGACCTTCAGGATCTCTTCGCGCAGGCTGGGGCTGTGCAGGATGTCATGCTTATGCAGGATAAATTCACAGGCAAGTCTCGCGGCTTTGCTTTTGTGACCATGGCGACAGAACAGGAAGCACAAAATGCCATCACGCAGTTTAATGGCAAAACCGTCGAAGGTCGCGCACTAACCGTGAATGAAGCCCGTCCACGCGAGGCCCGGCCGCAAGGCGGAGGAGGCGGTGGCGGTGGCTACGGCGGTCGTGGTGGCGGCGGTGGTTATGGTCGTGGTGGCGGCGGGGGCGGTGGCGGTGGTTACGGTCGAGGTGATCGCGGATCGCGCTAACGCAAATCTTTATTTTTTAGGCGCCCGCTCTCACCAGCGGGCGCTTTTTCTTCGCGACAATTCCTTCTCGTGAAGCGACTGTTACGCGTCATCGAAACGATCTAAGGTTAAACATCAATCACAGGAGAGCTTATGGCGGAGGAGTCTACTGAAAATTCAAAATCGAGTGAACAGGCACAATCCGGCGAGAACATCACCATCCCGCCAATTTCCAAACCCGCTGCCGGTGCGGCTGCCGGCGCGGTTCTTGGCAGCGTAGGCGGTCCAGTCGGCGCGATTGTTGGCGGAGTAATGGGTGCCGTGGCCGGCAAAGCGGCTGCAACAGGACAGCCGATCAGGGCGACGGCAAAAAAGGCGATTGGCCTATCCGGCGGGGGGCGTTCGCGCTCAAAACCGAAGCAACAGCCTTCTTCTGGTCGGCGAAAGAAAGCATCGACTGCCCGCAGCAAAAGCCAATCTTCGCGGCGTTCGGCCGTGAAGACAGGGGGCAAAAAAGCCAAACGCGGCAAGTCGAGCGGCGCCCGCCGCGCCCAATCGCCAAAATCGCGGCGCGGTGGCAAGACGAAGGGTGGCCGCACAGCGAAGGGAAGGACGGCGCGCACTGCCGTGAAGGTGCGGGCACGTCCGGGAAGCCGTCCGGCCACGAAGAAGCGGCGCTAAATGCCATCAATGGGGCACGGTGCCCATTGTTCGCACAGCCAGGATAGCTGTGCTACTACGAAGCAGTGGGCAGGGCTGGATTCGAACCAGCGAAGGCGTAAAGCCAGCAGATTTACAGTCTGCCCCGTTTGGCCACTCCGGAACCTACCCGTTCGGCGCTTTGATATAGGCTGGCGCCGAACACGCTGCAACTCCGCGTCATGTGTCTGCGGCCCTCTGTCACACCGAGCGAATGCGAGGGATTTCGCATGTCCTCAATGATGAACCAGGTTGGGTGAATTATGACCATAACTAACATTCCCGAGATCTAAACCCGACCGGCATTATCTGCGCGGCTCAGAATGACGGCTGCGTCTCTATCCGTAAAATTCCGCGATTTTACTCACGACATACCTCTGGGCTTCGCGAGTGAGTTCAGGATAAATCGGTAATGCGAGCGTCTCTCTGGATGCGCGCTCAGCTTGTGGGAAATCGTCTTCCTTGTGTTGCAAGTAAAAAAAACATTCCTGCAAGTGAAGCGGCACCGGGTAATATATTTCGCTGCCGATTTCGTTGTTGGTGAGATGTGCTTTTAAGTCATCGCGAGCGCGCGCTCGAATGACGAACTGATGATAGGTGTGATGATTATTGACCCGATCGCGATAAGGTTCCGCCGGCAGAACGATCGCGTCGGCCAGATTGTGTCGGGAAAATTCTTCGCGGTAAAAATCCGCGACGCCGCGACGAGCAGCCGACCAAGCATCGAGGTGTGGCAGTTTCACCTGCAAAATCGCTGCCTGCAGTTCATCGAGACGAAAATTTCCGCCGATGAATTGATGATGATAACGCGGCTCCATCCCGTGCTGCCGACAAATTCGTATTCGCGTGGCTAAACGTTCATTGTTAGAGACGATCGCGCCAGCATCCCCGGCGGCACCCAGATTCTTTGAAGGATAGAAACTAAAGCAACCGATGTCGCCGATCGTGCCCGCCGACGCCACTCCCCCGTTTTGAGGATATGCGGCGCCGATCGCCTGGGCCGCGTCTTCAATTACAAGCAATCCGTATTCGCGCGCGATCTCCATGATCGCGTCCATCTCGCAGCACAATCCGAACAGATGGACCGGAAGAATTAGACGGACGGCTTGTCCATCTCGCGTCATCAAAACACCATTGTTCTGACGACAATTTTTTTTGATGAAAGATCGGATTGCTTCCGCTGAAATGTTGAAGGTGCTGGAATCGATATCAGCAAAGAGCGGGGTCGCGCCGACTCGCGCGATGCAAGCCGCGGTCGCGAAGAAGGAATAGGGCGTTGTGATTATGGCATCTCCCGGTCCAATCTCGAGGGCCATTAAAACGGCGAGGAGTGCGTCTGTTCCGGAGGAAACGCCGATGGCAAATTTTGCGGCAATGTGTTCGCAAAGTGCGCGCTCGAATTGGTCCACTTTCGGTCCAAGAATGAAACGCTGGCTTGCTAATACTTCGTCCATTTGCTGCCGAATAGGTGCAGCAAGCGACCGATATTGCTCGCTCAACTCGAGAAGTGGCACGCGCATGGCGACGCAGAATCGCAGCTTCGCTCCGCCGTTCAACTATCTTCACTGGGTACGACGTTGACCTATCGGCATCGCCGCTTTAAGATCGGCCGATGTCTCTCATTCGCGGGCTGTTCTGGCTCGTTCTATTTGTTTTGTTTACCTTCTCTTTCGTCGTGCTTTTTGAGTACGGAGCGCACGATTTTACCAGTGGTTTTAAGCTGGAGGCGGAGCGGGTGAAGAACTTCGTCGTGGACGCAGTTGGCAAGCCGAAGACATCGCCGTCTCCGGGTGAGAAGAAAAAGTAAGCCGACGGTATTTAGTTTACGAAGTCGATGGCGATTTCCCGATCGACATAACCGCGTTCACGTGCTTCGCCGAGGAACCGCCGGATCGCCTGCCGGCCCACCTCGCCATAATCGAGCGTGAATTCATTTACATACATTCCAATAAACTTTGACGCCAGATCCTTCCCCATCCCGCGGGCGTACGGCATGGAGTGCTGCACTGCTTCAACACGGTGGCTGAGTCCGAATCCGATGCTCTCGCGCAAAATAGCGGCAAGATCAGCCTGAATATCGTGCGGAATGTCTTTGCGCAAAACATTTGCTCCGAGCGGCAAAGGCAGTCCGGTGCGAGCTTTCCACCATTCACCAAGGTCCATGATTTTCGTAAAACCGGATTGCGCGTAGGTGAGCTGTCCTTCATGAATAATAAGGCCGGCATCAGCACGACCCTGTCGTACCGCCTCAAAGATTTCGTTGAATGGCACGACCACGTATTTGAATTCGCCGAGATAAAGTTGCAGGGCGAGAAACGCACTCGTCATCGTCCCCGGGACTGCAATTGTGCAGGCGCGTAGCTGCTTCGGAATGTCTTCATTCGATGATCGATGGTCGAGGTTCGGTCTCCGACCTCTCGCAACAAGAAGCGGCCCATAGCCGTCTCCCATGCTCGCCCCGCAAGGCAGCAATAAATATTTGTCCGCGATGTAAGCATACGCATGGATAGAAACCGCAGAAATGTGCAGCTCGCCGCGCACGGCGCGGTCGTTCAACGTTTGAATGTCTTCGAGCTGATGTTTGAATCGGTAACCACGTAGATTGATCTTGTTTGCCGCCATCGCGTAAAACATGAAAGCATCATCTGGGTCGGGGGAATGCCCAAGAGTGAAGGTTTCGGTTAAACTGGCGGCCATGGACGATGCTATTCGTGCTGCAGATTGGCGCAACGCGCTGTTTGCGTTGCCGACTCGCTTCCGATAACCTCATCGCGATGGCAAAAATGGCGCTCGGCAAAGGTCTCGGCGCGCTTATCGCGGCACAGCCCGCACCTGCTCCACCGCTAGTGACACTAGCCGCCGAGGATTATTCGGAAAAAATCTGGCAGGTTAGTCTCGACAGCATCGCTCCCAGTCCGTTGCAGCCGCGGAAGGAATTCAGCACGGATGCGCTCTCCGAGTTGGTCGAATCGATTCGTCAGCATGGAATCATTCAGCCTCTAATTGTGCGTGCGATCAATGGTCGTCATGAATTGATCGCTGGTGAACGGCGTTGGCGAGCCGCGATGGTGGCGGGATTGGAAGAAGTGCCTGTGATCATTCGCAGTGCGAGCGATCGCGACGTGCTCGAGCTTTCGTTGATCGAGAACCTACAACGGGCCGATCTGAACCCGATCGAGGAGGCCCAAGGCTACGCTCGTTTGGCCGGTGAATTCGGGATGCGGCAGGAAGAGATCGCGCAAAAAGTGGGACGGAGTCGCGCGTCGGTGGCGAACGCAATGCGATTGCTTGATTTGCATGCGCAGGTGCAAACATGGTTGACGCAAAATCTGTTGTCAGTCGGCCACGCCAAAGTTTTGCTCGCCCTCAAATCGCCGGTGGAACAGTTAGCCGTGGCCGAAACGGTTTTGAGACGCAGTGCGACGGTACGGGCAACCGAGCGATTGGTCGCGCGCCAGCTCGGCCAGGCAAAACCGCGTCACCGCCGTCCATCGGTCGTATCCGTTAACGCTAGTGCACTTGAGCATTTGCAATCGCGTTTGCAGGAGCATCTCGGGACGCGCGTGATTCTCCATCATGGCGAGAAACAGGGCCGAATCGAAATCGAATATTATGGCGCTGACGATTTGCAGCGCATCATGCAAGTCATCGGTCTGCCATCGGAAAATTGAGCTGGCGAATGTGAGCATTTCGCCGCGCGCACGTTGTCTCGTCGCGATCGCAATTCTGTGTTTCCAGAGTTGCAGGTCTCGAGTTGATCGGCTGTGGGAGAATTTTTCCGGCGAGAAGGCCTTTGCCCATGTGCAACACTTGGTTGATCTCGGCCCGCGACCTGCCGGGTCAGAGGCGCTGGAAAAATCACGGCTTTATATTATCGAACAACTCAGGTCCGCTGGCTGGAGCACGATGCGCTCGGAATTTTCCGAGCCGACGCCACGCGGGACGATGACATTCGTGAATTTGATCGCACGCTTCGGCAACGTTAGGAAAACCGAGTCTGCCCAATTCCTTCTCTGCTCGCACTATGACACCAAGACGTTTGACACGATTCGTTTTGTCGGCGCGAATGATGGCGGTTCGAGCACGGGATTGCTCATTGAGATGGCGCGCGTCCTGGCGCTCAACCAGGCGTTGGCAGCGAAAATCGAGCTCGTGTTTTTTGACGGCGAGGAGGCTTTCGAAAATTTTAGCGAAACTGACGGGCTGTATGGCAGCCGGCATTTTGCCGCCGAATTGCGGAGTTCCGGCGAGCGAAGATCTTTTCGCGGTGGAATTCTTTTTGATATGATCGGGGACAAATCGCTACAGGTGACGCTACCACCCGATTCGCCGGGAGACCTGGCGGGCAACATTTTCGCTGCAGCCGATGCGCTGGCACAACGTTTGCACTTTTCTTATGCCGATCGCGGAATCACCGACGATCATACGCCGCTGAACGGGATCGGGATTCCCGTCATCGACCTCATCGATTTCGATTTTCCACCGTGGCATACAGCCGAAGACACGCTCGACAAAATCAGCGCCGAGAGCTTGGAAATCATCGGCCGGGTCGCGCTGTACGATCTTGCCAAGTTTGAATTGAAATGAAAATACTTTGCTCGCGCTCGTCGTGGTTGGACAAGGCGCAGTGACCCGCGGCTGGCTCGTTCATTTTGCCGTTGAGCATGAGGTGGGCGGCGGCGTTTTTCAGCGTGGCAAATTGATTGCGGTAATCGGAAAGAGCGGATTTTTTGAATCCGACCTGAGCGCACTCGCACATCACAAGCATTTTTGCGCGGGGAACGGCGACGAACCTGTCAAAGAGGCGGAGAACGCCGCCCTTGGCGAGGAATTAATTGCCGCGGCGTTCGCCGCGGCCGATGAGATTTGCAGAAGCGGTGCGCGGAGATTGCCAGTTTGTTCGAGGCACAAAACGGCGCAGGGGGGTTGATTTAACCGGGTCGGAGTTGGCCCAGCGTGCCCGGTTCTTTGCGGAATGATAAATTGCGCGATTCGGGGTTTAATCGAAGTTCGAAAAGAATTGATATGAGTAGGGCGATTCGAAAGAGCGTTGGCATTATTGGCCTTGGCATCATTGGACGTCGCGTTGCCGATCATTTGCGTCGCCAAGGATTATCAGTCTTCGTCTGGAATCGGACGCCGCGACCCGTGCCGAACTTTGTCGGTTCGCCGCGAGAACTGGCGCAAATCTGCAATTACTTGCAGATCTTCGTCTCCGACGACGATGCATTGATGCAGATGATCCAGACGATCTCGATGTCGCTCACGCCGCACCATATCGTGATCGCGCACCCCACCGTTTCGCCCGATACAATGCGCGAGGCGGCGGCAATTGTGGAACGGCGCGGCGCCCGTCTGGTGGAAGCGCCATTTACCGGGAGCAAACTCGGCGCAGAAAAGGGTCAGCTTGTTTATTACGTGAGCGGAGATGAAGCGGCGATCAGCGAAGTCCGACCATTACTGCAGGC
>Ga0136846_1239513_pt1 | contig 12365 bp, 11 predicted proteins | sample HopSoiMetagenom2_FD_96841 | JGI IMG/M metagenome (GOLD analysis project Ga0136846, IMG submission 96841) | Grasslands soil microbial communities from Hopland, California, USA - 2 Assembly 2016 (version 4) | ecosystem: Environmental > Terrestrial > Soil > Grasslands | place: USA: Hopland...
AACTGGGAAAACTCGTCGACGAGACCCTTCAGCGACTCCACCTCGCCGACGATCGTCGTCGTGCACTCCTCCACGAGCGCACGAGGACCCGGCGGGCTGCCGGCAAAATGGCGTCGCAGGCGCTCGGCGGACAACTGGATGGGCGTCAGCGGATTCTTGATTTCGTGAGCCAGGCGGCGCGCCACCTCGCGCCACGCGGCGACCTTCTGCGCGCGAATCAGCGGTGTCACATCGTCAAGGACGAGGAGCAGGCCCTCGGGAGAGCCCGAGTCGGCTGTCAGGGCGGTCGTCACGGCGGCCAGGTGCAGTTCCTGACCCTGATAGGGAATCGCGATCTCCTGCGCGGCCGGCTCGGTCTTCGAACGTCCTGTACTCGCCAGCAGCGCCCCGAGCGGCTGCAGATCCTGCCGCGCAAAGACCGCGGTGGCCGGCTGTCCGACAATTTGGTTATCCAGGCTCAGCAAGCGGGCCGCAGCGCTGTTGATCGTCGTGATCATGCCGCTGCCGTCCACCGACACCACACCGGTGGTGATGCGCTCCAGAATCGTTTCGATGTACCGGCGCCTGATCTCGACCTCGACGTGCTTTCTTTCCAGTTCGAATGTCGAGCGTTCGACCTTGCGGCGGCTCGTCGCCAACTCCCCCGCCATGGAATTGAAGGCCTCGACGAGCGAACCGAATTCGTCGTTGCTCTGCGGCTCGACCCGCTGATCCAGGCGGCCCGCGCCGATTTCACGTGCCGCGGCGGCGAGCATCTGCACGGGCCTCGTGATTCGCTTGGCCAGGTACAGTCCCATCCACGTGGCGCCCACCAGGATGAGAAGCGTGACGAGCAGGAAGAACAGCAGGTAGACGCCTGTCAGCGGCCGCTTGAGAACGCGCATCTGCGTATAGTTCTCAAACGCCTGCGTCATGCGGTGCGAGCGCGCCGCCAGGTCGCCCGTCAGGTAATCGGTCGCGACCACGACGCCCAGTGGCCGGCCATCGGCTGAACGGATGACGGCGGCCGCGTGGAGAAAGTCGCCCGACTCCCCCAGCGCTTCGATCGAGCGCGTGTCGAGGGAGCCGGTCAGCGCCTGCGCTGCGAGGCGGTCGGCGGCGGCACGGCTGTAAGCGGGCGGCAGCGACGGCGCTGCGACTTCCACAACCGGGGCCAGACCGGGGAGCGACCCGTTGGGAGGCGCAACGCGGTACACCTCGACCATCTGCACGCGCCGGAGCGTGACCTCGGGCGCGAGCAGATCCCGGATCGGCCTGACATCCGGCTTCGAAAGATCCGCGGCGCCCAGGGACTTTGCGATGCGCGTGGCGTGGTCGGCCACGAGCAGCTGGCGCTCGTGGTAGTAGTCGCTCGCAATCTGGTTGGCCGACGAGAGGATCTCATCCATCGGCGCATTGAACCATCGCTCGACGCTCGTGCGAATCAACTCGCTTCCGACAATCAGCACGAGCACGGCCGGCACCAGCGTCATTCCCAGCAGGACGGCGACGAGCTTCGCGCGGAACCGTGCGAACGGGCGCGCCTGGCGGCGCTCGACGATGAGCTTGACGATGTTGCGCGCCAGGACAAAGACGAGCCCGGCGAGCATCGTCAGATCCCCGGCGGTCAGCGCGTAGAGCACAAACTCGCTCAGGAAGTCCGGCGAAAACCGCGGCGTGCGGTTGGCGACGATCAGGATGGCGGCGAGGGCGGCGATGAGCACGCCGATCCCGATGAGGATGAGGCGCGGGTTGTCGCGGAACGGGCGGCGGCGCCCCTGGTCAGGCGCGTCTGGCGGCCTCGGACGGCGGGGCGTGATGGACGTGACCGTTGCAGGCATCATCCCTGGCTCGTGGCGCGTGGCTCGTGGCTCGTGCCGCGCTGCTTCACTCTTTCGCGTTCAACAAATCTTTCAGCTCGCTCATGAATTCGCCGATGTCGCGGAAGTGCCTGTACACGGAGGCGAACCGGACGTACGCGACCTTATCGAGCTTCTTGAGCTCTTCCATCACGAATGCCCCGATGTCGGCAGTGGCAATTTCTTTTTCTGGACGCTCCTGAAGCGAGGACTCGACGCGATCGGCGACACTTTCGAGAGCGGCCATGCTGACGGGTCTTTTTTCACAGGCCTTGAGCAGGCCAGCGACGAGTTTCTGACGCTCGAAGCGTTCGCGCGTGCCGTCCTTCTTGACGACCATGTACGCGATCTCGTCGATCCGTTCGTAGCTCGTGAACCGCTTGCCGCAGTCGAGGCATTCGCGCCGGCGGCGAATCGCCTCGCCTTCCTTGGACTCGCGCGAGTCGACGACCTTGTCACCGAGGTGACCGCAGTACGGGCACTTCATCGCGTCATCGCTTCACGCTTCCTGGGCATCACGCCGGCCGCCGGATTCGGCTTCGCTCGCCAGGCGCTGCATGCCGGACATGTTGAGGCCGGCCTGCGCCGCGAAAAACAGGCCGAGCAGGAGCGCCGGGCCAATCGAAAAGACGTGCGCGACAATCGCCGCGCCGACGGCGGCGTCTTCCTGCGCGCCGAAGAACAGCGTCGTGCCCAGACGAAACGCCTCGTGAAAGCCGCCGATGGCGCCGGGGGTGGGCACCGCGACCCCGATGACGAGCAGGGCAACCAGCAGGAAGGATCCGGTGAAGGGTACCGCGAGGTGGAACGCCACGGCGACGGACCACATCCCCACGGCAATCGACAGCCACAACGGAAACGACCACAGAAGGGCGACGATCAGCCGGCCCGGCCGGCGCACGGCTCCGAGTCCACGCGCGAACTTTTCGGCCACGCGAGCGATGAGCCCCGCGAGCGCCGAGGGGAGCACCCGCTCGAGGCGGATCAGCGTCCGCCCCAGCCGTTCGGGATCCCCCGCGAGCACGAACATCACGACGAGTGCCGCCAACGCACCGGCGGCGGCTGTGAGCCCGGCCCACTTGACGGCCGCCCACGCCGTGGGGCTGGCTCGTCCGACGCCCGGATCGAAAAAGAAAATGAACAAGGCCAGCAACGTCAGCACGGCCAGCACATCGAGCACGCGCTCGAGCACGATCGTGGCGAACGCGCCAGTCGCCGTCATGTGTTCGTGGCGTGCCAGAAAGTACGGGCGAATGAACTCTCCCGCGCGCGCCGGCAGCACGCTGCTCGCGGCGAATCCCACGGCCGTCGCGCGAAACGAGTTCGCAAAACTCGCGTGGCCGAGCGGTTCGAGCAGATACTGCCACCGCAGTGATCGGATTGATAAATTGACGAACATGGTCGCGAGCGACAACGCCAGCCAGCCGGGGTGCGCGTGGAGGATTTCGGAGCCGACATGCCGCAGATCGACGTTGCGCAGAAACAGCGCCACGAGGCCGGCCGCAAGGACCAATACAACGGCTGTCCGGATGTGTGCGCGCATGACGGAAACGCTCCTACTATACCGCCCAATCGGTGGCGAAGGCCGACAGCCGCTACATCTTGTTGTCTTGTGCCGTTCTTCCCTCACTGTCCCGGTTTGGCGACTGATTTCGAGGTGCCGGCGAGGCCTGAAGCGCCACAGACGGTGCTCGTGCACGCATCCCACCCGCTCGATCGCCGCGGCACCTGTGATGTGCTCCTCCGCCCGATCGAGATCAGCAGAATCCGACGACTCAGCAGAACCTGAACGGACAGAATGTCGAGATCGGCATGAGTCCAGATCGGCATGGAATGTGACGCCACGGAATAGCCGTCGGTAAAATTCGCAGCTATCCCACATCTTGTTGTTGTTCTCGCCGGTCGGTGCTTGTAAGATGACGGACTTCCGCCTACTGAGGATTCACGTTGCCGCTCGCTACTCCCGTCATCGAAACCACACTCGACCGCCGCCGTCCCGACCGACAAGGCAAGGTTCGGGATATCTACGACTTCGGCGAGCAATTGCTCATCGTCGCCACCGATCGGATTTCGGCGTTCGATTACATCCTGGGCTCAGGCATTCCCGACAAAGGAAAGGTGCTCACCCAGATCTCGCGCTTCTGGTTCGACCGGATGCGTTCGGTCGTGCCGAATCACATCATCTCGACCGATCCCGACGCGTATCCACAGGAAGCCCGGTCGCAGGCAGCCATGCTCCGCGGGCGCTCGATGCTCGTGACGACCACCGAGCCGCTCCCGATCGAATGCGTTGCGCGCGGGTACCTTTCGGGATCTGGCTGGAAGGACTATCAGTCGAGCGGCGCCGTCTGCGGCCACGTGTTGCCGAGTGGCCTGCGCGAATCCGACCGGCTCCCCGAGCCGCTCTTCACGCCCGCGACCAAGGAGACGGGCGGCCACGATATCAATATCAGCGAGGCCGAGGCCGCGAAGCTCGTCGGGCCCGCGGTGTTGGACAAAGTGAAGGCGCTGACGCTTCGCATCTATGCGGAAGGTGTCGCGTACGCGGAGAAGCTCGGCATCATCATCGCCGACACCAAGTTCGAATTCGGCATTCTCCCCGCCGCCAGGAATCCGGGAAAGCCCGAAGACCGGGTGATCCTGATTGACGAAGTGCTGACGCCCGACTCGTCGCGGTTCTGGCCGCGCGATGGATATCGCCCGGGCGGCGCCCAGCCAAGCTTCGACAAACAGTTCGTGCGCGACTATCTCGAGTCCATCAGATGGAACAAGCAGCCGCCCGTCCCGACGCTGCCGGCCGACGTCATCGAGAAGACGCGCGAGAAATACGTCGAGGCGTACCGCCGCCTCACCGGCAGGGAGCTCGAGTAGCGCGATGATCAGCGATCGGCTCGACAAGCTGGTGGACGAAATGGTGGAGCGCGGCGTGCAGTTCGACGACGCGATTCACGAGTTCGAGAAGCGGTTCATTTCGCGGGTGCTGGGGTGCTGCGACGGCAGCCTGATCAAGACCGCCGACACCCTCGGCATCCACCGGAATACGCTCACGCGCAAGATGGACACGTACAAGATCAAGAAGCGCGTCTGACCTGCCCCTCCCGTCGCCCCAGCCCCGCCTTAGCAGTCTCCTGTTGACAGTGCCAGCGCTTGTCATATAATTGGCAGTCGATCAAGGCGACTGCTAGCCGCCAGGGAACACCGAACATCCAACCTTTACGCCAGACGGAGTAACGAGCATGAACGTCAGACCGCTGCACGACCGCATCATTGTCCAGCGCACCGAGGAAGGCGAACAGAAAATCGGCGGGATCATCATCCCCGACTCAGCCAAGGAAAAGCCCCAGCAGGGAAAGGTCATCGCGGCCGGCGCCGGCAAGGTCAAGGACGACGGCAAGCGCATCGCGCTCGACGTCAAGGCCGGCGACAGCATCCTGTTCGGCAAATATTCGGGCCAGGAAATCAAGCTCGATGGCGAGGAATACCTCATCATGCGCGAAGACGAAGTCCTCGCGGTCGTTGAGGGCGGCGAGGCGAAGAAAGCCAAGAAGTAGCCATCGCGTAGCCCGGCAAGTTCTGCAATGAAGTAGTCATGAATTGAGTTTAGGAGCACATCGATGGCAAAACAGATTGTGTACGGCGAGCAGTCGCGCCAGGCTATCCTGCGTGGCGTCAACCAGCTGGCCGATGCGGTAAAAGTCACACTCGGCCCGAAGGGCCGCAACGTCGTTCTCGACAAGAAATTCGGCTCCCCCACCATCACCAAGGACGGCGTGACGGTCGCGAAGGAAATCGACCTCAAGGATCCGCTCGAGAATATGGGCGCCCAGATGGTCCGCGAAGTTGCCAGCAAGACGTCCGACACGGCGGGTGACGGCACGACGACCGCCACGGTCCTGGCCCAGGCCATCTACCGCGAGGGCGCGAAGAACGTCGTGGCCGGCGCGAACCCGATGGACATCAAGCGCGGCATCGAGAAGGCCGTCGAGATGATCACGGCCGAGCTCAAGCAGATGTCGAAGCCGGTCAGCGGCAACATGGTCGCCCAGGTCGGCACCATTTCGGCCAACAACGATGAAACGATCGGCAAGATCATCGCCGGAGCGATGGACAAGGTCGGCAAGGACGGCGTCATCACGGTCGAAGAGGCCAAGACGCTGGAGACCTCGCTCGACGTCGTCGAAGGCATGCAGTTCGACCGCGGATACCTCTCCGCATATTTCGTCACCGACCCCGAGCGTATGGAAGTGGCGCTCGAAAACCCGGTGATCCTTATTCACGAGAAGAAGATCAGCTCGATGAAGGACCTTCTGCCCGTGCTCGAGCAGGTCGCGCGGCTCGGGCGGCCGCTGCTGATCATCGCGGAAGACATCGAGGGTGAAGCCCTGGCAACGCTGGTCGTGAACAAGCTGCGCGGCACGCTGCAGGCGGCGGCCGTGAAGGCTCCCGGATTCGGCGATCGCCGCAAGGCGATGCTCGAGGACATCGCCATCCTGACGGGCGGCCGCGCGATCACCGAGGATCTCGGCCTCAAGCTCGAGAACATCAAGCTCGATGATCTCGGCAAGGCCAAGAAGATCACAATCGACAAGGACAACACGACGATCGTCGAAGGCGCCGGCGTTTCCGGCGCGATCGAAGGCCGCGTGAAGCAGATCCGCGCACAGATCGAGGACACGACCTCCGACTACGATCGCGAGAAGCTGCAGGAGCGGCTGGCGAAGCTCGTCGGCGGCGTGGCCGTCATCAAGGTGGGCGCGGCGACCGAAACCGAAATGAAAGAGAAGAAGGCCCGCGTCGAGGACGCGATGCACGCCACGAAGGCGGCGGTCGAGGAAGGCATCGTCCCCGGCGGCGGCGTCGCCCTCATCCGTGCGTTGAGGGTACTCAAGGACCTCAAGCTGTCCGGCGATCAGCAGATTGGCGTCAACATCGTGGCGCGCGCGATCGAGGAACCGCTGCGGTGGATTGCGACAAACGCCGGGCTCGAAGGCTCGATCGTCGTCCAGAAGGTTCGCGAGATGAAGGACACCGAAGGGTTCAATGCGCTGACCGACACCTACGAGGACCTGGTCAAGGCTGGCGTCATCGATCCGGCCAAGGTGGTCCGCTCGGCGCTGCAGAACTCCTCGTCGATTGCATCGCTCCTGCTCACGACCGAAGCGCTGGTCTCGGAAATTCCTGAAGAGAAGAAGGAATCCCCGATGCCTGGCGGCCACGGCGGCGGCATGGGCGGGATGTACTAAACGTAGAACGTCGAAGAGAGAAAGCGAAAGGCCTGGAAGGAGCAATCCTTCCGGGCCTTTTCGTTTCTAGGGCGACGTGAACAGGCGCAGGGTCAGCGCGCGCGAATCGCCAGGAGTGAGCGTGAAAGCGGTCGCGACGCGGCTCCAGCCCTCGAGCAGGTCCGGATCCTGCCATCCTGCCACGTCGATCGAGTCGAGCGCGACGGCGTAGTAATCGCCCGGCGGCAGCGTCACGACCTTGAACCCGCCGTCCGCATCGGGGCGCCCCAGTGCGAAGTAGCGATTCGTCGCCACCTTCCATCTCGCGCGATCCTGCGAGAACAGGGCGACGGTGTAGTCCCTGACGGCACCGTCCCGCGCATCGGTCACCGTTCCGGTGACTTGCTGCAACCGATTCGTCATCTCGATTTCGATGCCGCTGACCGCCTCACTGCCCACCTCGAGCCCGCTGTCCGTCACATCGGACCCGTTCACACGAATCGACTTCAACCGCCATGTATTGGACGCCTGCTGAACAATCGGGAGCAGTCCTATCCGCCCGGGCGGGGTCTTCGATTCGAACGTGAAGTCGTCGTTCACGGGGCGCGGCGGACCGCCTGCGCCGACACCGATCCCCGCGAAGTCGTCGCCGTTGAGGGCCTGCGTCACGACTCTGACTGCCGATGGTTTCAACGACTGTGCTGCGCCGGGGTCGTCGAATGAAATGCGTCCGCTGATCGCGACGAGCGTGACCGGCGCGAGACGTACACCGGAAACGTCGTCGCCGGTGACTGAAACCTCGGCGACCGAGAAAGCGGGTAGTGCATTTGACGGCCCGCCGGCCCGAGGCGCGGTGCCGCGAATCACGTAATTGCCAGGCGGCACGTTAGGAATGGTAAACGTGCCGTCCGGGCGAATTGGACCGCCGACCCCTCCGAACCCGAGCCCGGCGCCGTTGCCGCGCGGCGTCGCGAAGACCGCGCCGGCCATGGGGCGGCCGTCGGCATCGACTGCGGTACCGGTGATCGTCGCGAGGCGCGTCGGCGCGAGCGCGATGTCGACACCGCTCAGCGTCTGCGCAACGCCCACGGTGAGCTTCTGGCCAGACGCCGCGTCGGCGGTCCCGGGGTAGAACGTCGCCGCGTACCCGCTGTTCTGCCCCGACACCTCGACCGAGTTGCCGATGGGCATGGCGAGCGTCAGCGCCTGCACCGTTGCCGACACGTAATACTGGCCAGGAGAGAGGCTGAAAATTCGGTATTCGCCGATGTCGTTCGCCTGTCCGCGCTCGCCGGCCGGAATCAGGCGAACCTGTCCCTGCTGATACTGGCGCCTCAGTGCCGTGACCGAGGCATTCGGCACCGGCTCTCCGTATTCGTCGATGACGCGCCCTGTGATCACGGCGCCTCGAGACAGCCGGATGTCGATATAGTCCGCGGTCTGATTGTCGGTCAGCGTGACAATTGCGCCGGGACTGTTCGGACGCGTCTGGCCGTAAGACCAGGTGACGAACGCGGGCTTGGAGGCGTTAATCGAGTACCGGCCCGCCGGCAGATCGCGGAAATCGTAGCGGCCGTCCGGATCCGTGAACGCCGTTCGCGCGACCCGAAGCTCGGGTGCGCTGATGCGCACGGTTGCGCGGCGCATTGGTTGTCCCCCGTCGTTTGCCACGACGCGTCCACGGATCGCCGCATGGCCCGTCGGCACACGGGCATCCCGGGGCAGTTGCCCGTTGGTCTGCACCACGCCGCCGCCGATGCTGACGCCGATGTCCTGTGAAAACGTCGACGGAGCGGAAAGGCAGAGCGCCACGAAACAGAGCAGCAGCCGCGACATGAGATTTCCTCGCTGACTGTTTGGACACCGGGGACGGGCGATCGCGTTATCTGAGCGTGAAGGTCAACTCGATCGTGACGAGCACGGCGACCGGCTCGCCCTGACGCATACCGGGCCGGAATCGCCAGTTCCGTGCGGCTTTCATCGCCTCGAGATCGAGCCCGAAGGTGGAGTCGAGCGAGCGCACGACCTTGACGTCACCGACACTTCCGTCGGGCCGCACGACGCATTCGAGGAGCACGGTGCCCTGCACCTTTGCGCGCATCGCGTCGGAGGTGTACTGCGGTTTCACCTCTCGTACGACTACGGGCAGCGTCACACCGTTGCCCGGCTTGTACGCGCCGCCGCCGGTGCCGCCGCCGCTTCCTGGACCGAGACCCGAGCCCGTGCCCGGTCCGATACCCGGGCCCTGGCCCGTTCCTGCTCCCCCACCAGATCCGCTGCCCTGCGAGATCGTCGGCGGACCTGGCGGCGCTTCGATGGCCCCGGGTGTCAGCTGATCGACGGCGGACGCAAGCGTCTTGGCCGGGATATTCAGTTGCTCGATGACTGGAGGTTCGGTCTTCGTCTGGACGGGCTCGAGCTTCGGCGGTTTTTCGACCGGAACCGTAATCTTGTCCTTGCCGGGGACCTCGGCCTTACGCGGCGGCTCCTTCATCTTGTTGCCGCCGCCACCCCCGCCGCCGCCAGGACCGGGTTCGCTCAGCCAGACGATATCTTTGTTCGGATTTTCGGGCAGGATCGCGGTCAGCGGGACAGGCACGGGTGCGTACCGGCTGACAATGACGAGCAGGACGACCAGTACGGCCTGGAGCGCGGCGGCCCCCCCAATGGAGAACCCGAGCCGCTTGGGCTCCCGCTCGAAGAGAAAACGCACCGGATCGGGGTGCGCGCCTTCGACGTACACCGACAAATGACCAGCGGTCGTGGTACGAGCCGCAGCTGTGGGTGTGCTCTCTACCATTGGGGCCGAAAAGGAATCAGTCTTGTTATTCTCGCGCACCAGTCTGGTGGCAGGCAACTGCAAAAGAGATGCCTCGCCGTTGCGCGTGTACTTAAGACTCTCCCGGCGCCGGCTTGGCCGACGATGTCACCAAAAAAGGCCGGATTTACACGCGTCCTGTCCACGCCCCGATGGCCGCGTTACCGCCGCCGTAGGAGTGCAGAAGTGCGAGAGCGTCGGCCGCACGCGGATCGCTTTCGATGGCCACGAGGACGCCGCCGCGGGTGGTCAGGGCATCGAAGATCCGGCCATCGTGCGGCTGAAACCCCACGCGCCGCATCGTGCGGGACAGTCCCAGCTTCGGCAGGTCGCGCTGCTCGCCCTGGAGCGCCGCAATCAGCGGACCTCGGCCCGCCACAGCGCCGATGCCCGCGAGCTCGAATTGTTCGGCGGCCGCACCCAGCGCCGCTTCGATGAGCGCCTCCGCTTCGGGGCCGGCCTTCGCCAGAATCGTCAACGAGTCAGCGGGAAACCCGGCCTGCCTCAGCGCGTCGAGGCCCTTTTTCGCCCACGACACGTCCTGAAACACGCCAACCGTGAATCGTTGTTCATCGACATCGACCATGCCGTGTAATGTATCACGCGCCCTGTGGCACGCGGCGGCACGGGATAGACATGACGAGCGCAACTGCACCAGTCGATCACGCCGACGTCGCCATCGTCGGCGCCGGGCCCGCAGGCTCCCTCGCGGCGTTTCGCCTGGCGCGGGCCGGGGCCCGAGTGGCGCTTGTCGACGGCTCTCACCCCCGTGAGAAACCCTGCGGCGGCGGCGTGACCGGCCGCGCGCTGGCCATCGTCGCCGACGTGCTCGACGCCGGCAGCCTTTCCTCCTGCCACATTCGTTCGGCTCGATTCGTCGACACGCGCACGAAGCGTGCTGTCGCGGTGCCGCTGGCCGCCGACGCGCTGATCGTCGCGAGCCGGGCGGAATTCGACGGCCGGCTGCTCGACGCCGCGCGGCACGCTGGCGTCCGCCTCGTGCAAACGCGCGCGCTGGACGTCACCCGCGGATCGGGCGTATTCGTCATCCGCACGCCCGCGGGGCAGGTGACGGCTCCGTTGCTGATCGGCGCGGACGGCGCGAACAGCCTGGTGCGCCGGCGGCTCGCCCGGCCATTCGCGCGGGCCGAGCTTTCGATCGCGACCGGATTTTTTGTGCATGGGACCACGAGCGACGAAGTCGTGATCGAGCTGGCGGCGGACCCACCCGGTTATCTCTGGTCGTTTCCGCGGCCCGGCCACCTCGCGGTCGGCATCTGCGCGCAGGCCGACGACGGCGCCACGCCGGCAGACCTCCGCGCGCGCACCGCGCAGTGGATTGGCGGGCTGAGCGTGTCAGAGCGCGTGCACCTCTCGCCGTATTCCTGGCCGATTCCCTCTCTGTCTGCGGCAGCCTTCGGGTCGCTCGCGGTCTCCGGACCCGGATGGTTCCTCGCAGGCGACGCGGCAGGGCTGGTCGATCCGATCACGCGCGAAGGCATTTACTTCGCGCTTCGGTCAGGCGAGCTTGCGGCCCACGCCGCCCTGTCCGGCTCGCACACGAGCTATCGCGAGCGGATTCACGACGAAATCGCGACAGATCTGGCTCTGGCGGCGCGCTATAAGGCCGGGTTCTTCCGTCCGCAATTCACCAGGCTCTTCATCGACGCGCTTCGCCGCAGCTCCGGCATCCGTGACGTCATGGCGGATCTGGTCGCCGGCCGGCGGGCGTATTCGACGTTGAAATGGTCGCTGATCCGCACGTTCGAACTCGGGCTCGCCTGGCGCCTGATCACTTCAACGTAAGCGGGCCGTAAGGTCCTGTGCCTTGGGGAAAGTGGTACAATCGACGCTTCGCCGCGAACGCCTGAAGCAAGGGAGCAACACCATGGGTCGTCTGGGTTTACCGGAACTGCTCGTTATCCTCGTGATCGTCGTCCTGATCTTCGGCGCCAACCGTCTGCCGCAGCTGGGCCGCGGCGTCGGCAGCGCGATCAAGAACTTCAAGGACGGGATGAAAGAAGGCGCCTCGCCTGACGACCACAAGTCGTAGCGTCACCTCCGCTTTTTTCCGGACTTCTGTCTTTCGCGCCGCCCGGGCCGCTGCGTCCGGCGCGACTCACGCTTCGGCGCCGTCCGGCTTCGCCGCGGGCCGTGAACACCTTCCCTGACGCGCTCGAGAATCTCGACCAGCCCCAGATCGATCTGCCGCACGTCCATATTGACGCGCACCACCTGCACGGTGACCTTGTCCCCGAGGCGATAGGTCTTCTGCGTGTTCTCGCCCCGTAACAGGTGGGCATTCTCGACGAAGCGGTAGTAGTCGTCGGCCATGGTCGACACGTGGACGAGCCCTTCCACGAAGTGTTCGATGAGCTCGATGAACAGGCCGAATGCGGCGACCCCCGTGATGTAGCCATCGAATTCATCGCCGACCTTGTCGGCCATGAACTTGACCTTCTTCCATTGCAGCAGTTCTCGCTCGGC
>Ga0136846_1242599_pt1 | contig 12365 bp, 10 predicted proteins | sample HopSoiMetagenom2_FD_96841 | JGI IMG/M metagenome (GOLD analysis project Ga0136846, IMG submission 96841) | Grasslands soil microbial communities from Hopland, California, USA - 2 Assembly 2016 (version 4) | ecosystem: Environmental > Terrestrial > Soil > Grasslands | place: USA: Hopland...
ACGCGATGACAGACAGAGCGACGGCCTGGAGCACAAGCACAGCCGTGGCGAGAACGGATTCGGGTTCGTCGAGCCCGAAGGGCTTGGTGCCCAACACCACGAGCACCGCGAACACGGTGGCGATGACGCCGGCATCGACGGAGAGCCGCCCCTCCCGGGCCCAGTAGACGTCGCGCAGGTACAACCACAGCGCAAACTCGTCGATGGTCAGCCCGGCGCCGATCCCGAACGCGATCGCCGAGATGTGCCACCACGGAGTCCGGAGGTCGGCGGCGAAGCCGAGAAATCCGGCGATCAGCACGAGGCAGATGCCCCACACGAGGTGGTGGATATGGAGATCGCCGCTCTCGACGTTCCCCGGCCACCACGTCACGTTCGGATTGCGGATCAGCCGCGCGCTGGTGCGGATGAACAAGAACGTGACCAGGAACGCGGTGAGCACGAGGAACGCGGTGCTGCGGCCCGGCACCGTGGTCTCCGGAAACGGGTCAACGCTGACGATGGCAGCGAGCATCGCCGGCCAGCCTCGCACGCCCCGCGACCGGCCCGCAAGCGACACCCCGCCCGATGTCGTCGGTCGCCGCGCTTCACCGCGAACTGGGGGTCGCGGCCGCGCGGCCCGGCCTGACGCCTGGCCGGTATCCGCGACAGCGCTGAACGCGAAAGCGACAGCGCGACTGCCGCTGTAGCGTGCGCGACGCGGCCGTGTCCAGTCCCATGGAGTCGTGGTCCAAGACAGCCGTAAATAGACGGCCCCGTCAGGAGGCCAGCAATGACGAAGACTGGGGGACGAGCCGCCGGTGCGACTGGCGCCGTCCTCGCGACCTTGGCTGCGGGCCAGTTCGTGATGGCCCTCGACACGACGGTGATGAATACGGCCATCGCGACGGTGGCCGAGGACCTCGATACGACGGTGACCGGGATCCAGACGGCGATCACGATGTACACGCTGGTGATGGCGTCGCTGATGATAACCGGGGGGAAGGTCGGTGAGATCGTCGGTCGCAAGCGTGCGTTCGCGATCGGCTGCGTGGTCTACGCCTGCGGGTCGTTGACGACGGCGTTGTCGCCGAACCTGACGGTGCTGATGATCGGCTGGTCGGGCCTGGAGGGCTTGGGCGCGGTACTGATCATGCCCGCGATCGTGGCGCTGGTCGCGTCGAACTTCGGCAAGCCCGAGCGCCCGCGCGCCTACGGGCTGGTCGCGGCCGCTGGCGCGATCGCCGCCGCGCTGGGCCCCTTGATCGGAGGCGCGTTCACTACCTACGCCTCGTGGCGGTGGGTGTTCGCAGGCGAGGTGCTGATTGTCGCGGTGATCCTTGTGCTGGTCCGCCGCGTGAACGACACGCCGGCCGAGCAGGGCGTGAAGCTTGACCTGTTCGGCACCGCCCTGTCGGCGCTCGGCCTGGGGCTGATCGTGTTCGGGATCCTGAAGTCGGGGACATGGGGCGTCGTGCAACCCAAGCCGGAGGCGCCGGAGTGGATGGCCTGTCGCCGGTGATCTGGCTGCTGATCGGAGGCTTCGTCCTCCTCGCGCTGTTCCTGCGCTGGGAGACGCTGCGGATCCACCGTGGTGAGGGCGCGCTGCTTAACCCCGATCTGCTGCGCAACGTTCAGATGCGCTCCGGGGTGCTCTCGTTCCTGTTCATGTTCCTGGTGCAGGCGGGCACATTCTTCGTCGTGCCGCTGTTCCTGTCGGTGACACTCGGACTGTCTGCGATCGACACCGGCGTGCGGCTGCTGCCGATGTCGCTCTCGTTGCTGCTGTTCGCCGCAGGGGTCCCGAAGCTCTGGCCGGACGCCAATCCGCGGCGCGTCGTCAACGCCGGCTTCTTGCTGCTGTTCGCGGGCCTGGTCCTGCTGGTGAGCCTGCTGGACGTCGGCGCCGGGCCGGAGATCATCACCGGCCCGCTGCTGCTCATCGGGTCGGGACTCGGCGCGATGGCCTCCCAGCTGGGCAGCGTGACCGTCTCCGCCGTCCCCGACGAGCAGAGCGGCGAGGTCGGAGGCGTGCAGAACACCGGCACCCAGCTCGGCGCGTCGATCGGCACCGCGCTCGCCGGCGCGATCCTCATATCCACGTTGACCGCCTCGTTCTTCAGCGGCATCCAGAACAACCCCGCGGTCCCCGACAACCTCGCCGTCAACGCGCAGACCCAGCTCGCGACCAGCGTGCCCTTCGTATCCGATAAGGACCTACAGAAGGCGCTTGACGACGCGAACGTCGCGCCCGAGACAGCGAAGGCGGTCGTCGACGAGAACGCCGAGGCGCGGATCGCGGGCCTGCGCTCGGCCCTTGCGCTGCTGGCGCTCGTCAGCCTCCTCGCGCTGCTGTTCACCCGCGGCATCCCCACGGTCCAGCCGGGCGCCGAGGCCAAGCCAGGACCCGCAGCGCCGATCGAGTCGCCGGCCGCCGCGTGACCGTCACCCCGAGCAAGGGGAACGCCCCGCGCGATGGGCCGCCTGTTGATCGCGGTGTTCCTTACCGTCAAGGGAGTCGCGAAGCTCGTAAGCCGCCGCGAGTCGGGGCACCGTCATCGAGCGCCTGAGTCCAGCCAGTCCCGTTCGGAACGATTGGCGACAGCCGGCGAGGAGCCGAACTGCGCGAAGCGAGCTGCCGCTTTGAGCCTCCGAGCGGTAGCGGCTCGAGGCATGCGAGCGTCCTCAGCCATAGCCCCATGGGCCCCCGGCCGCACCGCCGGGTGCTTCCGCTGCACCCCAGCGCCGCCGGGGCGGCTTCTCACGCGTCTTCCCGCACACGAGACACACGTAGCCGCGCCGACCCGCGGCTGGGCTTCGTCCGGGTGAGCAGTCCGCGGGGAGGGCGCCTGCCTCGATGCGGCAGCCCCGCTGACGACGGGTTCGGCTCCTCGAGGGCCGCGGGCTCTAGGCCGAGTCCCCGTCGAAGCGGACCTCGGCGGCGTCGACGACCTCCGCGTCCATGTTGACCTCCATCATCCGCAGCGCGGCCTCGGCGAGGTCCTCGTGGATGCACGCCACCGCGTCGCGCGGCACGATCACCGGGATGTGGCGGATGTGGGCGTCGAGCGCCGAGTAGAGGATGCACTGCTCGGTGACCTGGCCCGTCATCACGATCTCCTCGATCTCCTCCTGGCCGAGCAGGTACTCGAGCGGCGTCTCGTAGAAGATCGAGTGGCGCGCCTTGACGACGAACATCGCCTCGTCGTCGGGGACGATCGGCTCGACGAGCGAGGCGTGCTCTCCGGCGAGCGCCTGTTCGACGAGCGCCCGGTGGTCGGAGCGCCACTGGCCGAAGCTGTCGTTGACGTAGATCACGGGCGCGCCCTCGTCGCGCGCCCGCTCGACGAGCTTCCCCAAGACCGGGACGACGTCCTCGGCGCTCGCGCGCAGGCGTTCCGCGTCCTCGTGGTCGTAGGTGTTGATCATGTCGATGACGACGAGCGCGCGCCGGGGCATGGGGCGGGCAATGTAGCGGCCCGCCGCCGCGCCCCGGCGCGCGCGTCGCGAAGCAACCTCGCTACGCCGCCTCGGGCACGAGCTCGCCCGTCACGCGCGGCGCCTTGACCGCCGAGCGGATGAGCATGCCCGCGGCCACCGCGCCGACCGCGGCGACGCCGGCGCCGGCCCACAGCGCGTCGTGCAGGCCGTTGACGTACTCGACGTGGCGGGTCGGGTCGAACGCCGCGCCGGCGGGCACGAGCGCGCCGAGCGCCGCGACGCCGACCGCGATGCCGGCCTGGCGGAACGTGTCGTTCGTGCCGGCGGCGAGGCCGCTCTGCTCGATCGGCGCCGAGCCGAGCGCGACCGCGGTCAGCGCCGGGTTGAAGAGGCCCGTGCCGACGCCGGCGACGAGCATGCCGGGCAGCGTCGCGGTCCACGACGACTCCGCGCCGGCGACCGTCAGCAGGCCCATGCCGACGGCGACGAGGAACAGCCCACCGCCGACCATCAGCCGCGGCGAGACCTTCTCGCCCAGGTTCGCGGTCGCGCCCGAGACGAAGAAGATCACGACCGTCGCGGGGAGGTAGGCGAGGCCGGCCTCGATCGGCGACATCCCGAGCACCTGCTGGAGGTACAGCGTGGTGTAGAGGAAGACCGCGAAGAACGTGGCCGAGATCGCCGCCGCCGCGACCTGCGCGCCCGTGAACGACGGGTTGCGGAACAGCTTCAGCGGAAGCATCGGCTCCTTGACGCGGGTCTCGATCGCAAGGAACGCGAGCAGGAACGCCGCGGCGCCCGCGAGCTCGGCGACGATCGTCGTCGAGCCCCAGCCTTCGTCGTTGCCGCGCAGCAGCCCGAGCACGAGGAGGAACAGGCCCGCGGCGAGGGTCGCCTGGCCGAGCCAGTCGACGCGCGGCGCACGCGGGTCGCGCGACTCCGCGACGTACATGCGGGTGATCCAGATCGCGCCGAGGCCGATCGGGATGTTGATGAGGAAGATCCACTGCCAGTCGAGGCCGCTCGTGAGCGCGCCGCCGACGAGCGGGCCGATGGCGAACGTGCCGCCGATCGTCGCGCCGTAGGCGGCGAGCGCACCGGCGCGCTCGCGCTGGCCGGGGAAGGCGTGGGCGAGGATCGCCAGCGAGACGGCGAACATGACGGCCGCGCCGATGCCCTGCACGGCGCGCGCGACGTCGAGGAACACGATGTCGGTGGCGGCCGCGCACGCTGCCGAGGAGGCGGTGAAGAGGATCAGGCCGGCGGTGAAGAGCCGGCGGCGGCCGAAGCGGTCGGCCAGCGATCCGGCGGTGAGCACGACCGACGCCAGCGCGAGCGTGTAGGCGTCGACGACCCACTGCAGGCCGCTCAGCCCGCTGCCGAGGTCCTCGGCGATCCGCGAGAGCGCGGTGTTCACGACCGCGATGTCCAGCATCAGCATCGCCGTGGCGGCGCACACCACGACGAGGGTCCAGCGCTTGGGTGTCATTCGGAGAGTTCTCCCTGCTCGAAGTTCGGGCGAGACCTTCGCGGCTGGCCGGGGGGCGAGCCAGGGGGATATCCGCACCGGACTCGGCGGGGACCTCCCGAATGCCCATGCGTACGAGCCGAAGGCCGCCGGCCGTCTGTGAGACTGCGCGCGCATGTACCCGCCGATCGAGCCCTACGACCACGGCATGCTCGACGTGGGCGACGGCAACCGCGTGTACTGGGAGACGTGCGGAAACCCGGCCGGCAAGCCGGCGCTCGTCGTGCACGGCGGCCCCGGGAGCGGCTGCTCGCCGGGCATGCGCCGCCAGTTCGACCCGGAGCGCTACCGGGCCGTCCTCTTCGACCAGCGCGGCTGCGGGCGCAGCCACCCGCACGCAAGCGACCCGGCGACCGACATGTCCGTCAACACGACCGAGCACCTCATCGCCGACATGGAGCGCCTACGCCAGCACCTCGGCATCGAGCGCTGGCTGCTGTGGGGCGGGTCGTGGGGCTCGACGCTCGCCCTCGCCTACGCCGAGCGCCATGCCGAGCGCGTCTCGGAGATCGTGCTCGTGAGCGTGACGACCACCCGGCGCTCGGAGATCGACTGGCTCTACCGGGGCGTCGGGCGCTTCTTCCCCGAGGCGTGGGAGCGTTTCCGCGCGGGCGTCCCGGAGGCCGGGACCGACCGCGACCTCGTCGCCGCGTACGCGCGGCGCATGGAGGACTCCGACCCGGAGGTCCGCATGCGCGCGGCACGTGACTGGGTGACGTGGGAGGACGCAGTCATCTCGCTCGAAGAGAACGGCCGCCCCGGCGCCTACAGCGACCGGCCGCCGGACGAGCTGCTCGCGTTCGTCCGCATCTGCGCCCGCTACTTCGCGAACGGCGCGTGGCTCGAGGAGGGCGCGCTGATCTGCGACGCAGGGCGCTTGGCGGACATCCCCGGCGTCCTGATCCACGGGCGGCTCGACCTCGGAGGCCCCGTACGGACGGCATGGGAGCTCGCCCGGGCGTGGCCGGGGTCGGACCTCCACGTCATCGGCGACTCGGGGCACACGGGCAGCGCCGCGATGGGCGCGCGCATCGGCGCTGCGCTGGACGCCTTCGCGCGCCGCTGAGCGCGTCGTCATTCGGGCAGGAGACGCGCCTGCGCCGTGCACAGCACGAGCGCCGCGGCGAGCACCGCGAGGCATCCGGCGACGACGCCGGCCCAGCGCCAGTGCTCCCAGGCGAGGCCCGGCAGGTAGCCGCCGAGCGCGCCGCTCGCGTAGTAGACGCTGAAGTACATCGCGCTCGCGACGCCGCGGTCGGCCGACGTGGACGTCGCGCTGCCGAGCTGCGCCGCCGTGACCCCGCAGAACATCGCGGCGGCGAGGATCGCGAGCGCGGGGATGAGCGTCAGCGCCGTCGCGGGCAGCGAGAGCGCGACCGCCGCGGTCCCGCACGCGAGCGCCGCGAGAACGACCCGCCGCCACCCGACGCGGTCGGCCGCGCTGCCCGCGAGCGGACCGATCGCGCCGATGCCCCACATCAGGAAGATCAACCCGCCGACCGCCTGGCTCCAGCGGAACGGCGGCCCTTCGAGGCGGAACGTGACGAATGAGAAGACGCCGACGAAGGCGAAGAAGAGCGCGCTCGCCGCGGCCGTCGCCTGCTGGAGGCCACGGTTGCGCGCGAGCCGCTTCACGGCGTCCCAGCGCCGCGCCGTGCTCTCCTGCGCCGGGGCTTCGGGCAGCGTGCGCGCCATGACGACCGCGCCCGTCGCGGGCAGGAGCGCCAGCGCGCCGATCGGCCAGCGCCAGCCGAACACGGTCGTCGCGAGCGCGATTCCCACGCGCCCGACGATGCCGCCGCTCACGAGAGCGGTGATGTAGAGGCCCATCGCGCGGCCGCCGAGCCGCGGCCCGAAGACCTCGACGACGTACGGCGCGCCGACCGTGAGCAGGCCCGGCATGCACAGGCCCTGGACCGCGCGGCACGCGAGCAGGACGCCGAACGTCGGGGCGAGCGCCGACGCCAGCGTCGGCACCGCGACCAGCGCGCTCGCGAGCACGAGCGTCTTCTTGCGCCCCCACCGGTCCGACAGCGGCCCCCACACCCACGCGCCGGCCGCGAGGACGAGGATCACGATCGAGACGGTGAGGCCGGCCGCGGCGGCGCTCACGTCGAAGTCGCGCGAGAGCTCGGGCAGGATCGCCTGCGTCGAGTACATGACGGCGAACATCCCGGCGGCGCCCAGAAGGAAGCCCGCGAGCGCGGCGCGCGTCTGGCCTGTCTCGTCCATGGTGACCCGGGTCGGCCTACCCCTTGCACCGGCGTCGGGTACAACCGCGGCCCCCATGTCGTCGACCCGGGATCACGAGCACGATCACGCGCACGGCCACTCCCACGGCCTCGTCGACCCGAGCATCACGCGCTCGCGCGCCGGCGTGCGCGCCGTCGCGATCGCGCTGGCGATCCTGGCGGCGACGACCGTCGCCCAGGGCGTCGTGTTCGTCGCGAGCGGCAGCGTCGCGCTGCTCGCCGACCTCATCCACAACGGCGGGGACGCGCTCACGGCGGTCCCGCTCGGGATTGCCTTCCTGCTGCGCTCGGGGCGCGCGGAGCGGCTGGCCGGCCTGGCGGTCGTCGCGGCCATCTTCGTGTCGGCGTGCGTCGCGGGCATCGAGGCGGTGCACCGGCTGATCGACCCGCAGCCGCCCGACCACCTCGCGGCGCTCGCCGCCGCCGGCGCGATCGGCTTCGCCGGCAACTGGCTCGCCGGGATCGTCCGCGCGCGCGCCGGCCGGCGCCTGGACTCCCCGGCGCTCGTCGCCGACGGCGCCCATGCGCGCGCCGACGCCTACGTGAGCCTCGGCGTCGTCGCGAGCGCCGCCGTCGTCGCGCTCGGCCTCGACCTCGCCGACCCGCTGATCGGCCTGGGCATCTCGCTGCTGATCCTGCGGATCACGTGGCACTCCTGGCAGACCGTGCGCGCGTGAAGGCGCTCAGCGCGACGCGGCCGTGTCGGCGGCCTCGACGTGCGTCACCGGCACCCCGGTGATCCGGCCCGCGCGGCGGGGGAGGTCGATCTGCAACCACTTCGACACGCGGCTCGGCAGCGTCGAGACGATGACCTCGTCGAAGCGGTCGGGGTCCCACGCCTCGCGCAGCGCCGTGATCGGGTCGGCGTCTCCCACGCGGCACTGCACCTCGAGCCCGGTGTCGCGGAGGAACGCGAGCGCGCCGCGCACGCGCCGCCGGCCGGTCTCCATCCCGCCGTGCGGGTCCTGCGGCTCCCACGTCGCCGGGACGAGCAGCGTCACCACGATTGGGCCGCGCTCGCGGCGCTCGAGCAGCGCGTCGCGCAGCTGCGGCGAGTCGGCGGTCCGGTTCGCGAGGACGAGGACACGCACGGCATCGTCCATGCCGCCGATCCTACGCCGACCGGCGAACCGCGGGAAGAGCTACCTGATGAGGACCGGCGACCCGACGGGGACGCGCGGGAAGAGGTCGATCACGTCCGCGACGTGCATGCGGATGCAGCCGTGCGAGGCGCGCGTGCCGATCGACCAGTCCTCCGCGGTGCCGTGGATGCCGACGCCGTTCGCGATGCCGAGCCAGCGAGCCTTCAGCGGGTTGTTCGGCGCGCCGCCGGGGATGACCTGGCCGGCGAGCGACCCGGCCCACGCGCTGTTGGGGACGTGCCAGGCCGGATTGACCTGCTTGTTCTGGATCGCGTAGCGCCCGGCCGGCGTCTCGAGCCCGGCCATGCCGACGGCGATGCCGTAGCCCTTGCGGAACTTCAGGGCCTTGAACAGACGCAGCTTGAAGCGCGGGCGGTCGATCGTGACGACGGTGTTGTAGACCCGCGCGAGGTTCGCGAACGTCACGCGCGGCTTGACCGTCACCAGGGGCACGTGGACCTTGCGCGGCGCGGCCGGGTCGTCGACCTGCGCGTCGATCGCGGCGCGCGTCGAGTCGATCGGCAGCGCGCGGCCGTTGTGCGACTTCTCGCGGAAGATGTGACGCACGGTGATCTTGATCGCGGCGTCGCGCGGCGGCTTGCGCACGCGCCCGGCCACGCGCGTGACGAAGTCGCGGACGGCGGCGCGCGAGTGCGAGATCGCCGGCGCGACGGTCGTTACGCCCGCCTTCGCGTAGAGCGCGCGCTTGGCGGTGCGCGTCGAGTCGAGCTTCAGCTTCGCCTCGGCCATCGTCAGCGTCCACGGGCGGCCGGCGGCGCCGAGCACCATCGGCGCCTGGAGGCGCGGGGCGAGCAGCTGGTCGAGCCGCGCGGCGGCCTCGGGGACGGTGAGGCCGGACAGGTCGACGCCGCCGGCGCTGATGCCGGGCTTGATCAGCTGGACCTGTCCCGTGGCCGGAACGGTGACGGCGAGCAGGAGCGCGAGCAGCGCAACGAGCAGCGCCAGGGGGCGACGGGCCATGGCCGCGCAGGGTAGCGCTGCGCCGCGCCCACGGCGCAACGCGCCTTTCATCGGCGGCGGCGACCATGGGAGGGTTCGACGGATGGCGTACGAAGCCCTGCTCTCCGAGGCCCCGCTCGGGCCGGTGGTCCTGCGCAACCGCGTCGTGTCGACCGCGCACCAGACCGGCCTCGTCCACGACCACCTGCCGACCGCCGACCTCGTCGCCTACCACGAGGCCCGCGCGCGCGGCGGCGCCGGCGCGGTCTTCCTCGAGGCCACGGCGGTACACGAGACGGGGCTGCTCACGGCGCACACGATCGGCGGCTACCTCCCCGCCATCGCCGGCACCTACGAGCGCCTCGGCGCCGCGGTCCGCGCGCACGGGGCGCGGCTGCTCGTCCAGCTCTTCCACGGCGGCCGCGAGCAGATCGCCGCGCCGCCGCTGCCGCCCGCGATCGCGCCGTCGGCGATCCCCACCCCGCGCTTTCGCGCCGAGCCGCGGGCGCTGACGCAGGCCGAGATCGACGACCTGATCGCCGGCTACGCGGCGTCGGCGCGCCTGTGCCGCGAGGGCGGTGTCGACGGCATCGAGGTCTCGATGGCGCACGGCTACCTCGCCGCCCAGTTCTTCGCGGCGACGACGAACACGCGCGACGACGCCTACAACGGCGACCTCGGCGCCCGCCTGCGCTTCGCGCGCGAGGTCCTCGCCGCCGTCCGGGACGCCGCCGGGCCCGGGGTGGCGGTCGGCGTGCGCCTCGCCGCCGACGAGATCACGCCCGGCGGCCTCGGTCCCGCGGCGTGCGCGGAGGTCGCCGCGGCGCTGTGCGCGGAGGGCGGCGTCGACTTCGTGTCCGCCGCGCTCGGGCACTCGGCCACGTACCGCGGCTCGACGTACATCGTCCCGCCGCCGCCCGAACCGCGCGAGGCGATCGCCGCTCCGGTCGCGCCCATGCGCGCGGCGATCCCGGACGTGCCCCTGATCGGCACCTCGCGCATCGCCGACCTCGACGCGGCCGAGCGGCTCGTCGCGTCCGGCGCGGTCGACCTCGTCGGCATGACGCGCGCGATGATCGCCGACCCCGACCTGCTCGCGAAGGCGGCCGCGGACCGTGCCGCCGACGTGATCCCGTGCGTCGGCTGCAACCAGGGCTGCATCGGCCACTACCACGCCGGCCTGCCGATCGCGTGCATCGTCAACCCGCGCACCGGGCGCGAGCGCACGCTGCCGCGGTCGGGCCGTGCGGACGGCGCGGCCGCCCGGCGCGTGCTCGTCGCCGGCGGCGGGCCGGCCGGCGTCGCCGCGGCCATCGAGGCGGCGACCGCCGGGCACGCGGTCGTTCTCGCCGAGCGCTCGGCGCAGCTCGGCGGCCAGCTGCGCGTTGCGGGGCGCGCGCCGGCGCACCGCGAGACGTGGGAGCGCTACGAGCGCTGGATCGCCCACCGGCTGGCGACCGACGGCGTCGAGGTGCGCCTCGGCGCCGAGGTCGCGCCCGAGGACGCGGGCGAATACGACGCGGTCATCGTCGCCACCGGCGCGACGCCCTACCGCCCGCCGCTGCCCGCCGGGACGCCGTTCGCCGTCCTCGACGCGACCACCCCGATCCTCGACCCGGCCGGCGTCGCGGGCCCCGTCCTCGTCGCCGACTGGGGCGGCGGGTGGGCCGGCCTCGATGCGGCCGAGACGCTTGCCGAGGCCGGCGCCGAGGTCACGTACGCCTGCGCCGCCGCGGCCGTCGGCGAGGGCGTGCACCAGTACCAGCGCAACCTCTACCTCGCCCGACTCGACCGGCTCGGCGTCGGGATCGTCCACCACACCGAGGTGGCGGACGAGGGCGGCGCGCTCGTCCTGCGCCACGTCTTCTCGGGTCGCACGACGCGGCTCGCGGAGACGCTCGGCACGCTCGTGCTCGCCCACGGCCGCGCGCCCGACGACGCGCTGTGGCGCGCGCTCGAGGGGCGGCCCGGCTGCGTCCGCGCGGGGGACGTCCTCGGGCCGCGCAGCGCGGAGGAGGCGATCCTCGAGGGGACGCTCGCCGCCCGCGAGGCGGTCGCGGTCAGCTCGCCTCGACCGGCTGCCCCGCCCCGCGCGGGCGCTCCTGCGCGGCGATGAAGTCGCGGCGGCGGATGAGCACCGCCGACAGGACGCCGCCGACGATCGCGACGGCCGCCGCCACGAGGAACAGGTCGTTCAGCGCGCTCGTGAACGCCTCGAGATAGGCATGCTGGGCGGCGGCGGACGGGCCGGCGACGCGCGGGTTGCCGGTCGCCAGCACCTCGGCCGGCACGCGCGCCAGCGGGCCCGTGACCTTGTTCTCGAGCAGCTGCTGGAACAGCGCGCCGAGGCCGGCGATCCCGGTCGCGATGCCGATCTGGCGGAAGGTCGAGTTGATCCCCGAGCCCATCCCGGCGCGTTGCGGCGGCACGACGCCCACCGCCGTCGAGGCGAGCGGCGGGTTGATCAGGCCGACGCCGACGCCCGCGAACAGGAAGCCCGGCAGCAGGGCGGTCCACTCCGAGTCGGCGTCGAGCCGCGCCATCAGGATCAACCCGATCCCGACCAGCCCGAGCCCCGCCCCGATCATGAGCCGCACCGGGAAGCGCGCCGACAGCTTGCCGGCGATCGGCGCGACGAAGAACGACAGGAGCGTCACCGGCAGGAACCGCAGCCCGGCCTGCAACGGCGAGTAGCCCAGCGCGTTCTGGATGTACAGCGTCATGTAGAGGAACATCGAGAACAGCGACGCCGACAGCGCGAACGCCGCGATCGAGGCGCCCGTGAACGCGGGCTTGCGCAGAAGCGTCAGGTCGAACATCGGCCGCGCCTGGCGGCGCTCGACGACGACGAACCCGCAGAGCAGCACGACCGCGCCGACGAGGAACGAGACGATCAGCGGGCTGCCCCAGCCCTCGGCGTTGCCGCGCACGAGCGCGAACACGAGCAGGAACAGGCCGGCCGAGAACGTCACGAGCCCGGCCCAGTCCACACCGGCGGCGTCCGGGTCGCGCGACTCGTCGACGCGCGCGAGCGTCACGGCGATCGCAGCGATCCCGATCGGC
>Ga0136846_1214282_pt1 | contig 12362 bp, 9 predicted proteins | sample HopSoiMetagenom2_FD_96841 | JGI IMG/M metagenome (GOLD analysis project Ga0136846, IMG submission 96841) | Grasslands soil microbial communities from Hopland, California, USA - 2 Assembly 2016 (version 4) | ecosystem: Environmental > Terrestrial > Soil > Grasslands | place: USA: Hopland...
CAATGCCCGGCGTTCGCCGGGCCTGAGCCGGTGGGGCGCGCTGCAGGGCGGGCTCGGGGTCTGCATCATCGTCTCGAGCGCGGCCGTCGGCACCATCGCCACCATGGCGGGCAGGCGCACACCCGGGCTGCTGCTCGGGATCTTCGTCATCGCGGGCACGATCGCCGCCGCACTGGCCATCCGGCCCAGCGCCGGCCGGACGATCCTCCCCGTCCCGGCGCTCGCCTACCTGGTGGCCGCGCTGATCAGCGGCGTCGTCTTTGACCACGAAGCCGCGTCATCCAATGCCGCGCTGGCCATCGGCGCGGCGCAGTGGGTCGCCGACGGCTTCTTCGCGATGGCGCTCGCCACGGCGGTGGCCGTCGCGATCACGCTCGCCCGGTGGTACCTGTGGCGTCGCAGCCGTCCAGTCACCCGCGACCGGGACTGGGCGGTCCCGGCGGCCATGCCCGCCCGGTCCGGCCCGAGCCCCGTGATCCCGGTAGCACCGGTCCCCTCGGTGGCGGCCGCGGGCCCGGTGGGCGCGATGAGCCCGGCAGTCGCGGAACCGGTGCCGGGGCGGGCCACAGGGCCGCGACCCGCGCAGCCAGCACCGCGCGGAACACCCGCCCAGCCAGCACCGCGCGGGAATGGCGTCCCCGGACGGACCAGCGCACCCCGGCGGGATGGTACGCCCGGCCGGAGCGGTACGCCCGGACCGGCGGGCACACCCGGGCGCGGCGGTGCACCGCCGGGATCAGGCGGCCTACCCGGGCGAGGCGGTGCGCCCGGACCGGGCGGCAGGCCGGGACGAAGCGGAACGCCGCCGGGACCGGGCGGTGCACCCGGTCTGGGCAGTGCACCCGGACCTGGCAGTGCACCGGGGCGGAGCGGAACGGCGGGACCGGGCGAGACCGGCCGGACGGGCGGGACCGGGGGCACCGGGAACTGGAACGATACAGACGAGCGCGGGGGCGGCCCGGTCAGGCCGCGATCCCGGACGCGGCCTGGCTCCGATCCTTACCGCTCCGACCCTTACAACTTCTCGAGCGGGGCGTAACGGAGCACCAGGTGCTTGACGCCGTAATCGGCACCGAAGTCGATCTTCGCTTCGGACTGGTCCCCGAAGCCGTCGGTGGACACCACGGTGCCGAGGCCGAACTTGTCGTGGGTCACCATGTCGCCGGGCGCGAGCGAAGGCACCGGGCGGTTCCCCGGTGACCGAGTCCCCGGCCGCTGCGCCATCCGCTCCTGGGCGGGCGCGACCGATGCCATCGCGGCCCGCTCGCTGCGGCGCCACTCGATCAGGGCCGCCGGGATCTCGCCGAGGAACCGCGACTCCTTGTGGAAGGACGGGCGGCCCCACCAGTTCCTCGCGATGGCCCGGGTCAGGTACAGGCGCTGCTCGGCCCGGGTGATCCCGACGTAGGCCAGCCTGCGCTCCTCTTCCAGTTCCTTCGCGTTGGTCAGCGAGCGCTGGTGCGGGAAGACCTCTTCCTCCATGCCGGTGAGGAACACCACCGGGAACTCCAGGCCCTTGGCCGTGTGCAGGGTCATCATCGTCACCAGGCCGCCGTGGTCGTCGCCCTCGGGAATCTGGTCGGCGTCGGCCACCAGGGACACCTGCTCGAGGAAGTCCGCCAGGGTGCCGTCCTCGTGATTCCCGTCGTACTCGCGGGCGACCGAGACCAGCTCCTCCAGGTTCTCGATCCGGCTGGCGTCCTGCAGGTCGGCCGACTGCTCCAGCGATTCGACGTACCCGGTGCGATCTAGCACGGCCTCGGTGAACTCGGCCACGGGAACGGTCTCCGCCAGTTCCCGCAGCTCCGTGACCAGCGCGTTGAAGCCGGCGATCGCGTTGGCCGACCGGGCCGCGAGCCCGGGCACGTCGGCCGGGCTGGACAGCGCCGCGGCGAACGTTTTCCGCTCCCGCTGCGCGTAAGCGGCCACGTACTCCTCGGCCCGGTCACCGATGCCGCGCTTGGGCACGTTCAGCACCCGGCGCAGCGACACCTCGTCGGACGGGTTGGCGATCAGGCGCAGGTAGGCGAGCAGGTCGCGGACCTCGCGCCGCTCGTAGAACCGGACCCCGCCGACGACCCGGTAGGGCAGCCCGACCCGGATGAACACTTCCTCGAAGACACGGGACTGCGCGTTGGTCCGGTAGAACACCGCCACCTCGCCCGGGGTGGCCTGGCCCGCGTCGGTGAGCCGGTCCACTTCCTCGGCCACGAACGCGGCCTCGTCGTGCTCGTTGTCGGCGACGTACCCGGTGATCGGCGGGCCCGCGCCCTGGTCGGACCACAGGTTCTTGGGCTTGCGGCCCTGGTTCTTCGAGACCACGGCGTTGGCGGCGGCCAGGATGTTCTGGGTGGAGCGGTAGTTCTGCTCCAGCAGGATGACCCTGGCGTCGGGGTAGTCCTGCTCGAACTCCACGATGTTGCGGATGGTGGCCCCGCGGAAGGCGTAAATCGACTGGTCGGCGTCACCGACTACGCATAGTTCCGAGGGCTCGAGGGGGTGGCCGTCTTGATCAGCCTTCCCCGTTCGGCTGGAGAAAAGCGGATCGCCGCCCGAGACTAGTTCCCTGATCAGGATGTACTGGGCGTGGTTGGTGTCCTGGTACTCGTCCACGAGCACCTGCCGGAACCGGCGGCGGTACTGCTCGGCCACCTCCGGCAGGGCCTGGAAGAGGTTGACGGTGACCATGATCAGGTCGTCGAAGTCCATCGCGCCGGCCGCCAGCAGGCGGCGCTGGTACTCGCGGTAGGCCTCGGCCAGGGCCTTGTCCCGCGCGGTCTGCGCCTGGGAAGAGAAGGTCTCGTGGTCGATCAGCTCGTTCTTCAGGTTCGACACCTGGGCGGCCATCGCCTTGGGCGGGTACTGCTTGGCGTCGAGCTCGAGCTCCCGGCAGGTCAGCGCCATCAGGCGCTGGGAGTCGGCCTGGTCGTAAATGGAGAATGACGAGGGGTAGCCGAACCGCCTGGCCTCCCGGCGCAGGATGCGCACGCAGGCCGAATGGAACGTCATCACCCACATGGACCGGGCCTGCGGGCCGACCAGCGCGGCGACCCGGGCGGCCATCTCCCCGGCCGCCTTGTTGGTGAAGGTGATGGCCAGGATCTCCTGCGGCGCCACGTCCCGCGCGGCGAGCAGGTAGGCGATCCGGTGGGTGAGCACGCGGGTCTTCCCCGAGCCCGCGCCCGCCACGATCAGGAGCGGGCTGCCCTGGTGGATGACGGCAGCACGCTGCTCCGGATTGAGTCCGTCGAGGAGGGCATCTATAGCGAGGGCGGCCACGTCCCTAAGGGTAGGCGGTGGCGCCGACAAAAGCGGGGCAGGCCCGCCGTCCCGGGCCGCGAGCACCGGCCATGATCATCTGCGACTTCCCGGAAAAGCGGGGCCAACCAGGGCATTGTGACCGCACACAATCCCATCGGCGCATATATCCGTCTTTGCCTCCGGAGGGTGCCTGTTATGGGCTATTCTGGCCGTCTTGACCGTTAGCCGGGTGCGACGGGGAGCAACTCGCACCCACGCCTCTGAATAGGTGGGGGTGCCATGGGATCGCGCGGTCGATCCATTAGGCTCCGAATATATTTTCTGGTGGCGATCCCGCTCATCGCCATGGTCGGGCTGCTCGCCTACGTGGCCAGCACCACGGTCAACAACGCCGTCAACCTGGACCGGGCGCCGGACCTGATCAACGCGACCTCGCTGCCGACCGCCGAGTTCATCAAGTTCCTCCAGGACGAGCGCGCCGACGCGGTGGTCTACCTGTTCCGGCCCACCCCGCAGAACCAGGCGGCCTACGCGACGGCGGTCAAGGCCTCCCAGGCCTTCCAGCCGAAGTTCCTGGCCGCCATGGACTCGCCGGGCACCAAGAACAGCGAGGACGCCGCCGAGGCCCAGGCCATCAAGGCCGTCATCGGCGGCCTGAGCCAGCTGCAGGGGCTGCGCGGCGGGGTCACCGGCCAGGCCCTCACCCCGCTGCAGGCGCTCGGCGGCTACAACGCCGTCATCCTGAACGAGCCCCGGCTGTTCCTGGCCGAGGCGAACAGCCTGACCAACGCCGTGGCGGCGGGCCAGGCCCTCGGGCTGATCGCGACCGTGTCCGCCCGGGAGGCGCTGTCGCAGGAGTACGCGCTGCTGTCCGGGATGCTGGCCGGGCAGCGGAGCACGCAAGCCGACCGGGCGGCGTTCTCCCAGATGGTCGCCACCCGGCAGGGTGACATCGTCGACGCCGAGTCGGTGCTCAACCAGTCCAACTTGGCCACCTTCCTCAAGCAGGTCAGAAACGACGGGCAGACTCAGCTCGCCGGGATAGAGACGGCGGTCACGGCCGGCACCCCGGTCACCAAGCTGCCGGTCACCCTGGACGCGTGGCAGGGGCTGGCGGGCAAGCTGCTCAACGAGTACTTCATCGGCGGCGTCAACGTCGCCAGCGCCCAACTGGCCTACGACCACACGGTCAGCCGGTCGGCGTGGACCCGGGTGGCCTTCACCGGCGGCATCGGCCTCATCGGGCTGCTCCTCACCATCACGGTCACGATCCTGGTCGGCCGGGGCATCATCCGCCGGCTCGGCCGCCTGGAGCGCAACGCCCTCCAGCTCGCCGAGGTCCAGCTGCCGGACGTGGTGAGCCGGCTCAGGCGCGGCGAGAGCGTCGACGTGAACGCCGAGGCACCATCGCTCCGCGTCGGCCGGGACGAGATCGGCCGGGTCGGGCAGGCGTTCGATCTGGTCCGGCAGACCGCTATCCGGGCCGCGGTGGACGAGGCCAAGCTGCGGCAGGGCCTCAACGACGTGTTCCGCAGCCTGTCCCGGCGCAGCCAGTCGCTGCTGCACCGCCAGCTGGCCCTGCTGGACCAGATGGAGCGGCGGGCCAGCGACCCGGAGGCGCTGGACGACCTGTTCCGCCTCGACCACCTGACCACGCGCATGCGCCGTCACGCGGAAGGCCTGATCATCTTGGCCGGCGCGCCGCCCGGCCGGGGCTGGAGCAGCCCGGTCCGGATGGTCGACGTCATGCGCGGTGCCATCGCCGAGGTCGAGGACTACGCGCGCGTCTCGGTCGCGACCCGCAGCCAGGCGGCCCTGGCCGGCTCGGCCGTCGCGGACGTCATCCACCTGCTGGCCGAGCTCATCGAGAACGCCACCACGCTGTCGCCGCCTTATACCTCGGTGCGCGTATCAGGGGACACGGTCGCCAACGGGTTCGCGATCGAGGTCGAGGACCGCGGCCTGGGGCTGAACCCGGCGCGGTTGGCCGAGCTCAACGACCGGCTGGCCCACCCGCCCGAATTCAACCCGTCCGACAGCGAGCAGCTGGGCTTGTTCGTGGTCAGCCAGCTGGCCAAGCGGCACGGGATCCGGGTGACGCTCAAGGCCTCCCCGTACGGCGGCACCGCCGCCATCGTGCTGGTGCCGCAGTACCTGGTGGTGACCGAAGAGGCGTTCCGGGCCGGCCTTCCCGGCGAGCCCGTCGTGGCCCAGCTCACCGCCAACGGCAACCATGCCCCGGCCGAGCCGGGCGGCCGCCCGGTCCGGGGGGTCCCGGGCCCCGGGGGCACCGAGTTCAACGGCGGCCCGCCCGAGCTGGCCCCCAGCGTCCGCATCGCCGGGCCGCTGGGCCGCTCCCGGGGGAGCGTCCCCCAGCCTCCGGGGCGGGGCGCGCACGCCGCGCCGCCGCCCGCCCTCACCCCGGCGAACGGAACCAACGGCCCGAACGGAACCAGCAGCGCCGGAACCAACGGCGCCGGTCCCGATGACCTGCCCCGGCGGCGCCACGACCCGGTGGGGTCGCCAGCCGACTTCGGCCCGCTGCCCAGCCGCCCGCTGCCCAGCGGCGACGCACCCAGCGGTGCGGTGCCTTATAGTTCCGGGGCAGCCAGCGGCCCGCCGTCGCCGTTCGACGTGTTCATGCCGCGACACGCCGCCCCGCCGGGCTCCGCGCCGGATCCGGGCGCGACGACGGGGCCGGCGGCCTATCCCGACCAGCCAGCGCCGTTCCCCGGCTGGACCGTGCGGAACCCTCCGGCCGCTCCCGGCGGGCGGCCTGCTCCGGGGCCGGCTGGCCCCGGCGGGGCGGCCACCCCGATGACTCCGGTGGCCTCGGCCCGGCCGGCCCAGGCCCCGAGCCCGCCGTGGGAGCTCTCCCGCGAGACCGGGCCGCTGCCCGCGGCGCCCGCCGGGCCCGGCCCGGCCGGTAACGACGGCGACGGTGACATCGATGGCCTGCCCCGCCGGGTCCGGCAGGCCAGCCTGGCGCCTCAGCTTCGCGACAGCCCGCCGCCGCGGAAGACCACCGTGGCCAGCACCGGCCTGTCCGGCGGGACGTCGGGACCGAGCCCGGCGGAGATCCGCCAGACCATGTCGGCGCTGCAGCGCGGCTGGCAGGAAGGCCGCTCGCAGATGGCCAGCCCGCCGCCGCCTACGCCGCCCGCCACGACCGGGGGCGAGGACCCGGCCGCCAGTGAGGAGACACATGGGGACTCCGATGGATCATGAAACAGGCGCGGGCGACGGCGTCGGCCAGCTCGACTGGCTGCTCGACGACCTGGTGCGGCGGGTCCAGCCGGCGACCAAGGCCGTCATCTTGTCCCAGGACGGCATGGCGCTCGGCGCGTCGCAGACCCTGGGGCGCGACGACGCGGAGCACCTGGCCGCGCTGGCGGCCGGATTCCAGTCGCTGGCCCGGGGGGCCGAACGGCATTTCGGCAACGGCGGCGGGGTCCGGCAGGTAGTCATCGAGATGGAGTCGGGCTTCCTGCTGGTATGTGCCGCGGGCAACGGCACCTGCCTGGCCGTGATCGCCGAGCAGGGCGCGGACCTCGGCCTGGTGGCCTACGAGATGGCCATCTTGGTCCGCCGGACCGGTGATCATATCCGGGTCAACATGCGCACGTCCGCGCTGAGCGGGTGGGGATAAGGCATCATGCCGGCCAACGATGAACGGTGGCTAGACGCCGAGGCCGGACCGGTGGTCCGGCCTTACGCCCTGACCCAGGGGCGTACCCGGCACACCGGGGAATCGTTCGACCTGGTCGCGACCGTCATGGCCACGCCCGCCGCGCTCACCGAGCCGGTCGCCCTGGCCCCCGAGCACATGAGCGTCCTGCAGCTGGCCCGCGCGCCCAGCACCGTGGCGGACATTGCCTCGGACGTCGACCTCCCGCTCGGTGTCGTCCGGATTATCCTCTCCGACCTGCGTGAACTCGGCCTGGTGGCGATCCGCCGCCCGGTCGTGATGGCCGAGCGGGTCGACAAGCACACTCTCAGGGAGGTCCTCAATGGACTACGGGGTCTCTGATCCCGCCGGGGGGCACCCACGGAGCCCAGCCCAGCATCGCGCCATCAAGATCTTGCTGGCCGGAGGCTTCGGCGTGGGCAAGACCACGCTGGTCGGCGCGGTGAGCGAGATCAGGCCGCTGCGAACCGAGGAACCGCTCACCGAGGGCAGCCTGCGCACGGACAGCACGGTCGGGGTGGAAGGAAAGACCACCACCACGGTCGCGATGGACTTCGGCCGGATCAGCCTGCGCAGCGACCTGGTGCTCTATCTCTTCGGCACGCCCGGACAGCAGCGGTTCTGGTTCATGTGGGACGAGCTCGCCATCGGGGCGCTCGGCGCGGTCGTCCTCGCCGATACCCGCCGGCTGGCCGACAGCTTTCCCGCCATCGACTACTTCGAGCGCCGGGCGATTCCGTTCATCATCGCGCTGAACTGCTTTGACGGCGCCCGCCGATACGACACCGAAGACGTCAGGATGGCGCTGGACCTCGACCCGGACATGCCGATCGTGCTCTGCGACGCCCGGAGCCGGGAATCGGCCAAGGACGTGCTGATCACCCTGGTCGAGCACGTCCTGATGACCGCGTCCGAGGAGCCGGTCTCCGGGATCGTGTGACGGCGGCGGCCGGATAGCGGCACCGTACCGCCGCCGGCCGTCGTACTGTGGTCAGCTGGCCGTCTCGCGCAGCACGGCCCAGACCGCCTTGCCGTGCCCGGCGATTGGGCTCCAGCCCCACACGTGGCTCAGCGCGCCGACGATCTGCAGGCCGCGCCCGCTCTCGCCGGCCCAGTCGGGCTGGCGGGGCACCGGCGTCTCGTTGCCCGGATCGACCACCGCCAGCATGACTTCCCCGGCCCGCCTGAGCATGCACAGCCGCAGCACGGTCAGCCCGGGACCCTGCCCCCCGGAGCCACTGCGGCTCAGGCCAGCCCGCGTCCCGTGCAGGACGGCGTTGACGACCAGCTCGTCGACGATCATCTCGGCGTCGTCCGACAAGGCCTCCAGGCCCCAGCAGGTCAGCATCTCGCGGACGAAGCGGCGGGCGGTCCTGGCTTCTTCCGGCCGGGCGCTGAGCGCGCGGGTAGTAACGGCCGGGGTTTCCCACCAGGCCGACGGCACCGGCAGCAGCCGGGGCATGCTGTCAGCGACGGCCGGCCAGGGGATGCTGACGTCCTCGTCATCATCCCCGCTACCCGTAGCGACACTGAGATGCGCCAACGCAACAGCTTCCTGCATGTCAGCGGGCATGAAAAACCCTTGTCCATCACGGTGGTTAACTGCGTGCTCAAAACACATGTTGCCTGATATATTGTGCAAATGCAAGACCAGATGCACGTTCATTCGCTTTGTGCACAGCCCTCCGGATAGGCACATGGAGGGTCGGACAAGCGGGTCTCATCAGGCAACTTGCTCACCAGTTGTTAGCCGAAAATTACAACTAGTGAAACCAGGGCTGCCTGGCGTGCGTTACCCTGTCGGAAGGGGATAAATATGGTCATTACGTACAACGGCATGCTGGCCACGGAGCTCGGCGAGGTCTGCTGGCAGAAGAGCTGGCACAGCAATCCGAACGGGGAGTGCGTAGAACTGGCCGCGTTGCCCAGCGGGGAGATCGCCATGCGCAACTCGCGATTCCCGACCGGTCCCGTCCTGCTCTACACTCAGGCGGAGATCACCGCGTTCCTGGCCGGAGCCAAGGATGGGGAGTTCGATCACCTGCTCGACGGGGCGAACCATCTTACCCGCCAGTAACAAAGCTACCGGTCGTCACCTCTCGACTCGGCTGCATTAACCTGGCAAACTGGCACCTCACGGTGTACGGAAACCCGCAGAGATCAAGACATCTGTTGAATTGTCACGCATCCTCTTCCGTAAGCGTGAGACAACATGGGACACTGGTCCACACCCCCGCCAGGATCAAGGGTGCGACGATGCGAGGAGTGCCGATGGTCTCGTCGGAAGACTCGGCCTGGGATGTTCCTCCCAGCATATTTGGCACGCGCTCAGGCGGCCCGACCGTCCAGCGCCTGGTGCTCGGCAGTCAGCTGCATCGCCTGCGTGAGTCGCGCGGGATTACCGCCGAGCAGGCCGCCGAGGCTATCCGCGGCTCGCATTCCAAGATCAGCCGGATGGAGCACGGGCGGGTTGGCTTCAAGGAGCGCGATGTGGCCGACCTCCTGACCCTCTACGGCGTGACCGACAACGAGGAGCGCGCCGCGCTGCTCAACCTGGCCCGCGAGGCCAACACCCCGGGCTGGTGGCACGCCTACTCCGACATCCTCGCGTCCTGGCTCGAGCCCTTCGTGGGCCTGGAGGCGGCGGCTTCGGTCATCAGGACCTACCAGATCCAGTTCGTGCCCGGCCTGCTGCAGACCGAGAGCTACGCCCGCGCGCTGATCGGCCAGGGTTCGGCGACCACCGACGAAGAGATCGCGCGGCGGAGCGAGCTGCGGGCCAGCCGGCAGGAGATCCTCCGCCGCCCGGACGCGCCGCAGCTGTGGGTGGTCATCGACGAGGCCGCGCTGCGCCGTCCGGTCGGCAGCCGGGAGATCGTCCGCGAACAGCTCGAGTACCTCATCGAGATGGCGGACCACCCGGCCGTGACGCTGCAGATCATGCCGTTCAGCGCGGGTGCGCACTCGGCCATGGGCGGCCCGTTCACCATCTTGCGGTTCGCCGAGCCCGACCTGGCCGACGTCGTCTACATCGAGCAGCTCACCAGCGCCCTCTACCTGGACAAGCCGGTCGAGGTGGACAGCTACCTCGAGGTCATGGAGCAGCTCTGCCTGCAGGCCGAGCCGGTGGCCAATACCACCAAGCTGCTCCGGCAGATCCTCTCCGAGATCTGAGCCGCGCGGGTCCCGCACAACCCTTCGTCAGCCCGGCGTGCGTTCCTCGCATGCCCACGGCGAGCCGTACTCGGTCAGCAGGTCGAGGAACGGCCGGGGCGGCAGTGCCTCCGGGCCGAGTACGCCCGTCCCGGACCAGGCGCCCGAGTCGATCAGCTCCAGCGCGACCACCGGGTTCACTGCCGTCTGCCAGACCACCGCCTGGGACCCGTACTCGGCCATCGACCAGGCGTTGTCGACCACGTGGTAGAGGTACACCTCTCGCGGCGCGCCGTCCTTCGATGTCCCCGTCACCCAGGTCCCCGCACAGGTCAGGCCGCTCATCTGGTTCCCCAGGGTAGCCGGGTCCGGCAGGCACGCCGCCACCATGTCGCGCGGTGCGACGTTAGCGCCGCCGACCCGCACCGGCTCGGCGGAATCCAGGCCGAGCTTGTGCAGGGTCCGCAGCACGCCGATGAACTCCTCGCCGAGCCCGTACTTGAAGGTGACCCGCTGAGCCCCGATCCACCGCGGCATCAGCAGCACCTCCTCGTGCTCCACGTTCACGCACTCGACCGGGCCGATGCCGGCCGGGAAGGTAAAGGTCTCCGGCTCGCTGAACGGCTCGGTGGTGAACCAGCCCCGGCCGCGCTCCCAGACGACCGGCGGGTTCAGGCACTCCTCGATCGTGGTCCAGATAGAGAAGGTGGGGGCGAAGTCGTACCCGGCCACCACGAGGTTCGCCCCGTCCCTGACGCCGAGCTCGGCGATCTCGCCGAACAGCTCATCGGCGGCGTACCGGGCGAACACGTCGGACAGCCCCGGCTCCACGCCCATCCCGGCCAGCGCCAGCTTCCCCGCCTGCTCCCACCGCGGCGCCAGCGCGAACTGCTCGTCGCCGAGCTTGACGCCGGCCTGACGGTACGGCTCACCGGGATGGGGGCGGGACAGCGACATCGCCATGTCCAGGTAGTGGGTCCCCGCGGCGAGCGCGGCACGGAATAGCGGCATCACGAAACGCGGATCCGTGGCGTTCATGAGGACATCGCAACGGTGTCCGGTGAGCAGGGCGGCCGTGGCCTGCTCGTCGCGCGCGTCCAGCTGCACGGCCTGGTAGCCCTCGCGGGCCGCCGCCGCGCGCTGGGCCCGGCCCAGGTCGTAGTCGGCGATGACCAGCTCGGCGAACGGGCGGCGGGCGGCGATCCGGGCAAATGCCGTGCCGACGCCGCCCGCGCCGACGAGTAGTATCCGCATGGGCCGATCTTAGACCTTTGACGATTCGGCTGACGAGACCGCCTGTGTAACCTAGCCGTTACTGCGGATATCGTTGCCGTTAAGCGGAATTCGTGCTAGAACCGTAGAATCCGGGGCACTGATTCCGTCGTCGCGCTCCGGGGTGTCAGAGTGTCATCAGATCCGGCCCGTCCGGCGGACTGCCTGCGGGTATCGACGGTCCCGGCCGCACCGGGCCGAAGCCAGAAGGGTGAGACATGGCCACCGCCGAGCAATCCCCGGCAGGGACGCAGGAAGAACAGCTCGACAAGGGCCTCAAATCCGGCGCCCTCGGGCTGATCTCCACCACCGTCATCGCCACGGCGTCGGTCGCGCCCGCGTACAGCATCGCGGCCACCCTGGTGTTCGTGGTGGGCGCGGTGGCGCTGCAGGCGCCGGCCGTGGCCGTGCTCGCGTTCGTGCCGATGCTGCTGACCTCGATCGGCTACAGCGAGCTGAACAAGGCCGACCCGGACTGCGGCACCACGTTCACCTCGGCCACCCGCGCGTTCGGGCCGAAGACCGGCTGGTTCGGCGGCTGGGCCATCGTCGCGGCCGACGTGCTGGTGATGGCGAGCCTAGCCCAGGTCGCGAGCCAGTACGTGTTCCTGCTGTTCAACGCCCAGGGCATCGGGAGCAATGCCACCAGCGGCTGGGTGCTGCTCGGCGGCGTCATCTGGATCGTGCTGATGACCGCCATCTGCTACGTCGGCATCGAGGTGTCGGCCAACTTCCAGAAGGCACTGCTCGGCATCGAGCTCACCATGCTAGTGGTGCTGTCCGTGGTCGCCCTGGTCAAGGTCGGCTCCGGGCACGCGCCGCCCGGTCACCTCACGCCGAGCATCCAGTGGCTCAACCCGTTCCATATCTCCAGCTTCAGCGCGTTCGCCAGCGGCATCATCTTGATGGTGTTCATCTACTGGGGCTGGGACACCGCCGTCGCGGTCAACGAGGAGACCAAGGACAAGACCAGGACGCCGGGCCTGGC
>Ga0136846_1219472_pt1 | contig 12362 bp, 14 predicted proteins | sample HopSoiMetagenom2_FD_96841 | JGI IMG/M metagenome (GOLD analysis project Ga0136846, IMG submission 96841) | Grasslands soil microbial communities from Hopland, California, USA - 2 Assembly 2016 (version 4) | ecosystem: Environmental > Terrestrial > Soil > Grasslands | place: USA: Hopland...
CGCGGCGTAGGCCGTTACGAGCTGCAGCGGCGTCACCGCTATCTCATAACCCATCAGAATTGACGCCGGTGTTTGCCTGGACCACGATTTCGGCTCGCGCAAGTTCCGGGAGACTCAGCGGGTAGCGGGACGCCGAGCGGCATCCCAAATCCGAGGTCACGGAACATCTCATACTTCTGCGCGGGCGTCAGACGCTGACCGAACTCGACGATGCCGATGTTGCTGGAAAAGCGAATGACGTCGGCCAACGACAGCTGTGCGGCCTTGTGCGTATCGGTGATGACGCGTCCATCGAGCTCGAGTTGACCGTTGTGGGTGCTGACGACATCGCCGGGCTTGGCGCGACCTGTCTCCAGCAGTCTTGCTGCAACGAACGGCTTGAGTGTGGATCCGGGCTCGAATGGCTCGGTGACCGCGGTGTTGGCAAGCGACGAAGTTCCAACCCTTCGACTTGCCAGCGCCAGGATCTCGCCGGTGTGAGGATTCATCATCACGATGTCACCACCCATAGCGTGCAGATCGTCGACGGCGATCGCCAGCTGACGTTCGGCGATGTCCTGTAAAGCGTTGTTGATGGTGAGCGTAACTGTCGATCCGCCCTTTGCGTCATCGGTCCAGCCGTCCGGCGTATCGAGCGGGCGACCATTCTTGTCGCGGGCCAGTCGCACCCGGCCGGAATCGCCGCGCAAAACCGTGTCGAGCGCAAGCTCGAGTCCGGTGACGGGGTTCCCACGAGTATCCAGCGCGCCGACGATGCGCTGGATACCCACGGACTTCGCATTGACTCGCTGCAGGACCGGAGTGAGATGTATTCCGCTCAGGCCCGAAAGCGAGGCGACATCAGAAGCGGAATAAAGCCCAGGCAGTTCGATCCAGCGGCGCCGACGCGAGATGGCGGCGTGGAGCGCGTCTGCGTCCACTTTCGCCTTCCGGAGCGCCCTGACAACGAAAGCAGTGTCGCGAATCTCCGGCAGCGCCACGGCGACCCGGGTGAGCTCCTGGCTTTCCACCAGCGTATTGCCGCTCGCGTCGAGAATTTCGCCGCGCGGCGCAGATTGCGCCGCGGCGACGTAGTGCTGCCGCTTCGCTCGCGCGACCCACTGGTTGCCGTCCGCGACTTGCACCTTTGCGGCACGCACGATGAGCGCGAGCGCAAAGAGCAAAAAGAAACCGTGAATCACGGTTACGCGCTTAAGGGTTGTCATGCTCGGCGCCGCGCGAAAGGATGACTACCTGGCGATCGGTCGGGATGTGCATGCCGAGCCGTTGCTCGACCACGGTGCCGAGATTCTGGCGCGCTGAAGCGTCGCGGATCTCGCCTTCGAGTCGCGCGCGCTCGCTCTCTAGTTGCGATTTCTTCGCGTCCAGGGCCACTAAGCTCTCCGACTGCTTGATACCGATGGTGCGGCGCCAGACGATCGACAGCGCGACAACCAGAAACGCGGCGAGGAGCAGGCCAATCAGACTTCTGCCGCGCATGCCTACGCCGCCCTTCGCCATACCCGCAATCTCGCGCTGCGCGAGCGTGAGTTCTTTTCGATTTCTTCCGCGCCGGCTTTGATTGCCTTGCGCGTCACCAACAGTCCGAGCGAATTCTTGCCACCGCACGTGCATTGCAGCTGCCTGGGCGGGCAGACACAATCCTGGCTCCAGTCGCGGAAGGCGTTCTTGACGATGCGATCTTCGCCGGAATGGTAGGCGATCACCGCCAACAGCCCATTTGGCGCCAGGCGGTTGCGCAACAGCGGCAACGCCCGCTCCAGAGCGCCAAGCTCGTCGTTCACGGCGATCCGCACGGCCTGAAATAGTCGCGCGAAATCGGGAGGCCCACTGCGCGGTCCAAACGATCCGCGAATCGCATCGACAAGATCATCGCTCACTCTCATCGGTCGATTTGCGCGACGGCGCACAACGCCGCGTGCGAGACGGCTCGCGCGCGGCTCGTCGCCATATTCGCGAAAAAGTCTGGTAAGTGCTGCTTCATCGAGAGTGTTGAGCAAGTCGGCGCCGGTGGTAGTAGAGCGACTGTCCATCCTCATGTCGAGTAACGCACCCGGGCGAAACGAAAATCCGCGTTCGTCGGCGTCGATCTGATGGGAGGAAACGCCGAGGTCGGCTAGAATGCCCTGAAACTGGCGATGCTGGAGCTCTGGCAGCTGGTCGACGTCGCTGAAATTGCCTCTCAAGGCACGAAAGCGGCCCGCTGCCTCGTAGGCCGCGAGCCGCATTCGTGCTTCATTGATTGCCGCCTGATCCTGGTCTAGAGCGGTGACATCAGCGCCTGCTGCGAGAAATGCTTCGCTGTGACCACCACCGCCCAACGTGCAGTCCAGGATCTCTTTGGCGCCTTCGAGGAGATGCAGAACCTCCTCGACCATGACCGGCGCGTGGTACGATGAATCCCAGCGGCCAGTCACGGCATCGGAGGCGATCACTTACAGAAGCGCTTCACCTCGTTGTCGACGGCCGGCGTGAACTGTGGGATCGCCGTCAGCAACTGAGCGGCTTCGTTCGGATACTTCTGCCCACCCGCCGGAAGATTGATCGACGCGAGGTTGAACGCGTCACGAGCGGTGCGAGCGAGCTCGCAGCTCCTCTTGTCGTTGGCTGAGATAGTTGCCGTCTGTCCAACCGAGAAGGCGCTGGCCCCGAGCAGAAACTTGGCGTCGGCCGAGGTCTGAAGCTGATCGGAGAGCTGCAGGAACCGAATCGCGCGCTGGAAGTCAGCGATGTCCTTCGACGCCTGGCCAGCCTTGTACGCATCACTACCCGCCTTAAGCGCGAGTTGCGACAGCGCACCTGGATCAACTCCGTTAGTCCTCGCGGTCTGCAGAGTTTTTTCAAGCTCGTCGTTCTGATTCAAGCCGGCTTGGATCTGCGCCTTGAGGAAGTAGCCGTTTGCGTTCTTGGGGTCGGCCGCGAGAATCTTGTTCACTGCATCCAGCGCCAGCTGGAGTTGCCCGCTCTTGTACAGGTTGTTCGCGTTGAGAACGCTGAGGGTGGGGTCGTTCGGGAACTTCCTGGTAGCGAGCGCTGCGACCTCGGAAGCTTTCTGCGGCTGCTGCAGGGCCGAATAAGCGGCCATCAAACGACGGTAGTAGTCTATCGTCGCCTGAGCGGTGTCCACCCGGGCCATCTCGGTACCGACGTCAACCGCGCTCTGGAACATCCCACGCGCTTCGGTTGTGTCGGCTTGGTTTCGCGCACTCATTAGCGTGGAATTGCCCGCGTTCAGGTAAACCAGCCACGCCTGATTGAGCAGCGCCGGGTCGCCCGGATTGTTCTGGAGCAGATCGCGCACGAGCGGAATTGCGTCCTTCGGCCGGTGGAGCTGCGGATAGGTGTTGATTACGTCCTGAACCAGCTTGATGTTGGTCGGATCCGCTGCTGCCATCGCCGCGAGGGACTGCAGCAGTCTGGTAGTGTCCTGAGTCAATTCTGCCGGAGTGACGCCGGGGCGAGGAGAATCGATCATCGAACGATAGGTCGTCGCAAGCAGCCTGAGGGCTGGAATGCTGCGCGGATCACTCGCGCGCACTCTCTCTGCGACGGCAATTGCGGAGTCGGGCTGATGAAGTCTGTCGTACGATTCAGCGAGGCACATCGCCAGAATGTTGGCGCTGCCATTCCTCGCAAGCGCCGCACGCGCGCCACTCACCGCATCCTGGTACTTGCCCTGAGAGAAGTTGTTGTGGCAGGTCTCTTCATCCGGCAGCTGACGACGAGCATCCTTGATCGCCTTTGCGACCTGGTTTGCGGCATCGTCCAGCTTCGCACCTTGTGCAACCGGCAGGACCTGGCCTTTCGTCATGTCGCGGGCAATGATCAGGCGCGATTCGATCTTGAACCCCGTCGGGGTCTTCGTGACGCTGCCTTCCAGGTACTGTGGCGCGCGCACGAGCGTCGCGAGGGCCTTTGCATCGCCGGGAGCGAGGGGCTCAGTGGTCGAGTATCCCGAGGACTGGAGGCTGTTGTTTAAGTCGGCCTTCGGAACGACTACCAGCTCGCGAAGGTTTGTTTGCTTGGTCAGCTGATTGCGTATCGCCTCAGCTGCCTGAACGCCGAGATCCTTGTCCGCGCTTTGCAGCGTCGGGATCATGACTCTGTCGCCGGTCTTCGTGCTCTGGGCGACCAGCGGCGATATAGCGAACCCGGCAAAGGCTAGAACGAGACTTGGAAGACGTAGACGGGCCTTCAATGGTGTAACCTCCCAATCAGTAAACATTCTTTACCCCACCTGTCATCTGGGGGTCCTCACGTGGTTTAAGTGGGCGAGGAGGGACTCGAACCCCCGACTTCCTGCGTGTAAGGCAGGCGCTCTAACCAACTGAGCTACTCGCCCGGTGCAGAAAACGAGCCGATCCGGTCACCGGAGGATGGCCAGCGGTACGAGCACACAGTAGCCGATTACCAGGAGAATTGGCGCTAGGGTCTCGCCACCCCGGGCGAGGTCCGCGAAGCCGGCGAGCAACACAACTGTCGCAATCGTCCAATACAACCAGCCCCGGCGTGAGCCCGGCTCGCTACCAAGTCGTGGGCCCGAGCCCAAATCATTTTTGGCCATAAGCGAGGTAGTGTAGGGCTGGATGAAATGCGTGTCAACCCGAAACGCTCAACGCTCCCGAGAAAGACTCGCTACGCCGTCGTCTTCCTCGATGTGCGCGGCTTCTCGGCGTAGTGCAGCTCGATCCAGTCGCGATAGCTGCCGTCCATCACTGCGCGCCACCACTTTTCGTTGGCGATATACCAATTGATGGTTTTCAGCAGCCCAGTCTCGAAAGATTCTGACGGCCCGTACCCCGTCTCCAGAGTGGCTTTCATCGCGTCGATAGCGTAGCGCCGATCGTGCCCCGGCCGATCCTTGACGAATTCGATCAGCTCGCCTGCGTCGCCGCCGGTGGCCGCTGGACACTTGGAAAACCGCTCGCGGATCTTTGGATCGGCGGCAAAGATCTTGTTTATCTGGGCGCAGATCGACTTCACTACCTCGATGTTTTTACGCTCAGCGTTGCCACCCAGATTGTACGTCTCTCCGATACGTCCCTTCTCCAGTACTCTCTCGATCCCACGACAATGATCGCGGACGTATAGCCAGTCGCGGATCTGCAAGCCATCGCCGTAGACCGGGATCTGTTTGCCGTCGAGCGCGTTCACGATCGCCAACGGGATCAACTTTTCCGGAAAGTGATAAGGGCCGTAGTTATTCGACGTGTTGGTGGTAGTTACCGGCAGCCCATAGGTGTGGTGATAAGCGCGAACGAGGTGATCCGAGGCAGCTTTGCTCGCCGCATACGGCGAGTTCGGCGCGTAGGGCGTGTCCTCAGTGAACGGCGCTCCCGTCGGAGCCAGAGACCCGTACACTTCGTCCGTCGAGATATGGTGGAAGCGACGAGCACCGCCCGACCAGTCCTCTCCCCACACCTCGCGGGCCGCCTTGAGGAGCTCGTGGGTGCCCACGACGTTGGTCTCGATGAACGGATCAGGACCCCGAATGGATCGATCGACGTGTGATTCAGCGGCGAAATGGACGATTGTGTCGATGCCATCGCGCTTTAGGATCTCCCGCACCCCTTCGCCATCCCGGATATCACCTTTCACAAAGCTGAACTGCTTGTTCTTCGCGACCGGCTCCAGGCTGGCCAGGTTGCCAGCGTAAGTCAGCAAATCATAGCCGACAATGATGTCGCCGGGATGATGCTCGACCCACCACTGAATGAAGTTGCTACCGATGAAGCCGGCAGCGCCCGTGACCAGCATTCTACGCATGTTGTTTTTTTCTCAATTTGGTTGATAACATCTTCACGATCGTCGGCGCCATTTCTTCTATCGTCGCGACGCTATCTGCCCCTGCTGCGGCAAGCGCCGCCTGTGGCATTCCGTAAATCACCGAGCTCTCCCGATCCTGCACGATCGCGGCTCCGCCTGCGTCGCGGATGCGCTTGAGTCCTTCCGCGCCGTCCCGCCCCATCCCGGTCAGCACAATCCCGATGGCGGAACTGCCGAACGACTCGGCGACCGAGAAGAAAAGCGGATCCGCGGCCGGACGCACGCCCCACATCGGAGGCGTATTATCCAGCTCGATCGTCGCACTTCCAGGAGAGCCGCGAAGTCGCATGTGCTGGCCTCCCGGAGCGACATAGACGCGATTCTCGCGGAGAGTTTTTCCGGAGATCGCTTCGCCAACCCAGAGTTGACTCATGGCGTCGAGTCGCGACGCCAGCAGCTTCGTGAACTCGTGCGGCATGTGCTGGACGATGATTACCGCCGCTCCCAACTGTGCTGGAAGTCGCGGAATGATCTCCGCGAGCGCACGTGGCCCGCCTGTCGACGATGCGATCGCGATAACGCGGGTCGCTGCGTCGGGGGACGGCGCTTCGGGGACAGTCGGGGGCAGTGGCGTGGATGGTGGCGCGCTCGTCACGCTTTGCATGTTCACCGCCCGCGCGGCCTCGAGGGCTGAGCGCAGTTGCTCGCGCACTTTCGAGAGATCAATGCTGACAGGTCCGGAAGGCTTGCGCACGAATTCGAGCGCGCCCCGCTCCAGAGCGCGCAAAGTCATCTCGTTGCCGAGATCGGAACCAGCGGCGCTGAGCATCACCACGGGGCGAGGCATCTCTGCCATGATTTGCTCGAGCGCTTGCAAGCCATTGAGGCGCGGCATCTCGATATCGAGCGTGACGATCTGCGGCTTGAGAATGCGTACTTTCTGCAGCGCTTCAATGCCATCCGATGCGGTTCCAATTACGCGGAATGGCCCGCTCGCTTCGACGAGCTCGGCGATCAGCTTGCGCATGAAGGCGCTGTCATCGACGACGAGAACCGTCGTTGCGTCGGAGTTCGGGGCGAGCTGGATCACGACGCCTTCTGGAAGATCCGTTCGCGCGCGTTCACGGGAGTGAAAAGTCCCCTCGCCTCGCCGAGCAGAGTTTCCACTTTGCCGAGGACCATGAATCCACCCGGTGCAAGCACACGGTGGAATTCGGCGAACAACCTGTCCTGCGCTTCGCGTTCGAAGTAAATGATGACGTTTCGGCAGAGAATCAAATGAACGTCGGACACGGGCGGTCTGAACCCGAGCAGATCATCGCTTTCGAAGCGAACCAGCTGTCTCACCTCGGGTAGCATCGTTCTCAAACCAGCTACAAGCGGGAAATACCGATCCCTGAGCGCAAGCGGAGTTTCGGCCAGCGACGATTCCGCATAAAAACAGCGCTCCGCCTCGCCGAGTACTTCGCTGTCGATGTCGGTCGCGAGCAGATCGACCTGCTGCAGTCGCTTCTCGCTGCCCGTCTGCTTCGCGTGCTTGTCCAGGAGTATCGCGACCGAGTAAGGCTCTTCACCAGATGCGCACCCGGCGCTCCAGATGCGGATCCCGTTTTCGCTCGAGCTCCAGAGCTCCGGAATCACCTGCTTCTCGATTGCCGCGTAGGTCTCGGGGTTTCTGAAAAACTTGGTCACGTTCACCGTTAGCGATCGCAGCAGCCGCTCGTACTCACGCGGATCGGTGTCGAGAACGCCCGCATATTCAGTCGCGGTGAACGCGCCTTTCGCGCGCATCCGAACGGCGATGCGCCGCCGCAAGCACTTATCCTTGTAGCTCGCGCAGCGAAATCCGCTGTCGCGCGTGATTTTCTCCATCAGCGTCCGGAAGCCCTCGTCATCGGCTTTGATCACTTCAGCGCTCAACGGCTCGCCGCCTGACGATCTGCGTGGGACAATGCTTCGAGTGCCGCGGAAAGATTGCGGCGAAGTTGTGATAATTCCGGAGCGATCGCGATTCCCTTCTCCGCGGCGTCGCGTGCGGCAGCGTAGTTCTCTCGCTTGAGGTTCGCGGCAGCCAGATTGTTGAGCAGAACTGCCGACTCGGGATGTGCCTCGATCGCCGCCGCAAGTAGAAGTATCTCGCGGTCGGGGTCGTCCGTGATCGCAGCAACCTGTGCGGCGTAATGGAACCAGATGGCGGGCGGAGGATTGCTCGTCCACAGGCTGCGCGCTTCGCTCAGACGGATCTTCGCAGTCTGATAGTCGCCCAGTCTCATGGCTACAACGGCGCCTTCCAGTTGGATCAGCGGCTCGGAGCTGCCGCCAGAGCTCAGCGCCCGTTCGATCACCAGCTTGGCCTTTTCGAGCTGGCCGAGCGCGTCGTACGCCAGCGCGAGGTTGTGGAGCAGCGCCATTTTGCTCGGCGCGTGTGGCGCGGCCGTCATGAAGGAATTCACCGCTGAGGAGTACTCCTTCTGGCGCAACGCGATCAATCCAAGGTGGAACGATGCGACTGGATCAGCGGCCTCCTCTACGATCGCGCGGAATTCGCGCAGCGCTTCGTCGTGCATCCCCGCGCGATACAAGGCGCTCGCCAGTTCTCGCCGTTCGAGCGGACTCGCGTTCCGTGGCAGCGTCGGGGTAGTGCGCTTGCGGCCGACCGGCAGCAGGAAGTTGGCATTTAGCAGACCGTACAGTGCTTTCCCGACTTCGAACTCGCCGAGGCCGGAATCACGGATCAAACCGTTGACGTCGCGATGCCCGTCGATCAACGGGAGCAGCGCTTCCTGCTCCGGGGAAAGCGGATCGCGGTTCAGCATCAGCTTCGATCGGTCAAGGCTGAATACGACGTCGAAGCTGGGAAGCTTCTTCTCGATCAGCGACCACTCATCGACACGACGCGCGCCTTCGAGCAGCAGAGATTGTGGGTCAACGGAGACGCGCTCGGCTCCTTCTTCAGGCTCAACGTTCGCTTCGAAGTTGAAGGTGCCACTCGTCCAGGTGAAAAGCGTGTAGACCGAGTTTTCGGTGTCGAGTGGCCGATTGACGATCGCCGCATGGCAAATGCGGCCATTGTCGAAGTAGATCGAGCCGAAGCTGTCGTGGAAGGAGAGACCGAGACAGCCGGTTTTCTTTCCCATCGACAGCAGCTGCAGTACGTCCGGAAGACTCGCTTCCTTGAGACTGCCCTTAATCGCCATTTAACGCATTTCCTCGATCATGCGGTCAGCGATGGTGGGCCACTCGACGATCACACCGCCGTCGGCGCCGACGGGCGTCTTCTTTACAGGGGCTGCAGACTGCGACGGTGTTTGGAGGGATTCGACGCGCATCGCGATTTCCTCGCTCACATCAGCGAGGAATTCGGCGAACTCTCCGCCCTCTTCTTCATTCTGCTTGCGCGTCGGTTCGGCCACGGTCAGGCTTTGCCAGCGGGTGCGCTCAGCCTCGATAGCACCAGGGTCGAGATGCGGCGCAACGTTTCGAATACACCTCCGCCGCTGACGGCAGTGGCGGAGAAATGCGGAACGCCCCTGAAGTTGAGCGTCTCATCCAGATCCTCGATGGTGCTGATCTCGGATTTCGGCAGGTCGCGCTTGTTGTACTGCATCACAAGCGGAATGCTGCGCGGATCGTGACCTTCTTCCGCGAGATTTGCGTGCAGGTCCTGAAGGCTCTCGATGTTCTCGGCCATTTGACGAGACTGGCTGTCGGCGACGAACACGACGCCGTCGACGCCCTGCAGCACCAGCTTGCGCGTCGCGGCGTAGTAAACCTGACCCGGGACGGTGTACAGCTGGAACCGCGTCGCGAAGCCGGAGATCGTGCCGAGATCGAGCGGGAGGAAATCGAAGAACAGCGTGCGGTCAGTCTCCGTTGCAAGAGAGACCATTTTCCCTTTGCGTTCTTCGGGCAGTTTGGAATAGACGTGCTGGAGATTCGTCGTCTTGCCCGATCTCCCTGGACCATAGTACACGATCTTGCACGTGATTTCACGCGTGCCATAGTTGACGACTGACATTCTAGCGTTTTCCTACCGGTCCGAAGAGTGCGTCGAGACTGCGATTGAGCTCGCCCTCGAAATCGCCACCCGGTTTGATCGGGGGCGTGGTCGTGGGTACATCGGGGCGAAGTTTCTCCAGCGCTTTCTGGAATTCCGTGAAATACATCTCGACCACGCCCAGCGAGCTTTCGCGATCGAAGACGCCGACGAAAAGGAATTCCTGTGCGCCAGCCGACGCACGGGCCATGAAAACCTGACGCTCGGCGCCGGCGTGATGCATCTCGTAGAAGGGCTTGCCGTCAAGCTGGCGACCGAGCTCGCGCGCCGACGCATTGATCGCTGAAGTGAGCGCGCAGATCGACATCACGTCGGCGGCGTTGCTGAAGCCGAACTGTCCAACGGCGCGCCCGCTTGGATAAAGCAGCACGCCGGAAATCAATCGGGCATCTTCCAGGAGACGGCGCAAAGGCGCCGCCACCCAGGCTTCCGCTACTGTCGGATCGCTCACGCCGCCTCCTTTGCTGCGGTCATCATCTCGAGTCTCACTCGTCCCAGGTTCGCATTCGGCGTGACGATCGCTACCAGCACTACTTCGCGCGCGCCAACGACGCAGATGTGCCCCTTCTCCGCCTCGAGTCGCATGAAGGCGGGCACGCCGAGCCGCGCCGCGTTCGAAGCGCGCGTCACCTTCGAGTACAGATACGCCGCCAGTGCCGCCGTGTGCTTCTTGCGGTCGCCATCGGTCAGCGCGCCGGGAATTTGGCTCGCCTCGACGATGAGGCCGTCAATCGCGCCCACGATCATAGCGACGGTGACGCCAGGCACTCGGGATAAGGCCCCGACAATTTGAGCGACGTCTTTCATCGGCCCATCCTGTCACGCATCCAGTTGATCGCCAGTGCGACGGAGCGCGTCAACACACGTCGTACGAGGCCGAGCGGAACGGTTGACGATGAAGCAAGAAGCACGACCGCATCGTCCGTTGCCGGAGCGAGAGCAATCGTCGCCGCATCGGTCTCGACCACGACTGCAGTCCAGTTTCCGATCGCAAGCATCCGCATCGACCGCGAGACTTCCTTGCCGACGCCACTGAGCGCAGCGCCGATCTCGCCAGAGATGTCGCGACCACTCTGGTCGATGTAGCTCCCGGCCAGCGGGGCGCCGGTCGAGTCGAGCAGCAATGCCGTCTGCTCGGCTTCGCCGATCGCCGTGGCGAACAGCATGCGCGCGGCCTCAGACAGTGGCGGCTGCGTCATGTTCCTGTGGAGTGATCTCGATCAGACCAGTGCTCAACATACCGTAGATGATCTTGGCGACCTCGAATTCGGGGAGAACGAGACGCTTCGCAATCTCGTGCAGGCTGCGCTCACCGTCGATGATGGAAAGGATTTCCCATTCGCGCGGTAGCAGATCGATGAACGACTCGGGTCCGTCGTCCAGCGGCGCCAGACGCGGTACGACTAGGGAATCCGGGATTTTGTCAGCCATCCCCGACCATTCGTCGATGCGACGCGCTCCTTCCATCAGCAGGGATTCTGTGCTCACGCGAACCGCAATGTCCTTTCTGATCGGACGGGGCGGCTCTTCGCTGAACGAGAAGAATCCCTCCGACCACGACATGAGATCGAACACCACTGTCTCGATCTGCAGTCGCATGAATCGATCGATGTCGCGTGGTGTCACCACACCCTGCGCAACGAGAATCTCACCCACACGCCGCTTATCGCCCGCGCGCTGCATTGCGGTCGCGCGCGCCAGGTCGGCGGGTGTCGCCTTGCCCGAGCGCTCGAGAATCGTACCGAGCAGATGCGGGTTGCTCTTCATCGTCGCGGCGACGATGGTGCCGGCGTCGAAGTAGACGCTTCCCTCGTTGTTTCGCTCTGGCGAATGCACGCGTAGCGTTCCTGTCTTCCGGCTAAGGTCGAGCAGCTGGAAGACGTCGTGAATGCTCAGCTCGCGCAGCGGTCCTTCGATTGCCATTAGACGCGGCCTCTGAGTAGAAGCCTGCGGTAGCGCATTGCTTCCGAGTGATTGGGATCGAACCGGAGCACTCGCTCGAATGCCCGAAGCGCGTCGCTGTCGCGGGCGAGGTCTATCAGGATCTCACCCAAAGCAATGAGTCCAGCGAAGTGGTACACGTCGCGGCGGATCAAGGCCACAATGCGCGGCAGTGCGCTGCGCGACCGACCGGTGCGCCGGTACGGCCCCACGAGTTCGACTACCGCAATGTCGTTGCTTGGCGCAGTAACGAGCACCGCCTCGAGCTCGCGGATCGCACTGGAGTCGTCTCCCGATTTCGCGAGCAATCTACCGAGGGCGATTCGACCCTCCACCTGCCGCTCGTCGATGCTGAGGCTGCCGCGGTAAGCACCAATCGCCTCAGGAACGTCGTCGAGCGCGGCATAAAGATCCGCGACGCGTTTCAGGACGTTCGCGTTCCTGCCCTCGCTACTCTGGAGCGCGAACAGGATCTCGCGCGCTCCGGACTTATCCGCCGAGGCAACGCGCGCTTCCGCGGCAAGCAGCAGAAGATTGACGTCGGTGCTGCCCGCTGCAACGAGAGCTTCCGCGTACGGTCTCGCTTCATCCGGCCGGC
>Ga0136846_1220089_pt1 | contig 12362 bp, 16 predicted proteins | sample HopSoiMetagenom2_FD_96841 | JGI IMG/M metagenome (GOLD analysis project Ga0136846, IMG submission 96841) | Grasslands soil microbial communities from Hopland, California, USA - 2 Assembly 2016 (version 4) | ecosystem: Environmental > Terrestrial > Soil > Grasslands | place: USA: Hopland...
AAGTCGGGAACACCCGACTTGCGCGCGGGGAGGGGCAGGGGTGGGGGTCGCGGGGCCGGAGATGGACTTATCCAGCCCAGCCCCTGCGGCTGATCCGCCAAGCCTGCCGTCGACGGACGGCTCTATGCCCGCGACCCCCACCCCTGACCCCTCCCCGCAAGGGGGAGGGGAACAGGACGACGCGTTCCCGGCCTGGCCCGACCTCGTGCTCATCGACGGCGGCAAGGGGCAGCTCGAGGCGGCGCGCGAAGCGCTGGCGGAGATCGGCGTCAACGATGTGGCCCTCGTCGGCATCGCCAAGGGGCGCGACCGCGACGCCGGCCGCGAGACCTTCTTCCTGTCCGGAAAGCCGCCGCTGAAGCTGCCGCCGCGCGATCCGGCGCTCTATTTCGTGCAGCGCCTGCGCGACGAGGCGCACCGCTTCGCGATCGGGGCGCATCGGGCCAAGCGCAAGCGCGAGATGGCGAAGGGACCGCTCGACGAGATCCCGGGCATCGGCCCGAACCGCAAGCGCGCCCTCCTGCACCATTTCGGCACCGTCAAGGCGATCGAGCGCGCCTCCTACGAGGACCTCGTCAAGACGGCGGGCGTGAACGCCGCGACGGCGCGCGCGGTCTATGATTTCTTCCACGCCGGAAGGGGGTAGAACCGGCAAGGGCGCCGATGATATCGTCGATCATGGGCAACATACCGAAAACGAAGAACGGCCGAGCGCGAGAGAGCTTCACCATCGGTCGCGAGGGTTTTGCGAAGATAAGCGCCGTCGAAGGCGTCCGGCTCTCCGCTGATATGAAGCAGGCGTTCCGCGAGTTCGACGGCAAGGGGCTCTCGGCCGAGGAGCGCCGGCGCGAGATCGTGAGGCGTTACGGTAAGAGGCCCACCCGAACGGGCTGATGTACGCAGCCTTCCCCGATCCATACTGGTATCAGGGCACGACGGTCCTAAAGAACATCCCAGGCCTGCGGGATGCCGCCGCGCTGGAGCGTTTCGAGACTGCGATTACGGCGCAGCGCGCTGGCGAACCGCTCCCATCCGGGCGGCTGAGCGTGCAGCATTACCAGGCTATCCACCGCCACCTGTTCCAGGACGTCTACCGCTGGGCGGGACGGTTTCGGTCTGTCCGACTCACGAAGGGGACCAGCACGTTCTGTTATCCCGAGCACATCAAAGGCGAATTGCAGCGGATTTTCCTCGCGCTTCGCGACTCAGATTGCCTGCGCGGGCTCGACGCTCAATCATTTGCTCTGGCAGCGGCGCACTTCCTCTCCGAGCTTAACGCAGTTCACGCCTTTCGCGACGGCAACGGTCGCGCGCAACTTGCCTTCCTGGCCCTGCTTGCCGCACGCGCCGGCCACCCGCTTTCGCTGGCGCGACTTCGGCCCGAGGCCTTTCTCGCCGCGATGGTAACGAGCTTCCATCGAGACGAGCAGCCGCTGGCCTCGCAGCTGTCCGAGCTCATCCGCTCCTGAACGTCGACGCCTGCGTTATGCGCGACCGCCCGGACCGTCAGGCCGGCATCGCGGTTGACGCCGCGCGTTCCTGCATGCTTCCTCCCCGGCGATGACCGCCGCCTCGCCGCTTGCCCGTTCGAAGGCGCTGAGCCTGCCGAACATCCTGACCTACGGCCGGCTCCTCGCCGTGCCGGCGGTGGTGGCGCTCCTGTTCTGGCCGAAGGACGATTGGACGCGCTGGCCGGCGCTCGCCATCTTCATCGCGGCCGGCGTGACCGACTACCTCGACGGCTATTTCGCCCGTCTCTACGCGCAGCAATCGACGCTCGGGCGGATGCTCGACCCGATCGCCGACAAGCTCCTCGTCGCGGCCTGCCTGATGATGCTGGTCTATGCCGGGACGATCGAGGACCAGCATGTCCTTGCCGCCATCGTCATCCTCTGCCGCGAGATCCTGGTCTCGGGCCTGCGCGAGTTCCTGGCGCAGCTCAAGGTCAGCGTGCCGGTGAGCCGGATCGCCAAGTGGAAGACCGTGCTGCAGATGGTCGCCGTCGGCTTCCTGATCGCCGGCCCGGCCGGCGAGGTGATCCTGCCGGCGACGACCGCGATCGGCCTCGTCCTGCTCTGGATCGCCGCCATGCTGACGATCTACACCGGTTGGGATTATCTGAAGGCCGGCATCAAGGTCGTGGTCGGCGAGGAGGGCTCGTGGCGCGCGTGAAGCTCGTCTATTTCGCCTGGGTCCGGGAGCGCATCGGCTTGCCCGAGGAGGAGGTCGAGCTGCCGCCGGCGATCGCGACGATCGCCGACCTCGTCGGCTGGCTCAAGGGCCGCGGCGAGGAGTACGACTACGCCTTCGAGAACGAGGGCGTGGTGCGGGCGGCGATCGACAAGGTGCATGCGCGGCCCGACGCGCCGCTCGCCGGCGCCCGCGAGATCGCGTTCTTCCCGCCGATGACCGGCGGCTGAGAGGCCATCATGATCACCCGCATTCCCGGCTCGACCCCGACGCGCAGCCGCGCCGTCGTCGCCAACGGCATCGTCAACGCGGTCGCGACCTCGCCCGACAAGGCGCCCTCGCTCTATGCGCAGACGAAGCGCGCGCTCGCCGCGATCGATAAGTCGCTCGCGGACGCCGGCACCGACAAGAGCCGCATCCTGACCGCGACGGTGTACATAACCGACATGTCGCAGAAGGAGGAGATGAACCGCGCCTGGGACGAATGGGTCGCCCGCGACAACCCGCCGATGCGCGCCTGCATCGGCGTCGCGCTCGAGGGCCAGGACCTCGTCGAGATCCTGGTGACGGCGAAGCTGCCTTAAGTGGTCATCCCGGAAGCGGCAAAGCCGCTATCCGGGATCCAATGGCCGCGCGGAGGGCATCGATCCCGGCTCTTCGCTTCGCTTCGGCCGGGATGACCCGGTAGGATGGGGTCATGAGTCAGAGTGTCCGCATCCAGCGCGAGGACTTCTCGGTGGCGGACGAGGTCGCCGCCCTGACCCGGGGGCGCGGCGACATCGGCGCCGTCGTCACCTTCACGGGGCTGTGCCGCGACGAGGGCGGGCGGCTTCAGGCGCTCGAGCTCGAGCATTATCCCGGCATGGCCGAGGCCGAGGTGGCGCGCGTCGTCGCCGAGGCGGCGGCGCGCTGGCCGCTCGACGGCGCGACGGTCGTGCACCGCTTCGGCAGGATCGCGCCGGGCGAGAACATCGTGCTCGTCGCGACCGCCTCGTCGCATCGCCAGGCCGCCTTCGCGGCGGCCGAGTTCCTGATGGACTACCTCAAGACGCGGGCGCCGTTCTGGAAGCGCGAGCACCTCGTCGACGGCACCGCCGGCGAATGGGTCGAGGCCCGCGGCGAGGACGATCAGGCGGCGGCGCGCTGGCGCGCAGGCGGCTAGGCTAGCTCACGATTCCGGGCAGGGCCGCGCCGTGAACTGCCACGAGGTGTTGTTCAGCACCATGCCGCATTCGGCGACGCGGGGGCCCTCGCCGGTCCGCAGGCACGCCGTCTCGCCGACCGCGAAAGTCTTGCCTTGCGCCCGGCAGAAGCAATTCGCCGGATCGTGCAGCTGATACTGCGCCGGCTCGGCGCGATGCGCCGCCGGATCGTGAGCGGCCGACGGTCCGGCCGCGACGGCGAGCGCGGCCGCCGCAAGGGCGATCGAAAGGCGCGGCATGCGACACCTCCAAGGCAAGTCGCGGATGGTCTGCCTCGCCGTGTCCGCCGTCAATCTTTTCACCGGCGGTTCGTCCGCTCCGCCGGGCCGCAAATCCTAGAAGATGCCCATCACGATCGCTCCGACGAAGGCGAGCGCGACGCAGATCGCCGCGATGTTCGCCTTCGACGTGAGCTCCGAGCGCAAGCCCAGGCTCATCCGCCGCCTCCCCGTCGTCCCCCAAGGCCACGCTAGCAGAGCCGGCAAATGCCGGGAAGCGGCGATCCGTTGTGCGCCGCACGCGCCGCTTCCGACGGTCGTCGAGCGGCCGCCGCTAACCTCCTGCGTCCGAACGGGAATACGCCGCCGCCGGCCTGGGGATAAGCCGCTCCGGCGAGCCCTTTCCGGCGAGCGCGCGCTCGACGAAATGCGCCGCCGCGAGCGCCAGCGCGTCGCGCCCGAAGGGGGCGATGACCTGGACGCCGACCGGCAGCCCGGCGGCGTTCTCGTAGCCCGGGACGCTGACGCAGGGCACGCCCATCAGCGTCCAGAGGCGGTTGAAGCGGGCGTTGCCGGTCGCCTTCAGCGTCTCGGGCGCCGGCCCCGGGGCCGAGAAGGTCAGGAGCACGTCCACCTGGGCGAAGATCTCGGCGAGGGCGCCGCGGGCCCGCCGGGCGGTGCGCCGGGCCTCGTCGTAGCGGCGCGGCTCGATCGCCTGCGCCTCGTCGAGGAGCTTGCGCAGCTGCGGCGCGACGAGGTCGCGGTGCGTCGCGTATTCCCAGGCGAGCGCCTGCCTGGCCTCGTAGTCCTGCAGCGTCGGGTGGATCGTCCAGGCCTCGCCGAGGACCGCCGGCAGGGCGATCTCGCGCACGCTCGCGCCCGCCGTCTCGGCGGCTTTGACCGCCGCCTCGAGCGCCGCGGCGCTGTCGGGCTCGGGCGGGCCGGCAAAATCCTGGGTCACGACGCCGATGCGCGGCGCCGGCGGGGCGGCGCCGTCGATGCGAAAGTCGGCGCGGCCGGTGACGGCGGCAAGCGCGTAGGCGACGTCGGGCACCGTCGCGGCGAACATGCCGACCGTGTCGAGGCCCCAGGAGAAGCACTTGACGCCGACCGTCGGGATGAGCCGGTAGGAGGGCTTGATCGCGGCGCAGCCGCAGAACGAGGCCGGGCGGATGATCGAGCCGCCGGTCTGGGTGCCGAGCGCCAGCGGCACCATGCCGGCGCCGACCGCCGCCGCCGACCCCGACGACGAGCCGCCCGGCGTGTGGCCGGGATTGCGCGGGTTGCGCGTCGGCGTCGGGTCGAGATGCGCAAACGGCGTCGTCGCGGTCTTGCCGATCGGCGTCGCGCCGGCGCGGGCGAGCGCCGTGACGATCGGCGCGTCGGCCTTCGGGCGCCAGCCGGCGTAGATCGGCGAGCCCATCTCGGTCGGCATGTCGGCGGTGTCGATGATGTCCTTGACCCCGACGGCGATGCCGCGGAGCGGCCCCTCGGCGCCGGCGCGGGCGCTCGCGTCGACATGCACGAAGGCGCGGATCGCGTCGTCGGCGCGGCCGATCGCGTCGTGGGCGGCGCGGATCGCGTCCTGCGGAGTGGCGTCGCCGGCATCGATGCGGCGCAGGATGTCGAGGAGGGAGATCATGGCGGCCCCGGGATTGGAGCCCTGCTCCTAGCACAGCCCGCGTGCCGGGAAAGAGGCGCGGCGGCTTGCGTCGATTCGAGGCACCGCCGCCGGGGCACGGTTGACGGCGCGTTTACGCCGGCGCTCGCATTGTAGCGGCATGCGGCGTGGCTCGGTTGCGTTCTCAGCGCTCGCCCTCATCGGCGTCGGGCTTGCGGGCTGCGGGCTGTTCCGCTCCGAGCAGCGCGAAGCGTGGCGCAACCAGGCCGAGGAGGCCTGCCTGTCGCGCAAGCTCGTGCAGCCGACCGCCTACATGTCGCGGATGTCGGCGATCGAGGGCCCCGGCGCCTGCGGCATGAACCACCCGTTCAAGATCGCGGCCTTCGCCGAGGGCAGCGTCGGGCTCGCCTCCCCTGTGACGCTCGCCTGCCCGATCGTCCCGACGATCGATTCCTGGCTCGCCGAGGTGGTGCAACCGGCGGCCTCGCTCTATTTCGGCTCCGCGGTCGTCGAGGTGCGATCCGGTTCCTATTCCTGCCGCTCGCGCAACGGCCGGCGCGGCGCGCGGCTGTCGGAGCATTCCTTCGGCAATGCGCTCGACGTCATGGCCTTCCGCTTCGCCGACGGCCGCGAGGTCGCGGTCGTGAAGGGCTGGCGCGGCGCCCCCGAGGAGCAGGAGTTCCTGCGCGAGGTCTTCACCGGCGCCTGCAACTACTTCACCACCGTGCTTGGGCCGGGCGCCGACGCCTTCCACTACGACCATTTCCATCTCGACCTCGCCCGGCACGACCCGCGCGGCGAGCGCCACGTCTGCAAGCCGGTGCTGAAGTTCACGCCCCGGCTCGGCACCGAGGGCGCGAGCGAGGCGGCGGCGCCGCAGCGGCCGCAATGGCAGCCGGCAGATTCTGCGCCGATCGACCAGGAGGAGGACGACGACCCCTTCGCGGTCTCGGCAAAGCCGGCGCCGCCGACGACCTACGCCTCGTCCCCGGCGCGGGCGCCAGCGCCGCAGGCCTACGCGCCGCGGCCCTACCCCGCCGCGCCGACAAACGGCCCGCCCGGCTATCCGGCGGACGCCGCGACGCCGCGCCAGCCGATCGTTCTCCAACCGCAACTGTGGACCGGAAGCACCATCTATTAAGTGTTTTGCGGCCGCCGCCGGCCTTCCCTTGACCGCGCCCACGGCGCTTTGCATGGTCGCCCCGATCGAGGGTCCGGGCATGCGGTGGGCAGCGCTTCTCCTTTCCTGCGCCGTGCTGGCGTCGCCGGCGGCGGCGATCACCGGCCGGCAGGAGGTCGTCCCGGCCGAGCGCCGGGTGCGGCCCTACGACGCCAAGATCCCCGGCTGCGGCGATCCGTGGGTGCTCGGCAAGGTCGCCGAGCACTTCGCCGAGAAGGAAGCGAAGTTCTGGAACTCGAACCTCCAGATCGTCGAATACGAGAACATCCGCCGCATCGGCTGGCGGCCGTGGGGGCTCGACTACATCCCGCGCCGGTTCTGCACCGCGACGGCCTCGCTGTCGGACGGCGTCAAGCGCCGCATCGACTACTCGGTGCGCGAGGATCTCGGCATGATCAGCATGACCTGGGGCGTCGAGTTCTGCGTCCACGGGCTCGACCGCAACTGGGCCTTCAACCCGGCCTGCCAGATGGCGCGGCCCTGACCGCACCGGGCGCGGCGCCTCAAGATTCGTGAACTATCGCCACGCCTTCCACGCCGGCAACTTCGCCGACGTGATGAAGCACGTCATCCTGACGCGCATCCTCGTCCATCTCAGGGTCAAGCCGGCGCCGTTCCGGGCGATCGACACCCATGCCGGCACCGGGCTCTACGACCTCCAGGCCGACGAGGCCGAGCGGACGCAGGAATGGCGCGGCGGCGTCGACCGGCTCGGCGAGCCCTTCGCGCCCGAGGTCGAGGCGCTGATCGCGCCCTATCGGGCGATCCTCGCGACGGTGCGCCAGCGGCACGGCGAGGCCTATCCGGGCTCGCCGCTGATCATGCGCGAGCTCATGCGGCCGCAGGACCGGGCGGTGTTCGTCGAGCTCCACCCCGAGGACGAGGCGGTCCTGGCGCGGCGCTTCCGGCGCGACGCGCAGGTCAAGGTGCTCCATCTCGACGGCTGGACGGCGCTGCATGCCCTGATCCCGGCAAAGGAGCGGCGCGGGCTCGTCCTCGTCGATCCGCCCTACGAGGAGCCGGGCGAGCTCGAGCGCCTCGCCCGCGAGATGGCAAAGGCGCTTGGCAAATGGCCGAGCGGCATCTTCGCCGGCTGGTATCCGATCAAGGATCAGCGCGACGTCGACGGCCCGGCCGCGATCATCGCCGGCGCCGCGCCCGGTAAGGCCTTGCGCCTCGAGCTGATGATCGACACGCCCACGGCGCCGGACCGCCTCAACGGCTGCGGGCTCTTCGTCGCAAACCCGCCCTGGAGGCTTGCCGCCGAGGCCGAGACGATCCTGCCGGCGCTCGCCGAGCGGCTCGCCCGCGGCCGCTACGGCGGCTTCCGCTGCGAGACGCCGGCCATTGATTCAGCGCCGGCGCGGTGACAAAGCTCCGCCGCCACAAGGGGGAAACCATGCTCGTCCTGCGCTCGTCCGGAGCTTCGCCTTTCGTCCGCAAGGTCCGCATCGCCGCCGACATCATCGGCCTTGCCGACCGCATCGAGGTCGTCGACGCCGAGACGCTGACGCCGGCGCCCGACCTCCTCGAGCAGAACCCGCTCGGCAAGATCCCGACGCTCGTGCTCGAGAACGGTGACACGCTCTACGATTCGCGCGTCATCCTCGAATACCTCGACGTGCTCGGCGGCGGCGCGCTCATCCCGCAGGGCTCGCGCCGGTTTGCGGCCTTGCGCCTGCAGGCGCTCGCCGACGGCCTGATGGATGCGGCCGTGCTGCAGATGTACGAGATCCGCTGGCGGCCCGAGGAGCACCGGGTGGAGAAATGGGTCGCGCACCAGAAGGGCAAGGTCGCCCGCGCCCTCGACGAGGCGGAACGCTCGCTCGACGCCGCCCCGGCGACGCCGATCCACGTCGGCCATATCGCGCTCGCCTGCGCGCTCGGCTATCTCGACCTGCGCTTCGAGGGCAAGTGGCGCAACGACCACCCGAAGCTCGTCGCCTGGCTCGACGATTTCGCAAGCCGCGTGCCGGCCTTCGAGGCGACGCGGATGTAGGGGTAAGGAGGCGCGCCCGCCACGGAGCGAGCCCCTCTCCCGCGAAACCCCTCTCCCGTACGGGCTACGGCATTCACACATTTGCTGGCCAAGTCGCTCCCTCCTCCCCCTTTGTGGGGAGGACCGACTCGGCCGGAAGCCGAGCGAGAAGGGGGGCGCCGGGCATGGAGCACCTTACCGACGAGGGGCCTAGTCCCTTCAGCCGCAGGGGCCGGGCCTGACGGATCACGTGGGGCTTGCCCCTGCGGCTGATGCACGGCGGGCCGGCTTCGACCGGGAGCCCTACGCCGGGCGCCCCCCTCCTCGCTGGCTTCCGGCCGAGTCGGTCCTCCCCCACAAGGGGGGAGGGGAAGCGCGCCGGCTTTGTGCGAATCCGATAGCCCGCTCGGGAGAGATCGAGTCGCGGCTTTCGGCGCGATTCGGCCTCTGGGGACCCCTGCGGAAGCGCACCGCAGTCATCGTGACCGATTCGAAAAAGCGTGCGTCGCCAACGGTCCGCGCCTATCATGATCGGGCATTGTTATCATGACGAAGAGGCATCCTCCGGGGAGAGGCCGAGAAAGCGAACCGAAATTTTTCCTGCCGGCGCATTGACTTTGCGGGCCGCGCGGCGCATATAACCTGCGTAGCGTCAGCACTCCCCGAAGAGAGTCGCTTGATCGAGGCGCGTGACAGTCCCGCGAGAACGCGGGCCGGCCTCCATCTTCAATCGCTATCCTCCAGACAGCCCTTATCACGCGGGTCGTCCCGTCGAGCCTTTGCCCGGGCGGCGCCATCGCGCCGAGCCCGAGGGCCACGGGCTCATTGCATCTGTTGAAAGACACGAACCTTGTCCAACTTCTCCCACTTCGGCCTCGCCCCCTTAATCGAGAAGGCGCTCGCCGCCGAAGGCTATGAAACCCCGACCCCGATCCAGATCCAGGCCATCCCGCACGTGATGGCCGGCCGCGACCTCTGCGGCATTGCCCAGACCGGCACCGGCAAGACCGCCGCCTTCGCGCTGCCGATCCTGCACCATTTCGCCGAGCATGTGCGCCAGACGCCGCGGCGCGGCTGCCGGGCCCTCGTGCTCAGCCCGACGCGCGAGCTCGCGAGCCAGATCGCCGACAGCTTCCGCGCTTATGGGCGGCACCTCAGGCTGTCGACCGCGGTGGTGTTCGGCGGCGTCCCGATCGGCAAGCAGGAGCGGACGCTCGCGGGCGGCGTCGACATCCTGGTCGCGACGCCCGGGCGCCTCCTCGATCTCATCGACCGCCGCTCGCTGTCCCTGCGCGACGTCGAGGTCTTCGTCCTCGACGAGGCCGACCGCATGCTCGATCTCGGCTTTATCCATGACCTGCGGCGGATCGTGAAGCTCCTGCCGGCCGAGCGTCAGACGCTGTTCTTCTCGGCGACGATGCCGGCGACGATCGCATCGCTCGCCGCGGCGTTCCTGAACGATCCCGTGCAGGTCGCGGTGCGGCCCGAGGCGACCACGGCCGAGCGGGTCGAGCAGAGCATCATGTTCGTGCCGACGGCGCAGAAGCCGGCGCTCCTCCACGCCGTGCTGAGCGATCCGGCGGTCGAGCGCGTCCTCGTCTTCACCCGCACCAAGCACGGCGCCGACAAGGTCGTGCGCTCGCTTGCGGCGGGCGGCATCGCGGCGGCGGCGATCCACGGCAACAAGAGCCAGCCGCAGCGCGAGCGGGCGCTTGCCGGCTTCAAGTCGGGGCATTGCCGGGTGCTCGTCGCGACCGACATCGCGGCCCGCGGCATCGACGTCGACGGGGTCACGCACGTCGTCAACTACGACCTGCCGAACATCCCCGAATCCTACGTCCACCGCATCGGCCGCACGGCGCGGGCGGGCGCGGCCGGGATCGCGATCTCGTTCTGCAACGGCGAGGAGCGGGAATACCTGCGGGATATCGAGAAGGTGACGCGCATGAAGGTACCGGTGGCGGAATTGCCGAAGGGCATCGCGGCGCTGCCGGCGGAGCCCGCGCGGGCCGAGCCTTCGCACCACCGCCCGGGGCGTCCGCAGCAGCAGCGCCAGGGCCAGCGCCCGGCACAGGGTCAGGGCCGCGGCGGTCAGGGCCGAAGCGCCGCCCAGGGCAACGGCAACAGCCGCAGCCAGGGCAACGGCCATGGCCGCGGTCAGGGTCAGGGCAACGGCCATGGCAACGGCAACGGCCGGGCGCCCGAGCGGCAGCAGGAGGCGGGCCGCCAGCGGCCCGCCCATGAGCAGCGCCGCAGCCGCCCCGCCGACGGCCACGTCCGCCCGGCCGGCCAAGGCGATGGCGGCGCGATCGGCTGGCTCTCGCACGGCGCCTCGCGCCCGCGGTAACGCCAAACCTCATCCTCGGGCGTCGCGCAGCGACGACCCGAGGACCTTGCGGCACAGAGAGGCCTCTGTTCGACAAGATGGGCCGGGCCAAGCCCGGGCATCTTCGCGTCAACACTTCCATGCGGTGCAACCCTCCTCATGCTGAGGTGCGAGGCGAAGCCGAGCCTCGAAGCACGCACGCTGTCCACGCTGCCTGGGCAGGGTGCGTGCTTCGAGGTTCGCCTTCGGCTCGCACCTCAGGATGAGGGGCTTGGGAGGACGGCCCAGATCAGTGATACGGGTCGGCCGCGTCGCGCAGGCCGTCGCCCATGAAGTTGAAGGCGAGGACCACGAGCACCACCGGCAGGATCGGGAACAGCAGCCAGGGATGGAGCTGCACCGCGGCGAGGTTCTGCGCCTCGTTGAGGAGCACGCCCCAGCTCGTCACCGGCGGCCGCAGGCCGAGGCCTAGGAACGACAGCGCGGTCTCGCCGAGAATCATCGACGGGATCGACAGCGTCGCCGAGGCGATGAGGTGGCTCATGAAGTTCGGGATCAGGTGGCGCACGATGATGCGCTTCTTCGAGGCGCCCATCAGCTCGGCGGCGCGCACGAAATCCTCCTCGCGCAGCGCCAGGAGCTTTGAGCGGACGGCGCGCGCGAGGCCCGGCCAGTCGAGCAGGCCGAGGATGATGGTGATCCCGAAGAAGACGAGGATCGGGCTCCAGTTCGGCGGCAGCGCCGCCGAGAGCGCGAGCCACAGTGGCAGCTCCGGCAGGGAGCGCAGGATCTCGATCAGCCGCTGGATGACGTGGTCGACCCAGCCGCCCATGTAGCCCGCGATGCCGCCGAACAGGAGCCCGAGCGTGAACGACACGGCGATGCCGACGAGGCCGATCGTCAGCGAGATCCGGGCCCCGTAGACGATGCGCGAGAACAGGTCGCGGCCGAGTCGGTCGGTGCCGAGGAGAAAGGCGGTGCCATCCTTAGGCGGGCAGAACAGGTGCAGGTCGGCGTGGATCACGCCCCAGAACTCGTAGGCGTCGCCGCGGCAGAAGAAGCGCAGCGGCTGCGGCTTCGTGCGGTCGACGACGTAGTCGCGCTTGAAGGTGTCGAGATTGAAGGTGAACTTGTAGGGATAGACGAACGGGCCTTGGAACGCCCCGTCATGGAACAGATGAAGCGGTTGCGGCGGCGCGTAGAGGAAATCGCCGTGGCGCTTGGTCTGGTTGTAGGGTGCGATGACCTCGACGAACGGCACCGCGAGGTAGAAGGCGAGGAGCAACAGGGCGGAGGCGACCGCCACCTTGTGGCGGCGGAACTTCCACCACATCAACCGCCACGACGAGGCGCGATAGAAGACCTCGCTCTCCGCGCCCGTCGGCTCGGCAAGGCCCGGATCGAACGCCGCGGTGTCGACGAAGTGGCTCGGCCGGGGCTTCGCTTCGACGTTCACGCCTAGCGCCCTCCGAGCCGGATGCGCGGATCGAGCCAGGCGAGAAGGAGATCCGAGATCAGCATTCCGACGACCGTCAGCATCGCGACGAACATCAGGATGAACCCGGCCAGGAACTGGTCCTGGCTCTTCAGCGCCGAAAGGAGGATCGGGCCGACGGTCGGCAGGCTCAGCACCAGCGAGACCAGGAT